>Ga0207683_10000373_pt1 | contig 41159 bp, 41 predicted proteins | sample KBSM73metaG_FD_184333 | JGI IMG/M metagenome (GOLD analysis project Ga0207683, IMG submission 184333) | Miscanthus rhizosphere microbial communities from Kellogg Biological Station, Michigan, USA - KBS M7-3 metaG (SPAdes) (version 2) | ecosystem: Host-associated > Plants > Roots > Rhizosphere >... | reverse complement strand
GTCATGCGGTCCTGCAGCTTCGCGATGACCTCCTCGACGACGGACTCCTGCACGAGCAGGCGCGAGCCGGCGCAGCAGACGTGCCCCTGGTTGAAGAAGATGCCGTTGACGATGCCCTCGACGGCCTGGTCGAGCGGCGCGTCGTCGAACACGATGTTGGCCGCCTTGCCGCCGAGCTCGAGGCTCAGGCGCTTGTCGGTGCCTGCGACGCTGCGCTGGATCAGCTTGCCGACCTCGGTCGAGCCCGTGAATGCGATCTTGTCGACGCCCTCGTGCTCGACCAGGGCCTGCCCGATGGCCGGCCCGCCGGCGATGATGTTGACGACGCCTGGCGGCAGGTCGCACTCGGCGATGATCTCGGCCAGTGTCAGCGCGGTCAGCGGCGTCGTCTCGGCCGGCTTGAGCACGACCGTGTTGCCCGTCGCCAGGGCCGGGGCGATCTTCCAGGCCGCCATCAGCAGCGGGAAGTTCCACGGGATGATCTGCCCCGCCACGCCGATCGGGCGCGGCGCAGGGCCGTAGCCCGCATGCGCCAGCTTGTCGGCCCAGCCGGCGTAGTAGAAGAAGTGCGCAGCCGCGAGCGGCACGTCGACGTCGCGCGACTCGCGGATCGGCTTGCCGTTGTCGAGCGACTCCAGCACCGCGAGCTCGCGTGCGCGCTCCTGGATCGCGCGGGCGATGCGGAAGAGGTACTTCGCGCGCTCGCGCCCGGGCAGGTCGCGCCAGACCGACTCGTATGCGCTTCGCGCAGACGCGACCGCCGCGTCGACGTCGCCGTCTCCGGCCTCGGCGACATCGGCCAGCGGCTCGGCCGTGGAGGGGTCGATCGTGGGCACGGTCTCGCCGGCGCCGGCGCGGAACTCGCCGCCCACGAAGATCCCGTAGGAAGAGCGCAGCCGCGCAGTCTCACGTGCCTCGGGGGCAGGGGCGTACTCGAAGGGGGGAGCGGCCGCCATGCTCAGTCGAGCGTCACGTAGTCGGGGCCGTCATAGCTGCCGCGCGCGAGCTTGTGCCGCTGCAGCAGCAGGTCGTTGAGGAGGCTGGACGCGCCGAAGCGGAAATGGTCGGCGTCGAGCCAGCGCGGGCCCGCGACCTCCGAGACCATGACGAGGTAGCGGATCGCCTCCTTGCTCGCGCGGATGCCGCCGGCCAGCTTGACGCCGCGCACCTCGCCGGTCGCGTCCGCGAAATCGCGCACTGCCTGCAGCATCACGAGTGCGACCGGCGGCGTCGCGGCCGGGCTCACCTTGCCGGTCGAGGTCTTGATGAAGTCGCCGCCCGCGAGCAGGGCGAGCACGGACGCACGCCGCACGTTGTCGAGCGTGGCGAGCTCGCCGGTCTCGAGGATGACCTTCAGGTGCGCCGAGCCGCAGGCCTCGCGCACGGCCACGATCTCGTCGTGCACCAGCCCGTAGCGACCCGCGAGGAAGGCGCCCCGGTCGATCACCATGTCGATCTCGTCGGCGCCGGCGGCGACCGCTTCGCGTACGTCCGTGAGCTTGACCCCCAGCGACGCGCGACCCGAGGGGAAGGCCGTGGCGACGCTCGCCACCTTGACCCCGGAGCCGCGCAGCGCCTCCGCCGCGACCCCGACGAGGTCGGGATAGACGCACACGGCGGCAACGGCGGGCGTCGTCGCGTCGCTCGGATCGGGCCGCATCGCCTTTGCACACAGCGATCGCACCTTGCCGGGCGTGTCCGCGCCCTCGAGCGTCGTCAGGTCGACCATCCGCACGGCCGCGTCGAGCGCCCAGGCCTTGCTCGCCGTCTTGATGCTCCGGGTGGCAAGGGCCGCAGCGCGCGCCTCGGCACCGACCTGGTCGACGCCCGGAAGGCCGTGGAGGAACCGCCGCAGCGTGGTCTCGTCGCGGGTCGCCTCCTGCAGGGCCGCGACGTCACCGCCGAACGGGCTGGAGAGCGCGATGCTCACGGCCTCAGTGTACGAACAACCGGAATCCCCCGACCGAGCGAGCAATCCGATGCCCTATTCGTGTTAGGTGTGAGGATCAATTCCGGGCATCGCCGGGGGGCTGGCACGTGAATGACTTCTTCGTACGGTTGTACTTGTTCGCTCGACGAGATCGCGGCCAGACCATGGCCGAGTACGTGATCGTGCTCGGCGTGATCACGGTCACGCTCATGCTTGCGCTGACGGCACTCGGGGGCAGTGTCACCGGCGCGCTGGGCAAGGTCACGCGCGACCTGTAGTTCCAGGAACGCCCTCAGTCGCTACGGTTGCACCTCCCGCTCCAGAGGAGGTTGCTGTGCCACTCGTCACGGTCAAGGTGTTCGAACGCCGCCTGGACGCGCAGTCGGAGGCGCGCATCATCAAGGCCATGACCGACGCGCTGCTCGCTGCTCTCGAGGCAGAGGAGTTGCGCGACCACACCTGGGTGCTCGTCGAGGGCTACGACCCACACCGCTGGGGTCGCGGCGGCAAGCCCTGGGAAGAGGCGTAGACCTCGTTCAGGACGACTGCCGAGCCCCCTCATCGGGGACACTGCACGCATGGGAACTCAGCACCGCATCGTGATCGTCGGCGGCGGCCTCGCCGCCGCCCGCGTCGCCAGGGCATTCAGGGACGCCGGCGGTGAGGGATCCGTCTCGATCCTCTCGGCCGACACGGACCCGCCGTACAACCGCCCGCCGCTCTCGAAGGGCTTCCTGCGCGGCGAGCTGAACGAGGACGCGGTCTTCGTCGAGCCCGTGGAGACCTACGCCGAGCTCGAGATCGACCTGCGACTCGGCTGCGAGGTGACGGCCGTGTCACCCGGCGAGCAGACGGTCGCGCTCGCCGACGGCAGCTCGCTCTCCTACGACCGGCTCGTGCTGGCATCGGGCTCACTGCCGCGCGCGCTCGGCACCCCGGGAGAGACGCTCGAGGGCGTGCACACGTATCGCACGCTGCGCGACGCCCGGGCCGTGCGCGCGGCCGCCGAGTCGGCTTCCGCCGCGCTCGTGATCGGGGGCGGCTTCATCGGCATGGAGACCACCGCGTCGCTGCGACGGCGCGGCCTCGCGGTCACGCAGGTCGACCTCGCCGACGACCTCTACGCATCGCTGCAGGCACCACCGCTGTCGCGCTCGCTCGAGCGCCTCTACCGCGAGCACGGCGTCGACGTGATCCTCGGCGACGTCGTCGCAGAGTTCCGCGGCAGCGGCGGCAAGCTGACCGGCGCGGTCACGAAGGCCGGGCGCGAGATCGAGGCGGAGCTCGCCATCGTCGGCGTCGGAGTGCAGCCCTCGACCGGCTACCTCGAAGGCTCGGGCGTGGAGCTCGAGAAGGGCACCGTGCTCGTCGACGAGCGCTTCGCGAGCAGCGTCCCCGGCATCTACGCCGTCGGCGACATCGCCAACTTCACCGATCCCATCTTCGGCCACCGCAGGCTGATCCAGCACTGGACGAACGCCAATCACCAGGGTGGCAGGCTCGGACGGCTGCTGGCCGGGCAGGACACCCCCTACGACCAGGTCGCGTTCTTCTTCTCGGAGATCTTCGGCATCAAGATCGGGCTCCTCGGCGATCTCGACGGCGGCCACGACGAGCTCGTGATGCGCGGCTCGCTCGAGGAGGGAGCGCTGATCGGCTTCTACCTGCGCGAGGGACGGCTCGTGGCCGCCCTCATCTCCGGCCAGACGCCGGAAGCGCAGAACGAGCTCAACTCCCTGCTGCGCACCCAGCCGCCGGTGGTCGACCGGGCTGCGCTCACCGATCCCGACACCTCTCCCGGCTCGGCCTTCGACGCCGGCGGATGAGCATCGAGATCCGGCGCGCGGGCCCCGGCGACGAGGGCCTCTTCGAGCGCATCGCCGATGACGTCTTCGACTACGCGGTCGATCGCGGCGTCCTCGCGACCTACCTCGCGACGCCCGGCCACCACTTCGTCGTCGCGTTGTCCGGAGGCGAGGTCGTGGGCCAGGTCGCTGCGGTCCTCCACCGCCACGCCGACCTGCGGCCGGTCGAGCTGTACATCGACGAGGTCGCCGTGGCGCCCGCCTTCCGGCGCCAGGGCGTCGCGCAGCGCATGCTCGACGAGATGTTCGCGCTCGGCCGCTCGCTCGGCTGTGCCGAGGCGTGGGTCGGGACCGAGGCCGACAACCTCGCGGCCACGGGCCTCTACGAATCGCGCAAGTCGTCGCCCGAGCCGTTCGTCATGTACGTCTTCACGCTGTAGGCGTGCCGGCCGTCCGGGGCAAGATGCCGTCCGCGATCTGCTTCGGGGTCGCGCCCGGGCCGGGACGGGACTGCAGCTCGCCCGGGCCGATCGGCTCTCCGCAGTAGCTGCAGTGCAGCCGCGGGTACGCGTCGTGGCCGCAGGGAACGTGCACCTGGATGCGCGGCGGGCCTCCCTCCGGGACGGCGTAGTCGTCCCCCCAGCGCAGCAGCGCCGACAGGACGGGACTGACCGCCCTGCCCTTGGGCGTCGCCACGTACTCGTGAGACTCGCCGCCGCCGCCCGCCGGGCGCCGCTCGAGCAGGCCGTGCTCCACCAGTTGCTGGAGGCGATCGCTGAGGATGTTCGGCGCGACGCCCAGGTTGCGCTTGATCTCCGAGAAGCGGCTGCGTCCGAACAGGATCTCCCGCATGACGAGCAGGGACCAGCGCTCGCCGACGACGGCCAGCGCGTTGGCGATGGAGCAGTTCTGCTCGCTGAACGGTCGGTAGGGCATGGGAGGAGCCTAGCGAATCCGGTTGCATTTTGCTACCAGACCGTCTACGGTGCGCGGACTGGTTGCAAAACGCTACTGATCGGGGGAATCGGATGGAACGCCGCTGGAAGGTCCTCGCACTGGTCTCGGCCGGGGTTTTCATGGTCAGCCTCGACCTCTTCATCGTGAACATCGCGTTCCCCGAGATCGAAGGCGAGTTCGCGGGCTCCAGCGTCTCCTCCATCTCCTGGGTCCTGAACGCGTACGCGATCGTGATCGCCGCGCTGATGGTCTCGGGCGGCCGGCTGGCCGACCGCCACGGGCGCAAGCGGCTGTTCCTGTGGGGGCTCGGCATCTTCGTGCTCGGCTCTGCGCTCTGCGGCGCGGCCCTCTCGGTCGAGACGCTGGTCGGCGCGCGGGTGATCCAGGCAGCAGGCGCAGCCCTGCTGCTGCCGACCTCGCTGGCGCTGCTGCTGCCCGAGTTCGAGCCGAGGCAGCGCTCGCACGCGATCGGCATCTGGGCCGCCGTCGGCGGTCTCGCCGCCGCGGCAGGCCCGCCCGTGGGCGGCCTCCTGGTGGAGCTCAGCTGGCGCCTCGTGTTCCTCGTCAACGTGCCGATCGGGCTGGCTGCGATCGCCTACGGCGTCGGCCTCCTGAAGGAGAGCCGCGACCCCCGGCAGGAACGCCCCGACCTGCTCGGCTCGGGCCTGATCGTCGGTGCGGTCGGCGTGCTCGCCCTCGGCCTCGTCAAGGGGCCCGAGTGGGGCTGGGCCGACCCCCGCACGCTCGGCGCGCTGGCCACGGCCGCAGTCGGTCTCGCCGTCTTCTGGGCTCGCTGCCTGACGCATCCATCCCCGGTCATCGATCCTGCCCTGCTGCGCGTCCGCTCATTCGCGTTCTCGAATCTGTCGTCCGTCTTCTTCTCGGCCGCATTCGCCGCCTTCCTGCTGGCCAACGTGCTCTTCATGACGTCGGTGTGGCACGACTCGGTTCTCGTCGCCGGGCTCTCCCTGGCTCCCGGGCCTGTGATGGCCTCCACCGTCGCCTTCACCTCCGGGCGCTACGTCAACCGCTTCGGCCACAGGACCTTCGCAACGCTCGGGATCGCCCTCTTCGGGCTCAGCTGCCTGTGGTGGCTGCTGCGCGCCGGCCCGACGCCCGACTACGCGGGCGAGATGCTGCCAGGCCTGATCGTGGCCGGCATCGGCGTGGGCCTCGTGCTGCCGAGCCTCGCCAGCGCCGCGGCCTCCTCGGTGCCGCGAGAGCGCTTCGCCACGGGCTCGGCGATCTACACGATGACCCGCCAGCTCGGCTACGTGCTCGGCGTGTCCATCCTCGTCGCCGTGCTCGGCACGCCCAGCAGTGTCGATCCCGTCGCCGCCTTCGACCGCGGCTGGGCCTTCATGGTGATCGCGAGCGCGCTCGGCGCCGGCACCGCGCTCTTCATGGGAACGGTGCCGATCCCCGCGGCGGCGCCGGCTCCGACCCCGGTCGATCAGCCGGGCAGCGGCCAGCCGGCCCACTCGAGGATCGCCGAGCCGATCGCCTCCTCGTAGGTGAGGCGGGCGAGCGGGTCGTGGCGGATGTGATCTTGCTCAGGAGTTGCGGAAGCGATCGGCGTACGGATCGCCGAAGCCCTCGACCTCGAGCGTCGCGATGATCTCGCGGATGCCGTCGGGCACGCGCTGCGCGGGCACGAATCCCAGCTCGGAGGCGATGCGCTCGAAGCCCACCTTGTAGTCGCGGGGATCCTCGCTCCGCTGCACGTAGGTGACCTCGCCGCGGCCGAGCTGACCGGTGATGAGCTTCACAAGGTCGAGCTTGCGGTAGTTCTCGTCGGAGTGGCCGACGTTGAACACGCGCCCGGCGACCTTGTCCGGATCCGAGCCGAGCACGAGCACCACGCCGCGGGCTGCGTCGCGCACGTGGACGTAGGGCCGCCAGAACTGCTCGCCGAAGACCTCGAGCGCGCGGTCGGCCCAGAGGTCGCGGGTGAACTCGTTGACCGTGAGGTCGAAGCGCATCCGCGGGGCCACGCCGTAGACGGTCGCGAAGCGCAGGCAGGTCGGCTCCAGCTCGCCGAAGCCGCCGCCCAGCAGCGCCTGCTCGATCTGGACCTTCTGCTCGGCGTACAGCGAGACGGGGGCGAGCTCGCCGTCCTCGGTGATCGGCACCGTCGGATCGGCCATGCGGCCGTAGTTGGAGCAGGTGGAGGCGAAGATCAGCCGGCGCACACCCGCGTCCTGGGCCCGGGCGACGACGTTCCGGCTGCCGCCGACGTTCACGTCGTTCGAGACCGCCGGATCCTTGGCGCAGGCGGGGTCGCCGACGATGGCCGCGAGATGCACGACCGCGTCGGCGCCCGCGAACGCGCCCGCGCAGGCGTCCGCATCACGCACGTCTCCGCGCACGATCTCGGCACCGAGGCGGGTCACATGCGCGGCGACGTCTTCCTGGCCGTGCAACAAGGAATCCAGCACACGGACGTCATGACCGCCGTCTGTGAGCTCCTCCACCACGCAGGCCCCGATGTAGCCCAGCCCGCCTGTCACGGTTACGCGCACGCTCCGTCCCTCCCTGAATCCGTCACACGGCCCCGCGCACTCCGCAACGTACGCGAGGCGCGCGCACGACCTTCAACTCCAACCCGGCCCCGCCTGACGCTCAGGCGACCTCGAGCATCTTGGCCGCCGCCTGCTCGGCCTCGGCCGGCGTCTGCGCCCGCTCGAAGCGCAGGCTCGTGGTGAGCTCGTGCCTGTACACGCGCGCGCCGGCGACGATCGCGACGACCGTCCACCCGAGGATTCGCACGTCCAGTCCCAGGCAGCGGTGGATCGAGTAGTAGCGATCGAGGTCGATCTTCTTCGGCAGCAGCTCGTTGCGGTACAGATCCTCGAAGTCGTCGCCCACGAGCAGCGGCGCCTCGTCGCGGTACTGGATCTGCGAAAGGCCCGTGATGCCCGGCCGGCAGCGCAGGATCTCGGCGAACTCCTTGGGATACTCGGCGACGTAGACCGGATCCTCGGGCCGGGGGCCGACGAGCGCCATCTCGCCGCGCAGCACGTTGACGAGCTGCGGCAGCTCGTCGAGCTTCGTCCAGGCGAGCACGCGGCCGATGCGCGTGAAGCGCTCGTCGTCGACGAGCGTCAGCCTCGCTCCGGCGGCATCGCGCCGCATCTTGCGGAACTTGATCATGTCGAACTCGCGGCCGTGGCGGCCGACGCGGCGCGCGCGGTAGAGCACGGGGCCCGGCTCGTCGATCACGATCGCGATCGCGACGACGATCCAGATCGGCAGGGTGAGCACGAGCAGGATGCTCGCGAGGACGATGTCGAAGACCCGGGAGAGCACGGGCGAGCGCGCCTCGTGCAGGAGGGGATCGACGACGAGCAAGGGCATGCCGTTGATGCGGCGCACGCGTGTGCGCTGGCCGAACTGCTGGAAGAGGCGCGGCACGACCGCGACGGAGATTCCGGCGTCACGACAGCGCGTGGCCACCTCGGAGAGCCGCTGGTCGCCCGCGCGCGAGTAGGCGAACGCCACGGTGTCGACAGAATGCTTTGCGGCGATCCGCTCGAGCTCGTCGAGCGACCCGAGCACGCCGTCGCCCTGCGTATCGTCGACTCGGCCGACGACCAGCGTTCCGGCCTCGCGGAAGGACTTCGCCAGGGCATCCGCCACGGCTCCCCCGCCCGCGATCAGCACCCGGTCGACCGGAGAGGTGAGCTTGTTGAGGCGCGACACGAGCATCGCCGCGGCGCCGGCCGCGGTGACGGCCAGCAGCGCGTGCACCGGGGTCAGGCCGTAGCCCGTGACGTCCTGGAGCAGTGCCAGGCCGAGGGCCAGCCCCGCCAGCGCGAGCGGCGAGGCGGAGCCGTGGCCGCCGCTCCTGGGAGCGAAGGCGATGGGAGCGAGGAGCACACCGGCGATCGCCGCCGCGAGCCCCACCAGCGCCGCGACCCGCAAGGACTGGCTCTCGAACCGGATATCGGCCGCCGCGACCGTGACCCAGAGCGTCACAATCACGGGCAAGAACTCCCGATATCTGCGTTTATCGGTTGCCACGAAGTGCAGAATATGGGGACGATCCCCGGAAGGCGAGGGGTGGCAAACCGACCCACCCACGACACTATCCAAAGGGTTGAGGTGCCTGAAACCCCCCAGTGCGGGGGAGCAGCTTTTCAGCGCCCATTTCCCCCCCACCCGCAGGTGAAAAGGCATCGGCCCGTTGCCCGCGCACCAGAACTGGGGGAGAATGGCCGGACCCCTGCTTTTCCGGACGCTGCACCGTCGCCCATCGTGAGGGCGGAAACCGACCGGGTGCGATCTTCAGTAGGTGGGTTAGCCTGACCCCCGGGCACGTAGACAGTGGCGGAGAGAAGATGGACGAGCACCGAGTAGGGATGATGCTGTGGCGAGGGAAGTACCTCATCCTGATCGCCGTCGCCGCGATGCTGATCGCGGTTGCCGTGCTCACCGTGACGACGTCGAAGCAGTACGAGGCGACGACGATCCTGCGCGTTGACCAGGCGGCCGCCCCGGTCAACGGCAGCGATGCGTACAACGCGCAGCAGGCCTCGGCCACGCAGGCGGTCAACTACGCGACGCTCCTGACCTCGACGAGCTTCCTCCAGCGCGTCGCGAGCAAGATCGAGAACGGGTTCGCGTTCTCCGGCGCAGGGCTGGGCAGCCACCTCGGCGCGCACGCGATCACGAACACGAATCTGATCGTCGTCACCTTCACGGCGGGCTCGCGCAAGGACGCGCTGCACTACGCGCGTACGGTCGCGGACCAGTCGATCGCGCTCTTCAAGTCGGACTTCGTCTCCACGCGCACTCGCCAGCAGGAGGCCGCCCAGGCCAAGCTGAAGATCGTCGGCGCCAAGATCGCGGCCCTGCAGGCCGCCAGTGACACCCCATCGGCGCAGCAGCAGATCGAAGCACTCACGATCGCCCAGACCGACCTCACCCGGCAGTACGGCCAGGCAGTCAGCGAGGCCTCCTCGCCCTCGCCGGTCGTGCTCGTGGCCGGGCCGCCCAGCGCACCGAGCGCCGCGGTCTCTCCGCGACCGGCCTTCAACGCGATCATCGCGTTGTTCCTCGGCCTCCTCGTCGGCGTCGGCCTGGCCTGGCTGCGCGAGCGCCTCACGACCGACGAGCGGCGCGCCTCGGCTGTCGCAACGCCGCTCACGCGTGATCGCGATCGCGATCCGCTCCCCGCCACAGGCGCAACGGCAGCGCCGAGGGCCCGCACCGCCCGACGGCGCAAGGCGAATCAGGGCGACGCGGCCGGGACACCATGATCCCGAGGCGGTCGGTGTCGGCCATGCTCGTCGGCCTCGCACTCCTCGCCCCGATCATCTGCCTCCCGCTCCTCCAGCATCCCCGCCTCGGGATCGGCGCGGGCGGCGCGGCGATCTTCACGCTCTTCCTGTGGGCCTCGCCCGGCAATGCGCTCGGCCTTGCGCACGCCGGCGACCTCACCCCTGTGCTCGGCGGCGGCGCCACGAGCGGCGCGAGCCTGGCGCTCTTCCTGGCCCTGACCGCGGGAACGTCGTTCGCCCTGATCCGCCACCCGGAGCGCCTGCCGAACCGCGCCATCTACTACGTGCCGGTCGCCTTCTCGCTCCTGCTGTTCGTGGTCATGGTGCTCAGGCTGCCGGGACCGCCCGCGGACGCCTACGGGTCGAAGAAGCTCGAGACGTACCTGATCGTCAACGTCGCGCTGCTGGCGGCCGGGATCGTCGTCGGCACCCGCCGTCGCGATGTCAGGCGGAGCCTCGGGCTGATGCTGATCGTCGCGCTCGCAGCCGGACTCGCGCTGGTCCATGAGATCGCGACGGGCGTGCAGCCGACCTTCGCAGGCCGCTATGCGATCTCCAACGATGCCTACGACCCGATCGCTCTCGGGCGCCTGGCCGCGGCCGGGCTGCTGATCGCCCTCTACGTGCTGCTCGCCGAGCGCAAGTACCGGCTCGCCGGAATCATCGGCGTGCCGCTGATGACCGTCACCCTGCTCGCCTCCGGCGGCCGTGGCTCCCTGCTCGGCGTGATCGCGGGCATGATCGTGCTCTTCAGCGTCCACTCCGTGTTCGCGATCCGCCGCTCGCGGATTCTCGCCGCGATCGCGGCGAGCGTCGTCGTGGCGTCGCTGGTCGTGCCCGGAGCGGCTATCACGCGGTCGACGTCCGTCTTCTTCGGCGGCTCCGAGGGCCTCAACTCGGGCGGCCGCACCGCGCTCTGGTCGACGGCCTGGAATGCGTTCGTCACGCATCCCCTGGACGGGCTCGGCACGGGCGGCTTCGCTGCCCTCGACCTGCCCGAGAACTACCCCCACAACCTCATCCTGGAGATCGCGTCGGAGCTCGGCGTGATCGGCCTCGTGCCGTTGCTCGTGACGCTCGGCGTGGGGTTCTTCATGATCACGTCCGCGATCCGCCGGGGCCCGGTGTCCGAGCGCGGCCTGACCGTGCTCGTCGCGGCACTGCTCACCTCGGCCTTCGTCAACGCGCTCTTCTCGACCGACATCCCCGCGAACTACGACGTCTGGCTGTACCTCGGGCTCGGCGTCGGCATGGCCTCGCAGCTCGAGAGACCAAGCCCGCGAGCACCGATCAGGGAACTGAGCTCGGCGTGACTCCGAGTGCGACCTCGGTGCGCCGGCGCAGCTCGCGGTAGAACGCCACGCGGCGGTCGTGCAGCTCGCTCTCGCGGTAGCCGCGCGCCGTCGCGAGGTTGGCCGCGGACATGCGAGCACGTCGATCCGGATCCTCGAGCACCTCGCGGATCTTCGCCGCGAGTGCCGCCACGTCGCCGGGCGGGACGAGGTTCTCGGCCGGGAGCAGCTCGGGGATGCCGCCCACGGTCGAGCCGACGCACGGCAACCCCCTCGCCATCGCCTCCACCAGTGCGCGCGGGAGGCCCTCCTGCCGCGACGGGAGCACGAAGAGGTGCGAGGAGTCGAGCTGTGCCCGGACCGCGGCGCCCGAAGGCAGGTTGCCCGTGAAGCGCACGCGCTCGCCGATCCCGTGGGCGGCGGCGCGCGCCTCCAGCTCGGGCCGGTGAAGACCGTCTCCGACGAGCGTCAGCGTGACATCGCTGCCGGCCTGGACGCACGCCGCGACGGCATCGACGAGGACATCCGGCGCCTTGTAGAGCTGGTCGAACGCGCCCACCGTGACGAGCCGGAAGGGCCCGTCCAGCGCCGGCGGCGGCGGCGACTCGACGATCGCCTCGTCGGGCAGCTCGACATCCGAGTAGTACGTCGAGTAGGCCGTGGAAGCAGGCGGGTAGCGCCGCTGCAGTGCGTGCTCGGTGACGTATGCCGCTGCGGTCGCGTGCGCGCAATGCCTGCGCAGCTGGCGCGGGAAGAACCAGCGGAAGAACGGCCGGGTCGGATGGGTCATCGAACCCGGCGCGAACATGTCGTACGGGTCGTAGATGACCTCGACGCCGTACGGCTGCCCTCGCCGCCGCAGCATCGGCTCGATCAGCGCGGCGAGGTGGGAGCCGACGCGCATGATCACGGCCGCGCGCGGATCCACGGCCGCGCGGGCCTCGCGCTTCACGGCCCGAGCACGGCGCGCGTAGTCGGCAGGCCCGATGTAGTGCGTGATCGCGGCGAACTCGACCCCATCGCCGTCCGCGCGCACCGAACCGGGCTCGGGTGCCGGGAGATCACGCACGCGCGCGACCACGCGCACCGCGTCGAAGACCTCGAGGTAGCGGCCCCAGAACGCCAGCGGGAACTGGCTGCGGGTCCAGATGCCTCCATCGGGCGTGCGATCGAAGCGATGCTCGAGAACGACGGTTGCGATCACCGGTCGTCCGTGCAGGGCGCAGCCAAGCGCGGTGAGCGCGCGGCCGCCGGAGCCTGCCGGAAGTCATTGTCGCCGTACAAGACCTTGTCCCTGTCCGCAGGCGCGTCGACGCCGCGCCCGGTCTCCGAGCGGATGACATTGTCCATCACCCGGAAATGCTCGTCAGTTCTACCGGCGCGACCATCCGGACCGATGTAGATGCCGTCATTGACACTCGAGATGGTATTGCCACAGATGGTCGTCGTCCCGCCAGGAGCGTCATCGTCCCGGTAGTAGCCGATGCCCGACCCTCCGCCGCGGATGACATTGTTGACGATGAACGCGTTCGGGAAGCGCGTCGACACTCCCTCGGCGGAGAAGTTCGTGATCACGTTGTTGAAGATGCGAGCGTTCGCGCTCTTCGAGTAGATGCCGTGCTTGCCATAGTGGATGTCGGGATCCTCGCCGGTATTGCGAATCCTGTTCCCGGAGATCGTGAAGGAACTGCCCTGGGCGATCACGCCGGAGTCACCCGTGTGGAAGATGTCGTTCTTCGAGATCAGCCAGTCCTGATCGGCAGGATTGGGCGAGTTGATGCCGCGCTCGACGTACGAGATCGTGTTGTCGACGATGTTGATGTGCCGCGAGCCCGAACCGCCGCGCGAGCCGAACCCCTCGGCCGGGCCGCGGATGGCGAAATGCCTGAAGGTGAGCCACGAGACCTCGAACATCACGACGCCCTGCCGGAGCACCGCTCGCCCCGAGCCGTACGTGTCGAACACGATCGGCGCGCCGCTCGCGCCCGACTGCCGAGGGGCGAGGGGAGCGCCGTCGAAATTCCGGCCCGCGCGGAAGCTGACGGTGTCACCGGGTCGAAGCTGCGCGCGGTTCACCCGGGCCACCGTGCTCCACGGCTTCTGCGGCGAGGTTCCCGAGGACTGATCGCTGCCCGACGGATCGACATAGAAGTGCCTTCCACCGGCCGCAAGCGCACTCGATGTGCCAAACGTTGCAAAACACAGCAGACAAGCGAACAGGAGCTTCATCAAGAGTCAGCCTACCCGAAGAATGCGAGAATTGCCCGGCCGCGCGGGGACACCCGATCGTGTCCTATCCTTTCGTCGCACAGCGACGGAAGGCCCTGGAATATGCGCGAATCCCCCTACGAGCACGACTTCGCCGCGACCCTGGGTGAAGGCCTCAGCGCGCGCTCCTTCTGGAAGGGCCGCGTCGCGCTGTTCGCGATCCTGCGTGCGCTTGGAATCGGTCCCGGTGACGAGATTGTCCTTCCTGGATTCACGTGCGTGGTCGTACCAAATGCAATGCGGCTCGCGGGTGCCACACCTGTCTACGCCGACATCGAGGCCGGCGGCTACAACATCGACCCGGCTCTCGCCGCAGAGCAGGTGACCGAGCGCACGCGCGCGTTGCTCATCCAGCATACGTTCGGCATCCCGGCACGGATTGACGAGCTGCTGGAACTCGCGCGCAGGCACGACCTGCTCGTGATCGAGGACTGCGCGCACGTGATCGGCGGAGAGCACGAAGGCCACCGGCTCGGTGCCGTCGGCGACGCCGCCTTCTTCAGCTTCCAATGGTCGAAGCCGTACACGACAGGGCTCGGCGGCATGGCCGTGGTGCCCGCCGGGCCGATCGGCGATCGCCTCGAGGCGGTTCAGGGCGAGGCGGTCCTGCCGCCGCGCGCGGCGCGGATCCGGCTCTGGGCGCAGTTCCAGGCCTATCGCCGCGTGTTCACGCCGCGTCTGGCATGGCCCGCTCAGGACGTGCTCCGCGCCGCCTCCGCGCGTGGGCTGCTGGTCGGCTCGTCGAGCGGCGCCGAACTGGAAGGCGAGATGCCGACCGATCACGGCTGGCGCATGGGCCCTGCTCAGGAGCGGGCCGGGCAGCAACGGCTGCCCGGCGTCGCAGAGCGCAACTCGCACGCCCGCTCGCTCGCTCGCCTCTACGACGAGCGGCTTGCGGCCGCCGGCTGGCCGCCGGCCCCGCGCCCCGAGGGCACGGCGCTGCTCCGCTATCCCATGCAGGTCGCGAACAAGGATCGGCTGCTGAGCGCGGCGCGCGAGGCGCACGTCGAGATGGGTTCGTGGTTCGAGTCGCCGCTGCACCCCGTCGAGCTCGACAAGCACGCGCGCTTCGGCTACGCCGAAGGCCAGTGCCCGCGCGCCGAGCTCGCCGCCCGGCAGCTCGTCAATCTGCCGCTCCACCCGCGCGTCTCGGAACCCGAGGCCATGCGCGTCGCGGGCTTCTTCCTGCAGCACGCAGAAGCCCCGGCAGCATGAGCGCGCAGCCGCCGCGACTGCTCATCGTCACGACCGTCTACAACATGATCCGGGACTTCCTGCTCCCGTATGCAGAGCACTATCGCGAGAAGGGGTGGCGGGTAGACGCCCTCGCGCAGCCCGATTCCACGTTTGGTGAGTGTGAGCCCGCGTTCGACCATGCCTGGACGATCGAGTGGTCCCGCAACCCCCTGCAGTTGCGCAATCCGCTCGAGCACTTGCGGCAGCTACGTGAGCTGGTCGCGCGTGAGCGCTACGACATCGTCCACTTCCACACCCCGATCGCCGGCTTCCTCGGGCGCGCTGCGCTGCGCGGCGCGCGCTCGCGGGACGGGACGATCGTCATCTACACCGCCCACGGCTTTCACTTCCATACGAACCGGGGGCGTCTCGGGAACGCGCCGTTCTCCCTGGCGGAGAAGGCTGCGGCCAGATGGACCGACTACCTGGTCGTGATCAACGACGAGGACGCCCGGGCCGCGCGCCGGCTTTCGCTCGTGCCGCCGGACCGCCTCGTCCAGATGCCGGGGATCGGCATCGACACATCGCGCTTCCAGCCCGATCGCGTCTCGGCGGACGACGTCGCCGCCGTTCGCTCGGAGCTCGGGCTCGAGCCGCGGGATCAGCTGGTGCTCGTCGTGGCCGAGTTCACGTTCAACAAGCGTCACGAGGACGCAGTACGTGCATTCGCGAAGCTCGGCGACCCGCGAGCCCACCTCGCGCTCGCCGGCCGGGAAGGGCCCGCGCTCGAGGGCACCAGGCGACTGGTCGCCGATCTCGGACTCGGCTCCCGCGTGCACTGGCTCGGCTTCCGCAACGACATCCCGGCGGTCATCCGGGCGTCCGATGTGACGGTGCTGCTGTCCGCGCGGGAAGGCCTGCCGCTCAGCGTGCTCGAGTCACTGAGCCTCGCGACACCGGTCGTCGGCACCCGCATCCGCGGAATCTCGGACCTCGTGGGCGGCGGCGGGGGATCGCTCGTCGAGGTCGGCGACGTCGACGCTGCCGCGAAGGCGATCCGGGCCCTGCTCGAGCACCCGGAGAGTGCACGCGCGGCCGGCGAGCAGGGACGCCGCACGGTCGAGCGCTACGACATCCGGCACGTCATCGAGATGCACGATCTCCTCTACGAGCGTGCCCTGGCACAGCGGCGACGGGCTTAAGCGCCGGCGCGAGCCGAGCGCGAGCGCCGACGGGCGATCTCCTCACGCGCGGCCTTCGCCTTGAGCAGGGCCGTCGAGCCCGCAAGGGCCGGGAGCCGGCGCCGTGAGTACGACCAGCTTGCGCACGACACGCACCAGGCGTTGTCGCAGAGCACGGCGCGAGGATTCTTCGTCATGATCGCGCGGTCGATGAGCACGGACTCGGCGGCATTGAGCATGATCGAGTAGGCCTGGCCGATCCAGCCGCCGCGCAGGATTCCTGCGCGAACGTAGTGGCCGTACATCTTGTAGAAGCCGAGGCTGCATCCCGGGATGTAGATGCGCGGCGCCCAGTGCGGCTCCTCGCCCGGAACGGCCACGAAGTTGCCCTCCTTGCCCCGCAGGAACGATCCGCCCGAGAGGCCCAATTCCTCCTGCGTCAGGTGGACGGTGTTGATGCCGGGGTTGTCGGTGACGCAGCCGATCACCAGTTCCTTGCCGCCGATCTCGATCATCCGCGGCATCCAGGAGAACGGCAGTGCGTGCTCGTCATGCGCGTCGAGCAGGAAGTGGGCCTGCGCGCCGATCGCGGCCACCGAGTTGTGAGGATGGGCGCTGCGTACGCGGCCCGGATGGCGGAGGACGGCCGCCCCGAAACCGCCCGCGGTGGTGGGGGCGTCGTCGGAGAAGACCGCCAGGGGCCGTTTCTCGCTCGCTTTCTGCAGCGCGGCGTGCGTCGGGCCGACCACCGTTCCACGTGGCCCAACCGTCTCGAGCAGCGCGTCGAGTAGCACCGACGCCATCCCCTTGGCAGTGGGCGCGATTGCGCGGGTTGCGCAGCGCATGACGACGGCGTCGCCCTCGGCGAGGCCGAGCGTGCGCAGATCGGCGACCAGGCTGTCGACCGTGACAGGCGGCCCTTCAGTCATCGTCAATCACCTCCAACTGCTTCACCATCGCTCGGAACGCGTCGTCGGTGGACGACCGCATTCGCCCGCGCAAGCCCATTTCCACGACAAAGCCACGCCCCTCGTACCCACCCTCCGCGACCTGCTTCGCCGTGGGCCAATACGCGGAGACGTCGCCAAGGTACCCCAGGGCGACCGTCGAGTCACCCCTTGGCAGGAATTCACGGAGCGCCATCGACGGCTCGGCAGCGACCGCCCAGAGATCGAGCTCGTCTCCGACCCTGACACGGCGGCACTGGATGGATCGCGGGCCGTTGTCCCCGTCGAACAGGTCGGCGAGATCCAGCTCGCTTCGGGCGGAGCGGATCGGCCCCGACAGCGGCAGTGGCTCACGCTGCTCAGCCGCCGAGAGCGTGGCCTCGACGGTGGAGCTGAGCTCCTGCGTCCACTGCAGCCATCCTGCCTCGTCGAACGGGCAGAACGACGGGCCCCAGAGCAAGGTGTCCCGCAAGCCGCGGAGCACGCTGCGCCTGTCGGGCGAGCGCTGCTTGACGTCGCCTGCAAATCCCTGCAGGAACACCACCGGGAGTCCGGGAGCGATGCGATCGCGCACCGCCTCACGGACCCGGCCCGGAAACTCGGAGCTCACCTGGCGGCGTCTCGGGAAGCCGGTGGGGTGACAGGCGCAGTGCCACAGCACCGCCAGGGGGGCGCCGTCCTCGGTGCGCACCAGCCAACTTCGCACACGGTCGTCGCTCGGGCCGCGGGGCTCGGGTGCCATGACCGGCCCGTGGAAGCCGAGACGACGCGGATGCCCGCTCAGATAGGGCAGTGGCCAGCGCTTGCGGCGGTGAACGGATCCTTGCCAGGGTGCGCTCGAGTGAGTCAGCGTCAGCGGGACCATCGGCCGATCGAGCAACCGTCCCAGCATCACCTTGCTCCGCTCGATGACCGACGCGACGTAACCGGGATCGACCGGCCCCGCCCGCGGCTTCGTCGGATCGAGCGCGGGCGCGTAGTGCGAGTGCGACGCGAGCAGCAGGATGTCCTCGTCGCGGACGCCGTGCTCGCCGCGGAGGAAGGCGCGAAGCTCCGCATCGACGGTCGGGCCGACGAACAACGTGTCGAAGGCGACGATCACCGTGATCCGGCCGGCCGAATCACGAAGTGCCAGCGCGTTGGCCTCGAGCGAGTCGGCGACACCCTCGGAGGGCCCCGAGCGATCGACGAAGCCGAAGAGCGGAAGGCCGGATTGAGGCGTGAGGTCGATGTGGTCGGCCGCTCCGCTGATCCGGTCCTCGCCGGCGCTCAACCGGGTGCCTCCACGCGAACGCCGCTCGCGACCGGAGCGGGCACGCTTGAGGCGATCGGCGAGGGGACGCCCGCACGCGAACCCGCATCCCTGCAGGCCGTCACCGGGTCCAAAACCTCCGCGCAGTTCCCCCTCACGAGTCGGAGATCATAGCCCCGACAGGTGGCGCGCCCTGCGCTGCAACCGCCTGACGAGGGCCTCAGGCCTCGCCTTCGCGCGCCCGTGCGACCACGACGAACGTCTGCAGGCGCCCGGCCTTCGGTGCGGCCGACCCGATCTTGTAGCGCAGGAGGTAGTTGACGTAGTCGGAGGCGCCGCCCAGCAGTTCACGCGACCGTCCGTTGGGGGTCGGCGGCGTACCGTTGACCGCTTCTGCCGGCGCGGACGATCGGCGCGCTGCGAGCTTTCTCGCTCGCTCCAGCGTCTCGAGCGCACGCAACTGCGGCATGACCGAGTAGCGGTGCAACTCGACGAACTCGAAGCCGCTGCGCCCGAGCAGCGCGAGCACGTTCGCCAGGCTGAAGAAGAAGAGGTGGTCCGGGTACTGGAACACGCTGACATGCTCGAGGTACTTCAAATCGACGTCGCCGCCGTTTCCGGTCTCGAAGATCAGCCACCCGCCCGGTCGCAGTGCTGCGCGCATCCTGCGAAACTCGCCGATCGGGTCGTAGAAGTGGCTCATGACGTCGCAGTGGTAGATGACGTCGAAGGACTTGCCCCCGAACGAGGCCGGGCCGAGGGGCGTCTGCTCGCAGGGGATCTCGAGGCGCGTGCGCATGAACTCGGCCTGGGCCGCGTTGAACTCGATGGCGTACGGCTCGTAGCCTCGCTCGCGGGCCTCGGAGAGGAAGTAACCGGCGCCGGCGCCGATCTCCAGGAGGCTGCCCTCGCGCGCGAACTTGCCTAGGATACCGAGGTGATGCCGGGCGTAGAGCCTGGAGCGCCGTTCGAGTGAAATATGCGCGTCCGCAGAAATTTGCGCATTGTCATTTTCGTAGAGCTCGACGACGGCCTCTGCGCGCGGGCGGGGCGAGATGTAAATGAGGCCACAGTTTGCACATTTGCGGCCGAGATACCCGTTTTCCTCGATCAGGACTTGTGCATTCCAGATGTTGCAAAAGATGCACGCGATCTCTTCCATTACGGCCTTCTGCTCAATGAGAGGCCCCCGCCCGTCGCCCATTATATCCGACCTCCCTCGGCTGCCGCGGCGCGCGCATGGGATAGCGTGCGGCACGTGAGCCCCAGCCTGTCCCCCCACGTGCCTGCGCGGCGAATCCGCGGGTGAAGATTGCCTACGCCGGCTACGTGGCGGCCTACACCACCGATGGCGTCAACGACAAGATCCGCGCGCAGATTGCCGCCTGGACGGACATGGGTCACGAGGTCGAGCTCTACTGCCTCTCACCGCCGCCGGCGGGCGATGGCGACCCCCGCGTCGACGGCTCCGTCTACACGTTCACGAGCCTCTCCGAGCGGTTCGGGGCCACGCGCGCGCTCGCGCGCGCGATCCGGCGCGCACAGCCGGATCTCGTCTACGTCCGCTACGACATCTTCCTTCCGCCCCTCTCCCTGCTCCTGTCGCCGCTTCCGGTCGTGCTCGAGATCAACACCGACGATCGCAAGGAGACCCGCATCGACGGCCGTCTCGCCTGGCTCTACAACGAGCTCACTCGCGGCGCCTCGTTCCGTGCCTCCCGGGGGCTCGTCTGCGTAACGAGCGAGCTGGCTCGCTCGCACAGCGTGGCGCGCTTCGGAAGACCGGCCGTCGTGATCGGCAATGCCGGAGACCCGGCTGCGCTGGAGCCGCTCGACGTGCCCGCGCGCGGGGAGCGCAGCAGCGCCGTCATGCTCGTGGGCTACATGGCGCCCTGGGCCGGAGTCGACAAGCTACGCGCGCTCTGCGTTGCGCTCCCGCAGCTGGACGTCCACGTGGTGGGCGATGTCGGAGATGCGGCCGGCGCCGGAGCAGCGCTGCCGAATCTGCACTTCCACGGGCGCCTCGAGCGCGATCGCTACCGCCCGATCATGGCGGCGTCCGACTTCGGAATCGGGCCGCTGGCCCTGCACCGCAAGGGCATGTCGGAAGCGACGCCGCTCAAGGTCCGCGACTACCTGATGCACGGCCTTCCCATCCTGATCGCGCATGACGACACCGATTTCCCCGGCGAGCCGCCGTGGTACGTCCTGCAGATCCCCAACACCGAGGCGGCGCTCGACGAGTCGCTCCCCGCCATCGAAACCTGGAGCGCCGCTGTCGCGGGGCGCAAGGTACCGCGTACGGAGGTGCTGGAGCGCATCGGCATCGAGGCCAAGGAGCGGGCTCGCATCGCGTTCTTCGAGGACGTCGTCGCTCGCCCGCGCCCACGCCGCTGGTGGCGCCGATGACCCAGCAGGGAGACGCGCCGCTTCCCGAAGGCAGCGGCGGGAGGCGTAGCCGCCTCGTCAGCCGCATCACCCGCGTCGCGCCCAGCGGCGGGCTCAGGCGTGCGGTCGCCATCATCGCCGGTGGGCAGGCCCTCGCTGCCATCATCGTGGCACTCACGTATCCGGTGACCGCCCGGCTCTACACGCCTGCCCAGTTCGGCGCATTCGCGACGATCGTGTCGCTCCTGTCGCTCGTGCTGACGGTGACGTGCCTGACCTACGACCAGGCGATCCCGTTGCCGGAGCGGCAGGAGATGGCGGCCGACCTCGTCGTGCTCTCGCTGATCTGCACCGTCGTGATCACGGCGATCTGCACACTCGTGCTGCTGCTTTTCGGCGAGGATCTCCTCGATCGCTTCGACGCCGGCGGACTTGCCTCGTACTGGTGGCTGATCGGGCTCGCCCAGCTCGCCGGCGGGCTCTACGTCGCGCTGACGGGATGGGCGATACGGACACGCGACTACCGCGGGCTCGCCGTCGCGCGGCTGGGCCAGGCCATCGTCGCCTCCGCCGGCCAGGTCGTCGCCGGTGTCGCAGGAGCCGGTGCTGCCGGCCTCGTGTTCGGCGATGGCCTCGGCCGGGCCGCGGCGGGCGGACGCCTCTCGGCGCGGGCCGGCCAGGAGCTGCGACGCTCTGCTGCGGGAGTGAGCTTCGACCGGTTGCGGCGCTCGGCCGTCCGCTACCGGCGGTTCCCGCTGATCGGCAGCTGGTCGACGCTGATCAACTCGATCGGCTTCGAGGCGCCGCTCCTGTTGCTGGTCGCCTTCTACGGCTCGGAGAATGGCGGCCTCTTCGCCTTCGCCCAGCGCTTGATCGGGGCTCCCGTCGCTCTCGTCGTCCTGGCGGTGGGCCAGGTCTTCATGGCCGAGGCGGCCGAACGCGCGCGCGATCCGTCGGGAGATCTCCTCGAGTTGTTCCGCACGACGCTCAAGCGACTGGCACTCGTCGCCGCGCCACTGATGCTCTGCGTCGCGGTCGGCGCGACGCTGCTCGTCGGCCCGGTGTTCGGCTCGGACTGGGCGGAGGCCGGCACCTACATCGTGATCCTGACGCCGCTCTACACCATGCAGCTGCTCTCGAGCCCGCTCGCGGGGACGCTGGCGGTGCTCGAGCGCCAGGATCTCGCCCTCGTTCGCGAGCTCGTGAGGATCCTGCTGCTCACGATCGCGATCGTGATCGCCCAGACACTCTCGCTCTCGGCGACGTGGGCGGTCGTCCTCCTGAGTGCGGCCGGCAGTTTCGCCTACGTGCTCTACGGTCTGATCTCCTTGCACGCGCTGCGCGTCGACGCGAGACGGCGCAAGATCGCGCGCGAGACGATCGGCGAACCACAGTGAGCACGCCCTCCAGCACATCTCCGCGCACCCCTCCGCTCAAGCCCCGGGCGTACTACACGGCCGTCGGCCTGCTGGAGAAGGTCACGACCGCACGGAGGCTCCGCTCGCCGGTCGGCGCCCAGCAGGGCGTGCGCATCCTCTGCTACCACCGCATCTCGCGCGACCGAGACGTGCTCGCGGTCCACCCGGACGCGTTCCGGCGTCAGCTGGAGGCCATCCGGGCCTCGGGTGCACGCGTCCTGCGCCTGGATCACGCGATCGACGTGCTGGCGGGGCCCGTCGACGACTTCTGCGTCTGCATCACGTTCGACGACGGCTATCGCGACGCGCTCGACGTGGCCTCGCCGATCCTGCGCGAATTCGGGATGCCCGGCACCGTCTACCTGCCGACCGCGATGATCGACGGCGCCGCACCGTACGACTGGTACGGGGAGGGCGAGGCTCCCCCGGCGCTCGACTGGGACGGCGTCCGGGAGCTGATCGCCGGAGGCCTCGTGGACGTGCAACCGCACACGCGCACGCACCCGCGGCTGACCGCGCTGGACGACGCGGCGGCGAGGTGGGAGCTCGAGACCTCGAAGGCGGACATCGAGGCGCGGCTCGGCGTCCCGGTCACGAGCATCTCGTATCCGGCCGGCCTCTACGGCGAGCGCGACGCGCAGCTCGCGCGCGAGCTCGGCTACCGCGCCGGGGTGACGTGCCGTCCCGGGCTCAACACGGCCGCCACCGACCCGATGGAGCTGCGGCGCAACCTGATCGCGCCGCGCGACGACGCGAGGCGCTTTCGCGCGAAGCTCTACGGGCTGCTCGACGAGCCGAGCCGCCTGACGGAGGCGATGCAGCGCCGGCGCAGCCGCGCGGCCCGCTAGTCGCCGGCGGGCGCGGGCGCCGGCGCAGCTATGGGTCCCGCGCCGTTGGCGAGCGAAGCCTGGCGCAGCAGGCTCGGGATGTCCGGGTTGGCCGAGATCGCGCGCTCGTAGTCCTCGTGGCGCCCGATGTCGAGCCAGAGGCCGTCGTAGTTGTAGGAGCCCACGCGCTCGGAGGCACCCAGCGCCTGGAGCACCAGGTCGGGGAAGTCGAGATAGGCGTCCGGCTCGATCAGCTGCAACAGGTGCGGGCTCACGACGTACACGCCCATCGAGACCACGTAGTCGCTGTGCGGCTTCTCGAGATAGCCGACGACCTGTTGGACTCTGCCCGTGCGCTCACCGAGGCGCAGCACCCCGAAGTCGATCGTGGCCGTGCGCACCTGGGTCGCGATGGTGAGGGCGTTGCCGCTGCTCACGTGCGTGTCGAGCAACTCGCCGAAGTCGAGTGTCGTGATCACGTCGCCGTTCATCATCAGGAACGGCTCGTCGAGCTCCTCGATGCCGGCGAGCGCGCCCGCCGTGCCCAGGGGGAGGCGCTCGTGGTGGTAGTCGATGGAGACTCCGTAGGCCGAGCCGTCGCCGAACACGGCTTCGATCAGGTGCGAGAGGTGGCCGACGGCCAGTGTGATGCGGGTGAAGCCGCACACCCGGAGCTGGTCGATCACGAGCTCGAGGATCGCGTGGTCGCCGATCGGCAGGAGCGGCTTCGGCAGGATGGTCGTGAACGGACCCAGGCGCGTTCCCTTGCCGCCGGCGAGGATCACGGCCCGGCGGCCGTCGCGGTCGATGTCGCTGCGCTCGCTCATGCGGCGCACGCCGCCTCGAGCTCGGCGACGACGATCTCGGCCTGGTCTCGCGTCATGTGTGCGAACAGTGGCAAGGTCAAGGTCCGTCTCGAATACTCCTCGGTCACCGGGAGTACGCGCGCGCCCTCGCGGTAGATTTCGAAGAGGTGCGCGGGCGGGTAGTGGATGCTCGACTGCACCCCCGCAGCGGAGAGGCGGGCGCGCACGGCGTCGCGGTCGATCGCGCCGTCGAGGACGACCGTGAAGAGATGGTGAGCGAGAGTCGCGCCCGCCGGCGGCACGAGCGCGGGCTGCACACCCTGCACGTCCGCAAGCAGCTCGCGGTACGTGGCATCGATCTCCGAGCGCTGCGCGTTCTCGTCGTCGAGACGCGCCAGGCGACTGATGGCGAGCGCCGAGCGCGCCTCGTCGATGCGGTAGTTGCAGCCGAGAGCGACGACGTCGTAGCTGGTCGCGTGGCCCTGATGCCTCTGCCACGAGAGCGTGGTCATACCGTGCGATCGCAGGAGCTTCAGGCTCGCTGCGGTCTCGTCGTCGCGGCAGACGACCATGCCGCCCTCGCCGACTGCGAGGTTCTTGTTCGAGAAGAAGCTGTAAGCGCCGGCGAGGCCGAGCGTGCCCGCGTGCTCGCTGCCGATGCGCGTGCCGAGCGCGTGCGCGGCATCCTCGAGCAGCACGAGGCCGTGCTCCGCGGCGAGCGCGCGCAAGGCTTCGGTCTCACCCGGGTGGCCGCCGTACTGCATGCAGCAGATGGCCTTCGTGCGGGGCGTGATCTGCCTGGCCACGTCATCGGGGTCGAGCCATGGCTCGGTCAGGCCGACGACATCGGCGAAGACGGGCGTCGCGCCCGTATAGGCGATCGCGTTGGCGGTCGCCACGAACGTCAGCGACGGCACGATGGCCTCGTCGCCCGGGCCCAGGCCCGCGACGAGCGCCATGAGGTGCAGCGCCGCGGTGCAATTGGTCACGGCGATCGCATGGGGCGCACCCGTGTACGCCTCCATCGCGCTCTCGAACTCGCTCGTCCGCGGGCCCTGGCTGAGCCACCCCGAACGATATGTCTCGGCAACTGCTGCGATGTCCTCTTCGCTTACGCGGACATCCGCAAGCGGCACCCTCCAGCGCACTGCCGGCGCGGACGCCATCAACCGCAAACCCTTTTTTCCGTCATGCCTGCCCTCATCAGCTTCCTCCGTCTGGAAGAACCCCTACTCCTTGTGGATACCACACGCGGCGGCGCAAGCCGTGCACGACTAGCCGTACGGATAACGGCCCTGCACGTTAGAGCGCCGCTGACTGACGGCTCAGGTGCTCTACTCGGGAGCCGCGCGGTCGCGGGCGGCCGCCACCGCGGCCTGTCCGAAGCTGAGGCCGCCGTCATTGGGCGGAAGTCGAGCGGGCACCAGCACGCGCAGGCGCGCGGCCTCGAGCAGGGCGGCGGTGCGCTCCAGCAGCAGGCGGTTCTGGAACACGCCACCCGACAGTACGACGAGGTCGAGCCCGCTGCGCTCGGCTGCCTCCGCGCACGCGCCCGCCGTTGCGAGCGCCACCCCCTCGTGGAACCGACGGGAGATCGCGGACACGTCCGCACCGGCCGCGATGTCGCCCGCGATGGCCGCGATCGCCGGCCGCGCGTCGATCACGCGCCCACCGCCCTCGTCGCCGAGCGGCAATTCGTACGCTCCGCTGTCGCCGCTGCTCGCACAAGCCTCAAGCTCAACTGCAGCCTGACCCTCGTACGACACCTCCGCCCGCAGCCCGCAGAGCGCCGCCACGGCGTCGAAGAGGCGGCCCATGCTCGACGTCTCAGGTGACACCGCGGCGCTTTCGCCGATGCCGGCGACGGCGTCCCAGCGGCGGCGGTCGATGGTCCCCGCGAGCGCCTCGGGCAGCAGCGGTCGCTCACCGCAGGCCGCTGCGAGCCACGCGCAGGCCATGCGCCACGGCTCGCGCACGGCGCGCTCCCCTCCAGGCATGCGCACGCCGCGCAGCGAGGCCGCGCGCTCGAACGCCACGAGGTCGCCGACGAGGATCTCTCCGCCCCAGATCGTGCCGTCGGTGCCGTAGCCCGAGCCGTCGTAGATCGCTCCGACGGCTGGGCCCTCGAGTCCATGCTCGGCGAGGCACGCGGCCAGATGGGCGTGATGGTGCTGAACGCCCGTGATGTCCGCGCCGTCCACGTCGAGCGCGAACGCCGTCGACGCGTAGTCGGGGTGCAGGTCGTGCGCGATCAGTTCGGGCCGCAACGCGAACAGCCGCTCGAAATGCCCGATCCCGTGGCGGTAGGCGAGCAGGGCCGGGTAGTGCTCGAGATCGCCGATGTGGTGGCTGACCCAGGCGCGGCGGCCACGCGCGAGGCAGAAGGTGGCCTTGAGCTGGCCGCCGCACGCGAGCAGCGGCCGCCTCGCGGCGACCGGTAGCCCGATGCTCGCCGGCACGTACCCGCGTGAACGCCTCAGCGTGACGAGCCTGCGACCTTCGCCGACCGCGACGCCGCGCACGACCGAGTCGTCCGTGCGCGTCTCGATCGGGCGGTCGTGCACGAGGAAGCCGTCGGCCACGTGTTCGAGCCGTGCCAGCGCATCGCCGTCGCGGAAGGCGATCGGCTCGTCCGAGACGTTGCCGCTGGTGAGGACGAGCGCTGCGCCGCCGAACGCCGCGAGATCGGCCAGCAGAACGTGGTGCAGCGGCGCGTACGGGAGCATGACCCCGAGCTCGGAAACGCCGGGCGCGACCGCTCCGGCCACGGGCGCGCCCGGCCGCCGCGGCGCCAGCACGATCGGCCGCGCGCCCGAGACGAGCAGCGTCCGCTCGACCTCGCCCAGCTCGACGAGCTCGTCGGCGGCCGCCGCGTCCCGCACCATCAGCGCGAAGGGCCTGTCCTCACGGCGTTTGCGCGTACGCAGCTCCGCAACGGCGATGCCGTTGGCCGCGTCGCAGGCCAGGTGGTAGCCGCCGATGCCCTTGACCGCGAGCACTGCACCGTCGGCGAGCCGGCGCGCGGCGGCGCGGATGGCGTCGTCGGGCGCGGAGAGCGCGATCGGAGACCCATCGCCGTCGAGCAGCTGCGCGGCCGGCCCGCAGGCCGGGCACGCGTTCGGCTGGGCGTGGAAGCGGCGGTCGCCGGGGTCGTGGTACTCGCGCCGGCACGCCTCGCACATCGTGAAGGAGGCCATCGTCGTCAACGGCCTGTCGTACGGGACGCCTTGAACGATCGTGAAGCGGGGCCCGCAGTTCGTGCAGTTGATGAACGGGTAGCGGAAGCGGCGATCACCGGGATCGCGCAGCTCCGCCAGGCAGTCGTCGCAGGTCGCCTCGTCGTGGGAGACGAGCGCGTCGGCATCGCCTCCTGCGACGCTCTCGACGATGCGGAAGTCGCGCTCGCCCGTCGAGGGGAGCCGATCGCAGTCGACGCGCTCGACGACGGCGAGCGGTGGCGACTCGCAGGCCAGGCGCGCGAGGAAGCTCTCGACGGCGTCGGGCTGCCCGTCGACCTCCAGCACCACCCCGCGCTCGTCATTGAGGACGAATCCGCCGAGCTGCTCCTCGCACGCGAGCCGGTAGACGAACGGGCGGAAGCCCACGCCCTGGACGACCCCCTGCACTCGCGCGCGCGCGCGCACGCGGGACGCGCTCACGGCGACTCCAGCTCGACGAGCTCGCGCAGCAGGTGCGAGGCCGTGGCGTGCGCCTCCTGGATGCGCGGGATGTGTTGCGAGCGACTGACGATCAAGTGGTCGGCCAGGCCATCCGCAGCGACGCGACCGCCGTCGTATCCGACCAACGCGATCGTCACGAGGCCTCGCTTGCGCGCCTCGGCCAGGGCGTCGATGACGCTCCGCGAGTCGCCGCTCGTCGAGAACGCGATGAGCGCATCCCCGACACCCCCGTAGGCGATGACCTGGCGCGTGAAGACGGCGTGCGGACCGATGTCGTTGGCGATCGCCGTGACGATCGCGGGATCGGCGCTGAGGTCGAGCGCGCGACGCGCCTCTCCGGCGCCGCTCGGCAGAGCCCGCGCGAGGTCGGCGACGATGTCCATGGCGTCGGTCGACGAGCCGCCGTTGCCGAGCGCCAGCAGCGTCCCGCCGCGCGCGAAGACCTGCCGCAGGGAGGTCGCGGCGGCCGCGAGCGCGGCGCCGCCATCGGCCACGGTCTGCTCGCGCAGTGCCTCGGTCTCCCCCGCCTTCATCGTCACCGACTGCCGCACGTCGGCCAGCACCGCGTCGAGGTCGGTCTCGCTCTCGCTCAGGAACGGGTAGAGGAAGCTCGACGCGCCGGCATCGTGGCCGCGCCGCTCCGTGCGCCCCTGGAGCAGGCCGCGATGCTCGAAGAACACGTGCGAGAGCTCCCAGACGATGTGGTAGACGGTCTCGATCAGCTCCTGTTGCACGTACGGATCGCCCGAGGGCTCGATCTCCCAGTCCGCGCCGAGCGGCGCGAACGCCACCGTCAGTGACCCGCACGCGCGAGCGGCTGCGAGCGTCGCGCTCAGGGCCGGCGCATCCTGGGCGTCGCCGAAGGCGAGCACGACGTCGTCGGGGCGCGCGAGCAGCGCCACCTCGCGTGGCAGGCCCCTCGCGTCGCCGACCAGTGCGATCGCCGGCAGCGCCCGCTTGCCCACGATCACCGGATGCACGAACTCGACGGCCACATGGCGCGCGTCGGAGGCGCCGGCGGGCGAGCAGGCGCAAGCGAGCAGCCGGCCACCGCGCGCGCAGCGCTCGGCCACGGCGTGGCACAGCTCGGCGATGCGAGCCGCCTCGCGCTCGTAGAGCTGCCCGGCGGCCTCGCGGCGCGCGGCCAGGCCGCGGGCCAGCAGCTCCGCGGCGGGCTCGGTGACGGTCCGGCTCACGCCACCGGCGCGGCGGCGCGCCGCGCGACGCGCGCGGCCAGCCAGCGCCGCCACTCCTCCACGCCCTCGCCCGTGCGCGCGCTCACGACGAGCGTCTCGACGCCCGGGTGCACGGCGTCGATGTTGGCCAGCAGCTCCTCCAGATCGACCTCGAGATGGGGCAGCAGATCGACCTTGTTGATCAGCACGAGCTCGCAGGTCCGGTACATGAGCGGATACTTGAGCGGCTTGTCCTCACCCTCGGTGATCGCCGCGACCATCACCCGCACGTCCTCGCCGACACGGAACTCGGCCGGGCAGACGAGGTTGCCGACGTTCTCGATCACGAGCAGGTCGATCTCGGCGAGCGGCACCGACGGCAGGGCCGTGCGCACCATGTTGGCGTCCAGGTGACACTCGCCGCCGAAGCCGGAATCGGTGTTGATCTGGGTCACCGGAACGTGCAGCGATGCGATGCGCATCGCGTCGTACTCGCCCTGGACGTCGCCCTCCAGCACACCGACGCGAATGCCCTCGCCCAGCGGGCGCTCGAGCGCCCGCTCGAGCAGGCTCGTCTTGCCGGCGCCCGGCGCGCTCATGAGGTTGACGACGGCCACTCCGTGACGGTCGAAGTCGTCGCGATTGGCCCGCGCGATCGTGTTGTTGGCGTCGAGCGCATCCTCGACGACGCGAACCTTCACCCGGTGCATGCTGGCTCCTCAACCTCGATCGATTCGACCTCGAATTCATTGCCCGCCTCGACCTCGACATCCGCCCCGCCGCACCGCAAGCAGCGAAACGACGGCCGCGCCGCCACTTGGGGTCTGACCCCGCCTGGCGGGGTCTGACCCCAGGTGGCGGAGCCTGACCCCAGGGTGGCGGTCAGGGGCCACGTTGCTCCGCATTCGCGGCAGCCGAGGGTTGCGGGGACCGTTTCGTACTCCAGCGTTGCGCCCTCGCAGAGGGTGCCGCGGGCGACGTGCTCGAAGTAGAAGGCGAGTGACTCGGGAACGACCTGGCGCAGCTCTCCGAGCCGGAGCTGGATCAGCAGCACGCGACGACCCGCGGCGTGGCGCTCCGCCGTGTCGATCACCGCTCCTGCCAGCGAGAGCTCGTGCATGGGTCAGAGGGCGCTCGCGCGCTGGGCCTTCTCGCGGAGGTCGCCGAGCGTCTCGATCACGAGGTCGACGGCCCGCGGCACGGCTCCGGCGACCTCGGGCGAGAGGCCCATCCCGTACTCCTCGACCTCGACGGGCTCGCAGGCGATGACGACGACGCTGCCCGGCCACCCCGAGACGGCGCGCACGAAGCGCAGGACGGTCTGGGGATCCATCGCGTGCGGGTCGATCATCTCGCCGTCCTCGATGCCGGCGGCGATCTCGGACTCCTCGGGCTCGAGCACGTAGAGCGTGCCGGGTGGGCCGTCGCCGCGCATGACGTCGATCAGGACGAGCGAGTCGTAGCCCCGCATCACCTCGTAGGCGAGATCCAGCCCGCCCGTGCCGAAGTCCTCGATCGTCACGCCCGGCTCGGGCTCGCGCTGCTTGAGGATCCGCACGACCTCGGCACCGAAGCCGTCGTCGCGCATGAACGTGTTGCCGACCCCGGCGATCAGTATCTGCGCGCTGCGCTCCGTCATGACGCCTCCCGTAGCTCGAGCTCACCGGCGAAGAAGAAGAGGAACCGGCCCGTGTCGCGCATCAGCTGCTGCCCGGGGTCGTCGTCCACCGTGACGCCGAAGTACAGCTTGTCGTCGTAGTCGACGAAGATGCGCTCGATCGTGGCGCTGCGGCCGTCGAGGATGCGGTCGTAGGGATCGGAGCGCCCGACGAGGCGCAGCGTCACCGTGGCGCCGCGCCGGAAGGTCGTGCCGTCCACGGTGGCCTCGCTCTCGCCGGGGATGTCCTCCGGCACGGGTCCGAGCTCGTTCATCGGGACGCCTCCTCCGAGTGCGGGTCGCTGAGCGTCATGCGCCCGTGCAGGGCGAGGATCTCCGCCGGCGTGGCCGCCGCGGCGCGCTCGATCATGGCGCGCACGGCGGGGTCGTCGCGCTCGATCGACGCACGCTCGTCGTCGGAGAGCGCGAGCACGTGCAGCAGCAGCGCCTCTTCGATCTCGGTGCCGTCGAACAGGTCACCCCTGCTCTCGGGAGCGATCTGCGGATGCTCGGGGAGCATGATCGTGGCCCCGAGGAGGACGTCGTCGTGTTCGGTGGCAAGCACGGGGAACGTGTTCTCGCTGCGCAGCGCGGCGCCCTCGTCGAGCGGCGAGGCGAAGCGGCCTTCGCCCAGAAGAAGGAACGGCAGCGTCGAGAGCAGGCTCGACTCGAGCGCCTCGCCGCGGCTCGCGTCCCGCGTCCCGAACGGCGTCGTGTTCTCCACGCGCAAGTCGACGGCGTAGCGCTCCGGCGCGAGCTCCTCCGCCGAGAGTCGCAGGGCAGCCTGCAAGCCGCCCTGCGCAAACGCCTGCTCCCGGGGCTGGAGCGCGAGCTCGGCGAGCGGGCAGGCCGCGAACGCGACGCGGCGCTCCTCGGCCTCGTGCCGGGCGCCACTGGATTGCAGGAAGCGCACCTCGGCGGCAAGTGGCGCCCCAGGGCCCGCCACGGCCAGGCCGCGCAGCGTGAGGCTCTCCCTAGCACCCGCGTTCGTCGCCGCGTAGGGCGCGGGATAGACGATTCCGAACGGAGTCGGGGTCGAGTTCTTGGCTGCGCCGCTCGTGTACGGATAGAGGGCGTATCCCTCCCACAACAGCGTGGCGAGGAGCGTCTCGAAGGCGTCTGGCGACTCACCCACCGCCAGCCTCCCCCGGGTCGCGCTCGAGCATGCGATCGACACAGGCGTCGAACGAATGCAGCCCGTGCTCGCGGCGGTATTCCGTCAGGCGCTCGATCGTGTCCTCCTGCAGCGCGACCCAGCTGCGCCCCGGATAGTGGCGCCGCATCATCGCGCGCCACGTCGCGATCGGCATGCGCCACGTGGTGGAGCACGACCACGGCACCGGCACGGCCTGGACACGCCCGTCCTCGCCTCGCAACAGGATCGACCCGCTGAAGTGGAATGCGAGTGGCACCTCGCCGTCCTCGAGGCTCGAGAAGTAGCGCGCCGCGGCGATCTCGAGATCGAACGTGCTCGGTACCGGCAACGTGAACATCCCGGCGCCCGTGAAGGTCGGGACGAGCGTCGTGGCCTGCGCCCAGAGGAACGGATGCGTCGTCGCCGGCCAGCGCTCGGGCTCGCCGAAGAGGTCGACGAGGCGCTCACGGGTGGCCGCATCGTGCTCGCGCCGCGCCGGCTCGACGTTGATCTGCGCCGTCAGCGCGATCGTGAAGATCTCGCGCTCCGAGGGCTCGGAGACACCCAGCCGGAAGCGCAGCGTGGGCGCGACCGCGTCCTCGACGACCTCGGCGCCGAGCACGGCGAACTCCGGCGTGATGGTCGCCGGCATGCCGCCGCGGGCGGGCAGGTCTTCGGCTTCGCGCGCGGAGCTCACGCGCCCTGCCGCTCCAGCGAGCCGAAGAACTCGGCCACGGCATCGTCGATCGCGCGGCCGCCGGAGATGCCTTCCCAGCGCGACTTGATCATGCCCACGAGCTCGTAACAGCGGTCGATGGGCACGATCGCGTGATGCGGCGGATCGCTCAAGCGGTCGACGATCAGGGCCTCGACGTCCGCCTCGAGCTCGCTCAGAACCGGGTTCGCCGCCACGAGCTCATCCCAGGCGCCGAGGTGCAGCTCGCTCTCAGTGGCGCCGGCGGGGCTTGGATACAGCGCCACCACACCCTGCCCGCGCTCGCGCACGAGGAAGAACGCGAGCCCGATCGGGATCTGGAACCTCGCCCAGAGGTCGTCGTCGAGGACGAAGCCGTCGAGCAGCTGGACGCGCGTCCCAGCGGGCCGCAACTCGGCATCGCCCGAGCGCAGCGCGAAGCACGGCTCGCAGGAGCAGAGGATGCGCCGATCCACGAGGTGCAGGAGATGCCGATGCTCGGCATCGATGCCGACGCCGCAGAGATCGCAGTGGTCGTCGGAGCGCGCTGCGGCGGACGGGGGCGCAGGCGGGCGCGCCTGCGCCAGCCGGCGCAGGCGGCGAACCGCCGGTGGCGCACCGCCCGTCATCAAGCGAGCGCGACCTCGTAGGCACGCCCGCCGCGCCGCAGGAGCGGGACGGGATCGAGGTGCTCCTCGCCGGCGGCCGCACGGCCGGCGCGTGTGAGATCGAACGCGGCGCCGCAGCCGCTGCACGTCAGCAGCGGGCCGGCGAGCGACGCCTCGCGCAGGGACGTCTCGCAGCCTGCGCAGCGATCGCGGTACGCGAGCACGGTGCCGTCGACGTTCGCAACCACGAGGTCGACGCCCTCGAGCGCGAGCGCACGGAACGTCCCCGGCCCGATCGTCCCGGCCTCCTCGAACGGCAGCCAGCCCGGGGCGCCCGCAGGCGCAGCCACCGGCTGGGCCATCGCGAGCGGCTTGCGGATGGGCTTCGGCTCCGCCACGCCCTCGACCTCGAGGCCGAGCAGATCGGGCGCTGCCTCCTCGAGCGCCTCCTTGATCGCGAGCTCCAGCGTGGCCGCCGAGGCCGGGCAGCCGTGACAGTGGCCGACGAGCTTGAGGTGCGCGACGCCGTCGTCGAGCTTGAGGAGCTGCACGTCGCCGCCGTGCGACTCCATGTAGGGACGGACGCTGGCGAGCGCCTCCTCCACCCGGGCCTCGAGAGGGATCGGGTAGAGGTCGTGGATCAGCAGCAGGCTCCCGATCACGCCGTCGCCCGCGAGCCGGAGGAGCAGCCCTTCCTCTCCCTGCTCCGCCAGCTCGCGGACAATCCGCGTCAGCCCCTCGCCGTACAGCTCGATGATCGCCGAGACGAGCTCGTCGACCGTCCCGCGCAGGAACGGATCGGCCGCCGCGTCGATTGCGGCCGTGAGCTGCTCGACGCGCTCGAGCAGCTCCTGCCCTTCGGTCGGTTGTTCGCGCTGAGCCTCGATTGCCATCTCCGCCGGCCTCAGCTGAGGCCGGTCGGACGGTGGACGACCTTGCGCACGCGGCCCGCGCCCGTGTACATGTGCACGCCGCAGGGGAGGCACGGGTCGAACGAGCGGACGGCCCGCATGATGTCGATGCCCTTGAAGTTCTCGGGCCCGTTCTCCTCGAAGATCGGCGTGTTCTGCACGGCGTCCTCGTACGGGCCGGGCGTGCCATAGACATCGCGCGGGTTCGCGTTCCACGGGGTCGGCGGATACGGCTGGTAGTTCGCGATCTTGCCGTCCCTGATCACCATGTGGTGCGAGAGCACGCCCCGCGCGGCCTCGTGGAAGCCGACACTCACCGCGTCGTCGGGCACCTTGAACGAGGCCCAGCTCTTCGTGCGGCCCGCGCGGATCTCGGCCAGTGCCTTCTCCAGGCAGTAGAGCCCTACCAGCGCCGAGTAGGCCTGGTGATAGGAGCGCGCACGGTCCCGCTCGATTGCGTTGGACTTCTCGGGCACGTGCCACTCGAGCTCCATCTCGGGCATCGTGGCGGTCTTGGGCAGCACCATCTGGAGGCTGTGGCCGGTGGCCTTGAGATAGCCGATGTCGACGAGGCCGGCCTTGGCCGTGACCCACTGCCGGGCGAACGGTCCGCCGCCCGTGTCACAGGCCACATACGTGTCGTTGCGCTTGTCGTACATGCGCGGCGAGGTCACCCAGCTGTACTTGTCGGTGAAGTCGCGCTTCTGCGGCTTCGGCAGCGTCGTCTTGTTCCACGGGTGACGCTTGTCGACCGGGTTGCCGAGCGGGTCGCTCGAGACATACGTCTCCTCCGAGGACCAGTCGTCGAAGTACGAGCTGCCCAGCAGGATGCGCATGGCCAGGTTGATCTCGACGAGGTCCGTCGTGATCAGCTCGCCCTTGAACGCGAGGCCGGGCGTGATGAAGCGGTGCCGCCCCCACTCCGTCATGCCCTTGTAGCTGTAGTCGACGTAGTCGGGATCGTCGAAGCAGCCCCAGCAGACCAGATCCGTGTCGCGGTAGCCGACCATGTCGTAGCCCGGCAACTGCTGCAGGAAGAAGTCGTACAGGTCGTCGTGCATCGGCACGGTGCGCTTGACGTACTCGATGTAGCGCATCAGGCGCACGTAGTAGTCCGTGCAGGTCTGGTGCGTGATGTCCGCCGAGACGCCGCCCGGCATGATCGTCGAGGGGTGGGTGTGGCGGCCGCCGAAGAGGCAGTACATCTCGCGCGTGTAGCGCGCTACCTGGAGGGTCTCGAGGTAGAAGCTGCCGGTGAACGGGTTGAGCGCCCGCATGATGTCGGCGATCGTCTTGTAGCCGTGAATGTCGCCGTGCGGGGAGGGCGTGTTCTCGGCCGTCTTGAGCAGCGTCGGATTGGTCTCCTTGACCATCTGCTCGCAGAAGTCGACGTTCGCCATGCAGTCGTTGAAGATCGCGTGGTCGAACATGAAGTCGGCCGACTCGGCCAGGTTGTAGGCGTAGTCGCCGAGCTTCGGCGGCTTCACCCCGTAGGCCATGTTCTGGTTCAGGCACGAGCACGTGCAGTGGTTGTCACCGCAGATGCCACAGATACGGCTCGTGATGAAGTGGGCGTCGCGCGGGTCGATGCCCTTCATGAAGATGTCGAAGCCGCGGAACACCATCGAGGTGCTGTAGCACTTCAGCACCTGCTGGTTGGTGAAGTCGATCTCCGTGTGGATGCCCAGGCTGCCCACGATCCGCGTGATCGGGTCCCACGACATCTCCTTGACGATGATCTTCTGACCCTCGGGGGTCTGCGTCGTAGCCACGTGTGCCTCTTTTCGTCAGATTCTCGGAGGGCCCGTTACCAGCGCTTCTGGTACCCGGACGTGAGCTGGGTACCGCGCTTGCGCCACTCAGGCTCGAGATCGCCGACCTTCTTGATCGACTGATTGCGGAAGTGGCGCAGCACCGGGCCGTACGTGAACCTGGCCACGCTCGAGGAGACCCTGCCCTTGGAGTCCTCGTCCATGAACGGCATGTACCTGTCGGGGAATCCGGGCATCGTGCAGGCCATGCAGATGCCGCCGACGTTGGGGCAACCGCCGATGCCGTTGACCCAGCCGCGCACCGGTACGTTGCACTTGACCACGGGGCCCTTGCAGCCGAGCTTGACCAGGCAGCGGTGGTCGCTGCCGTACTCCGTGGCGAAGTTGCCGTGCTCGAAGAACGCGGCGCGGTTGCAGCCCTCGTGCACGGTGCGGCCGAAGAGCGAGACCGGCCGCAGCTGATCGTCGAGCTCGGGCGCGGGCGCGAGCCCTCCCAGATGCAGCACGAGGTAGAGCAGCATCTCGGTCATGTTGTCCGGCTGCGCGGGGCAGCCGGGAATGCAGATGACGGGCAGGCCGGCCTTGGACTTCCACTTCCAGCCGAGGTAGTCGGGCAGGCCCATCGCGCCGGTCGGGTTGTTCTTCATCGCCGGGATGCCGCCGTAGGTGGCGCACGTCCCGATCGCGACCACCGCGGCTGCCTTGTTGGCCAGCCGGTCGACCCACTCGTTGGTCGTGATCGGCTGGCCGTTCGACGGATTCACCCCGAAGCCCGACCAGTGCCCCTCGCCGTTGATCTGCTCGTTCCCGATCGACCCCTCGATGATCAGGACGAACGGGTCGAGCTTGCCCTCCTCGGCGTCGAACCAGGCCTGGATGAACTCCTGGCCGACCTCGTAGGCGATCACCTGGTTGTGGATGACGACCTTGGGCATGCCGGGGATGATCCCCTGCACGATGTCCTCGAGACTCGGATTCGTGGCCGCCGTCATGGCCACCGAGTCGCCCTCGCAGGAGAGGCCGGTCGTCATCCACAGCACGTGAGCGGTCACCTGCTCCGTGGCCTTCTGCTTCGGCGCGAACTCGATGCTCGACATGCTCAGCTCCCTGGCTCGATCAACAGATGCGCGGCAGCGGATCGCCGACCAGCTGGTCGACCACCCGCTTGCCGCCAAACGCGGTTTCCATCAGCACCATCCCGGCCGGCGAGGACTTGACCTCGCCGATCTCGACGGCGGCCTCACAGCCCTCCACGGCGCGCAGCGCTGCCAGCGCCGCGTCACTGCCCTCGGGCCCCACGAACACGACGAACGTGCCCTCGTTGGCGATGTACATGGGGTCGATGCCGAGCAGCTCAGCCGCTCCGGCCACCGCCGGCCGCACGGGGATGTCCTTCTCGCGCACGACGATGGCGGCCTCCGAGGCGCGGGCGAGCTCGTTCAGAACCGACGCCACGCCGCCGCGCGTCGCGTCACGCAGACAGCGCAGATGGGGGCCGGCGGCGGCGAGCAGCGCGTCGACCGCCGTCCACAGCGGGCGGGTGTCGGACTCGACGTCGGCGTCCAGGTCGAACTCGCCGCGGGCGAGCATGATCGCCGTGCCGTGCTCGCCGATCGAGCCCGAGACGAGCACCCGGTCGCCCGCGCGCAGGTTCGAGGGCGCGAGCAGGGCTCGCTCGTCGACCAGGCCGATGCCGGTCGTGCAGAGGTACATCGAATCGGCGTGGCCGCGCTCGACGACCTTCGTGTCCCCGGCCATGACCTCGACGCCGGCGGCGGTCGCGGCCTGGGCGATCGCCTCGACCTCTGCGCGCAGGACGTCGGTGGCGAGGCCCTCCTCGAGGATCATCGCGAGGCTGAGCGCGAGCGGCCGGGCGCCGCCCATGGCGAGATCGTTGACGGTGCCGTTGACGGCGAGCTCGCCGATCGACCCGCCCGGGAAGCGGATGGGCTTGACGACGAAGCTGTCGGTCGTGAAGGCGAGGCGCACACCGCCGGCCTCGACCGTCGCGACATCGGCGAGCACGTCGAGCACCGGAGAGGCGAAGGCCGGGACGAGCACCCCCTCGATCAGCGTCTGCGTGGCCTTGCCGCCCGCGCCGTGCGCCATCGTGATGTGGGCATCGCGCAGCTTCGGCCTGCGCGCGCGCTGCTTCGCGATCACGTCCAGCACGCGCTGCTCGCGCTCGCTCACGCCGGAGTGCGACATGCTCAGACCACCTCTCGCTCGCGAGCGAAGCGACCGTAGGTGTAGTACGCGGCGCACGCGCCCTCGGGCGACACCATGCACGTCCCGATCGCGTGCTCGGGGGTGCAGGCGCTGCCGAAGACCTTGCACTCCCAGGGCTTGATCACGCCCTTGAGCACTTCGCCGCACTGGCACGCCTTGGGATCGGCGACGCGCACGTTCGGCACCTCGTAGCGCGCCTCGGCGTCGAAGTCGCGGTATGCGTCGGAGAGGCGGAGGGCGCTCTGCGAGATGAAGCCGAGACCGCGCCATTCGAAGTGCGGACGCAGCTCGAAGACCTCCCCCATCGCCCGCAGGGCCGCGGAGTTGCCCTCGTACGGGACGACGCGCGCGTACTGGTTCTCGACCTCGCAGCGGCCTTCGGCGAGCTGCCGCATGATCATCTGCACCGACTGCAGCAGGTCGAGCGGCTCGAAGCCCGAGATCACGATCGGCTTCTGGTAGTCGATCGGGATGAACTCGAACGGCCGCGCGCCGACGACGGTCGCGACATGGCCCGGCCCGATGAAGCCGTCCAGCTGCAGGTCGGGCGACTCGAGCAGGGCCCGCAGCGGCGGCACGATCGTGACGTGATTGCAGAGGCAGAGGAAGTTCTCGATCCCCTCGTCCTTCGCGCGCCGCAGCGTCAGCGCCGTCGAGGGCGCCGTGGTCTCGAAGCCGATGGCGAAGAAGACGACGACGCGCTCGGGGTTCTCCCGCGCAATTCGCAGCGCGTCGAGCGGGGAGTAGACCATGCGCACGTCCGCGCCTTCGGCCTTGGCGTCGAGGAGCGTCCCGTTCGCGCCCGGGACGCGCAGCATGTCGCCGAAGCACGTGAAGATCACCTCGGGCCGGCGCGCGACCGCGATGCCGTCGTCGACGCGCCCCATGGGGATCACGCAGACGGGGCAGCCCGGGCCGTGGACGAGCTCGACATTGGGCGGCAGCAGGTCGTCGACGCCGTACTTGTAGATCGAGTGGGTGTGGCCGCCGCAGACCTCCATGACCTTGTAGTGGCGGCTCGCGTCCACCGTCGAGGCGATCTCGGCCGACACGGCCCGGCCCAGCTCGGCGTCGCGAAACTCGTCGACGTACTTCATGCGCTCACCCCGCCCAGATGAACGAGCGCCACACCCGCGTGGACGAGCACGAGATCGCCCGGGGCGACCTCGCCGACGAGCTGGACGTCGACTGTGGTGTCGGGCTCGGAGGGCGCGGCCTCGTCGCGACAGCGCGCGAGGCCGGCCCCTTCGAGAGCGACGATGCGCAGGGGGAGGCCCTGATCGCCGCAGGTGATGCAGTGCTCGTCCACGCAAGCCGGTGTGGCCCAGGCCTGTTCGTCTCCGGTCATTCGATCACGCTCGCCTTGAGCTCTTCGAGCTCCTGCTCGTACTCGGCGCCCATGCCCTGGAGCAGGGCGAGCGTCGCGTGCGCCTCCTCCTCGTCGACCTTCGAGAGCGCGAATCCGACGTGGATGAGCACCCAGTCGCCGGGCTGCACGCCACCCTCGTCGTCGAGCAGGCCGACGTTCACGTTGCGCCGCACTCCCGCCACCTCGACGCGGGCCAGCCGGTTGGCCTCATCGACGAGCTCGATCACCTGACCTGGGATCGCCAAGCACATACGCACCGTGCCTTTCTGGCTGGGGTGGCGTGCGCCGCGAGAGCGGTGTGTTCTGCCGGTCGGAAGCGTTCTATCAGCGGCCGGTTGCCGCGAATAGGGCGACGTAATCGCGCTTACCGGACCCTCTCGAACGCGCCCGGTAATCGTGATTACCGGCCTTTCGCGCTGGGTACACGAGGCGTAGGATCACCGTGCACCGCCGAGAAGCCCCCGGGGCGGGACGGCTCTCTCAACCAGTTGGTGAGGACCACATCGCCGCTCGACCGCCATCTTCAGCGCAGGGCACGGAGCAGTGGCCCGCGCTGCGCGAACTGTCCAGCATCGACGCGCTGCCAACCTCGTCCTACCGCTATCTCCTCGACCTCGACGACGACCTCGCCGAGCAACTGGACCTGCGCATGCGCCTCGTCGCGCGGCAGGTCGTGACGGCCGTCGTGTTCGCCGCGCCGGCCGGCGCCTGTGACCTCTCGCGCTGCTTCGCCCAGGTCGGCCACGGGCCCGGCGTGCTCATCCTCGACGGCGTGCTCAGCGTCGACGTGCGCGTGGGCGACCGCACCGCCACGGAGATCGTCGGCGACGGCGACGTCCTGCAGCCGCTCTCCCCGCGCGCAGACGACCTGCTCGAGCGCAGCTCGACGTGGAACGCGCTGATCCCGGCCCGCCTGGCCTTGCTCGACGACGCATTCGCCGAGCGCGTCAAGCCGTGGCCTCAGATCTCGCACGCCTTGCTCGCCCGCGCGTGCGCGCGCACCGCCGACCTCGACGTCCAGCGCGCGATCACCTCGCAGCCGCGGCTGGAGGTGCGGATCACGCTGCTGCTCTGGCACCTGGCCGGCCGCTGGGGGCGGGTCGAGCCCGGCGGCATCCGTCTCGCGCTGCCGCTCACCCACCGGCTGCTCGGACGACTGGTCGGCGCGGAGCGGCCATCGGTCTCCCACGCCCTGTCGCGGCTCTCGCAGGCAGGGCTGGTCACGAGCCGCGACGGCGCACTGCACCTTCAGGGCACCGCGGAGGAGCACCTCGCCGCGCTCGCGCATCGCGCGAGCGCGCGTCGTGAGACCGAGACCGACGACGCCGCGGTCGGCGCGTGAGGCAGACGGTCGATTTCACGGGTAATGGCCGCGACGTCGAGCGAATGCTCGTGCACGTGCTGTGGCTGACCAGCGGGCTCAGCTGCGACGGTGAGTCCGTCTCGCTGACGGCCGCGACGAGTCCAAGCCTGGAAGAGCTCCTGCGCGGTGCGATCCCGGGACAGCCACGGATCGCGCTCTACAACCCCCTGCTCGCGTACGACGTCGGCGACGACTACATGAAGGCCTGGCACGCCGCCGCGCGCGGCGAGCTCGATCCGTTCGTGCTGGTCGTCGAGGGCTCCGTCGCGAACGAGGAGATCAACGGCGAGGGTCACTGGTCGGGCTTCGGCGTGGATGCGGAAGGCCAGCCCATCACCGCCAGCACCTGGATCGACAGGCTCGCGCCGCGCGCGGCCGTCGTCATGGCCCTCGGCACCTGTGCGGCCTACGGCGGAGTCCCGGCGATGCGCAACAACCCCACGGGCGCGATGGGATTGCGCGACCATCTCGGCCACCACTTCGTCTCGCGGCACGGCAATCCGCTGATCAACCTGCCCGGCTGCCCGGTGCAGCCGGACGCGATCACCGAGACGCTCCAGCGCATCGCCCTGGAGATCGCCGGCGTCTCCCCGCCGACGGAGCTCGATGATCAGGGCCGGCCGTTGTGGCTGTTCGAGCAGACCGCGCACGAGACCTGCGACCGGGCCGGGCTCGCCGAGCACGGCCGCTTCGCCAAGTCGCTCGCAGACCACGGAACGTGCCTCGCGAAGGTGGGCTGCTCGGGCCCCGTGGCCAAGTGCAACGTGCCGGCGCGCGGCTGGGTGAACGGCGTCGGCGGCTGCCCGAACGTGGGCGGCATCTGCATCGCCTGCACGATGCCGGGCTTCCCCGATCGCTTCCTGCCGTTCATGGACAGCAGCCCGTACATCCGCCTCACCACCGGCGGCGGTCGTTTCCTCTACGGGCCCGTGCTGCGCCGCATGCGCAACCGCACGATCCGCAAGCTCGAGCGCACCGGCACGGGCGCGTAGCCGAGGACAGCAGCGCGCGATGCCCGGTCCGCACGATCAAGGTCG
>Ga0207683_10000372_pt1 | contig 41190 bp, 55 predicted proteins | sample KBSM73metaG_FD_184333 | JGI IMG/M metagenome (GOLD analysis project Ga0207683, IMG submission 184333) | Miscanthus rhizosphere microbial communities from Kellogg Biological Station, Michigan, USA - KBS M7-3 metaG (SPAdes) (version 2) | ecosystem: Host-associated > Plants > Roots > Rhizosphere >... | reverse complement strand
TCGGCGAGATGTCGGTGATGTCCGACCCCTCGATCACGTAGAGCTTGGTCTCACAGAGCACCGCGACCCGCTCCCGGCCCGATAGATCGACCCAGCGGTGCATCGCGCGGATCGGCGAGGGGAAATCACCGAAGGCGTTGAGGACCATCGTTTCCCAGCCGAGAATCGGCCGCAGCCGACCGGTCACCCAGCGGATCAGGTGGCTGTCGTACCAGTGGCCGCCGACGCCCGCCTGGGTCAGATTGCGGACAACGCCCGGCTCGATGGAAATCGGGATCGCGGGCATCTACCAGTCCGCGTATTTTCTGATGTACATCATCGCGACATAGGGCAGCGTGGAGGAGTTGCCAGGGTAGACCGCCTGGGCGTTGTTAACCGGGATGATCGGACCGCCGGCCGGCCCCGGGTAGGTGTTGTACGAGAGCGCGTGCGTGTGCTCGCCGGGAAAGGCCGAGGGCGTGCCGCCGGCTGCCTTCGCCGCCAAATGACTGCCAGCGCAGAGGACGAAGCGGTCGCGGAGGTCAGGTGAGCCGAGCGTGCCATCGCAGAAGGACCACCCCGCCGGCACCGTCCCCCAGTCCCCCCACCACAGCATGATGGCATTGGTCTTGAAGAAGAAGTTCAGGAGGTAGCGGATGCGCTTGTCGACATAGCCCTGCGTCGCCGCCAGTTGCGTGTGGGTGATGACGGCGCCGCTTGGCTGATCCGGCAGGTAGAACGGGATCGTACTCCCCTGCCCGGTCAGCGGGGTCGAGAACGAGGGTGGGCTGTTGACCACGACGCAGTTGCGCAACGCCGCGTCGAGCTTATCGAGGTTGGCGTTGAGCTTCTCGCCCCAGGTATCCTGGGAGGCGTCGATCTCGGGTTTGACGAGATCGTAATACTCGGTGACTGAGTCCGGCAGAGCAGCCTCCTAGAAGACGGACTTGCCGCCGGCCTTGACGGTATTCTTGCGGGCATCCTTCCGGGCGATGGACTTCTGCGGCGCCTCGCTCGGCGGGGCAGAGCCCATCATCGAGGCCGTGGCCTTCTTCGGCGTGGTCGGGAAGGGGGTCTTGCCCGAGCCCCCGCCGAACTGCTTCGAGGCGCCCTTGGCGATCGGCTTGGCTGAGTTCTTCGGCATCTAGTATACCTCGCTCGGGTCGAGCCCCTTCATGGGCATGGACTTCTTTTGTGGCTTCTTGCGCTCCGGCCCGCTGACACTGCCGAACTCCATCTCGAGCGGAGCGGCCTTGCGGCGAGGTAGCGCCGATCCTTTCCCCGCTCTCATATTGAGAGATTTGGGGTCGAAGAAGTTGGTGGACTCCAGGGTCGGAAACTCACTCGATCCCTTCTTTTTCGCGAAAGGATTCTCGGGTTTCCCCTTGGCCTTGAGCTGGGACAGCTTCAGGCCGGTCCGGCCGACGGCATCACGCATGGTGGTCTCCTAAGGCAGTGTGGGGCATTCACCCGTCTTCCTCAATCACGATCTGGATGGGGGAGCGTGACGAGACAGTGATAGTTCTGATGTAGATCTCACCTTCGCGGGCGCTCTCGCACGCCTCCCAGACTTCCTCGGGCGAGATCAGCGCCTTGTTGACGCCATCCCCGGCGTAGTAGCTCTGGCCGCGCGTGACCCACCGGCTGGCCCCCTGCATGTCGTAAGGGACAGGGAACGACGCCCACTCCTTGGCCAACCCGATCATGAAATCGTCGGTCGTCGACTTGAACGCCACCCAGTCATCGTAGCCGCGCCGCTTCAGCAGATCGAAGCCGAGCTTGTCCTGTAATGCGGGATCGAAGATGTCGCCCGATTTACAGCAGCCCTGCTCTGTCAGATCGCCAAGCGTGGCGAACATGAACTGATAAGCACCACTTGCCGACGAGCCCCAAGTCTCTGAGAAGCCCGGCTGACAGTGCTGCAGCTCGGCGACCGTCATCCTGGTGATCGGCTTGGTCAGTTCATCCTCGTGGTGCCCATAGATCGTCTCATAGGCGGTGCGGTCGTCGCGCGACGTCTCGGTCACGCGGATCAGGGTGAGTACGTCGCGTGCAGGTGCGGGTAGCCTCATGACAGCCTCGCCAAGCAGGCCTGCATCAAGGTCTGAAAGCGCGCCTGCTGAGCCGCAGCGAGCGACGCCAGAAACCACCCTGCGCCGGCGACCATCATGGCATTGAGCAAGATCACCCCGAGCAGCATAGGTGACGACTTCAAGCTCTCAATCGTTTGCTCGATCACTTCCTTGACCATCAGGCGAACCCCCATCGCTTAAGCGGCTTCCAGACACCCGCGCTCTTGACGCTGACCGCGGCCTGCTTCCAGACGCCACCGACTCTGACCCACTGCGACAGAGCCCGCTTCCAGATGCCCCCATGCTTAACCTGCACAGTTGGACTTGGGGGCGTGTAGGTGATGATGATGATGCCTGCAGCGGCGGGGACGGCCGTAAAAGACCCGCCCCGACCACCCGTACCACCCCCATAGGCCGCACCGCGGCCGGGCGTGCCTGTCGACGAACCACCGCCACCACCGCCGCCACCTGTTGCCGCACCAGGGCCGGCTGTCGACGTCCACATGCCTGTCACGGCTATCGCATCGTCACCGACAACCGCGCCGCCCGCGCCGCCCGCACCACCACCACTGGCATCGGTCCCTCCAGCACCGGCCACAAGCGTACCAGCTCCGCCCGCACCACCAGCCGTGGTCAAACCAGCTCCAGCGCCACCACCGCCACCACAGTCCGCACCGGAGGCCAAGGTATCGCCGTCGCCGCCCCGACCACCTGCACCGCCTGGCCCACCTGCACCACCACCACCGCCACCCGTCAGAACAGCTACACTGCCCGTCCCACCATCGCCCCCCGAATTGCGGACACCGCCAGTGGCTGGGAACCCGGCTGACGCCTGACCTCCCGCAGCACCCGATCCAACGCTTGCCGAACTACCCCCCTGGGCGCCAACGAGCGACGCTGCGAGCGTCGTCGCACCGAACCACGTGTCGCCACCAGGAGGATTGCCCGCGGCACCGGTGCCACCGGCACCGACCGAGAAATTGATCGTACCGGCCAGCCCTGGGATGTTGCTACGCGAGCTATAGGCACCGCCACCACCCCCGCCGGTGGCATCACTGATGTTCCGGCAACTGCCACCGCCGCCGATGCATTCGACCTTGTTGACGGCTGACCAGTCGGCCGGGACTGTCCAGGTGCCGGCGCCGGGTGTCGTCAGAAAGATGACCTTGTCGGCCATCAAACTTGGAACCAGAGGTCGCCGTCAGCGCCACCCGACGGAGCGCTGGTCGAGACGGTGATGCCGCGCTTGGTGAAGGTGTCCGTGCCGGTCTGCTCGACCAAGCCGATGGTGGTGTTGAGCGCAGCCAAGGCGGTCAGGGTGGCGTCGAGCGGCTGAGGCGTCACCAATCCGTTGAGCGTACCACTGGTGAAGCTTAGGTTGGCTCCAATGGTGACCGGCGACCAGGTGTTGGCCGCGCTCCGGTAATAGATGAGGTTGGTGCCCGCCAGCGCCGCCAAGGCCGTCAGATCCGCATCGAGCGGCTGATAGGTCGTAGCGATATCGGAAATCTGCGAGACGGTGTGGGTGTGTGAAGCCGGCGCCGCCCCGAGCGTCGTGAGCATCGCTCCAACGGTCGTGTCATCCAGCAGGGTCTTCGCCGCCGCGGTGACAACGGCAGTATCGAACATCCAGGTGGTGCCCGTGCCGGACACAACGATGTCGCCCTTGTCGCCGTCGGTGACGCTAGGGCCACCACCCTCACCCGTCAGCGGCGGCAATACCCAGGCATAGCCATTCCAGGTGTAGCCATTCTCGATCTGACCGTTCGTCGGGCTCGTCGGAAAATCGTACATCAGTAGATCCTAAACTCGCTCAAGGCTAAATCACCGCTCGGCTTGCCGATCTTGATGTATCGGTAGTTTGCTCCGACCGGAATACTCTTATAAACACCCTCGACGACGCCCGTGATGACAGCAATAGCTGTGTAGGATACATCATCGGTGGAGCCCGTGACAGCCGTTCCATTGAGATACGAGATGCCCCAGCCATCGAAAGCTGCCGGAATAGCCATGACATCGATGTGATCGATACTCTTGGTCGAACCCAGATCAGCCTTGATGAAAGGGGTGGGCTCACTGTTGTTGCCCCAGACGGATGCCGACCCGGTCGCGATACCGTCTCGCAACCCGGCGCCTGTCCCGGTATGGCCGGTGTAGCCGGCGAAAGTCGACGACACCGTGTAGGTCGCGGTAAATTCCGCCAACGGCTCAGCCGGCAGGGCAACATTATTGACCTGCACCCACGCCTGCGACGTGCCGTCATCGTAGTATATGAAAAAGGCCCCGGTATCGCTCTCAAACCAGAGCTGACCGTCCGTCGGTGTGTCAGGCGGATCATCTCCGATGGAAATCGCTACTCCACCGCTACCGCCTGCAGGCGCCCCACCCAGCCAGGCATAGCCGTTCCAAATGTAGCCGTTCGCCGTCTGACCGTTCGTCGGACTGGTTGGAAAATCGTAAGCCATCAGAGCGCCGCCTTATCAAACTTTTGTATAAGGAACTGTCACAACCACGACGGCCAGGCCAGCTTGGACCGATCCAGTTCCGGTCCGACTCAGGTCAAGATGCAGCGTGCTCCCCGGATCAATCAGGGTCTGAGGGGCGTTGACCGTAAACGGGAATGGAGTCTCCTGGTCCGCGACGCGCGATACGTTATCGAGATTGATGGCCGCTCCGGACACCGATGTTGCCGTTCCAGCCACAGATAATCTCAGGCGGGCTAAGATGTAGTTGTTCAAATTACCTGTGATGGCCGAGGCATTGATAATCGCCGCGTAGATGAGACGATGATAGTTCAAGGTATCGTGAACCAACGGGTAAATCTTGGATGCAAGTCCCGTCGCTGTTGTCAAGTCAGCCCGATCCAGCGGAATCACTGTCCGTCGCATCAGGCTCGGCCCGACCCGAACATCACAGTTGACAGTGCCCACAGCCGTACTCTTGAGGGCAAACGGTCCTTCCAGCGAATATCGATAGAGGGCCTCACTGCCGGTGGTCTCCAGAATACGCAGGTCGGTCGCGTTGGCCGGGCCGCCTTCGACCGACACCCGTCCGATCCGGCGCATTCCACCTTTGATGCCAGACCGCTCGATGGAAACGCCCAGGTTGGTCGCGGCATTGCCCTGAAGGTTATAGCCGCGGACAGTGATCCCATCGAGGTCGAGGTTTTCCGGGGCATTGACGATCACGCCCATACCCTGAGAGTTCTCCACCAGAACATCTCTGACCGAACCGACCAGCCTGGCGCCGGCGGTAGCAGCCGTGTCGTGCGTGGACTGTTGGAGAACGAGGGCAGCGCCTTCCCGGTTGCTGACGCCCGGGCTCATGTTCCGTAAGCGGAGACCGTCGATCTTCAGGTCGAGGCACTCGTGGACCGCAACACGGTTGCCCCCTTCAATGTCGATGTCCCGCAAAGTGACATACGCCGGAGGATCGTAGCCTTCCCAGCCGGGATGAGACGTGCTGTCTCGGTAATTCCCGATCATCAGAGTGCTGTCGGCGACATTCAGCATCGCGGTGGCTTTCACACCACTCAGACTGACATCTCGACTCGTGACGGCTGTCGATGTGACCACCCCCTCATTGGCCAGCCACTCCGCGTAGGTCGGCCAGTTGTCCGGCTTGTCGTAGAGAAACATGATCGCGCCGCAGGCTTGTGCCTGGATATCGGACAGAGTGATGTCCCTGACACCCGAGAGATCGAGGCATTGCGCCTCCGACTGCCCGTTCCGAAATCTCAGGCCGCTCCCCGAGACACGGTTGCACATGCTGTCAATGTCGATGGCTTCGGTAAACGTATCGAAAGACAGGTTGTGCCAGGTTTGATCATCGTCATAGCGCAGATAGCCGCCCTGAGTGATGTTCTGATGGTGGATGTTGATGTCTTTGCGATAGCGGCAATTCTCCGTCCACAGACCGCGCCCGACACGGTTTCCGCTCGACAAAATCTTGAGGTTGCGGCGCTGAAGCTTGTCCACGCCGATAGCGTTGAAAGCGTAGGTGTACGAGTGAACCGCCCCAAACTCATGGTTGAAATCAAAGGTGATGTCGTCAAAGAGCACGTCGCTGATGGTGCCCGGCGTCATGTTACGGTCGGTCCCGAACAGCACCGCGCGTTGGTTTGGGCCTTGGGTCCAGGTCGTCGGCGGCTTGACCCGGATCCGCGCGTCCCGGCCATAGACCTGGAGCCCGCTCAGCATCTTCACGCAGACGTGGATCGAGTGTGTCGCATCTCGGTTGGCGAAGTTGTAGGTCGATGCCTGGGGCGCAGAGAAGAACAGCGTGCCTCGCAAGAGCACCGGCCGCTTGAGGGCGACTGCATCCTGAAAGGCGGCCGTCACCGCCGCCATATCCGCGATGGGATCGCTCCCCGTCGCCCCATACTGCCACGGGGTGATGTCGGGATAAATAATGCGGAGCGCGTCCGTGAAGCGGCGCGCCGTCATGGCGCCATTCGCGCCCGTGCCGGCTTGAGCCTCAGCCTGAGACGTCTCAGCAACCGTGATCGTGCGATTAGCCGAGAGATCCCCACCGCCCGTCGCCAACGAGGCTCCGAGGATCTGTCGCGTCGTCGGCACCATTCCCGCCAGCGCCGGCCCAATCGACTCGTTGAGCTGCACCCATTGTTGTGACGTGCCGTCATCGTAGTTGATGAAATGGCCGCCGGTATCGCTCTCCCACCAGGTTTGCCCCTGCGCCGGGTTGGCGGGGGGTGTATCGGCGATCGTCGTCACACTGCCGCTGACAGCCGCCACAGGCGGCACCCAGGCGTAACCGTTCCAGACATAGCCGTTATAGGTCTGGCCATTCGCCGGATTGCTGGGGAAATCGTAAGCCATTATGGGACGCTCGCCCCCTTGAACTGAATGATCGGAAGGGCCGATGTCGACAGATCAGCGAAGGTCGCAGATGTCAGGTCCGGCCACGTGCCGAAGGCCTGGGCCACTGTCTTACCGATCAGGATGGCACTGCCCCCACCCAGCGCTGCAGCCTGATTTGTCGACCCCATGATCGCGGCGAACTCGCCGGCATTGGCGCCGATCGACTCGAAGCTGGCGACCCCGTTATCACAATTCGACGCAAACCAATGCAGGCCGCGTTTGAGCTGAACATTCACGGCAGCATTGAAGGCTCCTGTCGCAGCCGTTGAAATCGATGCCGTCGACGCTAGAGCCAGGCCTGTCGCCTTATTCAGAAGAGGATCATTCGCATAGACCGCCAGTTGGACATTCCCACCTGCGGACAGCGTGTTGACCCTGACCCCCAGCGCATTGAGGGTAATGGTATCTTCGATGAAGCCAGGATAGAGCCGGATCGACCCGGCGCCCGGAGCACCACCCGCCGAAATCGAAGAAATCCCGGCGGTGACATACCACTGTCCCGCGACATAAGCTGTCGGCCACAGCGGCTCCAGCCGGGCGCGTTTCCACGTATTGGTCGCCGTACAAACGTAAATCCAGCCAGCATCCCACACGATTGTCCCAGCTGTGCCGGGCGCCGTCGGAGACGCGGGGGTACTCGGCCCACTGATTCCAGGTGTGCCAGCAGGCCCTGCCGGCCCTGCCGGACCCGGCAAGCCCTGCGGCCCATGATTCACACGCACCCACTGTTTCGATGAGCCGTCGTCAAAATTTATGAAGTAATCACCAGTGTCGCTCTCCCACCAGGTTTGCCCTTGGTTCGGATTAGCTGGGGGTGTGTCGGAGATCGTCGTCACACTGCCGCTCGGACCAGGAGCTCCTATAGGCCCTGCCGGCCCCTGAGGGCCCGGCACGGTGCTCGCCGGCCCAGGCGGACCAGGCGCGCCGATAGGACCCTCCGGACCCTGCAGCCCGGTCGGACCCGGAACACCTGGCGGCCCTTGAGGACCGGGCGGGCCCCCACTGATCTCGATGACTTCAACCCGATCGATCAGAACGCCGGTGGCCTCATCGATCTTGTCGAAGTTGTCGTTAAGGTCGAAGCCCCAGACGTTGTTGGTTTCTGGACCATTGATGTCGGGCTTGGCGAGCCCCAGCACCGGCGTTGTCGCTGCCATTGAGCGGTTCCTCTAAGGGGATCGGCGGGCACGGCAGTGGCACCACCCAGCCCTTGGGCTCACAGCGCTTGCCTACCCATTCGGTCAGCCACGAATAGCGGTGTTCGGAGTAGCGGTCCTGGCCAAAGCGGAAGCCCATCAGCGCGCTTCCAGCCGCTCGAGCCGGGCCCGCAGATCGGCAATCTCGTCCTTTAAAGGCTGGAGATCCTTCTCGAGCAGAGCCGTCGTGTACACCGTCCCGATGTACGCATCATCCATCCAAGCCCTGAGCTGCCCGTCCCAATCGAAATTGAAGACGTTGGGTTTGAGCGCGCCGTTGTAGCCGGGCCGGCACCGATACCCGGCCGCACTGATGCTCCCAAGCGCATTAATCTGATTGCTGGCGGTGAAGTGCCCGCCCGTAAGGCTGTAAGCCCCACCACTGTAAGCCAGGCTCGCTCCGCTCGCGCCAAACTGAACCGAACCGGACGTCGCCGTGGTCTTCGAGGTGATCGCCCCCGTCGCCGCGATCGTCGTGCAGGTCAACGCGGTGCAGGTAAATGGTCCGGTCAGGTTCAAGCTCGAACAGGTGACCGGGCCGCCTTTGATCGCCCCTGTGCCGGCGTCCAAGCTGGTGCAGGTAATGGCGCCGACGCCGGTGAACGGACCACCGCTCAGGTTCAGGCTGGTGCAGGTGATGCCCGCGGCATTCAGATTGCCGCCGACCAGGCTGTAGGCGCCGGCCTCGTACTTCAGAAAAGCCGTCTCGGCCTTGTTGAGGTAGATCGCGCCGTCGGTCCCTGCCCCATGATAGGCCGTGACGTCCGTGTTCGCGATCAGACGCGACCCGTTAAAATTGAAGCCAGACCCGTCAAAATGCAGGTATTTGGTGCCCGTATTGCCGAAATAGAGAATTCCAGCGTTGACGCCCGCTCCGCCATACCCCCCTAGGGTAAGCATCCCCAAACTGGGAGTAAAAGCCGGCGCGGTGACCGCCCCGTCGATGGTCATCGACCCGTCATTGCGCCGAATTTCAAAAGCCCGTCCGAGAAGCGTGCCGTTGTCGGCATACCTCAAGAGGTCGAAGTTCGAGCCGGCGTTGCCGCCGCCCTCGGCCAAGTCATTGCCCGGCCGCAGCACCCAGCGCGGGACCGCGTTCTGCCGGCCATAGATGCCATTTACCTGCCCCGATTGCTTCTTATCCAGAACGAGGGAGGCTGAGCCGGCGGTACGAATGGCAAGGTCATTGGCCGTCACTGTTGCACCAGGGACGACCAAGGGTCCGGTCATCGTGTCGCCGGTTCGGCTGACCTTGCCATCAAGCGCCGGCTGCAAGCCAACGATGTCGGAGATCGGGTGAGTGTGTGCCCCAGACGCCGCCCCGATGGCGTCCCTGACCTGGTTCAGCGACAGCTGCTCGATGATGCCCTGACCGGTCGTGAACCGCCCCAGCATGTAGCCGGAGGCCATGGTCTGCATCTTGACGAAGGTCACCGCCTCCTGATCGATGGTCCAGACCGTCCCGGCGGCGCTGACGACGACATCACCCCAATCACCCGACGCGACGCCGCTACCGCCGCCGGCAATGGCGCTGATCAGCAGCTCACCCGCGTCATCGTCGTAGTTGAGGGTGATGTTGGTACCGGCGACCAGGAGCCCGGCGACCCGGTCGTCGATATCCTCGTCGAAGCCGACGATCTCCGACGTATCGTGACTGTGATCGGCAGTGGCTGCAGGCACCCAGGCCTTGTCCTGCCGGCCATAGAGGACGCCGTCGATCGGCGCGTCTTCGCCGGTGGCTAAATTCCCGAGGAAGGCGTCGATCTTGTCGAAGTTGTCATTGACGTCAAAACCCCAGGTATTTTCGGTCTCAACGCCATTTACCTCGGGTTTTGCGAGGTTCAGGTTGGGTGTGACTGGTGTCGGCATGATCTTGGTTCCCCGGCACATCCTGGTCGCGCCGTACATCCAGGCGACATGCCTGGGCCACCCAACTGCCCGCCTCGCACACCTTGCGCAGCCACGACGGCAGCCAGGAGTAGCGGTGCTCCGAGTATTTGTGACTGCCGTAGGTGAAGCTCATAGCTAGCCGAAGCTCCTGATCTGCATGACCGGCGGCGAGGAAATCATCGCACTCTGCCGCGCCGCGATGTTCATGCCTTGGATCAAGCCCGTGGTATTGCCGTCCCAGACTTGCGACCGCTGATCCTCGACAAAGAACGCCGCCGAACCGGCCAGCGAGCCGAATAAGTACAGTTTAGGCGCCCGCCTAAATATCAGCGTCGGCTCCTCCGCTTCAGCGAGCGGCGGCACGGTGGCGTAGTAGGTCAGCTCGATCTCAGTCGGATCGGTGTCGATGTCCGGCGTCACCACGGTTGGATGCACGTGCAGCGTCAACCCCACGGTGGTGTAGACATTGCGCGCCAAGGGCAGCTTCGGTCCGCTCCGGCCAGGGTAGTCGACAAAGGCCGGCTGCCGCGGCAGGGGCCCGACCGGCGCGCCCGTCGTCGGATCCAGATAGGTGATCGCCGTCGTCTGTGGGCCGGAGAGGTAGAACTCCGTCGCGCTCCGGACCCGGTAATACTCGTCGGCTGGGACATGTCGTAACGGCAAGCCGCTCCCGATGTAGCGGCAGGTCACCATCTCGAGGAAGTCCTCGGGCAGGGGGACGCACTGGTCCTCCAGCTGCACCCGCCGGGTGACCACCATCTCGTTGATGCGGAGCTCGTTGTTGAACCGCTCCTCCGCCATGGCGATCCACGACGTTAGCATCGGATCGGTGACGTCGAAATCATCGACCCAAGTCTTGAGGGTCTCGAAGAAGGCCTCCAGGAAGACCGCGGCCATGGCTTACCTCGACACACCAACCGGCAGATACCAATTATCCGTGCCCGGCTTTTGCTGAGCCTGCGCCTGACTGGGCCAGCGCGCCAGCCATTGGGCCGAGGTATCGGACGCAAAGCCCTCCGCGCCCGGACCAAAGATCTGCACTCGGCCGGCCCATGGATCAGCCGGAGGCGGCGGCGGCAGAGGTGCAGGTGTCGGCTCCGGAATGGGTTGCGGCGGTGCGGCAACGATCGTGGTCGGATCTTTCCAATTCGGATCATTCTTATCAGGAGTCCCGGTGGGAGCTCCCTTGTTCGTCGGCGCATCAGGGTACGGCGTCGTCTGATTAAAGCCCGTCGCGTTCCCCTGCCCGGCATAGGTCAGCAGACTGGTCGAGGATTGACCCATAGGATTACCAGCCAACAGCCCCGTTGCAGGACCGCTGCCGGTACTCGCCGTGATGTCCTCATACGGCGACCTCACCAACCCGGTGTCCGCCCCCGGTACACCGGTATTGGTCCCGCTCCCGCTACCCGGCACGTCGCTGCTGCCCCACCCCGGCAGCGGGGCGTTGCCACCACCGCTGACTGCCACCTGACTGCCGGGCTCTTGCCCGGAATTGCCTGCGCCGCCCATCAGTGCTCTCCCGAGCTCACACGCGCCCTTGCCAGACGCGGCAGTCTTTGAAATCCGGGTCGTTCAGGAAGCGAGTCCACTGCTGCTCATTCCAGTCAGCGTTGTACGCCTCCTCCCAGAGGGTGAAGGGGACGCGCGCCAGGGTCGTCATCCGGTCGCACGCCCTCTCGTGCTCGCCCTGAGCGCGGTTGAGCGCCGCCAGGCCCGAGATGTCCACTTCCGCGAACACCCCGAACTTATCGGGCTCAGCCTCGTCCCAGACGAGGGTCCGGCGCATGCCGGTCTCGTCCTGATAGACGAACTTTCGCTCCGGCACGGCCCTTACTTTCCGCGTGCGATGGGCTCTTTGGGCTTCTCCCGCTCGAGTTGAGCCGGCGGCACAGCCTGATCCAACCGACGCTGATCCTCCACTGAGAGACCACCTTGCGCCTGCGCCGACATCAGAGCCGGAGCTGTGATCGGGATGATGCCGTTGAAGATGATATGGGCGAGCCCGGAATCGACCTGGGTGCCCCACTCGACGATAATCATCCGTGTCTCGGCATCGCCGATTTTGGCGATCGGGTACTGTCGAAAGTTGCGGAAAAACGCGAGACGAGCATATTCCGGGTCGAGCAGCAGCCCCATATCGACCGGCAACCAGCGGGACGGCATCGCTGTCACCCGGCCGCCATCGGTCGCAATGATGTCGACCGTCGCCACCACCTCGGTCTTACCGACCATCACCTGAGTCGATTCCCGCCCCTTAAAGTGCACCAAACTGCGCTTCAAGTTGTAGGGCAGGATCAGCCGAGTCGGTTCAGCGCCGTCGGCATAGGCCTTGGCCATGGCATCGCCGAGCATCAGCTCGGTGAACGGCACATCAGCCGGGTCGGCCCACACATCAGTCGAAGCGACCGGCAAGCCCGTCGTCGTGCCGAAGACATGGGTGCCCTTGGCCCCGGCCTTATCAGCCGTCCGCGCGATCTGGTGCGGGATGCTCTCGGTTTTGCGAATGCCAGTGGTGCTATCGTCCGAGGACTTGGCCTGGCGCGAGAAGGCGATCACCTCGACGTCGCTCTTCAGCGCCTTCGATTTGATGGCCATCTGGTGGGCCATCTCGGAGTTCTTGCCGGCCGCGTCGGAGGCCTCCTGCGAGGCCGACACAGTCGCATCACGCTTCGAGATCTGAGTCAGATTAGTCTGCCGCACGACCGGGACCCCGGGCGAACGGACCAGTTCGAACCCTTCCTCCTGAGCATTGTTGGCGTCGACGACCGGCATATTCTCGGTCTGCCAGTCGAACGTCCGGTTCTTGACGTTCCGGCGACCAATCATACTGACCCCAGGCGTGTCAAAGGGGTCAATATTATAGATGCGATCGCTCAGATCTTCGCGATTACCAGTTGCCTGATATGTCGTAAAAGCATTGGCTACTTTAGCCATGGTCAACCCTCTCGGTCGAGATCCACTTCAAATGCACGTGCCGCGTCACGGACGCTGCCTGTGCGTTGGAGACGGCGCTCAGCTCGGGCGTGACCATTGGGAGCGGCTCGTGACGAGATAGCTCCCGGCCTCAGTGATCCTTGCTGTCGGACGGGTTTCGGCTTGTTAGCCATCAGCTCCCGCCATTTGGTGGCATCTCTCAGAACTAGGGTTTGTCGCGCGTCACGAAGACCACCCAGTTCCTGCTCCGAGAAGCCGTATGCCATGGCGGTGCGGATCATCGATTTCCGGTCCCGGTCCCAACGCTTGTTGTCGGCCCACTCAGGGACCCACGAAGCCAACTTACGTCGTTCCGTATCCTCGAAAATCGCCTCTTGCCGCTGCCGCTCCTGCGCTTGTTCCTCCTGCACCTTGCGGTGCTCGAAGTGCATCTGGCCCAGCCTCTCTCGGTAGGTGCGCCACTGGCGTTCCAACTTGGCGGCTTCGACGGGGTTTTCGTCGTAAAGCTTGTCCCAGTCGGGTTCCTGTGGCTGCAGTGAGGCGAGCTGCTGCTGTAGCGCAGGGATCAGTTCCGAGTAGTACCCGCGGTCTCGTGCGAGGACGGCCCGTTCCTGTTCGATATGCTGCGCGACCTGCTGAAGCTGATTCAATCGGCGGTGGAAAGTCTCGGTGCGGACATAGCCCTGTAACGCTTCTTGGAGCGATACCTCAGCCGGTTGTCCGTCCACTGTCACCCGCACGACCTGGTTCAGGTCTAGCTCGGCCGCGTCTTCGTCGTCGTCCTCTTCGTCCGGTTTAGGCGGACGATCATCGTCGTCCTCGTCCTCGTCGTCAACAGCCTGACGCCGCGGATCGTCGTCATCCCCCTCGTTAGGGTCGCCCTCTATCCCCCGCTGCGGGAAGAGATCTTCCTGCGCGACGCTTTCATCCGGGTCGGCCATCGCCCGGCGCTGTGCGGGCGGCTTGCCTTCCTCGCGGTCGAGGACGTCTTCGAAATGGTCGGCGAGATCGGTTTCAGCCATGAATCACCTATTGAGAAAAACGACGCCGGCGCTCGCTCGCGGCGCGCAGCATCTTGGGGTCTTCAACGAGGCGGACGAGGTCGGCCTGGATCGCCCGCAGCGCCATGATCCGGAGATGGCAGGCGGTGGCAGCCGGCGAGCCCGGCTCGGCGTGCACCAGCGCCTCGAAGGCGTCGGTCTCCAGCTTGCTGTAGATCTCCTGCAGCAGCGGATTATCAAGCAGCGCCTTGGCCTCGGCGGCCCGCTCATCGCGCTGCAGCATGTCGATCGGGGTGGTCATCAGCGCCGCCCGAAGTTAGCCGGCAGGTTCAACTGCGGCGGCAAGGCCCCTGGGGAGGCCGGTGGGGCCGGTGGGGCCTGTCGGGGCACCGGGACACCCTCCGGCGGCTGGAGGGGCTGTGGAGGGCCTCCAAAGGGCTCCATGGGCGGTTTGGGGATCTCGTCGGCCGACGCCTTGGCCTCTTCCGGCCGGGTGGCGTCGATCGCCATCTGAATCGCCGCCTGGTCGAGCTCGGCGCCTTTGGTCTGGATCTCGGCCCCCTTGATGCCGATTTCGGCATCGAGCTTGTCCCGCTCGCGGTCGTCTTTCAAACCCATTTCGATAGTCTTCACCCGCGCGTCGGTCAGCGTCTTGACCACCTGGGCCCGGACCTTATCGGCCTCGGCCTGGGCGAAGACCATCTCGGCGTTCGGCTTCTCGCTCTGCTGTTTGAGGGCCTCTTTCAGCTGCTCAGGATCGATCGGCTTAAAGTACCGGGACACGTTCTTGAGTCCGGCAATGGCCATGATGTCGGTCAGCGTATTACGGAACTCCATCGGTCCGCACATCGGGTTGTCGACGCCCTGAGCCGTGATGATCTTCTCCTGAACGGCCAGAATCTGGGCGTAGGTCTGCAGCCGGTCCTGATCAGAGCCCCGGCCGATCGCGGGATTCACCTCGACATCCATGGTCGCGTCGTATTGATCAGGGCTGACTTTGGTCCACTTGCCACGCAGCCGAATCATGCGCTCGGGGATCGGATTTTCGACGATTTCCTGAAGTAGACCCTTGAACATATCGCGGAAGCCGGTCTCGGCCAGCGTGCGGGCCACCAGCTCGATCCGCTCCTGCGCCCCGGTGACGAGCATCTGCACGCCCGGCGTCGAGGTCGATTGCAAGGCTTTCGGGTCCAATCCCTTCGACTGTTCGGTCACGCCCGTCCGGCGCATGCCGATCAAATCGAGGTACTCGAGCGTCGCTTGAATCGACTGCGGCGGCGGCGGCGTGTTCAACGGAATCACCGCATCGCCTTGCTTAGCCCGGATCAGCGCGCCGATTTCGTTGCTGCGGACGTCGTCCATGTTGACCATGGTGTCGACGACCACCAGGCGCGGAAAGATCGTCGAAGCCAGCCCATCGAGATAGTTGCGTAAAATGTTCGTCTTGATGTTTTGGAGGTCTTCAACCTGCTCGCCAATCGAATGACCGATGGCGGTATGCGGCTCCGGATCGGGACAAAAGAGGGCGAACTTGGCTCGCCGCGCCGGCTCGTCGGTGACGATGGTGTCGCCATCGCCCATCGTGCAAATGCGGCGCAGCTCGGGGACGCCGTCGCCGTCCTTGTCGATGCGGATGAACCACTCACCAAACCAGATCAGGGGGTCGCCCTGGGACGCATCGCGGGCATTGCTGAGCATCAGGCCCATGCCGCCGGGACTGCGCGCCTCCTGTTCAGCGGTCGAATAGCTCGGTCCGGAGCCGGCATACTCGTCGGCGATGTCGCCGGGCGGATAGCCCATTTCAATCAGCTGTGAGAGCGGCACCAGCCGCTCGTGACCGACGCAAGCGGCGGTCGACACCTCGCGAGCTTCCCGACTGATTCGGAACTCATCGGGAGGGACGGCCATGACCTTGTGCTTCGGGGTCAGTTTGAACCGGCGCACGGTGATGTTGAAGCGCGGCTCGATGACCTTGCCCATGCCCTTGGGAGGGCCGCCCGGCCCGGTGGGCGGGCCGGGCTCCCCCACCGCCTCCATGGGCCCGGGAGGCCCCACGGTCGGCTGTCCTGGCGCCGCGCCCTCGATCTTAGGGCTGTCGTTACGGGTCTCTTCGACCACCTGAACGCGCGGCTGGGCAATGACATACTGACGCTGCTCGAGGGTCAGATTGGTGTAAGTCTGCTCGACGACCTCCGCTTCACGCTCCGTCCACCACTTGGCAATGCCGGTGCGCTTGATGAGGGCGTCCTTGAGGATCGCATTCAAATTCAGAAAGCCGGGATTGTCGTAGGTCCAGACGTAGGACACGTAGTCCTGCGCCTCCTCGGCCATCGGACTATCTTCCTCGGTCCGCGGCAGGAAGTGGACCGGATGCTCCTGCGCCGTGAACAAGCGAACCAGTGACGGCATCATTGCCAGAACGAGGTCGCGGACCTCGGTCAGGACGATCGAGGAGCGGCCCTCGTCGGCACTGCTGGGGATCTCGCCGTTGTAGAGCGCGGTCGCGTACTCTCGTGCCGGGGCAAGGTAATTCTCGTTGTAATCCCGTGCATCCTCGATGATGGCCCGGACAGCCGCGACATAATCAGTATCTTCGTCGCTATCGAGGCCCGACGTGTCCAGCTCCCGCTGCAGCTTCGGAAACAGCTGCGGGATCGGCGGCTCGTCCGGATCGATCGGACCGAGGCTGGCGGGGCGGGTACGTCCTGGGTTGGCCATTACAGTCGTCCGGTCAGCAGCAGGATGAGAAAAATCACGAGGAGCACGCCGACGAGCCCGGACGGACCGTAGCCCCAGGCCGCGCTATGGCTGTGCCAGGGAGCGACCCCGACGAGCAGCAGGACCAGAATGACGACAATAATCAGACCGCTCGTCGACATCAGTCAGACTCGAAGTTGGCTTTGAAATAGGCCGCATTGACCAGCCACCGGTCCTTGGGATTGGCGGGATTGCGAGCGATCATATCGCCCATGGTGGGCGACCCCGCCTTGATGTCTTCCGGCGAGATCGACACCCCGGTCAGATCTTCGCCAAAAACGTAAGGCCGCATCTGCGCCCGCTGCGATCGTCGATACTCAGTCCACTGCTCATCCATCAAACAATCCCTTTGACATTGCGGCGGAGCGCGCCGGGCGCCCAGGCAGTGGTCAGATGCAGACCCATGGCGAAATAGCGCATCGCGTCAGCCGCATGACTGGCCCAGGTGTGCGCCGGAGCATCGCGAACGGTCATGCCGGTCGGCGCGGTCTGGACGTGATACGATCGAAGGGCGTCAATCCCAAGCTCGCACTTAGCCTCGTCGAACCAGCTGATCGGAATGACGGATCGGACGCCGGAAATTCCGTCGGCAATAGAGTGATCGGGGACGACCATGGGCTCTAGACCGAGCGACAGGAGGGTCTCAAATCGACTTCGTCCGGTGCCCAGCTCGCGGATTTTGATATCGTGGGGCAGCAGGTGGAAGCCATACAGATAGCCCTTCTCCTGCAAGATCCGAGCATAGTGATCGAGACCCTTGCCACTATTCTGGTAGAAATCAATAAAACGGATCTCCTGACCGATCTTCTGAGCAAACCAGATCGTTGTCAGATCTTTCATCCCCAGATCCCAGGCGGTAATGACCTTGGCGCGGGGATCGTAGGGGACGCGGGCGAGACGGCCATCCATACGGGCCTGGACCATGAGATCGCCGTAGTAGGAATTTTCGACCGGTGCTTCGAACGAACACATCATCTCCCGTTCGAACTGGTGCGGCGTCAGCTGCCGCTGCATCTCCGCCAGCTCATCCGGGTCCAGCGCGTCGGTCTGAGTGACCGGGATGTTGAAGACGTCCCAAAGGTCGGGGTTGCTTTCCGCTTGAACTTTAAGGTCAAAAAAATGGTCGCGCCCAGCGGGTGTGCCTGCCACAATTCCAAAACCCTGGTAGTCGGCCAGCGCCGGACGAATAACTGAGTTAAGAGCCTCTGGGTTGATAAGCGGGAACTCATCGAGACAAGCTCCATCCAAATAGAGCCCGCGAATACGATTGTAAGCCTGCCCACCACCATAGAGCGTAATCAAAGCTCTATTCGGAAGCTTACACGTCAATTCGCTTTCCGAGAATGACACACCGGGCAAATCTTGTGTATATTGCTTGAGATACGACCAGACCAAATCCTTGGCTTGTGCGAACGTCGGTCCAATATACGCATAGCGCGGCACCGGCACCTCGCGCGGATTCATCAGCGCCCGTTTAATCAGCTCGTTGATGAAGGACACGGATTTACCGGCCCGGCGATGGGCCACGACATAACGCCATCGCTTGCCGCTGTCGTGAAACGGCCGGAAATGCGCCCGCGGCCGATATCGGAGCGTGATGACAGAGGGGTCGGTCATGAGGACCTCAACGGCGACCAGTCACCCAGGACGGGCTCGAGGACGTTGACCGTCCGACGGGCAGGGGAGCCGGCATACCACGTCAGGCACTGCTCCAGGGGGCTGTTGAACCGCGACATCGCCATCAGATGACACACATCCGGGACTGTTGGCCAGACATCCGGCCCGGTGACCTCGAGCCGCCGGCAGAGCCAGCCGGGCTGGAAGGCCCCCACGGTCAGAGTAACCCGGTGGCCATGCGGGACGATCAGGACGCGTTCGGGCAGGGGTTGGTGAAAGAGCCGGCGGGTATGGACCTGGCTATACGGCTCGAGATGAGCTCGCTCGGCTAAGCCTTGGACGGCGGCCCGGGTCGCAGGGGTCAACACGAGCATGGGCACCCCCTACTCGGAGTCAGTCATCCATTTGACCGTCAGCTGCTTACCAGACCCGTCCGACAGCGAGAAGCCGGCGGCCGCGGACGTCGCCTGCGCCCCCCAGCCCACGGTCTTGCCCAAGGACGTCAGGACGAAGCGGGCGCTCTCGTCGCGCCGGTCAGGCTGATCGGCATCGAGGAGCTGCTCGATGATGACGGCTTCGGCCTGGTCGACGATCATCCGGCGGGCGGCGTCGCGGTCAGCTTTCAGGGAGGGGAGAAGTTCGATCCGACGAGCGAGAGCGCCGGGGAGGCAGCCCAGCTGACGAGCAGCTAAGCCGACATTGCCGAAATTGGCGTACAGGCTGGTGCGGATGGCTTCGTCATCGTCGGCGCCAGCCCCATACGGGATGGGAGCGAGATCGGGCGGCAGGTACTCGATGTCGAGTTCTTTGGACTGACCAGGTCGACGCATAGGCACCTCGCGCGCGACGGCCCGGATGGGGCTGGCAATCCCTCCGGGCCGCCACTTGGCATGGCAAACGATTGGAGGGCACTCGCCAAGCCCGTGGTAGGGATAGCACTGGCGGGCGGAGCAGTCGATTGGGTTTACTGATTCTGAGCGGCGTCGCAGCTGTGGTGAGCGTGACGGCTGCGCTGTTGGCTGGGCTGTCACTTTGGCAGGTGTTCGGCGTCTGGTGCACGAGCATTGCGCTCGTGGTGGCGGTGGTAACGCTGCTGATCGGGAGCGGAGGTGAGCTCGGCGACTAGGATCAGGGCACGATCTCGCCGGGCGGCTTGCGGTTCTGGCCGGCCGAGACGCGCTCCAGGTTGGTGCTGAGATCCGGATAGACGTTGGCGGCCTGCGGCTGCCGCTGCGGGGTCGGATTCTGAACCTTCTGACTGTTGGTGGCCTGGGCGTCTGCCGCGCCGTCGCAGAGGTTCGAGGGGACGCCGCGCGGGTTCTGCGGGTTGTCGAAATGCGGCGTGATCGTTGTCGGCTCGGCGTAGGTGAACGGCGGACCGGGTGTGGTGTCAGCGACCATGGGGGCGGGTGATCCCGGTTTTGGAGTTCGAGCGAGCGTCAATCCCCTCCGGGGTGACCTCGAACGGCAGCGGCGCGGAACCGTTGACGGCGATCTGCTTGGTCCCGGCGGTATCGGGGACGAAGGTCGTGGTCAAGCGGTTCGGGCTGGCAACTGCGGTCGAGGTGGCCGGGGCACCGTCGACGGTGACCGCGGCGTCGGGCGGAAAGCCCGCACCCTGGAGGGTCAGAGTGACCGGGTCGTTGCTGACCGGGGTCGTGGTGGGGTTGAGGCTGACGAGCGTCAGGGGGGCGTCCGGATCGGTGGCGCCTTCGACGATGTAATCGGGAGTTCCCCTCGGATTGCGAGGGTCGTCCGGGGCGAGGCCGTCCTGGGTGGCCGCGATGTCGAGCGCCCGCTGGTTGTCAGCCATGTCGTCCAGGCTGAGGACGCCCTGATCGGAGGTGAGCGGGGTCGCCTGCTGCGGCAGGGAGAGGGACGGCTGACCCTTCGGATTGAACGGGTTGTCGGCCAGAGGGCTCTCAGACGAGACGCAGGCCTCGGGATCCGGCTCGGGTGGGAAGAACGGCCGGAAGCCCTTGGGCGTCAGGACGTCGAAGGGTGCCTTCGGACCGGACGATCGGGCATGGTCCAGCGAGGGGTTGTCGTGGTCCTCGTCGGAGGCCGACAGGTGCTCGGGCGGGCGGTTTGCCCGCTCCCACGGAGCTTGCAGCACCCCATCGTCATCGAAGGTTGGCGTGCGGTCGGCAAAGGAGGTCATTCGAGGTCTTTCAGCCGGAGCTGGAGGCCCTGCATCTCCCAGATCACGTCCTCGGGCTGTTTGCCCTGGCTGCGGAAGTAGTCCCGGATCTGAGACTTCTGGCTATCGCTGGGTTGTGCGCTTCGGGTCTGGGCCGGGGGTTGATCAGGCCGGCGCGTTTGCTGGGACTGGGTTTCTGAGCGTTGGGGGCTTGGGGGTGCGGCATGGGTCGGGACCGGCTTGTCGCCGGTGGAACCTTGAGGCGGCTTGTGCTCAGCCATCGGCCTGTCCCGTTTCGAACTGGCTGAGCCTAGCAGGAGATCGGGGGGTGTCAAGCCGGCCTTGTGCGGGTGTCCTCGTGTGCACGTGAGATGTTTAATTACTTTCGATATGATTATTTATATCAAAATTGCATTTCATTGCCTGAGTTTGTTGGCGTCAACAAAAAATGTTGATGCAAGGGGGGTTATACCAAATTGCCATCTTATCCACAGATATATGTCAAGTTATCCACAGATATATCACATCAGATGATGCTAATACATTAGCATATCTGATGTGATATCGGTAGCCCCTCCCCACCCCTGGTAGCATACAGCATATGTGATGATATGTCAACTAACTCTCAAGAGTTAGTTGACATATCTGATTGGGATGGCTACACTCGCAAGGAGCGGGAGGGCGGGCAGCTATACCAAACCAGGCATAGCTGGCCTATCAGTTATCAGGCCCACTGAGCCAGGTATATCTCCACAGGCTGGGACGATACCCGAGAGACGGTGAATGCCGAAACCTAAACCTTTAACCGATACCGCACGGGCCATGCCTGCAGCCGGCGGCTGGCTGTGTGGCGAGGATCGCCCTATGATCCCTGATCCTATGATCCCTGATCCTATGATCCCTGATCCTATGATGCGTGCCCTACCGAGCGGAATGGCTGACATGCGAGACGCCGGCCTGAACCAGGAGATGGCCAGCCTGGTCCGGCGCATGAACCAGCTTCTTCGGCGGGATGACGACGCACCCTGATCGGGCCAATCCGAGGGTATGCCAAACGGAAATTATGATCGTTGCAGCATTCGGTTTCCCCTTATGTAGCCACCCAAATCACATCTCTTCCCTCATGCTGCACTGCAACATACAGGGAGTGTGACATTTATATCCTATGCCTTGCGCCCTGTAGTCCAACATTTGCTGCAATCCTGCAATTCATCCTAATCTCACCGCCGTATCAGCCGCTTGCGGCTAACAGCAAACCCATCGCACTAACGCAACGCTGATGCAACCCTCGGAAAATGCCGCAACGCCATTTTGGCCGTTGCAGCATCTCGTTGCAGCATTTGCGACTTCACTTAGCTCCGGTTCTTAAAGTGTCACTTTAGCAAACAGCCCCTCGAAAAAGGCCTTGTCCTGCCCCTTCACACGACGAGTCACCGTCCCCGGATGAGCGTCGCATAACCCGAGAAAACGTCTCGCCTCATCCAGATCATCCGCGACCCAGATCGGCCGGTCATCGTGGCCCAAAAACTGGATAAGTCCTTCATCGTAAATAACTCTGACTCCGTAATCATCCGCATGATTGATCACACGTTGCAATTCCCGCCTCGTCTGTCCCCACATAGCTTGTCTCTCCAATCGACCTTATACGCTAACACAGCCCGAAAATAATTCAAATATGCTGTTGACACATACACCCATCCGACATATAACCAACTCACGGTCCTACCCCGGACCGAGGAGAACTTCGATGAACCCTCTCAGCACCCTTCCGAACCTGCGCGAAGTTCCGGTTTACCTCTGGCTTACGGATGCCCTCGCCAAGCGGCCGTACAAGACCACGCATCCCTATCGGCGCACGGGCCTCGGGAATGGCCAGCTGGTCTCCTCGATCGGTGTCCCGCTTCGCACGAGCAACCTGGACCATCTTCCCCACGCCCCCACCGTTGTCGGCTGGTCGCCTGTCGAATAAGGAGCCGAGATCATGCGCACCGTCCTCGATATCACCCAAGCCACCCCGTACGCCCGCTTCGACGACGCTTGGCGCACGGCTGACGCCTACCACGACGACGATTTGATCTACCTCTACAATGTCCGCCTCCGCCCTTCGGACCGCGCCTACGTCATCGAGGTGTACGAGACCGCGGGCGACGAACTCTTTCACGGATATCTTTAAAAACAGGCTTGACATAGCCCTGACCGACCCTAAGATCACATCACGGTCGAAACAAAGACCGAACATAGAGGCTGGCATGAACATTCACACTCCCCTTCCCGTCGATACCACGCACCCCGCCGACATGCTCGGCATCCTCAAGGCCAAGATCGCCGAGCTCGAGCTCCAGGCCGACCACGCCAGAGACCAGCTGATCGCCCTCGGTGACGGCGACCACGATGGCCTGTTGTTCCACGCTAAGGTCTCGATCGCCGAGCGCAAAACGGTCAAATGGCAGGCCATCTGCAAGCACTTCGATGTGCCCGACGAGATGATCAAAGATAATACGACGTCTAAGGTCGTCATTACTGTAACTTGTAACTCCCGGTGACGCCCCAAGGCCGGCCCTACGGGACCGGCTCATGGGCCGCCATTGGTCCGATTGGAGAACCCTTTATGTCTAAGATCCTGATTGCCTTTCTCGGCCTCGGCCTGCTAACGGCCGCTATCGCTCCGGCTCATGCAGGCTTCACCTGCACGAGCTCGAGGGACGCTTGGACCGGTGAGACGCGCACGACTTGTTACTAAACAACAGAGCCCGGCTTCGGTCGGGCTCACCTACCAAAGGAAGCGCATGCACACTGAATTAGTTAAGCAACACATTCGCACGATCCTCGATCGTCTGCGACAGAAGAGGAACAACTGCCATGACTTTCGATGAAGCCTGCCAAGCCATTCTCACCGATCCCAAAGCCAATGGTTATGCCAAAGCATACGCTAAGGCTGGCTTAGGAATGACTGGCCGCGCCCGCGCTATGCAAGCGCTCTATATCCTAAACAATATCAGCCATTGGCGGTCACCGATCGCCAAGGAAGTCCGCACCGTTCTGAAAGCCAAAGGAGTTTAATCATGTCTTGGCGCGTTTTACTTTGGGTAGAGGGTGAGCGTGCTTCAGGGTGGCATCCCACCGGTTGTATATTCAGTGCTAAAAGTGACGCCGCAGCGAGTGCGCGCGTGATGCGGGGCACTTTTAAAGCACGGATTGTACCATCGACTGAGCCCGCCACACATAGGATGCAGGGTATCCATGCTATTCCATTACAGGAGATACGCCGCGATCTTCATTGATGCGCCTTGACGAAATGCAATATATCAATCATCTGATCAACACTGCAACAGGAGCATCCCTTGAACAAGACGACTGACATATTCGCTGAAGCCAAGGCTCTCAATGTCACTCTCGAACAGGAGAACGGCGGCTGGGTCGCGTATCTGCCGACATCCGGCAACGAGGAGGATATCGGCTTCCCCGCCCCCACCGAGGAGGAGGCGCTTGATGAAGTGAGGGCCCATCAGGCCATCGAGCAATCCTCGCTCTACAAATTCGAATACAACGAACAGCGCGATGTCTACAGCGTCACCTTCGGTGCCGGGTCGTATGAGGACAAGTTGCTCGCCACGGCCTACAGAGAGGCGCAGAAGGCCTATGCGGCCTCAATCGCTACTCCACCCCCAGAGCCCGAGCCGGCGGCCCCCACGGCCCCTCCCAAGGCCCGCAAGACCCGTACGCCTAAGACCCTCCCCGGCGTCCCCCCGGATGCGCCCGAGGCTGTCAAGGCGGCCGCCAAGGAAGAGGGCCCACCCTGGGACGTGCTCCCCGAGGCGCCCACGAAGGCCGCTTCCGGGCTCGCTTTCATTGCCGATCTGCTCGACGATATTGCCGAGGTTCTACGCAAGCGAGGAGGGCCGCATCAATGAGCCGACCCAAGAAGCCGGCCGGCCAGAAGCTGGCCATCACCGCCATTCGCATGCCCCCGATCGTCAAGGTCCGATTGGAGGCCCTGAGCCATCAGACCGGCCTTTCTCAACAGGAGTTGATCCGGCGCGCGTTGGATATGTATTTCGACCACCTCGAGCGCATGGGTAAATTCGATCCTAAGTCTCGGCGCCCAGCTGACGCGCCGCGAATGGGGCGGCCGCCCGTCGTACCCGAGCCACCCCCTCGCAAGCGGGTCTTCCGGCGGCCTGGTCAGGGGGCATCGGCATGACGACCACCTTGTCGACGCAAGAGATCATCTGCCCGTACTGCTTCCTCGCACATAGCCTGACGCTGTCGACCGAGCCACGCATTCCCTCGCCGGGGATGATGTGGCTTTGTCGTGAGTGTAACTCGATATCGGTGTTCGATGAGAAGTTGGACTTGCGCGAGGCGACGCCGGAGGAGAAGGCGAAGGCCATCCTGTAACAAGAAAGGGGATCGGCCAGGAAGACCGATCCCCCTCATTCCACCCGTTCATGCCGGTCACACTGCGGGGACCTGGGGATACAACCCGCACCAACCCACCGACATGCACAACCCCTATATAAGGTATTATGTAATGGCCTGTCAACTAGGTCTAGCGCATTGACATACCCGAACCATCAAGCGTAGCTTTCACTCCCCGCTGATTCACCCCGGCGCAGCACACAAGCCAGCTCGAGGACCATATTTATGGTTAACGTCACCCCGTTGCCGTCGAGCAGCTTATTCCAACAGCGACGGTTGACAAAGGATATCCTTGGCCCCTGGGGACTGGCTCAAGCTGTCTGGGGCGCTCACCACGGTAAGAAACCGCTTACGAAAATCACCGCGGAAACCGGCAAGGCTGTCGATCCGAATGCCTGGGCCGAACCCGGCACGCCGCAGAGTGATCTGAATCTGCTCGGCCAGCTATCGCCGTCGCTGATCGATCTCGACCTGGATGTCCGTCTGACAGCCGATCAAAGTGCTCGGCCACCACAGTGGTCGGATGCGGATAAGGCGTTAGCCCTGGATTGGTTCTATCGGCCCTTTCGCGAAGAGATCCAACGTCTCACTGGCGACACCCGCAATCACTGGGGCCGCCATTCGATCGGCGGCACGGGCCATTGGCTGATTCGGCTTATTCCTGACGATGATATCTCGCTGGATGAGCGGCGCTCCCGACTCAAGAACCTGGAGTTCACGGCGGCGCTCGGACTGTTCACTGTCAAGCTCGAGGTCCGCTTTCAACGCAAGGTTTCGAGCAAAGTGTTTGCCGTCCTACCCGGCTCTTGCTACCCCGACGATTACATTCGGTTCTATAACAGCCCCACCGGCCGTGATCCGCACATCCGAGATGTGGCCTTGGCGGACCTCACACAGGCTGTGTATGGCGCCGCGCTGCGGATCGTGACAGCCCCCCTTACGGGTGAGGGCGAGCGCCACAACACCGCCCTACTGGTTTCAGGCGTGCTCCGGCGCGAGGTGGCGGTCACCGAACAGGAAGGTGGGACCTTTACCCGCGATGATGCCCGCAGGCTGTTCGAAGAGGTGTTCGCGCACGACACCGAGCTAAAGATGCGGCGCAAGGTCTTCGAAGCCGACTTCAATCGGCAGGATACGATTGACATGCCCGGCTACCCGGCCTTGGGCAAGCGGATCGGAGAGGGTGCTGCGGCTGCTCTCTCACGCATGCTCAAGGGCTTCGATCTTGCCCCAATTGACCGGATGAAGGAGCACCTGATTTTCCTGAGGGATGAGAATGGTTCCGTCATTGATCTAGCGGAACAAACAGGTGGGGGAAATCTCACCCTTTATTCGAAGCCGGTGTTGGGATCGATTTTGAATGAGACGATCCCGCGTGGTCGCAAGCTGGTGCGGGTTTTCACCATTCTTGAAAACCAGATGAGCCGGCAACAGGCTAATGGATGGATTGCTGCTCCTGGTTTCGGCCAAGGGAAGTTTTTGTATCAAACACCTAAGGGCCAACTAATAGATGATCGCGCGTCTGAACATGATCGAAGCTTGATTAATATCGGGCCTGGTTGGGCGACGCCTTTGGTGAATGAGGAACTGGCGAGCTATGATGATGCTCAAGTGACGCTTAATCAGATGCTGAGCTGGTTTTCCGACAAGCCAGAGCATCAGGCTAAAATCATGCAGATGATTGCTTTCAAGCTTCGATATCCGTTGATCAAGCCGCAATTCGCACTGGCTGTGTCAGGTGGCCAGGGGATCGGTAAGTCGACGTTTTTCGCAGAGGTGTTGGGCGCTCTCATGGGGGCGAGTGTCAAGACGACGTCCTTAGAAGCCGTGTTCGATGAGCGTCATGTGTTTGAATCGGTTCTTGGATCAAGTCTGCTCATTATCGAAGAGGCTGATGCGATCACGAATTTCACGCTGTCCAAACAGTTACATCGGGAAAGTAGGCTTGATATCAATCAGAAATATGGGGCGAAGGGTACACAATGGGTGTTCGGTATCCCGATATATTTGACTAACAAGGCCGAGCCGCAGCTTAACGAGCCAGGTGCGATAGACCGTACATTGTATATCATCCGTGCCCCGACCCAATATAGCCTTGGGTTGTCAAGTGATGATTGGCTTACTTATCAGCAGGTCCGTACAATTGAGACTGATATTGTCCGCGAGAAGCTGAAGAACCCAGAGTTTTTGCTTGCTTTGCGGCAGATCTTCGATGACTATACGGTTACCCAGCAGCAACTTCAGGATACTAAGCATAGTGACAGTCGGGAAGAAAATTATCGCGAACTTGATCTTACGCCGATACAACAAGCGATGCAGATGATGCTCGCACGCGGTTATATTCAGTCAGAACGTCCAACTTGGGGCTTTGACGAACCTTTTACTAGGTCAGCTTTCAATGCTGGTTTTAACGAATTGTATCGGCACTTTGCCGGAGACAGGTCGACGAAGCCATTGACTAATCAGCATATCACAAAGCGTTTACGGGAGATGCTAAGTCCTGAAGCTGGTGAGATGATGTCTAGGCAGTTGGGAGGTCGTTTAGGGCGTGTATATTGGTTTCCATTCAAATTGGGTGATCTACGGGCTCGCTTTGCGCAGATCCATGGGGTTCCGATTCCGGCCGAGACCGAGGCTGCAGTTGGCCGCAACGATCATGATGTAGAGCCTTGTAAGCGGGCTTGGACCGAGTGGGCGCCGAAAGGGCCCTTGACAGACCGTGCCGATTACTAATAGACTTATCTCACGCATTGATATGCGAGGAGAGTGATGATGTATCGACGCATGGTCCCGACAATTCAGCAGGCTATCGAAACATTGCGCGAGGTGCGCGCCCAGCTCGAGGGCGCCAATGATCCGGCGGCTCCTCTCGATCAGCAGCTGCTGCACTGGCAGCGCGTCCGTCAGCATCACGAAGCCGTCAAGGTCCTTGCCTCCGAGGCCGAACAGCTGTCCAAACATCTGAGTTACGAGCAGCTGCCCGCGGCCTTTCGCTCCGCACATGCCCGTTCGATAACCCTGGATGGGGTCGGCCGCTTCACTCTCTCCTCCCGCACCACGGCGCGGGTGCACGAGCAGTCGGCTGCCAACCGGTTCCTGCATGATAACGGCCGGGGCGACGCGGTTCGGGCGATGGTGCCGGCCATGACCATGAACTCGATCGTAGCCGAACTGATCAAGGAAGGCATCGAGCCGCAGCGCGAGCATGACGGCATCGAAGCGAATACATATGCCTATACGAGCTTCACAAAGGACTGAGCCATGGCGCGATATGTGACGATAACAGAAGCCGCGCGCTATCTGGGTATTCCTCGCGCGCAGTTCTCCGAGTGTGTCGATGCTGGGCTCATCAAGCCGCATATGATGGGAAAGTCCCCGCTCTTCACATATAGGCAGCTCCATACGTTTGTGGACACGCACATGAAGTTGGTGTTTTTGAATGGTAAGAAGAAGTATGTCCTGAAGAGTTATCGACCTACGACCTGGTCTTCTCAGAAGACTGTTCTCGGGCGCGACCTGCGTAATGTGATTCGGACAGCTGTCACCCACCATCCGCAGTGGCCCGACTATCGTGTGTTTGTTCTGAACGGACGGAATAGCTCTACTCTGCGGCATGTGGAACTGCTTGCTGCGGCCAAAGAGCTTGATATTGATGTTCGCCAAATAGCTTTAGAGCAGGGGGTCTGATCATGGTTCCTCCGGCCGTTACCTATGTCCAGCCTTACCAAGGCGATGAGTGGCAACCGTTCCGATTTAGCGACCTTGTCGGTCGCGAAGAGGGGCGGGTCTATGCCCTCAAATTCGCCGATGGCAGCACGTGGGACACTTTCTGTGGCTGGCGTGTCGTCTCGACGTCGTCAGCGTGGGACCCTTCGGACGAAGAAGAAGAGGAGGAGGAGGAGGAGGAGGAGGACGCAGAGGTCAAGACTATGGACGTCATGACGTTGGAGCGGTTCTTAACCATGCTGCGCCAAGTCATCGGCCGGTCGGGCGGTGCAACAGTTCTCAATATGCACGATAAAGATGGCCAGATGCACTTTTCGATTGAAGGCATGCTTCCACATAACCAGGAGAGAATCTGATGAAAGTCCGCGTTAAGAAGTCTACCGAAGTCGCACCTCGCGTCGAGGCACCACCCCCGGCTATCCGCAATCCGCAGCATTTCCGGCGCTTCGGGAATATCGGTATTACCGATATGGAAATCCCGGCGCTCAAGCTCCTGCAGGGCTTGTCCCCGGAGGTGAAGGCCAACCACGAGCTCAGGGCAGGCAGCTTCTATCATTCGATCCTCGAACAGGATCTGGGCGAAGAGCTAACCGCCGTCGTGTTGCTCGTGCATCACTCGGTGACGCTTCGCTCGCCTAAGAATGTCCGCGGTGTGGACAGCGTCCTCTTGGCCAAGGCCTCGGACGGTGAGACATGGGACAAGCCGAATCAACGCTTTGAGGTCCAGCTGCCACATGGCGGCAAGGTGGAGTGGTTCACGAACCGCAACGTCCAAGCCTCGGGCCTGCTCGACTGGGGCTCGTCCGACCCCGCCAACCGGAACAGCACGCCGGCCGCGCAGCACGTCTATACCGTGATTCTGAGGATCCTGGATCCGCACGTCGAGGGGCCGGTGATCTATACACCGTCCGTCACGGCGAATCGGAAGATTATGCAGCTTAACTCGAAGATCGATCTGCGGATGGCCGGTGGCGTTCCACCACTGCGGCAGCTGTACCGGATCATCCCCGAGGAGCGGCAAGGCGGAGCGGGCGTGTCGTGGTTCGTGCCGAACTTCACCGCTCACGGCGAGCTGTCGGATCCGGAGCTCTTCAACGAGTTCATGGCGCAGGCCGAGCGGCTCGAGACCCTCTACCCGTCGATTAAAGTCCTTGGCGTCGAGGAGATTGATGATCACGTCCCACATGCGGGGGCGTCGAATGCAGCTTTCTGATCGTCAGGAACTGGCGCTGGCACTGGTGGCAACCGCTCCAGTGCTGGCCTTCGACCTCGAAACCACCGGCCTGGAGATCGACGCCAAGGTGGTCGGCTACGCGGTGGCGCACGGCGATCGGGCGGTCTATGTGCCGGTGCGGCACGAGTCAGGCAACGTCAACAACCCCCGTCGCTTCGAAGCGGCGCTGGCGGCGGCTTTCCAGGGCCGCACGCGCCAGGGCCTGCGCACGGTCGGCTTCAATCTCGCGTTCGACCTCTTCCATGCGGGCCATTACGGGGTCTGGCCAGGGGCGCCACTCGAGGATGCACAGATCAATGAAGTATTGGTCTACGAATATCATCGTGCCTACGACCTTCAAGCGTGTCTCGAGCGGCGCGGCTTTCCGGGCAAGGACGACGAGCGTTTGCTGCATGAACTGGCGCGACGGTTTGGAGGAGCGAAAACGCGGCGCGTCCAGATGCGCAACTTTTGGCGTCTTCCAGGTGACGGGCGGTTGGCCTGGGACTACGCGTGCTCGGACGTACGCGGCACCTATGCTCTGTGGGCCGTGCAGCAGCACGAGATCACCGCTCCCGATTCGCAGGGGCACACACTCGCCCGAGTCCATCGCCTGGAATGTGACTTGATCCCACATCTGGCACGCATGCGCTGCCGAGGCATTCGGGTCGACCAGGCCTACGCCGAGGATGCGGTCGCCCGCCTGGACGAGCGGATCGATAAGAGTCTGCAGAACTTCCCGCAGGGCTTCTCGGCGGGCAGCACAGACCAGCTTCATGCTTGGATGACGGGTCAAGGCGCAGCCTCGCAATATAAGACGAATACGGGAAAGCCATCCTATACCAGCAAGACCTTGGAAGGGAGCACCGCGGGCCGCCAAGTGACGGAGCTGCGCCAGCTATTGAAAACCAAGTCGACCTTCCTCGCCCCCATGCTCGGCCGCGACCGGATCCACCCCGAGCTCAAGCAAATGGCTGACGGCGAGTACGGCGTCAAGTTCGGCCGCTTCTCCTGTATTGGCCCGAATTTGCAGGCCTTTCCTAAGCGGAACAAGGCCATCGGCCAGATCGTCCGGCCGGTGATCGTCCCCGACAAGGGTATGATGCTCCAGGAAGCCGACTACTCGCAGCAAGAGCCCCGCCTCTATGCCCATTTCGCCAAATGCGAGAGGTTGCTCAAGGGCTACAACAGCAAGCCTGTTATCGACGTCCATACCTTGGCATCACAGCTGATGGGGATCGGGCGTGACCAGGCCAAAACTCTCGGCCTTTCAATTTTCAACGGGATGACGCCGAAAACTTTGGCGGGCAGATTGAATGTAGACGAAGTAGAAGCTAAGCGGCTGTACAATTCGTTTTTCCGAGCCTTTCCAGAGATAGCACAGTTCAAAGATGATGCCGCAAGTGTGGCGGGTCAACGTGGCTATGTGCGTACGATCCTTGGCCGGAGGCAGCATTTCCCCGAGAATCTCTCAACACACGTCGCTGTTTCTCGTGTGATTCAAGGAAGTGCCGGAGACCATATGAAAGTAAGACTTCTTGAAGCGTGCCAGTGGGTTGAAGCTTGTGGGGCTGGTTTGATAGATATTCTAATGAGCATACACGACAGTATTATCTGGCAGTCGGAGATGGGGCACGGTACGACGGAGCTGCGAGCAATTCTGGAGGACCCCGGCGATCCTTTATGGTTAAGTACACCTATGCCAATCGAGATCCATTGTGGAAGGAATTGGGGTGAAGTATCTTATCCCGATATGTATATGCGGGAGGCAGCATGACCCGGTGCAGGTTGGTCCCGCATGGCGGGACATTAGCTGACGACATGGTCGACACCGAGGACCCCTATGTCTCGCTGCCCTTTGAGTGGAGTCTTCTCGACGGAGACGGGAGCGGCGGACCGGCGGTAACCGATCCGCTGATGCTGGAAATCGACATCCCCGCCATGGGCGACGGTGATGACCCGGACGCGCCGATGTGGCGGGTTCCCTTGGGCGACGTCCTCGATGAGATGATTTCTATGCATATGTGCGGGGATGGCACGCTCGATCCTGACCAATTGCCGATGTTCACCGCCGTCCGCGATGCCCTCGCGGCGCTCGCGGATAAGCTCAGTATCCTCATGGTGAGAAGCCAACATGCCCCTAACTACATGCCCGAGGTGCAACAGCCTGCGCCAAAGCCAGAATTACCATAGCGCGTATGCGTTCTGTGAGCCCTGCGCCGAGATCCTCGATAGGCTACACGACGAATGGCTCAAACAGGAAAAGACTGATGTCCGAGCACGGAGAGATCCTAAAGACCGCGGCGATGATGATCGCCAAGCGACGGGAGACCTATGGCAGCCCAAAGGATGGATTTGATCGGGCGGCGATGATTGCATCGACCATTCTCGACAAGCCGGTCACGCCTTACGAGATCGCAGTGATCATGCATGCGGTGAAGCTGTCCCGTATCGCAACCAGTCCGAAGAACCCCGACCACTACGTGGATGGCATCAGCTATCTCAGCTTTGCGGCTGAGTTCGTCGAGGCGCCCGATGCTTGAGGCAACGCTCAAGCGCGAGATCGTCCGCGTCCTGCTCAAGGAAGGCGCCTTCGCGCGCCGTCTCGAGGATAAATATGCTATAGGAACTTTGGATATGCTGATCACGACGCGGCGGTACATGATCTACGCCGAGGCCAAGCGGGTTACCGGTACGGCGCTGATCGCCACCGTCAAGCAGCAGGATCAGATTGCGCGGTTCAACGAGGTTAATAATCCGTACGCCAAGGCGATCCTGGTCGGCTACAAGGACGGGCACCTGGGCTTCGGTCTACCGGGAGATCGCTGGGATCAGCATCACACGTGTCCTTGGCCGACGCGGACCAGCTTGTCCGGCAATTTCGACACGGCGGTCACAACTATCTTCGGAGAGACCTATGCACCCGGCGGATGAGTTTCGCCCAGAGATCGATGAGCTCTACCGACAGGTGGCGCCACTCTTCAAGGACCGTAATGGCTTCGTGGCGATGGTCGTCCTGGCGCAGATGTTCGCCAGTTGGATGATGCTCCACGACGAAGAGGAGTTGGATCGTGCGCAGGAGGTTTTTCATCTGACCGCCATGGATGCCTACGACGACATGCTTGACCGGGAGAAACTCCATTGAAGCTCGCGCCCGTCCAGATCGAAGCCATCGTCCGGGCCGACGGGCGTCGGGGATATGCCTATTTCATGGAGATGGGCCTCGGCAAGACGCTCACCGTCTTGACCGAGTTCAAGGTGATGAAGCGCTGCGGCGCCGTCGACCGGCTGGTGGTCATCTGCCCGAACAGCTTCAAGAGCGGCTGGGCGGACGAGATCGAGAAGCATGGCCTCGGCTTTTCGTTCTTCATCTACGAGAGTGGCAAGTCGGATCATGGGCTCAATGTAGCTGATGTGCTGATCATGAACTACGAGGCGACTCGGACCAGGAATGGCCAGGCTGCGCTCGAAGAGTTCATGGTGTGGGACACCTATCTGGCGATCGACGAGAGTATCAAGCTCAAAAACCGGACGTCCAAGCAGACCACGGCGATCATCGGCACAGAGCACAAGCTCTACCCTAAACGGGGCATTGCCTCGTATGCCAAGGTCGTCCGCATTCTCTCGGGCAAACCGATGTCCCAGGGACCGCAGGATCTCTGGGCCCAGCTCAAGGCGATCCGGGCCGAGCAGGGGCTCTCCTACTTCGGCTGGCGGGCCCGCTTCTGCGAGATGGGGGGCTGGGAGAACAGGCAGGTGGTCGGCACGCTCAACGAGGACTGGCTGCGGCAGATCCTCGAGCCGGTGTCCTTCCAGGCCAAGAAGAAGGACTGGCTCAAGGGCCTGCCCGAGAAGGCCTACACGACGCGCCGCTACCAGCTCGGGCCGGTCCTGCAGCCGCTCTACAATGCGATGGAGGAGGACTTCCTGCTGTATCTGGAAGACAACGTGCGGGTCAGTGTCGAGGTCGCCATCGCTAAGTGGGAAAAATGTTCGCAGATCCAATGCGGCTTCGTCATCAACGAGGACGGCGAGACACTGACGCTTGTTTCACGTGAAACAAATCCCCGGCTGCAGCTGCTGCAGGAGATCCTCGACGAAGAGGTCACTGGCAAGACGGTGATCGTCTATCGCCATCGCGCGGTCGGAGAGATGCTCGCAGGGCTTCTCGTAGCTTACGGTTACGCCTGGATCAGAGGTGGTATGTCGCCCGAAGCGATCGATGCCGAGAAGGAAGAGTTCACCAAGCCTGAATGTCGGGTCATGCTGCTGCAGGCCGAGGCGGGCAAGTACGGCCACACGCTGATCGGCACCGAGGAGGACCCCTGCGCGACGATGATCTTCTTCGAGAACAGCTACAGCCTGGACACCCGCTCGCAGCTGGAGGATCGGATCCACCGCATGGGGGCGACCTCGGAGAGCTGTCTTTATGTCGATCTGTCCGGCTCCGACTGCGACGCCCGCATCGCCCGCGCCCTGCAGCGCAAAGAGAATATGTTTCTTAAGGTGTTTGCTGAAGGTATTTCGGAAGGAATACCTTCTCGGTAATTTCAAGATTCCGTAAGGAAGCTTGAAATCATTCCGAAAGGAATCGTTTCAAAGCTTTCAGAATTCCTTCCGAAATTCTGAAAAATAATTAGCTCGGACGAGTCGATTAAAAGAGGAGCTGGCAAAATGTCATTAATCAGTGAAGACGCAGCTATTATAAAAGGGATGCTCGCCCGAGGCGACCGCCAACATGACATCGCTGCGTATTTCCGTGTGAATGCTGGTCGTATTGCGGAGATCGCTACGAAGCAAAGATTTGCCGATGTGCGAGCGGCGACCGATTTACCGCCCCCTTTGGCGACACGATGTTTTATTGACCGGAACACCTCTTTGAATGAACAGCCGGCAATTATCGCCGAGATCGCCGAGATCATCTTGAAAGATGCACAGGGTGATTTGCTTGACGCATTGATCCTTGTGCATGGATTAACCGGAGAGCTTTTGTCAGAGATCAGAAGGTTGGCTAAAAATGACTGACAAACAGCAACCCATAATAAAGTTTGACGACGCTTGTCGTGCTATCTCAGAAGCCACCCGGGTCGATGAGGTTCTGCTCATCCGTGACGAAGCGAAAGCCCGGGAGGCTTATGCCAAGCAGGCTAAGAACAAGCAGCTGGAAGCTGACGCTGTTATCATCAGAGTGCGGGCCGTGCGTCGTCTTGGTGAGATGATGCAGACTCAACCCAAGGCTAAAGGGGGTGGTCCTGGGCGGGGAAAAACCGGGTTCCGACGGGAACCCAGTTTTTCAGCCCCCATTACACTCAAGGAAGTGGGGGTTGACAAGCGGCTGGCCGATGCTGCTCGGAAAACTGCGGCTATGACTCCCGCACAGTTTGAGCAGCATGTCGAGGCTGTTCGCGAGCGGGTCGAGCATACGCCCGACACGCTCTTCACAACGGAAGCGAAGAAGGAGCGCCGGGCTGATCGCGAGCGTGAGCTGGCGGACAAGATCGTTGCGCTGCCGGATAAACGCTATGGATTGCTCTACGTCGATCCCGAGTGGCGATGGGAACCATGGTCGCGCGATACCGGTATGGACCGCTCAGCTGAGAACCACTACCCGACATCCTCTCTCGAGGAGATCGCCAGGCGCCCAGTCGCGAGCATTGCCGCCAAGGACTGCGTCCTGTTCCTGTGGGCGACGGCGCCGATGCTGCCCGAGGCGCTCGAGGTGCTGATCGCCTGGGGCTTCGACTACAAGACCCACATGGTCTGGCGCAAGCAGCGTCCTGGTAAAGGCCGGGGGACAGGCTATTGGGTCACTGGCGAGCATGAGCTGCTGCTGATCGGGACTCGTGGTCAGGTGCCCGCCCCAGCTACCGCCATGGCCCCCTCGGTGCTGGAGGCGCCGGTCGGCAAGCACTCCGAGAAGCCAGAGCTGTTCGTCGAGCTGATCGAGAAGCAGTTTCCCAACGTGCCGAAGATCGAACTCAACCGACGTGGCCCGGCCCGGCCCGGCTGGGATGCCTGGGGAAATGAAGTCACTTGACACATATGTCTGATTAGGGATATGCTCTTCTCACGGTCAGATCAGACCGAGGAGAACTGTTGTGGAAATCCTGGTCATCATCATGCTCATCCCCGTTGCGCTGGCTGCCGGTATAGGTCTCCTCCGGATGATGATGAACCCCTTCTTCTGGATCGCTGTCCTGGTGGCCCCCATGCTTATTGCCATGTGCAGACTTTAGGGCTTCCGCTTCTTGGGTTCTGGCGGCCGGAGGCCAAGGAAACCGGCAGCTAGCTCTTCAGCCGGAGCACGCCCTGCTTGGCCTGTGAGGGATGCTCCAGCCGTTTCTAAGAGGGGTACTCGGCCGAGCAGTCCGGCGGCGCGCTCGGGCTGGTCCTGCATCATGCGGGCCGCCCTCTCGGCGGTCGGGCCGGGAGCCGGGGGGCCGCTCGGTCCGCGGTAGGTTAAGGCAGGCACTCCGCCCCAAAGCCCGCCTCCGACTGAGAGCTGACGACCACGCATCGGCCGGGGTGGTTCGGGCGCTGCAGGGCGGTTGGTGATTGCCCCTTTGATCTCCTCTAGATTCTGTAATGGGGCTCCGCGAGTCTGCGTCAAGCGGTCGGCCAGTTGCGGCGGGACTACATCGAGCGGCTCGCCGGTTCGTTGGGTGATGCCACGCTGCATCGCCCGTTCGATGACTGGAGCCTGCCGGTTTCCGGAGAGCCGCATCAAGGTTGCCAGATCAGCGTCCGGGGCGCCTGCGAAAGCTGCTCGTTGGGCTTGCTGGGCGATCGCGGTCCGCTCGGCTGCGGAGAGGCCCTCAGGCAGGGTCCGTGCGAGGGTGCCTCTCGGGGTCCACCCAGCCGCTTTGGACGCTAGCGCTCCGCCTGCCGCGCCGAAGCCGGTACCGGCGATCGTCGACAAGGCGAGCCGGGACGGGTTGACAGGGCGACCTTCCTTGATGGCCTCAGCGATGTTCTGACTTGCCCCTTGCGCCCCGCCGACAATCCCCTGGTTCGCCGCTTGCGAAGGTGCGGTTGGCCGTCCCAGCGCCGGGATGGCTCTGCCGAGCAGACGACTGGCTGCTCCGGCTTGCCCAGCCGCGCCACCGATCCTGCCCACAGCAGCCGCGGTCGGGTGCTCGGCGTCGACGCGTCGACGCTCGGCGGCAAGAAGCTCTGGATCAGGTGGGGGTTTTCCTGTGGCGGCGTTGTAGAGCCCTTCCAGCTTGTCAGGGAGTCCGATCCCGAAGGTAGCCGTATCGGTCCCGTGTCGGGCGGCTGTCCCTGCGGCCTCGGAGAGCGGCACGAAGTGCTGCTGCCAGAGCTGCCCCCCGCGCCGCTTCATCGTATCTATCATGCCCTCGTCGATCGGTGGGGGCGGTGACGGGGGTGTGATGACCGGAGCAGGTTTTTCTTTGGCGTAGGGATCTATCCGGGTCCCGCTATAATCAAAGGTCATTCCAGTTTCCCTCCGCGCTCTATGATCCAGTTCGCCCGGCCGTAGCCGTACTCCCTATCGAACGCAGCTTTTTCAGCAGGGGTGGGATTCTTCATCAGAGCATCGATATGATGCGGGTTAGCCTGCAGTTCCTCGCGAATGAACCGCCCCGGCTCTATGACTTCCGCTTTATCGTAATATTCCTTTAGTTTGGCCAGGCTCGGTTTGGCTGTCTGCGATTCAAAGTATTTGTCATGCTTGGCCATCTTGGCCAGTTCCATCTTCTCGTGAATGATCTGCAACTTGCGGATACCTTGAGCATCCAGCGTTTGGCCACCTTCCAGATCTTTCATGAAGAGGAGGTCATTATTCGAGAAAGCCCCGGGCAGACTCTTTGCTGCGGCTTGAACGTTCTTGTTCAGGGCGCTGAAAAACACTTTGGTATCGCGGGCCTGTTCGTCAGGCATATTAAATAGCTGCGCGACCGTCGATCGCCACTCGGTTTGTTTTTCGGCCAGTTGTCCACCTGAGATGAGATCTGGACGCCACTGGTCTTGGAGCATATGTCGCGCCCGGACATTTTCTGCCGCCTGACGAGCTTCTTCCGAACTTTTATGCATCTGCTCTCGGGCAGCCTTCGCCGACTCCGTGGTGATGATGTCCTCAGGGACAGGCACCTTGGCTTTCTCTTTTGCCTGCTCAAATTCGAGCCGCCCCAACGGCGTCCGTCCAGCTGCCCGCTCGGCTCGCTCATAATCATGGTAGGCCGCAGTCCCGGCATAAGCCGAGGGGCCACTCGTCTCCTGGTACTTATCGTAGGCTTTGCGGTCGTCGACGATCCGGCGGGCTTCGTCCACGTCCTTCAGATTGTGCAGCCGAGCGAAGGCTTCGGGGTTGTCCTTATAGAAGGCGTGAGCCGTGTCCGCCTTGCGCTTCTGTTCGGTCGACCGCACTTCTTCGTCGGTTTTGGCAATCCGCTCATTCGTTTGTGAGCGGGTACTGGCAATCCCGGCCTGTCCAGTCGCGAGGTTCTCCTCGTTGAACTTCTTCCAGCCGTCCTCCGTCGATGCGCCCATCAAGACCTCGCCGGCATTGACCGGCCTGCCTAGCTTCGCGCTATATCGGGCAGCGACAGCCTCCGGGTTACGTCTTGCCTCTTCGCGACTGGCGAAGTCAGCTCCTGTGATGGCAGTCTTCTGTTCGCGCTCGGCAGACTGTGCGTGCTTGTCGCGGACCTCGGCTAGAATCGCCGGGTCGGTGAACTTGCTGACCGTCCCGTTGCGGATGGCGGTCTGCATCTGCGCGGGCGTCATGTGGTACATCTGGGCGAGTTCCGCGATTGCCGCCGGGTTGTCCAGATCCTTGCGGATCTGCTCGTCGCGGCGGATGGCTTCCCGCGCCTGTTCACCCGCAAGACCGAGCCGCTGGGTATGCAGGTTGTTGTCGGTCTCGACGATTGCCTGTTCGCGGGGGACGCCCTGCGCCACCAACGCATCGATCGAGCGCTGCCGGGCCGCAGCAGACGCAGCCTCGCTCTGTTCTCCCTTACGCAGCTCGAGGATGGTCTTGAGGGAAGCGAGGTCATTACCACCCCCACCACCATGCCCACCAGCACCGCCGACCATGCCGGCAAGCTGCGCCGTCGTCTGCCCGGCGTCGGGGTGGCGATTGAAGGCGTTGGCCATCATCGCCAGGCTGCCGAAGACCTGCATCATCTTCTGCCGGCGGGCATTCTGGGCGACCGCCTCCGCATAGATGTCGGAGGCCTGCCGCTGCAAAGGCTGAGACGGAGCAGCCGCCGGACTCGACTCAATAACGCGCTCACGCCCCGCCGGAATGACCGGAGCTTCTGCCAAGGGTGCACTCAGCCCTGCCTTCGGCGCGGGAGGCCGCGGCGCCTTACCACTGGCGTAGTCGGTCGGCACCTCCTCGGGGAGCTGCAGCTGGCCGTTCTGTCCGATCAGCTCCTGGGGAGGCTTGAACTGGGGCGGCGCCTGGGGCATTTGCATCGACGCCTGCGGACCGCTCATCATCTGGTCGGTCGCCTGCTTCGACTTCGCCGCCTCGACGGCCAGGTTGGAACGGGGAATCCCGGCCCGATCCCGCACCGGGATGATGCCGAGGATGGCCATGATGTTGTCGCCGATCGTTTCCATCATGTTGGCCCGTTAGAATCCGGAAGGTGGTCGTAGTGTACCGCCCGTATAGATGCGGTCTCCCCAGTTAGCATCGGCACCAGTGCCGCCGGACTGGTTGGAGGGGTTCTTAGGGACCCCGGCTAGGAAAGCTGCTATCTCGGCCGAGCTCGCCCCTATCGGCGGCGCATTCGCGAACCAATTGTTCATATCCCAGCCGTAGTCTGTCTTCGCCATCGGGGGCAGCGAATAGCCCCAGCCATGGTTGTTATCGTCGCCCGGCTGAATGAATTGCTGCCAGTCGTAGCCGACGTCGGGTATCATGAAGCCGCCTGGCCCCATGACCATGCCTCGCGATGCCGGTGGTGTATGCGGGTTACTGCCCTGCGCGGGTGCCTGTGGTGTGCCGGAAGCCGGCCGTAAGAAGCCGCCCGTCTGGACGGGCTCTCCCCAGTAAGCGTCGCTCCCGGTGCCGCCAGTGGAAGTATTGACGGGCTTCGAGGCTTGCCAAGCGGCGAGATCGGCGGCATTCGTCGGCGCTCGCGCGGCCCAGGTAGCCATGGCATTCATGTAATCTGTCTTCGCCTTGGGTGGCAGCGTATAACCCAAGCCATGGTTGTTGGCGTCGCTTTCCTCCGGTAGGGGACGACCTTCCGGCCACACGCCCGCCAAGCTACTGCGCCAATCGCTTGTAGCGGCTGGCGAGGTTACGGCCTGCGGCGCTGCGAGGAGGCCGCTCTGTAAGCCGAGGGCACCCGCCTTGGGATCCTGTGTCGGCGGCGCTGCCTGACTAGCCTGCGTCGCCCATCCGGGCGGCGTCACCGTGCCACCACCCGGCGTCTGCGGGCCCATGGTAGCCCCCGTGTTGCCCGTACCGCCCATTAGCGTTGTCCCCAGTTCTCGATGTCGTACTTGTCCTGCGCCTTCCGGCGCTTGGCTGCCTTCTGCTTCAATTCCTGCAGCGTCAGGTTACCCGCCGAGTTCGCGATGAGCTTCTCGATCGAGGGCACAGCCACTTGCGGCTTGTGCGGCGCGTGCCCGGGGATCAGCTGCGCTTTCTCAGGCGCCTGACCCCCACCGACCGCACCGCCTCCGCCTCCGCCCCCGCCGCCAAAGCTCTTGCCCATGCTGGTGAGAGCGCTGTTGAAATCGCCGTTCTTCACCCGCTCCCAGATGTCGTCCAAGCCGCCTTTATTAGGCGCATTCGACGCTAACAGACGTGTCGCCTCGCGCCGGGCAGGATTACCGAAAGCCGTCTCCGGGGTAGCGGGATAGATGGGTGCCCCGGTGACCGCCGGAGTCGCTGTGCCCGGCCCGAGGAGCGGGATGGGTGGTCGGTTCCCGTCAGGTACAGAAGGCGGTGTCGAGATGGTCTCACGGCCCGTATGCGGACCCATCGGCAGGCCAGGGAACATTGTCAGCGACGGCGGCCGTGTGGGCGGGGCTGGAGCAGACGGGGTGGGCGGTACTGGTGGGGTCGGTGGCACAGCCGTCGTGAAGGATGGCACAGCCGAACTCCCGCCGGGCACCACTGGCAGCACCGGAGCCGGCACGGCGCCCTCCGCACCGAACATGGTGAAGGTCGGAGGAGCGCCCGGGATGCGTCGCCAATCCCAATTGAACATTAGCCTATCCCTTGCTTAGCCCCACCCAGGCCAGCGAGCAGTTTCATCAGCGCATCCATGCTACCGCCCGCCATGGCCGTCGGCGGGGGACCGGCTGGAGGCGCCCCGTCTGGGGGTAGTGGGCCTCCAGCCATCGCCCCAGGGGGTGGACCTCCGGGAGCAAGCATA
>Ga0207683_10000371_pt1 | contig 41225 bp, 42 predicted proteins | sample KBSM73metaG_FD_184333 | JGI IMG/M metagenome (GOLD analysis project Ga0207683, IMG submission 184333) | Miscanthus rhizosphere microbial communities from Kellogg Biological Station, Michigan, USA - KBS M7-3 metaG (SPAdes) (version 2) | ecosystem: Host-associated > Plants > Roots > Rhizosphere >... | reverse complement strand
AAGTCCGGCAGGACGAGGTCGACGCCGAGGTGCTCGTCGCGCGGGAAGGCGAGCCCAGCATCGACGACGACGATCGAGCCGTCGCACTCGTAGACCGTCATGTTCTTCCCGACCTCGCCGAGGCCCCCGAGGGCGATGATCCTGCAGCTGTCAGCCATGGGCCCAGTCTAAGCGGGTAGGTCATTCCGGCCGATAAGGGTGGGATGCGGCCGTCTCGCTCATTCCTGGCCACGATCGGGCTCGGCCTCGCGGTGCTCGCGATCTCGCTCGCCAAGCTGTCCGACGTCGCCCACACGGCGTTCGCCCTCTTCCTGGCGGCGGTCATCCTCGTGGAGCTGTTCGAGGAGTCGGACCGCGAGCGCTCACGCGAACCGATGCAGTGGGAGCGCTTCCGGCTCGCCGCCGCGATGCAGGTCGCTGCTGTGATCGTCCTCGGGCCGTGGGCGGGCGCACTCGTCGCCGCCGCCGGCGTCGTCGCGGTTGCTCTCTTTCGCGGCCTGCCTGTGCGGAGCATGGTCTTCGATGCGAGCGCCACGGCGATCGCCGCCTGCGCAGGCGGGCTCGCCTTTCAACTCGCCGGCGGTGAGACGGGCAGCCTGCGTCTGCTGGACGATCTCATCGCCGTCGTCGCGCTCGGCCTCGCCTACCTCACCGTCCGCACGCTCCTCCTCGACGTCGTCCGCCGTCACGAGACCTTCGACCCGCGACTCGTCGCGAGCGCCGGCGAAGTGGGCCTCGGAGCGACGCTCGCTCTGTTGGCGATCGGCCATCCCTGGAACGTCGTCCTGCTCGTCCCGGTCGCGATTGCGGTGCAGCAGGTGCAGCAGCGATTGAAGAGCCTCCAGCGGGAGACCCTTCGCGCACTCGAGACGTTTGCGAACATCGTCGACGAGCGCGACCCGTCGACCTACCGTCACTCGCTACGCGTCGCCGGTTACGTCGACGGTCTGGCACGCGCGCTGCAGCTGCCCTACTCCGAGATCGACCGGTTGCGCTGGGCGGGTCGCCTGCACGACCTCGGCAAGGTGGCGGTCGACGCTTCGCTCCTGCGCAAGGAGGGAAGCCTGGATGGCGCCGAGTGGGCTGCGATGCGCCGCCATCCCCGCCTGTCGGCTCGACTGTTGCAGCGGTTCGAGTTCGTGTCTGCGCAGGCGCGCGCCGTCGAGCTTCATCACGAACGCATGGACGGCGCAGGCTACTACGGCGTCGGCGGCGACGATCTCCCGCTCGCGTCGCACTTCCTGATCGTCGCCGACAGCTTCGACGCCATGACGACGGACCGCCCCTACCGCACAGGCCTCTCGCACGAGGCAGCTCTGACGGAGATCGAGCGCAATGCCGGGACGCAGTTCCACCCCACGGTCGCAAGAGCCTTTGTCGCGGTCCAGCGCGGCGTCGACCCATCCACCGTACTCTCCGCCGCCGAGCTGAACGAGCTCCGCGGTGCTTCGACGCCGTACATGATCGACCTCGCTGGGCCAGGAGAGCTGAAGGAACGACCCGAGCTGCTCGCGTTCGGCGGCGTGGTCGTCGCGCTCGCGGGTCTCGGATTTGCGCAGAACTGGCTCGCTGTTGCTGGCGGGGTCATCGCTCTCATGGGGTTGGCCCTGCGCGCACTCATGCAGGTGCGTGCAGAGCGGGTCGCCGCTGCGTTGCATCGTGCGCTCGGCACGGGCGACGAGCGTGAACGCGCGTTCGCGCGTCTGGCCGACACTGTCGGGCGGGCGTGGACGCATGATTGGATCGGTCTCGTTTCCTGGGACGAAGACGGGCTCGGCGGGACCGTCGAGCACGCTCGCGGTGACGACCCTCCGTCCGTCGGGACGCTCACCGGTTGGCTCGTGCGCGAGGCGGAATCCGGGCGCGATGCCATCGTCGCCGCGGGTATCGAGCTCGGTCGGGACGGGATCGTCGCGGCCCTGCCGCTCCGGCGCGACAACAGCGCGCTCGTCGGCTTCCTCGTCGTTGCGGCGCCGAAGCTGCCGCGGCGTCACGTTGAGCTCGCGCTCCTCGACTCGCTCGACGAGCTCGGGCTCGCCCTGGCCGACCGACCGCAGCTAGGCGGTGACGGGCGTCATGATTCCGAGCCGCTCGAGACAGGCTCGGACGGCCGCGATCTCGCTCTCGTTCGCCGGGACGAGCGGTAAGCGCAGACCACCCACCTCATGGCCGAGCAGGTTCAGCGCGGCCTTGATAGCGATGGGATTTCCCTGCACCTTGAGCAGTTCGTACGACGGAGCGAGCTCGCCGTCGATGCGTTTGGCTTCGTCCGCATCCCCTCCGCGATAGGCAGTGACCATCGCCTTCACGCGGGGCCCGACCACGTGCGTATGCACGCAGACGCCGCCGATCGCGCCGAGCTCGAGGAACGGGTAGATCAGGTTGTCATCGCCGGCGTAGAGGTCGAGACCTGACTCGTCGGCGATCCGTTTCGCCTGGCCAAGGTCATCGTTCGCCTGCTTGACGGCCTTCACCGTCGGGATCTTCGCCAGCTCGATGATCGTTTCCGGCTCGATGTTGATGGCGACCCGACCCGGAATGTTGTAGACGACGATCGGGCGGTCGCTCTCGGCCGCGATCGCCTTGAAGTGCTCGACGATCCCCCGCTGCGGCGGCTTGTTGTAGTACGGCGTCACGATCAGGAAGCCGTCGACGCCGATCTCGTGCGCTGCGCGGGTCAGGTGGATCGAATGCGCAGTCGAGTACGTGCCCGTTCCGGCGACCACCGTTGCGCTCCCACCGAGCGCGTCGATCGCGACGCGGAAGAGCTCGAGTCGCTCGCCGTCGGAGAGGGTGGGGCTCTCCCCTGTGGTCCCCGCAACGACGATCCCGTCAGAGCCATTCTCGACGAGGTGCTGCGCAAGTTCGCGGAAGCGTTCGTAGTCGATCGCGCCGTCGTCCTTGAAAGGTGTGACGATCGCAGTCAGAACCTCGCCCAGCACGGCCACTAGTCTACTCGCGTGCCACCGACGATCAGAGATGCGCGGGCAGCGGATGCCGCTGCGATCGCAGAGCTGCTCGAGGAGCTCGGCTATCCCGCAACGGGGGCCGCTGTTACCTCACGTCTGGAACGGCTCGTGATCGTCGGCGACCGGGTCATCGTCGCTGACGCGGACGGGGAAGTGGTCGGTCTCGCCCACCTCCACGTGTCCCCGACGATCGAGCACGAACGCCCGGCCGGGAAGCTCGGTGCGCTCGTCGTCGCGGAGTCGCACCGCGGCCGGGGTATCGGCCGGCTACTGGTCGAAGCGGCCGAGGAGGAGGCGACGGCGCGAGGTTGCGGCATCTTCTTCGTGACGACGGCGGAACACCGGGACGATGCGCACGCGTTCTACGAAAGCCTGGGTCTCGAACGGACCGGTCGGCGTTACGGCCGCACGCTGAGCCAGTAGTCGACCCATTCTTCGCGGGTTGCGCCGACTCGGTCGTAGACGCGCTGTGCGCGCGCGTTGTCGTGGGCCGTCTGCCAGCCGAGCCTCGCTGCACCGTGCTGCCCGCACTCGTCCAGGCACGCGGCGATCAGTTGATCCGCAATGCCCGTTCCGCGCGCGTCTGGAGCAACGAAAAGGTCGTGCATGATCCCGACGCGCGCGGCGCTCAGCGTGTCCCAGCTCCAGTAGACCGTCGCGAAGCCGACCGCGGCGCCGGCGTCGTCGCGTGCGATCAGCTGGATGCCCTCCCGATCCGGGTCTGCGATCAGAGCCCGCGAGACGGCGACGAGGTCCTCGTCGGCCGGTGAGACCTCGTAGAAGTCGCAATACGCACGGACGAGCGGCAGGAGCTCCGTCAGGTCTGCGGGCGTCGCACGGGAGATCGTCAGAGCAGCGTGTCCAGTCCGACGGTCAGCCCGGGCCGCAGCGTGTCGAGCCGCTCGAGGGCAAGGAGAACGCCCGGAACGAACGCCTCCCGTGAGAACGTGTCGTGGCGGATCGTCAGGAGCTGGCCCTCGCCGCCGAAGAGCACCTCCTGATGCGCGACGAGCCCCGGCAGGCGCACCGAGTGAATTGTCGGCTCGCCGCCGATCAGGCGCGCCGTCGCTTTAGCCGTCCCGGACGGGGCGTCCTTCTTGGCCTCGTTGTGGAGCTCGATGATCTCGGCACGCGGCATGTGTCGCGCAGCCTCTTCCGCGAAGCGCATCATCAGCACCGCGCCGAGCGCAAAGTTCGGCGCGTGGAAGCAGGCGAGCCCCCGCTCCCGCGCGAGTGCGTCGACCTTGCTCTGGTCGAAGCTCGACGTGCCGATCACGCACGGGACTCCACGCGCGAGCGCCGCACTCACGTTCGCCTCGACCGCGTCGGGCGTCGTGAAGTCGATCATCACCTCGGCCGCGTCGAGGTCGACGAGCTCGTGGCCGGCCTGCTCCAAAGCCGGGGCTAGAACCTGACCGACTTTGCCGTCCCGCCCGTAGAGGGTGACCTTCATCTACCGAGCGAAGCGATGGTAGTAACCCGGCCCGCGGAAAATGCGCAGCATTTTTCGCGGAAACTCACGCGGCGCGAGCTAGCACGCCGGGGTTGATCCGCCGTGCCGCGCTACGAAAGACGCGCTCGCTGGGGCCGATGCCGGAGATCGACAGCTTCTCCGGTGTGAACAGGAGCCCGGCGAGCTCTGCGACCTCGTCCGCCTCGACCGCCTCGAGCTCCGCGATGATCCGGTCGAAGGAGAGCAGCTCACTGTCGGTGATCAGCGACTTCCCGAGCCTGCTCATTCGGTTCGCCGTCGACTCCATCGAGAGCATGATCCGTCCTTTGAGGTTCTCCTTCGCGCGGGCGATCTCTTCTGCTCGCACGTTGCCGGCGGCGATGTCAGCCAACTGCTCGGCTGCGATGTCCAGGCAGGGCCCGAGGTTCTCGGCACGAGTGCCGACGTAAATCCCGACCAGTCCGGTGTCGGTGTACTGCGAGGCGAACGAGTAGACGGAGTAGGCCATGCCGCGTTTCTCGCGGATCTCCTGGAAGAGTCGCGAGGATGCAGAGCCGCCGAGGATCGCATCGAGGATCGAAGCGGCGAAGCGACGCCGGTCGGAGCGCGCGATTCCGGGTGCGCCCAGGCAGACGTGGTACTGCTCGGTGTCCTTCTTGGCGAAGCGAAAGCCTGGCGGCGGCGCCTTGACGAGCGGCCGCCGGACACGCGGCCCTCCCGCAGGCGGGCGCTGTTGGCTTTGCGCCCGCTGCAGCATGCGGAGGAACTTGTTGTGCTCGATGTTGCCTGCGGCCGCGATCACGACGTTTCCGCCGGCGTACATCTGTCGGTGATAGGTCGAGAGGACGCGCTTCGTCACCGAGGAGATCACGTCGGCGGTTCCGATCACCGGCCGACCGAGTGCGTGGCGGCCGAAGACCGCTTCGGAGAAGAGGTCGTGCACGAGCTCCTGCGGCGTGTCCTCGTACATCGCGATCTCCTCGAGCACTACCGCGCGCTCGGAGTCGAGGTCGCCGAAGCTCGGGGCGAACACCATGTCCGTCATGACGTCGAGCGCGGTCTGCACCTGCCCATCGGGGACGCGCGCGTAGACCATCGTGTGCTCCCTCGAGGTCGCGGCGTTCAGCTCGCCGCCGAGGCCGTCGAAGATCTCGGCGATCTGCTGTGCCGTGTAGGCGTGGGAGCCCTTGAAGAGGAGATGCTCGATGAAATGCGAGGCGCCGGCCTTCGCGTCGGTCTCGTCCCGCGAGCCGGCGCCGATCCAGAAGCCGAGGGCGACCGAGCGGACATTCGGGATCCGTTCCGAGATGACTCGCTCGCCCGAGTCGAGCTCGGAGAGGACGTATTTCTGCACGTGCGCATTATCCCGGCCAGCCGAGACGGCCGCCTCCCCCGCTGATTTACCGGGCTACCCGATGCAGAACGGGTTCCCTTCGGGGTCTCGCAGGATCGTGAGAGTGAGGTTCGCGCCCTCCTTCGTCTCGACCACCGATGCGCCCGCCCGCTCGAGCCGTTCGACCTCCGCCTCCCGATCGTCGGTGCCGAAGTCCAGGTGGATCGGATAGCTCGCGGGCCGCGACCTCTCCCGCCGCTGAAAGAGGAACCGCGGTCTGCCGCCGCCCGGGGGCCTGGTGGCGTAGACACCGCTGAGCTCCCGCTCGTCGACGCCTGCGTCACGCAGCTGCTGCAGGAAGCCCTCGTCGGTCTCCTCCTCGGGCCAGCCGAGCGCCTTCGCCCAGAACGCGCCGAGCTGCCGCGGTTCCGCACAGGAGAAGGTGACGTTGCCGATGTAGCGATGCGGCGGCGTCTTCGGCGGTGACTGGATGCAGAAGCCGTTTCCTTCCGGGTCCCGCATCACCGTCCACGTCTCCGAGAAGCTGCCGATGCTGTCGGATCTCGTCTCGACGAACTGGCCGCCGAGCTGGAGGATCCGGTTGAGCTCCGCTTCTCGGTCCGGAACGTTGACGTCGACGTGGATCGGCACCTCGATGGTCTCGGACTTCTCCATTCGGTTGAAGAGGAGGCGCGTCCCTTCGCCTCGCGGATCGGTCGCGATCCAGCTGTCACCCGCGGGAGCAGCCTTGTAGTCGAGGAGCGCTCCCCAGAACCCCGCGAGGCGTTCGGGATCGCTGCAGGAGAACGTGATGCTGAGAAGCCGAAGCATGTCTCCCGCCGCGCCGCTAGCCGACGCAGAAGGGATTTCCTTCCGGATCGCGCAGGATCGTGAACGTCAAGTTGGTCCCTTGCTTCGTCTCGACGACGGAAGCGCCGGCCTGCACGAGCCGTTCGACCTCCGTCTCGCGATCATCCGTGGCGAAGTCGAGATGCATCGGGTACGACTCGGGCCTGGACTTCTCGCGCCGGTGAAAGTAGAAGCGCGGCCGGGTCCCGTCCGGCGCTTTCACCACGTGGAAGCCGCTGATGTCAGGCTCACCCACCCCTGCGGCTCGGAAAATCTGGAAAATGGATTCGTCGATCTCCTCGTCGGGCCAGCCGAGCGCAAGCGCCCAGAAGCGCCCCAGCTCTCGAGGGTCGGCACAGGCGAACGTGACGTTCCAGATGTGCGGGCGATCCGTGTTCGGCGGGTCCTCCAGGCAGAAGCCGTTTCCCTCAGGGTCGCGCATGATCGTGGTGCTGTCTCCGAGCTCACCGATTTCGAACGACTTCGTCACGACCAGGCTGCCGCCGAGTTGAAGCACGCGGTCGAGCGCGGCCTCGCGGTCAGGCACGTTGAGATCGAGGTGGATCGGCACCTCGATCGTCGCCGACTTGGCCAGCTTGTTGAAGAGCAGCGTCACGTCTTCGCCGCGGGGATCGGTGGCAAGCCAACTGCTCCCCGCGGCAGCTCGCTCGTACCCGAGGAGCGCCGCCCAGAACTCCGAGACGCGCCCCGGGTCGTCGCAGGAGAAGGTGACGTGCTGCAACCGAAGCACGAGTCCATCCTAAGCCGGAGCCGCGTGCGAGCGCCCGCCCCCACCCTCAGGGCGGGGTCAACACCCGCCACCCTCGCGGTCGACGATACCGGCGGATTGCTCGCGCGTCTGCGCCGACTTGGCGCCGGCTCCGTCTCCCCGCGTTTAGCGCGTAGTCGGACACGCTTAGTAACGACGAGGGCGGCCTCCCGGCCGCCCTCGCTACGTCTGCTTGTCGGTCCGAGCCTAACTGCGCTCGCGGTCCCGCCCACGGCCGCCGCCGCCACCGCCGCGGCCGCCACGACCACCGCGTCCGCCGTCGCGCGGCGGGCGGTCCTCGCTCGGCTCACGCGGCGGAGCGTCCTTCGCACGCTCGATCAGCTCTTCGGGACTGACCGTGTTGCCGTTCTCGTGCTTCTGGATCAACTTGAGGCCGATCCGGCCGCGAGCCTTGTCGACCTCCTGCACGCGCACGTCGAGGATGTCGCCGCGATTGATGACGTCCTCGATGTGACCGACACGGCCCGGCCCGACGTTCGAGACGTGGAGCAAGCCGTCCGTACCCTTCTTGAGCTCGACGAACGCGCCGAACTGCGTCGTCTTGACGACCTTCGCATTGAGAAACTCGTCTCCGACCTCGGGCTCCTTCGTCAGGGCTTCGACGGCTGCGATCGCCGACGCGGCCTTCTGTCCGTCGGTCGCGTAGATGAGGATCGTCCCGTCCTCCTCGATGTCGATCTGCACTTCGTGGTCGGCTTCGAGGCCGCGGATCGTCTCGCCGCCCTTGCCGATCACCATGCCGATCTTCTCGGGGTCGATCTTCACGGTCGAGATGCGCGGTGCGTTCTCGTTCAGCTCGGTGCGCACCTCCGGAATCGCCTCGAGCATCTTGTCGAGGATGATCTCGCGCGCCCGCTTGGCCTGCTCGAGCGCCGCCTGCATGATCTCCCGCGTAACGCCGGTGATCTTGATGTCCATCTGCAGGCCGGTGATGCCCTCGCGCGTTCCGGCGACCTTGAAGTCCATGTCACCGAGGTGGTCCTCGGCGCCCTGGATGTCGGTGAGGATGACGTAGTCGTCGCCCTCCTTGACGAGGCCCATCGCGATGCCGGACACCGGTGCCTTGATCGGCACGCCTGCGTCCATGAGCGCGAGCGTCGAGCCACAGACCGAGCCCATCGACGACGAGCCGTTCGACTCGAGCGTCTCGGACACGATGCGGATCGTGTACGGGAACTCGTCCGTCGGCGGGATCACCGGCTCGAGCGAGCGCTGCGCGAGCGCACCGTGACCGATGTCACGACGCTTCGGGCCTCGCATGAAGCCGGTCTCCCCGACCGAGTAGGGCGGGAAGTTGTAGTGGTGCATGAAGCGGCGGTCGCTCTCGAGCGAGAGGTCGTCGATCCGCTGGCCTTCCTTCGCGGTACCGAGCGTCAGCAGCGACATGATCTGCGTCTGACCGCGCGTGAAGAGACCCGAGCCGTGCACGCGGGGTGAGACTCCCACCTCGCACTCGATCGGCCTGATCTCCTCGGGGCTTCGGCCGTCGGGGCGGTGCTTGTCGACCGCGATCTTGCGGCGCACGAGCTCCTTGTACACCGCCTCTGCTGACTTCTTGACGTAGCTCTTCGTGATCGAGTCCTTCACGACAGGCGCCTCACCGTCGCCGGCCAAAGGGCCGACCGGGAACGGCAGCTTGACCGTGTCGATGATGCGATCGAAGAGGAGCTGGCGCTTCGCCGACTTGAGCTCCTTCGAGTCCTGCTCTGCGTCGGTGAGCGCCCGCAGATCGCTCTCGAACTGCTCACGTACCGGCTGCAGGACGAGCTCGAGCCGGATCCGCTCGAGCAGTGCGGCCAGGCTCATCTTCCGCTGCACCTGCCGGAGGACGTCCTCCTCGGTCGAGTCCATGCTCAGCTCGCCGAGCACCTCTTCGGTCACGAGGTCCGCAGCACGCAGGCCGTCGAAGCTGATCCGCTCACGGATCTTGTCGCCGAACTCCTGCTCGACTTCCTGCGTCACGCTGTCGTCGAGCCACTTAGCCTTGCCGGCCTGACGCTGGAGATCGATCTGCGCGTCGCACAGCTTTCTGATCTCGTCGTGCGCAAGATCGAGGGCCTCGAGGAGCTTCTCCTCGGAGACCTGGTTCGCGCCGGCCTCGACCATCGTGAGCGCGTCGGGCGTGCCGACGACGATCAGGTCGAGCTCCTTGTGCTCCTCGACTTCGGGAAGCGTCGGATTCACGACGAGCTCGCCGTCGATGATCGCAATGCGTACGGCCCCGACCGGGCCGAGGAACGGCATCGGCGAGAGCATTAGCGCCGCGGAGGCGCCGTTGATGCAGAGAATGTCGTGCGCGGTGATCAGGTCGGCGCTCAGCACCGTGCAGATCACCTGCGTCTCGTTCTTGTAGCCCTTCGGCCACAGGGGCCGAATCGGCCGGTCGATCATGCGTGCCGTCAGGATGGCCCGCTCGGTCGGCCGCCCTTCACGCTTGAAAAAGCCGCCCGGGATTTTTCCGGCCGCGTACATCCGCTCTTCGACGTCGACAGTGAGCGGGAAGAAATCCGCGCCCTCGCGCGGCTCCATCCGTCCCTGCGCGGTCGCGAGCACCATCGTGTCACCGGAGCGAACGATGACGGACCCGTCCGCCTGCTTCGCCAGCTTTCCGGTCTCGAACGTGATTTCGCGCCCGCCGATCGTCACGCTGACGTCGGCTCGGCGTTCGGTGGCAATTGCCATCAGTTGTCCTCCACTCTGCTTGTCGAGAGTGGGGATTTGAGTCAACCCCGTCTGCGAACCGCTTCGGAGCTCGCTCAAATCTCCACTCTCGTTCTTTGTTCCCGTGCCAGACTTCAGTCTGGCTTGGGCGAACATTTCCGGGGCTACCTGCGCAGCCCCAGTTCCTTGATCAGTGCCCGATATCCCTCCAGGTCGTGCTTCTGGAGATACGTGAGAAAACGGCGGCGGCGGCCCACGAGCTTGAGCAGCCCACGCCGCGAATAGTGGTCCTTCGGATGCGCACGGAGGTGTTCGGTCAGGTCGTTGATCCGCTTCGTGAGCAATGCGACCTGCACCTTCGTCGACCCCGTGTCTTCCTTGCTCGCCCCGTGATGCTGGACGATCTCTTGCTTGACTTCCTTCGTTAGGCCCATTTCACCTCCGTTGTCGTCAGTCCCAGCAATCCGCCGGAAGTAGGCGGAAAGCCGCGGCTGCGGTCGGCGGACAGGGTAGCAATGATCTACTTCAGGAGGAGCTTGCCGAGCCGGCGCTGGGCGACGTAGAGACCGCCGCTGCCGAGCGCCGTCAGATAGGCGACGCTCACGAGCTGAGCCCACCCCACCGTCCCGAGAGTGAGCGCGCGCAGGAGCTCGGTCGCGTGGTAGAGAGGCGAGAACCGGACGATCCACTGGGCCGCCGGCGGATAGGTCGAGATCGGGAAGAAGGTCGCCGAGAAGAGAAACATCGGCAGCTGGACGAGCGCGATCAGCTCGAAGTCCTGCCACGTGCGCATGAACGTCGTCGCAGCGACGCCGATACCGGCGAACGCGAAACCGATCAACACGGCGCCGGGGAGCGCGAAGACGCCCCAGCCCGATTCGATCAACCCGAGCACGCCTGCGACCGCCATGAAAGAGACGGCGTAGAGGAACCCGCGGAAGAGCGCCCACGCTGTCTCACCGACCGCGATGTCTGCCGGTCCGATCGGCGTCGAGAGGACCGCGTCGTACGTCTTGATGTACTTGAGCTTCCAGAACACGTTCGTCGCGTCGTAGATGGCGCCGTTCATGGCCGCGGAGGCAAGGAGTGCCGGTGCCACGTAGCTGGCGTAGGAGATGAGCTGACCATCGGGGCCTGGCACCTTTCCGACGAAGTGCCCGAGGCCGATCCCGAGTGAGAAGAGATAGAAGAGCGGCTCGAAGACGCCTGAGAAGATGACCAACCACGCCCGGCGGTAGACCATGAGATTCCGCTCGAAGAGCAGGCGCCCTCGGCTGCCGGCAAACGCGATCGATGTCACTTGAGGAGCCTCTGCGCGTAGGTGCGCTCTGCGCACAGGAAACCGATCACCACGAAGAGCATGAGGTACGCGCTGTGACCAAGGACTCTCAGCCAGTCGACGTCGCCGAGCGTGAACATGCGACAGAGCTCGACGCCGTTCCAGAGCGGCGTCGCGTAGGCCAGCCACTCGAGTGCCTGAGGCAGTTGCGACACCGGGAAGAACGTTCCAGAGAAGAGAAACATGGGGATGACGATGAAGCGGTTGACCGGAACGAAGGCAGCGTCGTTGTCACGCGTCGCCGCGTACGCCGCGAACGGGGTCGTGAAGGCAGCACCGAGCAGCACCGCTGCGGGCAACGCCAGGATGCCGTACGGCGAGTCGACTCCCCCGAACGCTGCGATCACCGCGAGGTAGACAGCACTGGTGGTCGCGACGCGCGCTGTCATCCAGAGCTGATGCCCCAGCACGATGTCCCGCGTCCCAAGCGGAGTCGCGAGCATCGCGAAGTACTGTCGCGTCCACTTGATCGATCCCATCACGGGCCACGACGCCTCACCCGAAGCCACGGTCATCGCCGTCGCCGCGAGCAGCCCCGGCGCGACGAAGTCGATGTACGGAACACCGAGGGATGCGCCGGAGGACTTGTTCACGAGCGTGCCGAGCCCGATCCCGAGAGCGCCGAGGTAGAAGACGGGGTTGACGACGCTCGTGATCGCCGTGGCGCGCCATACGCGCCGGTACTGCATCAGCCAGTACTCGAAGACGCGGAGTGGCAGCGCGAGACTGCTCAATCGTCCACCAGGGTTCGGCCGGTGAGATGGAGGAAGACGTCCTCGAGCGTAGAGCGGCGGACCAGGACGCTCTCGGGCTGGAGGTCGAGTTCGTGCACGTGCGAGGCGGTGGCGTCGCCGTCGTCGGTGTAGAGCAACAGCCGGTCCGGCAGTGCTTCGAGCCGGCGCACGAAACCGTCCAGACGTGGCTCGAGATCGGTCGCCACCTCTTCAGGCCGGTTCTCTACGCGGAAGCGAAGCTCGACCACCTCGCGCGTGGAGTAGCGGCGGATGAGCTCCTGCGGCGAGCCCTCGGCGGCGATCTTGCCCTTGTCCATGACGACCAGGCGGTCACAGAGCTGCTCGGCTTCGTCCATGTAGTGCGTCGTGAGGATCTGCGTGACGCCGCGCTGCTTCAACCGGAAGAGCCGGTCCCAGACGGTGTGGCGCGCTTGCGGATCGAGCCCGGTCGTGGGCTCGTCGAGCAAGAGCACCTCCGGGTCGTTCACGAGCGACCGGGCGATCGTCAGCCGTCGCTTCATCCCGCCCGACAGCGGCTCGACCCTGTCGTTCGCGCGTTCGCCGAGCTGGACGAAGTCGATGAGCTCATCCGCCCGCCGGCCTAGGTCGCTCCGAGGCAGGCCGAAATAGCGGCCGTAGATGATGATGTTCTCTCGGACCGTCAGCTCCATGTCCAGCGTGTCCTGCTGCGGTACGACGCCGAGCCTCGCGCGAATGTCCGCGCCGTTCGTCACCGGATCCAGGCCGATGATGCGGAGCGTTCCCGCCGACGGCGGCGAGACGCACCCGATCATTCGCATCGTCGACGTCTTTCCGGCTCCGTTCGGTCCAAGAAAGCCGAAGGCCTCACCTCGCTCGACGTCGAAGTCGACGCCGTCTACGGCCACGAGCTCGCCAAAACGCTTGATCAGCCCGCGGGCGTGCACCAGCGGCAGCGCTGCGCCTGCATCCACCACACCTTCAACCTACCGACGGCAGCGGGCACGAGCGCGATAGCTTCTGGTCGCGATGCAAGCGGCTGTAGCGGGCGGCCATCCGGCGACGGTGGCTGCGGGGATTGAGATGTTGGAGGCCGGTGGCACCGCGGCCGATGCTGCGGTGGCAGCGTCACTAGCAGCGTGCGTCGCCGAGACGGTCATGACGGGACTACTCGGCGGCGGCCACGCCGTCTACTTCGACCACGCCACCGGTCGCGTCCACAATCTCGACTGTTTTGTCGCTGTGCCCGGGTTGGGAGAAGAGCCGCGGCACGCAGAGCTGATCCACCTCGACGTCCCGTTCGGCGCCGAGCTCGTCCACTACGCCGTCGGCGCGGCATCCTGCGCGGTCCCCGGATTGCCTGCCGGTCTCGTGGCTCTTTCGCGGGAGCACGGGCGGCTGCCCTGGCACCAGCTCGTGGAGCCGGCGGCTCGCCTTGCTCGGGATGGCGTGAATTTTCCGACGGCGCACGCCGCCTGTCTCGCCATGCTCGCCCCTGTGATGACGATGAACGAGGGCGCCGAGATCTACGCGCCACACGGGGAGTTGTTACAGGCGGGTGGGCAGCTCGAGCAACCCGGGCTGGCCGGCGTGCTCGACGAGCTGGCCTCCGATCCTGCGACGCTCTACCGAGGCTCGCTCGCGAAAGAGCTCCTTGCACTTTCGTCCGAGCGCGGCGGACTGCTCACTGCGGCAGACCTCGCGGCGTACGAGCCGCGCTGGGACGATCCGGTGGAAGTCGCCTATCGCACGTGGCGCATCTCGACGCGCGGAGGTTTGTCGGGCATGCTCGAGACGATCCCGCGTCTCCCCCAACTGCAAGGTCTCGACGAGACCGAGCGAGTGCTCGCGCTCATCGACGTCTTCGCGAGCGCTGTCGAGGTGGACGGTGACACGACGAACGTCAGCGTGGTCGACCGGGACGGAAACGCGTGTGTCGTCACGTCGAGCCTCGGTCTCGGCTCGGGCGACTTCCTGCCCGGACGCGATCTACACCTGAACAGCATGCTCGGCGAGGCAGATCTGCTCCGTGGGGAGCTCGTCCCGGGCTCGAGGATGCAGAGCATGATGGCGCCCTTGCTGGCATTTGACGAGCAGGGGCTCGCGCTCGCCGGTGGCGCGGCGGGTGGCACTCGGCTGCGCACCGCTCTGCTTGGTGTTGTCGCGAGCATTCTCGACGAGGACCGGTCGGCTGCCGCCGCCGTTGAACGGCCGCGGTTCCATCCCGCCCCAAGCGTCGTTCATGCCGAGCCCGGCGTCGACGCCACGGCGCTCGACGAACTCGAAGCCCGCGGCCGCACCGTTCGGCGCTGGCCGGCACCTCACCACTATTTCGGCGGCGTCAGCGTCGTCAGCCGTGCCGGTGCGGCAGCCGATCCGCGTCGAAGTGGCGCGGCGAGAGTGCTTCGCTAAGGGAGTCGACGGGGCCGGCGGCGACCCAGCCGACATACCCGCAGTCCGGACAACCGGGGTTCGCGCGAACCGTTCCCCCGCCCGTCGGTTTTGCGTAGACCGCGCCACACTCGAGACAGCACACGCTTTCGAGCACCGTGAGGTTCAACGATTCGTCTCCCGAGTCCGACTCCACGTGCAAAGAAGACTCCGCTCTTTGCGGAAACTTGCGTACCGCTCCTGCCGGGACTCTTACTGTTCGAAAGACGTACTGGTTTGGTCGACCGGGACGCGCACCGCCAGCCAGGCGGTTCCACCGCATTCCGGGCAACCGTCCCCTGAGGGAGCTGTCCCTCCAGCCTGCGCGGGTTCGTAGAGGCAGTGGCAGGCGGCGCAACGGACGAGCTCGGCCGCTTCGGGTTCGATCTGCACGTTCACAGAAATGCCGACGGCGGACGAAACCTGTCCCGCGCTCACGCCGGTCGTTCGGCGGCCCGTGTCTCGGCAACGTCGCGCGTGATCTGACCCACGAGCTCCTCCTCGCTGCCGAACGCCCGCTCGTCCCGTAGGCGCTGCCACAGCTCGACGATGAGGCGCTGCCCGTAGAGATCGCCTTCGAAGTCGAGGAGATGCGGCTCGATCCGGCGCTCGTCGCCGCCGTAGTGCGGGTTGACGCCGATCGAGATCGCGGCGCGGTGGCCGAGCGCAGACCCCGCATAGATGCCATAGGCAGGGACGAGGACGTCTGGAGCGACGGCGAGGTTGGCCGTCGGATACCCGAGCGTTCCGCCCCGCTGGTCGCCGAGCACGACGGTGCCGTCGATCTCGGCCGGGCGACCGAGGAGCCGTGCCGCCGCCACGACGTCGCCCTCCCGTAGCAGGCTCCGGATCGCAGTCGAGGAGACCCCGGGAACCACGGGCACCGTGCGAACGTCGAAGCCGAGCTCCGCCAGCAGGCCCGGGTCGCCTGCCGCGCCCCGGCCGAAGCGGAAGTTCTCGCCGACCACGATCACCTCCGCGCCGATCCTTCGGAGGATGATGTCGCAGAAATCCGACGCCTCGCGCCCCGCAAGCTCAGGAGTGAAGTCGACGACGAGCACCTCGTCGACACCGGCGTCCTCCAGCAACTCGAGGCGCCGCTCGAGCGTGGAAAGCAGCTCCACGTGATTGCCGAGCACGAGCCGAGGGTGCGGCCAGAACGTGACTACCGTGACCGGCCTTCCCGCGCCGAAGGCAGTCTCGAGCACGCGTCGATGGCCGAGATGCACTCCGTCGAAGCTGCCGACGGCGGCGACGCAACGGTCGGACTCGAGCTCTTCCGGGTGCCGCGCGACCTTCACAGCCGGGCCAGCGCTTCATCGGCCGCCATGAACCGGTCGGGGTCGGCCTCGTCGACCGAGAAGGGACCGATCTCCGTGCGGCGGAGCGTCCGGCAATGTCCACCCAGTGCGTCGGCGATCGCCCGCACGTAGGTGCCCGAGCTGACCCGGAGATCGAGCTGGACCTCCTCTCCCGTATACGTGATGACCTCGAGCGCATCCACCCGCGATCGACGGAGCGGCATCTCGACCTCGACGCCGCGCCGCGCGAGCTTGTAGGCACGCTCACCGCCGATCTTCACCGCAGAGACAGCGGGAATCGGCAGCTCCACATCACCGCGGAGGCGAGCGAGCCCCGCCCACAGCTCCTCCTGGTCCGGTACCGCCCGCTGCTCGACGACCTCGCCCTCCAGGTCTCCGGTCGACGTGCGCGCCGTGAGGTCGATGTTCGTGAGGTAGCGCTTGTCCAGGCCTACGAAACATTGGGCAATCTTAGTTGCCGATCCAGACAACAAGAGCAACAGACCTGTGGCGAATGGGTCAAGAGTTCCCGCGTGTCCGGTACGGGCACCTGTCTTTCGGCGCAGTGCGGCGACGATCGCAAAGGACGTAGGCCCCGCCGGCTTGTCGACGAGGACGATGCCGGCCGGGTTAAGCGCGCGAGGAGGCAAGGAACTCCCGACGCACGAAGTCCGTGATGTCCTCGATGGAGTCCTCGCTCGAGAAGCCCGCCGCCTGGCGGTGGCCGCCCCCTCCCGACTTGCGGGCGATCGCGGACACGTCGAGCTCGTCGATGCTTGCGCGCAGGCTCACCCGCCGCGACGGACCATCCTGGCGTGGCGGTTCTCGGATCAGCACTGCCATGTCAGCGCCCTCGACCGCCCGGAGGAAGTCGATGATCCCTTCCGAGTAAGGCTCGGCAGCGCCGACCTCCGCGAAATCGGTTCGGAGTAGATACGAGACTACGATTCGGCCGCCTTCGTAGACGTTCGCCCGTTCGAGCGCCCGCGCGAGCAGCTTCAGCTTGGCGAACTGCACCGACTCGTAGACGCCCTGGAACACGCGGTGGACGTCGGCTCCGGCCTCCACGAGCTCCGCGGCGAGCCTGAGTGCCTTCGGCGTGGTGTTCGTGTACTGGAAGCGGCCGGTGTCGGTGACGAGGGCGATGTAGAGCGCCTCGGCGATGTCCGGGGTCAGCTCGACGTTCAGTTCGCGGAACAGATCGCGGAGCACCTCGCCCGTCGACGAGGCGTCGGCGACGATCAGGTTGATACGCCCGAACCGAGTGTTGTCGTGATGATGGTCGACGTCGATCGAGAGCGGCACGCGACCGAGGACCTCGGGATCGGCGATCCGGCTCTCGTTTGCGCAGTCGACGGCGAGCAGGACGCGCTCGGAGACGTCGTCGGGCCAGCGCCGCTGCAGGTCGCCGAGCTGCATGAACGCGTACTCATTTGGGAGCGGTGCGTCGCCGTGCAGGACCATGACCGTGTCCTTGCCCAGTTGCTCGAGTGCCAGCTTCGAGGCGAGCAAGGACCCGAGCGCATCGCCGTCCGGGTTCTCGTGAGTGGTGATGACGAACCGGTCGTGGTCGCGAATCGCATTCGCGACCGCGGTCAGGTCACTCGCCGTCGTCTGGGGCGAGCTCATCGATCAGCTTCGTCATGCGGACCCCGCGTTCGACCGACGGATCGTACTCGAACGCGAGTTGCGGGGTCCGCTTCATGCGGAGCTCGCGCGCAAGTTGCGCCTGGAGAACGGCATGAGCTCTCTCCAGGCCCGCGAGCGTCTGCACGCGCTTTCGTTCGGCGCCGAGCACGGAGATGAAGACGCGCGCATGCCGGAGGTCCGCCGAGGTATCCACGCCCGTGATCGTCACGAAGCCGATTCGGGGGTCTTTCAGCTGCCCGACCGCCTCCGACAGAACCTGACGGACGGACTCGTTCACACGACGCATGCGATCTGTCATCGGGGATATTCAAGCGACTGGACGCCCTCATCCTCGTGGCCGTCGGACTCTGGTGCTTCGCCACTGCGCTTGCGGGCGGCCTCGTTGGCCTCATTCTGGGGAACATCCGCCTCCCGATCGTCGTCCTCGCCGCCTCGAGCCCGGCGGCGGGCGCCGGGGCGAACATCGGCATCTCGGCCCTGTCCGCCCTCGCTGCTGCCGTGACCCACATCCGCGCAGGCCGCATCGATTGGCGCCTCTTCGCCTGGATGGCGCCGCCATCGATGGCGGGAGCAGTGGTCGGCGGCTTGGTCTCCGCCAAGGTGCCGGCCGATGCGCTGCTGGTCGCGATCGGCGTGACCCTGCTCGTCTTCGGGATCGACCTGCTTCGTCCGAAAAGATCCTCGGGACGGGCGCCCGGCGAGAAACCGGCAAGTCCGAGTGCGGTCGTCGTGACCGGAGCGGTGATCGGGTTGTTGGGCGGATTCGTCGGGCTCATCCTCGGCGCGCTGAGACTCCCGGCGCTCCTTCGTTTCATCGGGACAGATGCGTTCCGGGCCGTCGGGACGAACGCCGCCGTCGGGTTCTGTCTCGGCGTCGCCGGCTTGCTCGGCCACCTGACCGGTGGTGTCGACTGGACACTTCTCGGCGTCGGCGCGGCGTCCTCCGTCCCCGGCTCGATCCTGGGTGCGCGGCTCACCGGACGCCTCGATGAGCGGCAGCTCCTTCGCGCCGTCGGTTTCGTGCTCCTCGTCGCCGGTGCTGCGCTGGTCGCACAGGGCATTTTCTAGTCGAGCGTCACGATGTCTCGCTCGCTGCGGACGAGCTCGAAGTCTTGACCCGAAAGGAAGCGCTCCGCGTCGTCCAGAAGGTGCTCTGCCTCGCGATATTCACGCGTGACGCACGAGACCGTGAGGCGTGTGCGTTGCCAGAGCTCGTGGTGATCGACCTCTGCGACGGACGCTCCGAAGCGGTTCTGGAGTTGGGCCTTCGCGGACTTGACGTACTTTCGCTTGCCTTTGAGCGAGCCGCTTTCGGGGAAGTGCAGCTCGACGCTGAGAATGCCGACGTATCCGGTGCCCACGGCCGGGCTTCTGGCGCGCTAGGCGGCGGTGGGGGGCTCGCTGAGCGTCGTCCGCTCGACCGCGCGTGTCTCGAACGCCTCGATGACGTCGCCTTCCTTCACGTCGTTGAAGCCGTCGAGCAGGATCCCGCACTCGAATCCTTCGGCGACTTCGCGCGCGTCGTCCTTGAATCGCTTGAGTTGCGTGATCGTCGATTCTTGGATGACCGTCCCGTCGCGGATCACCCGTGCCTGGGCGCCGCGACGGATGACGCCGCTCGTGACCATGCAGCCGGCGATCGTGCCGAGCCTCGAGACCTTGAAGAGCTGCCTGACCTCTGCCTCGCCGAGTGTCTCCTCGGTCTCGACCGGCTTGAGCATGCCGACCAAGGCCTGCTCGATGTCTTCGGTCAGCTGGTAGATGACGCGGTACGTACGGATCTCGACACCCTCGCGCGCCGCGAGCGCACGCGCTTCGGCGTTCGGCCGGACGTTGAAGCCGACGACGGTGGCACCGGAGGCCGAGGCGAGCATGATGTCTCCCTCGGTGATGCCTCCGACTCCCTGATGGATCACGTTGACGCGCACTTCGGGGTGCTTGATCTTCCCGAGCTCCGAGACCGCCGCCTCGACCGAGCCGACGACGTCGCCCTTCAGGACGAGGTTCAGGTCCTGGATCGCACCGGCCTGCATCTGCTCGTAGAGCCCCTCGATCGTGACGCCGCGTGAGCCCTGCGCGAGCTGCTCGCGCCGCAGGCGCTCGCCGCGCGCGTTCGCAAACTCGCGGGCGCGGCGTTCGTTCTCGACCACGCGTCCCAGCTCGCCGGCAGGTGGTGGCTTGTCGAAGCCGAGGATCTCCACCGGGTCTCCCGGCCCGGCGTCCTTCACCTTGTCGCCGCGGAAGTTGTAGAGGGCCCGCACCTTGCCCCAAGCGTCTCCGGCGACGATCGCGTCGCCGACGCGGAGCGTGCCGCGGTGGACGAGCATCGTTGCTACGGGACCGCGGCCCACGTCGAGTCGCGATTCGATGATCGGGCCTGAGGCCTCGGCCTTCGGGTTTGCGGTCAGCACCAGCTCTGCATCCGCCACGAGCAAGACCTTCTCGAGCAGATCGTCGAGATTCTCTCCCTGCTTTGCCGAGACGTCGGAGAACTGCGTCGTCCCACCCCACTCTTCGGGCTGGAGGCCCTCGGTCGAGAGCTCGCTGCGCACACGGTTGGGATCGGCGTCCGGAACATCCACCTTGTTGACGGCCACGACGATCGGGACCTGGGCTGCCCGCGCGTGTGAGATCGACTCCTTGGTCTGCGGCATCACACCGTCGTCAGCGGCGACGACGAGAACCGCGATGTCGGTGACCTTCGCCCCGCGAGCGCGCATTGCAGTGAAGGCCTCGTGTCCAGGGGTGTCGAGGAAGGTGATCCCGCGGCCGTCGTGGTCGACCTGGTAGGCGCCGATGTGCTGGGTGATGCCTCCCGCTTCCGTGTCCACGACCGAGGTCTTCCGAATGGCGTCGAGCAACGTCGTCTTCCCGTGGTCGACGTGCCCCATGATCGTCACCACCGGCGGACGGGGAGCGAGGTCGGCCTCGTTGTCCTCAAATGTTTCCGGCTCTTCGTCGTCGTCCGCGGCGTGTTTGATCGTGATCTCGCGCTCGGGTGCGAGCTCTGCGGCGATGAGCTCGACTTCCTCGTCGGCGAGCGTCTGCGTGATCGTCACGGCCTTCCCGAGGCCCATCATGAACATGATGATCTTCGGTGCGGGAACCCCGAGGGCCTGAGACAGATCGCGGACGCTGACGCCCGACTCGACCGTCACCGGCCCGGTGATCGGAGCGACCTCTCGGGGCGTCTTCGGTCGTGCGGCTTCGCGCTCGCGCTGCTGCTGTCGAGCGTCGCGAGGACGTGCCGCCGCATTGTCGATGACCACGCGGCGCTTCCGGCGCTGGCCAGCGCCACCCTGGCGCGGCCGCATTGGCCGATTTGGTCTGTTTGAGCCGGGTTCGTTCGCCATCAGGTGCTCAAGTGTAGAGGGATGTCAGTTCCTGACCGACCCGGACGGTCTGCCGTAGCGCGCGGTTGAACGCCCGCCGCGCAAGAGCCCGCTCGAAGCAGGCGAGCCGACGGCAGGTATAGGCCCCGCGGCCAGGGTCCGTGGTCGTAGACACGAGCACGCCGTTCTTCGCCACGAACCGCAGAAGCTCGCTCTGCCCGGCCTTTCTCCCGCAGCCGATGCAGCTTCTGATCGGCTCGCTCACGCAGCTGGTGAATGCTCCTCGTCGGCCGCGTCAGGCGTCAGTGGCTCCACCGGGATCCCCGCCGGAACCTGCTCGGGTTCTGCTCGATCAACGTCGGCCCGTTCCGTGGCCGCGCCGTCAATAGATGACGGCGAATCGATCGCGTCGATTTCCTCCGGCACGTCGGTCAGGCTTTCCGGACCGATGCTCTCGGCGTCGGGCGGCGCCGCATCGGCGATCGCCTCGAGCTCGGGGTCTGCTTCGGCGACGATCGGTTCGACATCGTCGCCGGTGTCCTGCAGCGCGAGCTCCTGATGAGCCGGGAGACCGCAGTACCGGGACCCGGGCAGCGCCTCGTTCGGGCAGCGCTTGCCGTTCGAGAGCACCGCGGAGCAGCGACCCGTGAATTCCTCCCCTTCGGCGCCGGCGCCGTAAGCGGCAGCCGCCTCAGCCTGAGCGAACTCGGTGTCGGACTGAATGTCGACCTTCCAGCCGGTCAGCCGTGCGGCAAGCCTGGCATTGAGGCCCTCCTTGCCGATCGCCAGCGCGAGCTGGTCGTCGGGAACGATGACGGTTGCTTCCTTCGTCTCGTCGTCGACGAAGACCTCGCGGACGCGCGCCGGCGAAAGCGCCTTCGCGACGAAGCGCGCAGGCTCCGGGTTCCACGGGATGATGTCGATCTTCTCGCCGCGGAGCTCCGAAACGACCATCCGGACGCGGGAGCCGCGCGGCCCGACACAGGCGCCCACCGGATCGACGCCCTGGGCATGCGACTCGACAGCGATCTTGGACCGATAGCCGGGCTCGCGGGCGACGCCCCGGATCTCGACAAGGCCGTCGGCGATCTCCGGGACTTCGAGCTCGAAGAGCGTCTTGATCAACTCGGGATCGCGACGGGACAAGATCACCTGCGGCCCCTTGGTGCCGGAGCGAACCTCCGTGATGACGGCCTTGATGCGGGAGCCCTGCTCGTAGCGCTCGCCGTCCACCTGCTCGGAGCGCGGCAGGAGTGCTTCAACTTTGCCGAGGTCGACGAGCACGTTGTTGCGGTCGCCGGCCTGCTGGACGATTCCGGTCACGACCTCGGTGACGCGATCGACGTATTCGTCGTACATCATCGCGCGCTCTGCTTCGCGGATGCGCTGCAGAATCACCTGCTTCGCGGTCTGCGCAGCGATCCGTCCGAAGTTCTCCGGCGTGACGTCCTCACGCTTGATCAGGTTCTCCGGGACATCTGACCAGTCGACGTCGAGGTCGTTGTCCGAGATGAGTGTGTGGGAGCGCTCACCGGTCTCGACCTCGAGTGCCTCGAGCTCCTCGAGCTTCCGCTCGCGAGCCTCTTCGATCAGGCGCTCCTCGATGTCCGGCGGCAGTTCGACCGCGAATACACGGAAGTCACCCTCGTCGTCGATCTCGACGACCGCGTGCCGCGCGGCTCCGGGCATCTTCTTGTAAGCGGCGAGCAGGGCGTCCTCGAGCGCCGCGACGAGCGTGCCGCTCTCGATTCCCTTCTCGCGCTCGATGTCTCGTACGGCCTCGACGATTTCCTGGCTCATCTCTTCCCCGCTTCCTCGATCAGGTTGCCCCGCACGATGGCCTCATACGGGATGTCTACGGATTTGCCGTTGGTCTCGACGGTGACTGCGGCCTCGCCGGCCGCGACCACCTCGCCGCGGACGCGCTTCCGTTCAGTCGTACGCAGCGCGACGCGGCGGCCGACGGCGTCACGAAAGTGCGCAGGCTTGCGGAGCGGCCGTTCGAGGCCGGGGGATGAGACATCCACCGAGTAGTCACCCAGGTAGTCACGCAAGACGGACGTCACGCGCTCGCAGAGTGCGTGGTCGACGCCCTGGACGTGGTCGACGAAGACCGTGAAGCGCTCGGGGCTCGTCAGCTCGACGGCGAGCACCTCGGTCCCTGGTAGGGCGCCTTCGACTTTCGGGGTGATCTCGCGGGTCAGCTGCCTCTCCTTGTCGTGTGTCGGTGCCAAAACTCGTTCCCTGTCACAAAAAATGGGCCCGCAGGCCCACTTCGAAAACCGCTCGAAATGTGGTCTTTGCAGGATAGCAGCCTCTGGCTGGACGCCGACCTCAGCCCAGGACGATCGTGACGGGTCCGTCATTCACGAGCTCGACGGCCATCCTGGCCCCGAAAGCGCCCCGGGCCACATCGACTCCCTGCCCGACGAGGGCCTCGCAGAAGCGGTCGTAGCGCAGTTCGGCCTCCTCCGGCGGCGCGGCGTCGGAGAAGCTCGGCCGATTCCCCTTCTGTGTGTCGGCGATGAGGGTGAACTGGCTCACGACGAGAGCGTCGCCGTTGACATCGAGAAGGCTCCGATCGAATTTGCCCTCCTCGTTCTCGAAGATCCGTAGGGCTGCGATCTTGGTGGCAAGGCGGTCGCCGCCAGCGTCTGTGTCACCCCGTGCCACGCCGAGCAGGACGACAAGGCCGGCGCCGATCTCTGACACGACTCGCCCAGCGACCCTGACGCGCGCCTCGGACACGCGCTGGCAAACAGCCCGCATGTTCGGGCATCATCGCGCACCGCCGGACTCGCCCGCGCTTGCGCGGCGACCGGCCCTCGGGTCGTGCGACCCGTTAGAGGTACTCCCGCGCGCGGCCCCTCCCGGGTTGGGGGTGATTCACCCACCACCCACTGCGTTCGAGCCTACTCTTGAATTGCGTACCCGGGACCGACGCAGCCACGCCGAATCTGCGCCGATTTACTCGGAGGTGTCCGGCCCGTCCTCGTCTTGGTCGAGGTCGAGGATGCGCGACGCGTAATGCTCGTTTTGCGGGCGGAGGGAGCTCGCCAGCTTGTAGTGGCCGTTCGCCTCCGCTTGCTTGCCCTGTTTCTCGAGGGCGCGGCCGAGCGCATAGTGGGCGTAGTGGTCGTCCGGCGACAGCTCGAGCATGACTCGGAACTCTGCCTCGGCCTCCTCGTAGCGCTGGATCCGCAGGTACGCGATCCCGAGTGCCTCCCGAATTGATGCCTTTTGCGGCTCGCGCCGCTTGGCCTTCTCGAGTGCGACGGTCGCCTGCGCGGCGCGCCCCTTTTTCAGATGCGCCCGTCCTTGTTGATAGAGGTCGTAGGTCTCGCTCATGTCCCTTGCAGGTAGGGAAAATTCTCCTTTACCAAGTCAAGCGGATACGTCAAATCGCGAGTCTTCCCAATCTCCACCGAGATAACCGTATGCCCGTCGTCGATCGCCGACTGGAAGGCCTTCTCGAGCTCGTACGGAGGCCGGTCGAGGCCGAGCCGTTTCGCAACCTCCCTGCCGATTCCCCAGAGCGGCGCACCCGACCACGGGTTGGCCGGGTGCTCGTCTCTCATCGCCAGCACGCGCCCGGCGCTCCGCCGGATCGCGTGACGTCCCGGGCCTGGCGGAGGGTCTGTGCGAACGGCAACCGCGCCGTCTGCTTGCGCTGCCCTGAACTCGTCCGCAAACCGGGCGACATCCCCGCGATGGAAGAGCGTGTCCGCCGCGGTGACGATGAGCGGCTCGGCCGCGCCTGCCGCGAGTGCACGTTGCACCGCGTCTGCGGAGCCAAGAGACGCCGGCTGCCGAACGGTTCGCACCTCGACACCGAACCCGGACCCGTCGCCCGCCAGCCGTTCGACCTTTTCGGCGAGGTGACCGGTGACGAGCCAGACACGGCGAAGTTCCGCAGCGGCCAGCTCGCGCAGCAGCGTCGCGAGTACGGGGCGCCCGTCGATCGGCAGGACCGGCTTCGGCCAGCGCTCGGTCAGTGGGCGGAGACGCATCCCCTCCCCCGCCGCCATCACGACGGCCTCCACGACCTAGCCCAGCCCGAGCGAACGAACGGAGAACAATCCGCGCGCGCGATCGAACGTCGCGAGGCTGCGGCGAAGCCGGCGCTTCAAGTCGCGGAGCTCGGTTCGCGCGGCCGCTGCAGCCGTGCTCGCCTCCCCAGGAGGTCCGTAGCGCGCTGCGGTCGCCGCGCGTGCGAAGCCACTCGCGTCGACGCCCAACCGGGCAGAAACGGTCCCACCCAGCTCGCGGAAGGTCGCAGCCTTCTCGGCGGGAACCCGCTGGTCGTGAACAAACTCGGCGAGCTCGCGTGCACACGCGACCGCAATCTGCCGGGGATCACGCGTTAGGTAACGCAGTTTCCGCCGCGCGGTCTTGAAGAGGACGATGACCGCGGCCAGACCGCACGCGAGCAGAAAGAGGAAGAACAGAAGGCTCGGCGAGCGCTTCTTCGGCCCGGGCGTCAGGCGACCGCCGATCCCGAGAGGCAGGTCGCCGGTGGAGCGTGGATTCCGGCGCTCTGAGTCGTGGGCGAGCACGCCTGACGCGCCCCCACGTCCGAATACGGCTCCGCCGCGCACGACGAGCGCGAGCAACTTCTGTGCGCTCTGCGCGTTGAAGCCGAGCGACGTCGAGCTGTACGTCCCGGCAAGCCGGCCGCGCCCGGGTGTCGGATCGAACGGGAGCCAGCCGTACCCGCGGAACCAGACCTCGACCCACGTGTGCGCGTCATGGTCGGTCACCTGCCAGAAGTCGTCGTGATAGCGCCCCGGAACGAAGCCCGCGGCGACGCGCGCCGGAATCCCGAGCAGGCGCAACATCAACGCCATCGCTCCCGCGAAGTGCTGGCAGTAGCCGTTCTTCGTGACGGCGACGAAGCCGACGAGGGGCGGCAGTCCGGGAGCAGTGCCCGGCTGCTCCGAATAGGTGAAGCCGCCGGTCGACCTGAACCAGGCTTCGAGCGCGACGACCGCCGCGTACGGCGAGCTCGTCTCCCCCGCGACGGCCTGCGCGCGCTGGAACATGTCCGCGTACGGTTGGAGCCGTCCGGTCAGTGAGGCGAAGAGCTTTCCGTCGCGGCCCGGCGTCCCGAAGGGCAGCGCGGTGACGCCCGGCGCGACGTCGAGCTCGCGCTTGGGCCGGGTGAGGGCCTTTGGATACACCGCCTTCACGCGCACGAGCTCCTCCGGAGTCGGTTGCGGCGCGTAGCTCCAGACCGCGTAGTGCTCGCCGCGGTGCAGCCCGCCGATCGCGAGCGCGACCCCCTGACCCTCGTAGGCCGCGCGGTTACGGAGATCATTCGAGATGGGCATGCTCGCGCCGATCACATGGTTGTCCTCGAGGGCGGCGACGGTCACTTCCTGCCGGACGAGGTTCGCTCGGTCGCGCGCAGCCGGCGGTTCGAGCTGCCGGCGCTGGCTAGGAGTTTCACGCCACACGTGCTCGGCCCAGCGCGTTCCGTCGAAGCGATCGAGGATGGTGGCGCGCCAGTAGTAGGGCCGACGCGGCGCGCGGATCGTCAACACGGTCGTCCTCTTCTTCGGGAAGTGAACTCCGTCGTAGCGCGCATCCCAGATGTACTTGACGCTCACCGGCTTCTGTGGACGCGTATAGAAGTCCCAGTGCTGCCAGTCGAGGAACGCGCTCTTCGCGACCGCCGGAGAACTGGAGAGCGCCAACGCGCATGCGATGACCGCTCCGGTCGCGATCAGCGCCAGCTTGCTCGGACGCTCGGTCATGCCTGCGAGCAGTGCGAGGGCCACCGCAAGGATTGCGATACCGCGACCGAGCTCGTTACCCCCCGACAGGAGCGTGGCAGGCCAGCCGGCGCCAATGAAGAAGAACACGACAGCCAGGAGCGCGTGGCGCGATGCGACCGCGAGTGCGACAGCAAGCGTAAAGCCGAAGATCGCAACGAGGATGACCGAGTGCATCGCCGGATGGGCCGTCGGGTCGATCGGGAGCCGGAAGTCGTAGAAGTCGAGGAAGCCGCGCGAGAAGCGGGAGCCGATCGGTCCGAAGAACCCGTCGCCGCCGGGCCAGAGTGCGAGCGGAGAGAGCGAGAACGCCACGCTGGCGGCGATCAGTGCAGCAAGCGCGACGCCCACAAGCCGCAGCCAGAGCGGCCGCAGCAGCACGGCTGCGATGGCGAGGGCAGCGAGCACGAATGGGCGGCCGCCGCTCGACCGCGGCTCCTCGAACCGAAGCCAGTCGACGGCCATCACGAGCGCCGCCGCCGCCGAGAGCGCCACCGTCTTAAGCATGTGCGGCACCCGGTGTCGACTCCCCGGCGAGGCACACGGCGAGTTGATCGCCGGCACGTACGACGGAGACCGGGACTCCCGCGGCCTGTAGGCGCAGCAGCCCGGACTCTGCGCGGCCGGCAGCACCGTTGAAGCTCGCCGGGTCGACAAAGACGAGAGAGACCCGCCGCCGGGAGAGGGCTCGCTGAACGAGCCGATCGATCAGTCCCGGCTCGAGACGAGCCGTGACCACGACGAGCTCGAGCGCCCGTGCCGCGGGACTGTCCTCCTCGAGCAGGAGCCGCGCCACCGGCGTGTTCCCCGTCGGCTCGACCGCAGCGAGTAGCTCGAGGGCGCGCCGCCAGTCCGCGCCCGCCGAGTGGACATGTTGGACCTCGCGCCGTGCGGAGTTGACCACCAGCACGGCGCGCCGCCCGCGGCGGACGTACGCGTCCAGGAGCGAGCCTGCCGCTCGCACCTGCACCTCGAAGCTGTCCCCGACTACTGCCTTCGCATCTGCGTCGAGGAGGACCGCGATCTCGTCACGAGGCGAGTCCTCGAGCTCCTTCACCATCAGCTGGGAACGGCGTGCCGTCGACGGCCAGTGCACCCGGCGGAGCGATTCGCCCTGTTCGTACTCGCGCACGCTGTGCAGCTCGAAGCCGCTGTTGCGGCGCAGCAAGAGCCGGCGACCGTCGTGCGACCTCTCGCCGGATTCGGAGAAAAGCGGTCCGAGCCGGACGAGCCGCGGGTAGACGAGGAGCGCACCCGGCGGTGGTAACGGCACGACCGAGCACTCGAGCGCGAACGGGTCCGACAGCTCGACGCGGACGTCCGCGAACTCGTACCGACCTCGTGGAAGATCCTCGAGCACGTAGCGCACGCTCAAATGCGAGCCGCTCCGTCGCATCGCGTGCCGCTGCTCGCCGAGCCGCCCCACCCGCTCGACGAGTGTGACCGCAGCCGGCATGACCTTCCCGGTCGGAAAGAGCTCGGCGACGATCGGCACGTCGTCGCCCTCGACATGCTCCCGGTCACCCCAGCCACGCTGGACCCGGATGGGCCGGTCTGCGAGTCGCACCCAGACCCACGCAACGGCGACGGCGAGCAGGAGCCCGGTCGCGACCGGGTAGAGCGGTTTCGAGCCAAATGCCCAGGCGGCCAGGTAGACACCGAAGCCGAGCGCGAAGATGAAGCGACCGCGTCGGGTGAGCACGTCTAGACCGGGACCGGAGTCTTGTCGAGCGTCTCCTGGACGATCTGCTCCCCGCTCACCCCGGTCGCGCGGGCCTCGGGCGCAAGGATCAACCGGTGCGCGAGGACGGGAACCGCCACCGCCTTGACGTCGTCGGGCTCGAGGAAGCTGCGCCCATCTGCGAGTGCGCGCGCCTTCGCGACCCGGAGCAAGGCGATGCCGGCACGAGGGCTCGCGCCGAGGTAGAGCCGCGAATCGCCACGGGTCGCACGCAGGAGCGCGACGACGTACCGGTTGAGGCTCTCCTCGACGAAGATCGCCTTCGCCTCGTCTGCAAGCGCGATCGCATCCGCGGCATTGGCCACCGGCTGGAGCGCGTCCAAGGGCGGATCCGCGGTCTGCTCGGTGAGCATCTTGGCCTCCTCGGCGAGCGGCGGATAGCCGATCGCGATCCGCATCGTGAAGCGGTCAAGCTGTGCTTCGGGCAGCGGGTACGTGCCCTCGTACTCGATCGGGTTCTGGGTCGCCATCACCATGAAGGGGCGGTCGAGCTCGTTCGTCACCCCGTCGGTCGTGACCTGCTGCTCCTGCATGCACTCGAGCAGGGCCGCCTGGGTCTTCGGCGAAGCTCGGTTGATCTCGTCGACGAGCAGGAGATTGGCGAAGACCGGACCCGGCCTGAACTCGAACTCGTTGGAGCGCTGGTTGAAGACGTTGACGCCGGTCACGTCCGAGGGGAGCAGATCCGGCGTGAACTGCATCCGCGAGAACGACACGTCCAACGAGCGTGCGAGCGCCTTCGCGAGCATCGTCTTGCCCACGCCCGGGAAGTCCTCAAGGATCAGGTGACCCTCCCCGACGAGGCAGAGCACGCAGAGCCGGAGTGTCTCGTCGGGGGCGTGCACCACGCGTCCGAGGTTGTCGACGATCCCGCGGATCGTTTCCGCCGCGGCCACCGTCTCGACTCGTTGACTACCGGGCTCGCTCACGCAACAGCTCCTCAGCCGTATCTACGATCGCCGCCGCGATCCGGTCTTTCGAGGCCTTGTCGATGCGACGCTCGCCGCCCATCCAGATCAAAACGACCTCGTTGTCCTCGGCGTCGAAGCCGATGTCCTCGCGCGACACATCGTTGTAGACGACGAGGTCGACACGCTTCCGATCGAGCTTCTCCCTCGCACGCGCGAGACCCCGCTCTCCGTGGTCCGCAGCAAAACCGATCAGCACCTGGCCGTTCGTACGGTGCTCACCGAGTGTGCGGAGCACGTCGGTGGTCGGCTCGAGCGTGACTTCCCACGCGTCGTCGTCCTTCGGGCGCTTGTCGCCGCTGACGTCTGCCGGACGGTAGTCCGCGACTGCGGCTGCCATCAACACGAGATCGGCGTCGCTACGGGCGAGCGCCTGCTCGAGCATCGCTTGAGCCGTGGGAGCCTCTACGACTTCGACGCCGGGTGGCGCGGGCACACCAAGGTTCGCGGCGAGAAGGGTCACCTCGGCGCCACGCTTGCGCGCTTCCTCGGCGAGGGCGACGCCCATGCGACCTGAGGACCGGTTGCCGAGAAAGCGAACGGCGTCGAGCGGCTCACGGGTTCCACCCGCGCTGACGAGCACCCGGCGCCCCGCGAGCGAGTCGGTCTCACCGAGCAGCTTGCGGCAGCGCCGATAGATCTCCTCGGGCTCGGCCATCCGCCCGAGCCCCCACTCCCCTTCCGCCGTCTCCCCTTCGTCCGGGCCGACGATCTCCGCTCCGCGCGAACGGACGGTCTCGAGGTTTGCCTGCGTCGCAGCATTTGCCCACATGCGTGGGTTCATCGCGGGCGCAAGCAGCACGGGGCCACGGTGCGCAAGCGCGGCCTCGGCGACAAGGTCGTCTGCGAGCCCGTGTGCGAGCTTCGCGAGCGTGTTCGCGGTCAACGGCGCGATGACGAGCAGATCGGCGCGGGTCAGGTGGGCGTAGAGATCCTCAGCGGGCGAGCGCCGGGCGAGCGCGAAGAACGTTTCGGCCCGGACGAACCGGTCCGCGCCGGGCGTGACGAGCGGGACAACCTCATGCCCGCCCTTGACGAGCATGCGCACGAGCTCACACGCCTTGTAGGCGGCGATCCCGCCGGTGACGCCGACCAGCACTCGAGCCATGCCGGAATTCTGCCCTTTTGGCAGAGCTCGCGACCAGGGCGGAAGAACTACTTCGGGTACTTGTACTTGAGCTTGCCCTCGGAGACTTCCTCGAGGGCCATGGTCAAATAGTTCTTCGAGCGGGATTCCACCAGAGGCGGCGGGGCCTGGTCGAAGCCGATGCCCTCGCCCAGCTGGTGGTGGTAGTCGTTGATCTGGCGGGCCCTCTTGGCAGCGACGATCACGAGCGCGTAGCGCGAATCGACGTTGTCGAGGAGCTCATCTATGCGGGGATGGATCATGGGCGGCTCATGGTACCTGCGGTTTGAAGTTCTCGACGGACGATTCCGATCAGCTCGTCCGCAGCGCGCCCGACATCGTCGTTCACGATCGCGTAGTTGAAGAGCCCTTTTTGAGTCTGCTGCCTTCGTGCGAGGTCTAGTCGCACCTGGATCTCGCCGGAGCTCTCGGTCGCCCGTTCGCGGAGGCGTCGCTCGAGCTCTTCGAAGGTCGGCGCGTCGACGAAGATCGTTACGGCGCCCGGAATCGTCTCCTGCACACGAAGCGCGCCGTCCGTCTCGAGGTCGAGGAGCGGCACATGTCCGTGAGCCTGGATGCGGTCGATCTCCGAACGCAGCGTCCCGGATCTCGCGCCCCAGGGTAGGTCGACGTGCTCGAGGAATTCCCCGTCCTCGACCAGCCGTTCGAACTTCTCGCCCGTGATGAACCAGTACTCGCGTCCGTTCACCTCTCCCGGTCGCTGATCTCGCGTTGTCGCCGAGACGGCGAGCTCGAGCTCCGGCATCCGTTCGAGCAGAACCTTCTCGAGCGTGCCCTTGCCGGCACCCGACGTGCCGGTGACGACGACGACCAGGGGCTTAGCGGTGGAAGAGGCCAATCAGCTCTGACCGTTGACGGTCGGAGAGGCCTCCCACCGTCTTCGACTGGCTGATCCGGCACATGTTGAGGAAACGTGCTGCCTTCACTCTCCCGAACTTCGGCACGGCCATGAGCATGTCGAAAACCTTTGCAGTCGAGACATACTCGGGAGGGTTACTGAGGATCTGTTCGATCTGGACGTGGCCGTCCTTGAGATCCTTCTTCAAGCGTGCGCGCCGGACGCGGATGTCGTTCGCTCGCTTCAACGCCTCCATGCGTTGGTCGAGCGAGCGAATGGGTGCCTCGGCCTGGGTCTTTGACACCATGAGCGCGGGAGTCTAACAAGCGAACTGCAGGGGTCAAGCGTCGAGTTTACGGTTCTGTGCAGGTCTTTTGAGACTTACACGCTCGACTTGTGATCGAGAGTTGTCCCGACGGACAACGCTTCTTCATGGGCGACTGCATATGCATCTTCGTATGCTCGCCAACCACGTTCTGCCGCGGCGGCGTGCAGTTCCGCGCGCACACGCGCCGGCGCATCCGGATCGGCGAACAAGACGGTGCCGAGCGCGACGTGCCGGGCGCCTGCCGCGATGAGCTCCAGTGCGTCGAGACCGGACTGGACGCCGCCCATCCCGACGATCGGAAGCTGCGTCGCGCGGTAGCAGTTGGCGACGGCTGCAAGCGCGATCGGCTTCAGTGCCGGGCCGGACAGACCGCCCTGGCCCGGGCCGAGAACCGGCCGAAGCGTACGGGCGCTGAGCTTGAGCCCGCGGATCGTGTTCACGAGCGAGATGCCGTCGGCGCCCGCCGCCTGCGCGGCGCGCGCGACCTCCGCGATGTCGGGGACCGCGGGTGAGAGCTTCGCCCAGAGCGGCTTGCGGGTCGCCAAGCGTGAAGCGGCGACGATCTGCGCCGCGCTCTCCGCCGGCGCTTCGACGTTCGGACACGACACGTTGAGCTCGATCGCGCTCACTTCGGCGTGGTCGTCGAGCCGCGAGCAGATCTCGGCGTAGTCGTCGGTCTCGAATCCGCCGACCGAAACCCAGACCGGCACGCCAAGTTCGCCGAGTGGCGGCAGGTTGCGCGTCACGAAGCGGTCGATGCCCGGGTTCGCGAGCCCGATCGAGTTGAGCATCCCGACATCCGTCTCCGCGATGCGCACGGGAGTGTTGCCGTCGCGCGGTAGCGGCGTCACCGTCTTCGTCACGAACGCGTCGAGAGCGCGTGCGACGTCAGGTGCGGTCAATGCGTCGAGGCAGCCGGACGCGTTAAGCAGCACAGAGCACCGGTCCTTCAACGCAGAGGCGCTTGAGCTCGCCGCCGATCTCGACGGCGCAGCCGTAGCAGGCGCCGTAGCCGCAGGCCATCGGCGCCTCCCATGCGAGCTGCGCGTCGGGCGAGACCGCCCGGACTGCCTCGAGCATCGGCTCGGGCCCGCAGGCAAGGACGTCCATGCCGTCCGGGATCAGCTGCGTGACGAGCGTGGGCTCGACGCAGGTCTGCGCGTTTGGAACAAGCTCTGCTGCCTGGGCGTGCCAGTCCGACCGGAATCCGAGCACCGCCGGTGGCCGGCCGAGAGCTTCGGACAGATACGGCAGGGGCGCGATGCCGATCCCCCCGCCGACGAGCAGCGGCCGGCCGAGCTCGAGCCGAAAGCCGTTCCCGAGCGGGCCCAGCACCTGCAGCTCGTCCCCCGGTTCCAGGGTGCAGATCGCGCGGGTTCCGGGTCCGATCGGATCGATCAAGAATGCGAGCTCGCCGCGCGGTGCAAAACAGAGGCTCATCGGCCGGGGCAGCAGCCGGCCCGGCGCTTCCAGCATGAAGAACTGTCCCGGCGCACCGGGATCGAGCCCGCCCCGCTCGACGCGCAGGAGCGTGTACGGGCCGATCTCTTCGCGGGCGACTGCTTTAAGCCGCTCGCGTCTCATGCACGATCCGTTCTTGCAGTTCCTGCAGCGATAGCGACTCCTCGCTCCGGGCGTTTGCGATCGCATGCACCGCAGCCGCAGCGCCGGAAAGCGTCGTGATGCACGGGACGCGCGCCACGAGCGCGGCCTCGCGGATGAGGTAGCCGTCCGTGCGCGCGCCCGATCCCTGCGGCGTGTTGACGACGAGGTTGCAGCGCCCGCGACGGATCAGGTCGACGACCGTCGGCCCCGTCCCTTCCTCGGTCACCTTGCGGACGTGCTCGACGTCGAGACCGGCGGCAACGAGCGTCTGGGCCGTGCCCGCTGTGGCGACGATCTTGAACCCGAGCTCGACGAGCGTCCGCGCCACGTTGACGACCGCCTGCTTGTCGGCGTCGCGCACCGAGAGGAACGCCGTCCCGCCGGTGGGTAGCGGTCTTCCAGCGGCACGCTCGGCCTTCGCGAAGGCGGTGGGCAGATCGGCTGCGCTCGCCATCACTTCGCCGGTAGCGCGCATCTCCGGCCCGAGGACCGGATCGGCGCCGGGGAACCTGGCGAACGGCAGGACCGCCGCCTTGACGGAGACGTGTCCGAGGGACTGTCCCTGGGACAGCGCCAGTTCGGACAACTGAGCTCCCGCCATCACCCGGCACGCCGCGTCGACGAGGTTGACCCCGGTCGCCTTCGAGGCGAAAGGAACGGTTCGGGACGCGCGCGGGTTCGCCTCGAGCACGTAGACGCTTTCGTCGACGACCGCCAGCTGCACGTTGATCAGACCGACGACTCCGAGCGCGTGCGCGAGCGTGCGGACGATCAGGCGGATCTCCGCGTCCTGCGCCGGTGCGAGCGAGGGGGCCGGCAGGACGCACGCCGAATCGCCGGAGTGCACGCCGGCTTCCTCGACGTGTTGCATCACCGCGCCGACATAGGTGTCGATGCCGTCGGAGACCGCGTCGACGTCGATCTCGATCGCACTCTCGATGAAGCGATCGATCAGGACCGGGCTCCCGATCGGCCCGAGGTCCTCTGCCGAGTAACAGACGCGCATCGCACGCCCACCGAGCACGTACGAAGGGCGAACCAGGATCGGGTACCCGATGCGTTCCGCGATCGCCCGCGCCTCTGCTTCGGTGCGCGCGATCCCCCACTCCGGGCAGCGGACGCCGAGATGCTCGAGCAAGGCGCCGAACCGTTCGCGGTCCTCAGCGATGTCGACGGCGTCGAACGGCGTGCCGATGATCTGGTGACCGGCGGCCTCCAGGCCGCGCGCGAGCTTCAACGGTGTCTGGCCGCCGAACTGGATCGCGACCCCTTCGGGCCGTTCCCGCTCGCAGATTGACAGGACTTCCTCGAGCCCGAGCGGCTCGAAGTAGAGCCGGTCGGAGGTGTCGTAGTCGGTCGACACCGTCTCCGGGTTGCAATTCACCATCACGGCCTCGTACCCGAGCCGGCGGAAGCTCTGGGCTGCGTGAACGCAGCAGTAGTCGAACTCGATCCCCTGGCCGATCCGGTTCGGGCCGGAGCCGAGGATGACGACGCGCGGCTTCTCGCCGTGCGGCGGCGCTTCGTCCGCTTCGCCCCAGGTGGAGTAGTAGTAGCTGGAAGCTGCCTCGACCTCGCCTGCGCACGAGTCCACGCGGCGGTACGACGGACGAACGCCGCAAGCGCGGCGGCGAGCTCGGACCGCGTCATCGCTTGCCGAGGAGGCGGCCGCAATCTCGGCGTCCGACCAGCCGCTGCGCTTCAGCCGGAGGAAGTCGTCGGCGACCAGATCGTCGAGCGACAGCTCGTCGAGCTCGTTCGCGAGCTCGGTGTGAAACCAGGGATGCGCGCTCTCCTCCAGCTCCCACGTCTCGCCGCCGTCGAGCTCGCGCGAGCGCCGGGCCTTGCGGAAGGCCTCGAGGAACGTGCGGCCGATGCCCATCGCCTCGCCGACCGACTTCATCTGCGTGCCGAGTGTGGTGTCGGCGCCCGGGAACTTCTCGAAGGCGAAGCGCGGGAACTTGACGACCACATAGTCGAGTGTGGGCTCGAAGCTCGCCGGGGTCGTACCGGTGAGGTCGTTCGGAATCTCGTCGAGCGTGTAGCCGACTGCAAGCTTCGCGGCAACCTTGGCGATCGGGTACCCGGTTGCCTTCGACGCCAATGCCGACGAGCGCGAGACGCGTGGGTTCATCTCGATCACGCGCAACTCTCCGGTATCGCGCTCGCGGGCGAACTGGATGTTCGAGCCACCGCACTCGACGCCGACCGCACGCACCACCGCTGCCGCGGCATCGCGCAGCTCCTGATACGCGTGATCGGAGAGCGTCATCTGCGGCGCAACCGTGACGGAGTCACCGGTGTGCACTCCCATCGGGTCGATGTTCTCGATCGAGCAGACGATCACGACGTTGTCTTTGCTGTCGCGAACGACCTCGAGCTCGAACTCGTCCCACCCGCGCACCGACTCCTCCACGAGCACCTGGCCGATCGGGCTCTCACCGAGCCCCCGTTCAACCTGCCGGTAGAGCTGGTCGACCGTCTCGACGAACCCGCCACCGTGGCCGCCCAGCGTGAACGCCGGCCTGATCACCGCCGGCAGCGAGACGCCGCCGAGCTCGTCGAGGCTCGTGACGATCCGCGAGCTCGGAACCTGCAGACCCACTTCGCGCACGGCGGCACGGAAGAGCTCACGGTCCTCTGCCCGTTGGATCACGTCGAGTGGTGCGCCGATGAGCTCGACGCCGAGCTCGTGGAGGACGCCTTCGAGCGCGAGCTCGCGCGCGAGATTGAGCGCCGTCTGTCCGCCCATCGTCGGCAGCAGCGCATCCGGCCGCTCCCGTGCGAGCACGTCCGTCACACCTTCGAGATCGAGCGGCTCGAGATACGTGCGGTCCGCAAACCCCGGGTCGGTCATGATCGTCGCCGGGTTCGAGTTCACGACAATCGTGCGAAAGCCGTCTTCACGCAAGATCTTTAGCGCCTGGCACCCCGCGTAGTCGAACTCACAGGCCTGCCCGATCACGATCGGACCGGAGCCAATCAGGCAGATCGACTCTAGGTCATGCCGCCGTGGCATACGCCACCTCCTCGACCCACTCGCTGATGATCGACCACGCATCGTGCGGGCCGGGCCCGGCCTCCGGATGGAACTGAACCGAGCGCGCGTGCTCGAGCGGGAAGTCGAGCCCCTCCACCGTCTCGTCGTAGAGCGAGACGTGCGTCGCCTCACGCGCGTCTGACGGCGCGACCGCGAACCCGTGGTTCTGACTCGTGACGAGCACGCGGCCGGACGCGCGCTCCAGCACCGGATGATTCGCGCCGCGATGACCAAACGGGAGCTTGAAAGTCTCATGACCGGCGGCGAGAGCGAGGAGCTGGTGTCCGAGACAGATGCCGAGGATCGGCACGCGGCCGAGCAGCTCGCGTACGACCGCCACCTCCTGCTCGAGCGGCTCGGGATCGCCCGGCCCGTTCGACAGGAGCACCGCGTCGAAGCGGAGCAGCTCGTCAGCCGTAGCATCGTGAGGGAACACCGTCACAGCCGCGCCTGCCCCGGCGAGTCGCCGCAGGATCGAGCGCTTGCAGCCGTAGTCGACGACGGCGACTCGTGTGCGGCCGGCGTCGGAATACACGTACGGGAGTGCGGTCGAGACCCCGTGAGCGAGCGCCCGGCCGGACATCGAGGGCTGCGCGCGCGCCACCTCGACCGCCTGCTCGACCGACCCTGCGCCTGCAACCACAACGGCCCGCAGAGCCCCGGAGTCGCGCAGCTTGAGGACGAGCGAGCGCGTGTCGATCCCGCTGAGGGCGACGATGCCGCGCTCGTGGAGCCAATCCGTCCACGCCGGCCCGCGAGCCTCACGCATCAAGACCGCGCGCGTGTGTGCCTTGGTCGACTCGGAGCGGCCCTCGGCGACGCCGTAGTTGCCGACCATCGGTGCCGTGAAGCAGACGAGTTGCTCCGCGAAGCTCGGGTCGGTGACGATCTCCTGGTAGCCGGTCATCGCAGTCGTGAAGACGGCCTCCCCCACCGCAAAGCCTTCGGCCGCAACCGAGTCGCCCCGGAAGACCGTTCCGTCCTCGAGCGCGAGGAAGCCGCTCATGCCGAGAACGCCAGCCTTCCGGCGGCGATCGTCGCCCGCACCTTGCCCTTGACCGTCTCGCCGAGGAGCCACGAGTTCACCGATCGGGAGCGGAACGTCTCCTCGGTGATGCGGTAGCTCGCATTCAGGTCGAGCAGGACGAGGTTCGCCTGCGCTCCGACCGCGATGCGCGGCTCGGGAAGCCCGTACGCCCGAGCGGGACCGGTCGACATACGTTCGAGCAGCGTCTCGAGCACAATGATCCCGGGGTCGACCAGGTGGGTGTAGAGCGAGGCGAACGCCGTCTCTAGGCCGGTAACGCCGAACGGCGCTGCTTCGAACGGGACGTCCTTTTCGTGTCGCGCGTGCGGCGCGTGGTCGGTCCCGATCACGGTGATCGTCCCGTCCTTCAACCCCTCGATCAGTGCCGTGCGGTCCGAGCCGGAGCGGAGCGGCGGGTTCATCTTCAGGTTCGGGTCGAGCGACCGGATCGCTTCGTCCGTCAGGCAAAGGTGGTGCGGCGTGACCTCACCGGTTGCCTCAACCCCCTCGGCTCGAGCGCGCCGGAGAGCCTGCACCGACTCCCACGCGGACAGGTGCAGCAGGTGGAGAGGCTGCCGTTCGTACGCGGCAAGGGCAAGGTCGCGCTCGACCATCAGGCTCTCCGCAACCGACGGATAGCCGGTGAAGCCGAGCTCGGCCGAGACTGCGCCCTCGTGCATCTGGCCGTCGCGGGAAAGGGTCGTCTCCTCGCAATGGAGTGCGATCCGCCGCCCAGTGACCGAGCCGTACTGCAGCGCTCGCCGCATCAAGCCCGGCGCCGCGACGGGCATGCCGTCGTCGGTGAAGCCCGCAGCACCTGCGGCAGCGAGCTCGGCCATCTCGGTGAGCTCCGCTCCCGACTGTCCCTTCGTGATCGCAGCGAGGAATCCGACCGGAATCTCCGCTTCGGCGTGCGCAGCTTCGATGAGCGAGCCGAGCGTCGCCGCCGAGTCCACGACCGGATCCGTGTTCGGCATCGCGAGGATCGCGCAGTAACCGCCCGCTGCCGCCGCGGCGGTGCCGGACGCGATGTTCTCCTCGTCCTCGCGTCCGGGAGTGCGCAGGTGCACGTGTGGATCGACGAAGGCCGGCGCAAGCAGCAGGCCTTCCCCCTCGATCACCCGGTGTGAGTTCGTGTCGAGCTCGGTGCCGAGCGCTGCGATCGCGCCGTCGTCCACCCGGACGTCGAGCAGCGCATCGATACCAGCAACCGGGTCGAGGACTCGGGCGCCGCGGACGACGATGTTCTCCTTCGTCTTCTCAGCCCCGAACAGCATCTACGCCACCTCCAGCACTGACTCGGTCTTGACCTCGATCGGGCCGTTCGTGAGCAGGTCGTAGAGGACTGCCATGCGCGTGACGAGCCCGGCGCGCACCTGCGTCTCGATCAGCGCGTCGGCGTGGTCGGCCACGCGGGGGTCGATCTCGACGCCGCGGTTCATCGGCCCCGGGTGCATCACCTTTTGGCCCGGCCGCAACCGCTCCGGAGTGACTCCCCACCGCGTCGTGTATTCGCGAAGTGACGGCACGTAGTTCGCGCCTTCCTGCATCCGCTCGCGTTGCATGCGGAGGATGTAGACGACGTCTGCACCGGCGATCGTGCCGATCTCCGTGGTGGCCTCGCAGCCCATCTCCTCGATCTCGCGCGGCAGGAGCGCCGGCGGTCCGACGAGCGTGACGTGCGCGCCGACCAGTGCGAGCGCCTGGATCAGCGAGCGAGCGACTCGCGAATGCAGGACGTCGCCCACGATCGCCACGTGCAGCCCCTCGAGACGGCCGAGCGCCTCGCGCATCGTGTAGAGGTCGAGCAGCGCCTGAGTCGGGTGCTGGTGCTTGCCGTCGCCGGCGTTCACGACATGCGCCTCTGTTACACGCGCGACGAGCTGTGGAGCGCCGATCTGCGGGTGCCGGATGACGATCACGTCGGGGTCGTAGGCGCCGAGCGTGATCGCCGTGTCCTTCAGGGACTCTCCCTTGTCGACCGAGGAGCCACTGGATTTGATCGACATCGTGTCGGCCGAGAGCCGCTTCGCAGCCAACTCGAAGCTCGACGACGTCCGTGTCGACGACTCGTAGAAAACGTTGATCACCAGTCGGCCCTTGAGGGTCGGCAGCTTCTTCACCTCTCGCTCGAGGCTCCGCTCGAACGTACGGGCGGTGGCGAGCAACCGCTCGATGTCGTCTCGCGTGATGTCCTTGATCGAGATGAAGTGTCGCCGGGGCGGCGTGGCGGGCGGACGCAGGTCCTCCCGCATGACGCGGATGTCAGCCATCGTGGCTCCCCTCCTCTGAGGCTGGAATGAGCAGGATGCGGTCGATCTCGTCGACCTCGACAAGCTGCACCTGGATGCGCTCGTCGCGTGAAGTCGGGAGGTTCTTGCCGACGTAATCGGGACGAATCGGCAACTCGCGATGGCCGCGGTCGACGAGGACCGCCAGCTGGATGCGCTCGGGACGGCCGTAGTCGAAGAGCGCCTCGATCGCGGCGCGAATCGTCCGTCCCGTGTAGAGCACGTCGTCGACGAGCACGACGGTCTTGCCCTCGAGCGGGAAGTCGAGCGCGGTCGAGCGCACGATCGGCTGCGGGTGGAGCGGAGCCCCGCCGCCGCGTACCTGGACGTCGTCGCGGTAGAAGGTGATGTCGACGGCACCGATGTCCGGCGCGGAGCCGGCGCGTTCCTCGACAAGGCGCCGCAGGCGCTGGGCGATCGGCACGCCCCTCGTCTGGATCCCGACGAGAGCGACGCGCGAGAGATCCGGGTTGGCCTCGATGATCTCGTGCGCGATCCGCGAGAGCGTGCGGCGGAGCGCATCAGCGTCGAGCAGAATTCTTCCCGCCGGAGCCTCCACCGCGCTCACAACGCGGGCAGGGTCGACAGGGTGCGGGCAGGCAGGTGCATCTGACTCCTTTCCGGCCTCACTGGACCGGGTTAAAGGGGTTCGGTTGCGCGGGACTCTAGATGCTTCGCCGGACGGCGTGCCAGACGCCGGCCCACTGCCGTGCGTCGAGGTCGCGCGGACGGGCTCGCCGGTCGAAGCCGAGCTCCCCGGCACAGTGTTTCAGCAGGTGCGCAGTCACGACCGATCGGAGCCCCTCCCGGTACCCCCGCGCGAGAAATGCCTCGTAGCCACGGCGGTCCTGTTCGCGAACAAGCGGCTCGGGCCGGCGGTGGATCCGAAGCAGGCCTCCGTCCGTTGCAGGCGGCGGAGCGAAGACGGCGCTCGGCAACCGCCGGCCGATCGAGAGCTCGAACCAAGCGCCCCAGTACGCACTCAGCTGCGTGCCGGGCCAGACGGCCGCCCGCTTCGAGGCGAGCCCCCAGTTGACGATCACGTCGGCGCTCTCGAGCAGGATGCGCGGGTCGAGCAGTCGTCGCAACATCGCCGTCCCGCCGTCGAACGGAAGATTGGCGACGACCTTGAACGCCTCCTGCGGGAGTGCGATCGAGAGCGCATCTGCCTGGAGCACCCGCACTTCGCGAAACCGCTGCCGCAGCGCCGCGGCCAAAGCACTATCGATCTCCACGGCGATCACGCGCGGTGTGACACCCGCGAGCGCGCCGGTCAGGACCCCGGTGCCTGCACCGAGGTCGAGCACGAGGTCGCCCGGCCGGATTCCGGCAGCGCGGACGAGTTCCGCCGCGAGCTTGCTACTGCGGAGGAAGTGCTGGCCGAGGCCGCGACGTTGTCGCGGTCGAACGGCCACGGAGGAACACCATGCACATAGTCAGCCGGGATCCTACTGCTAGGGCTCGCCGATGACGTCGTCGGGCTCGGTCATCGCCTCGATCGCATCCTGCGCCTCTTCGACCGAGTCCTCGGGCACCGAGATCGTCACCGAATCGTCTTCGCCGTCGCCGATCTCGGCGTCGATCCCCGCCGAGCGAAGGATCCCCTGGATCTCCTCCCCCTCGGTGACGTCGCCGCCGACCGCGAC
>Ga0207683_10000370_pt1 | contig 41260 bp, 37 predicted proteins | sample KBSM73metaG_FD_184333 | JGI IMG/M metagenome (GOLD analysis project Ga0207683, IMG submission 184333) | Miscanthus rhizosphere microbial communities from Kellogg Biological Station, Michigan, USA - KBS M7-3 metaG (SPAdes) (version 2) | ecosystem: Host-associated > Plants > Roots > Rhizosphere >... | reverse complement strand
GGCCACAGCCGCGCGCTGATGGTGCCCGACACCGCAATCGTCACCGACCAGGCGCGCAAGACCGTATTGGTCGTCGCCAAGGACGGCAGCGTCGCCGCCAAGCCGGTCCAGCTCGGCCCGGTGGTTGACGGCCTCCGCGTCATTCGCGGCGGGCTCGCGACGAGCGACCGGGTGGTGATCGTCGGCACGCAGATGGCGCAGCCGGGGACCAAGGTGCAGACGCTCGCCGGCAAGATCGCACCGGTCGCGCCCACTGCCACCGCCCCCCAGCTGTCGGCACCGCCCGCGGGTCAGGCCACGCTCGCCCAGTAAGACTCCACTCTTCCCTCCTTCGCCCGAGCGTATCAGCGGGCGCCGAGCCTGCTCGTGCTTCGCTGGCTCGGCACGAACGGGGGAGAAGACATCCGGAATTTTCGCCTCTTTCTTCGAGGAACAGGAATCATGCGCCTGTCGCGCTTCTTCATCGCGCGCCCGATCTTCGCCGCGGTCATCGCGGTGATCATCACCATCGTCGGCGCGATCGCCTGGGTCGGCCTGCCGGTGTCGCAATATCCCGACATCGTCCCGCCGACCGTCACGGTCAGCGCCTCCTATCCCGGCGCCTCGGCCGAGACGGTCGCCGAGACCGTCGCCGCGCCGATCGAGCAGGAGATCAACGGCGTCGACAACATGCTGTACCAGTCGAGCCAATCGACCGGCGACGGCAATGTCACCATCACCGTCACCTTCAAGATCGGCACCAACCTCGATGCGGCGCAGGTGCTGGTGCAGAACCGCGTCGCGATCGCCGTGCCGCGCCTGCCCGAGGAAGTGCAGCGCCTCGGCGTCGTCACGCGCAAGACCTCGCCCGACTTCCTGATGGTGGTGAACCTGGTCTCGCCCGACAATTCGCTCGATCGTGGCTATCTCTCCAATTACGCGCTGACCCAGGTGCGCGACCGGTTGAGCCGCATCGACGGCGTCGGCGATGTCCGCCTGTTCGGCAGCCGCGACTATGCGATGCGCGTGTGGATCGACCCGAACCGCGCCGCCGCGCTCAACCTGACCGCCGGCGAAATCGTCCAGGCCCTGCGCGCGCAGAACGTCCAGGTCGCCGCCGGTTCGCTCGGCCAGCCGCCTTACGCCCAGGGCAATGCCTTCCAGTTCAACGTCGAGACCCAGGGCCGACTGACCGACCCGGCGCAATTCGCCAATGTCGTGGTCCGCTCGGATCCCGATGGACGCCAGGTCCGCGTCTCCGATGTCGCCCGCGTCGAGCTCGGAGCCGCCGATTACAATTCCAACACCTATCTGTCGGGCAAGCCGACCGTCGTTCTGGGTATCTTCCAGCGGCCCGGATCGAACGCGCTCGCCGCCGCCGAAAAGGTGAAGGCGGAAATGGACGCAATGGCGCAGAAATTCCCCAAGGGGCTTGCCTATAGCGTCATCTGGAACCCGACCGACTTCATCCAGCAATCGGTCACCGCGGTGATGCACACCTTGCTTGAAGCGATCGTGCTGGTCGTACTGGTGATCGTCGTGTTCCTGCAGAAATGGCGCGCCGCGATCATCCCGGTGGTGGCGATCCCGGTCTCGCTGATCGGCACCTTCGCCGTCCTGGCCGGGCTCGGCTATTCGCTCAACAATCTGTCGCTGTTCGGCCTGGTACTGGCGATCGGCATCGTCGTCGACGACGCGATCGTCGTGGTCGAGAATGTCGAGCGCAATCTCGAACACGGCCTCAGCCCGTTGGAGGCGGCGCGCACGTCGATGGACGAAGTGTCCGCGGCGCTGGTCGCGATCGTCCTCGTGCTCTGCGCGGTGTTCGTGCCGACCCTCTTCCTGACGGGCCTGTCGGGCGCGTTCTACCAACAGTTCGCTGTCACCATCACCACCGCGACGATCATCTCGCTGCTGCTGTCGTTGACCCTGTCGCCCGCGCTCGCCGCCCTGCTGCTGCGCCCGCGTGCCCAGGAAGCCAAAGGCGGCCGCGTGCACCAGTTCGTGCTGGCGGCGGGCGACCGCTTCAATCGCGGCTTCGAGCGGATGAGCAACGGCTATGCGCGCCTCACCGCGCGTCTGGTCGCACGTCCGAAGCGGATGATGACCATCTATGCCGGCCTGATCGCCGCGACCGCCGCCTTGTTCTGGGCGACGCCGACCGGCTTCATCCCGGCGCAGGATCAGGGGTACTTCCTGACCGTCATCTCGCTGCCGCCCGGCGCCTCGGTCGAGCGCACCGACGCGGTGATGCGCAAGGTCGCCGACCGCATCCTGCCGCTGAAGGGCGTCAAGGGCGCGGTGATGCTCGCCGGGTTCGACGGGCCGTCGCAGACGCTCGCGCCAAATTCGGCCGCGGCATACATCCCACTCAAGTCGTTCGAGGATCGCGAGAAACTCGGCGTCACGCTCGCCAGCATCATGGGTGAAGCGCGCAAGGCGACCGCCGACATCAACGAGGCGCGGTTGATGATCGTGCCCCCGCCGCTGATCCAGGGAATCGGCTCGGCCGGCGGCTATCGCCTGATGGTCGAGGATCGTGGCGGGCACGGCTATGCCGACCTTGCCGCCAAATCCTATGGGCTGATCGGCAAGGCCAACCAAACGCCCGGCCTCAATCAGATCTACACTTTCTTCGACACCAACACGCCGCGCGTCTTCGCCGATATCGATCGTGCCAAGGCCGATCTGATCGGCGTGCCGCCCGAGCGCGTGTTCGAGGCGCTCAACGTCTATCTCGGCTCGGCCTATGTGAACGACTTCAACCTGTTGGGACGCACCTATCGCGTCACTGCCCAGGCCGATGCCCCGTTCCGCGCGACCGTCGCCGATATCGCCAACCTCAAGACACGGTCGAATTCGGGCGAGATGGTGCCGATCGGATCGGTCGCCAATTTCAGCGATCGCACCGGGCCGTATCGAGTCGTGCGCTACAACCTGTTCCCCGCGGTCGAGGTCGATGGCGACACCGCGCCGGGCTATTCGTCGGGCCAGTCGCTGAAGACCTTCGAGAAGCTCGCCGCCGATAACCTGCCGGCCGATTACGGCACCGAATGGACCGGCATCGCCTATCAGCAAAAGGCGGCCGGCAGCACGGCGGGGGTGGTCTTCGCATTGGCGGTGGTGTTCGTCTTCCTGGTGCTGGCGGCACAATATGAAAGCCTGGTGCTGCCGCTGTCGATCATCCTGATCGTGCCGATGTGTCTGCTCGCCGCGATGGTCGGCGTGAACCTGAGAGGGATGGACAATAACGTCCTGACCCAGATCGGCCTCGTCGTGCTGATCGCCCTTGCCGCGAAAAACGCGATCCTGATCGTCGAGTTCGCCAAGCAGGGCGAGGAGCAGGAAGGGTTGAGCCCGTCGCGTGCCGCGATCCAGGCGGCGCAGACCCGCTTGCGGCCGATCCTGATGACCAGCTTCGCCTTCATCCTGGGCACCGTGCCCCTGTTGGTGGCGAGCGGCGCGGGGTCGGAGCTCCGCCAGGCGCTGGGCACCGCGGTGTTCTTCGGGATGATCGGCGTCACTGCCTTCGGCCTGCTGTTCACCCCCACTTTCTACGTCGTGTGCCGCGCGTTGGGCGACCGCCTCGCCCGCGCGCGCGGCAAGCGGCCCGCCGCCGGTCCGGACCTGTCCGGATCGCTGCAGCCGGCTGAATGAGGAACCAAGCCATGTATTCGCTTCGTCTGATCGCTCCGATGGTCTCCGCGCTGGCGCTAGCCGCCTGCGCAGTCGGACCGAACTATGTCGCCCCCATCACCCCGCCGACCGCAGCCGGCCAGTTCGTCTCGGCCAATTCGCCCGCGCTCAGCAATGATCCGGCGGCATCCAATTGGTGGCGGCTCTACCAGGACCCGGTGCTCGACGGACTGATCGCCGACGCGCTCAAGGCGAACACCGACATCCGCGTCGCGGTGGCGAATCTCGAACGCGCTCGCGCATCTTTGCGCGGTGCGCGCAGCGATCGGCTGCCATCGACCGGGCTCAATGCCAGCGCGACCTATGGCCGCTTGCCCGAAAGTCAGCGCGCGCCTGGCTCACCACGCGAGGATTGGTCGATCGATACCGGACTGTCGGTGTCGTACGAGGTCGATCTGTTCGGGCGCGTCAAGCGCGGGATCGAGGCGGCACGCGGTGACGAAGCGGCCGCTGCGGCCGATGCCGATGCGGTCCGTCTCGCGGTCGTCGCCGACACCACGCGTGCTTATGCCGACGCCGCGTCGGGCGCCGCGCGGCTCAAGGTTGCCAACCAGATCGTCGACCTGCTCGACAAATCGTTGCTGCTCACCCAGCGGCGGCACGAGGCCGGGCTCGCGACGCAGCTCGACGTCTCGCGCATCGCGACGCTCCGCCAGCAGCGCGCGGCCGATATTCCCGCGCTCGAGGCCGACCGTCAGGCCGCCCTGTTCCGCCTCGCAACCTTGACTGGGCGGCCGCCCGCCGACCTGCCGGCGGCCGCGGGCGAGCGCGTCGTCGGGCTCGAGATCACCCAGCCGATCCCGACCGGCGACGGTGCTGCCTTGCTCAAGCGCCGTCCCGACGTCCTCGCTGCCGATCGCCGGCTTGCCGCCGACACCGCACGGATCGGTGTCGCTACCGCCGATCTCTATCCGCATATCAGCCTGGGCGGGTCGATCGGCTCGACCGGACCCAATATCGGCGACGTGTTCGGCGGCGGGCCGCTGCGCTGGCTGCTCGGGCCGCTGATCAATTGGGCCTTCCCCAACCAGGAAGGGGCGCGCGCCAAGATCGCCGCCGCCAAGGCCGATACCCAGGCGTCGCTCGCGACCTTCGACGGCACGGTGTTACGCGCGCTCGAAGAGACCGAGACTGCGCTCAACAGCTACGCCCGCGCTCTCGACCGCCGCACCGCGCTCAAAGCGGCGCGCGACGAAGCGGCACGCGCCGCGGCGATTACCCGCGCGCAACAGCGTGAAGGGGCGGTCGACTCGCTCGCCTGGCTCGACGCCGAGCGCACCTATGCCGAGACCGAGGCGACACTCGCCGAGCAGGACGCGCGGATCGCCGACGCCCAGATCGACGTGTTCCGCGCGCTGGCGGGTGGCTGGTCGTAAGCGACCGGCCGCCCGCCCCGAGGCGGTTCAGTCAATCCGTCCCCCCAGGGCTGCCCGCAGCGCATCGAATTCCGCTTGCAGGCAGCCGCCGACGAGTTCCACGCCTTTGGACGTCAGTCCGACCAACGTGCGGCGCGCATCATCCGGGTCCGGGACCCTGGTGACGTAACCCGCTTCCATCAGGAAGATGAGGTGACGCAGCGCGGTCGAATGCGGTGCAGAGCTCGCGAGACAGGCATCGCCGGTCGGTACCGACCGCCGCTCGAACGCGGAAATGAACAAGTCGAGCAGGATACTCCATTGCGCGCTGACCAGGCGGAGATCCGACGCCACCTTCGTCCGTCGCCCCGCCGTCTTGAGCAGGAACTTGGCGTAGGCGATTAGACCGGAATCGGGGGGCGAGGCCCGGAGTTCATGCCACCCGATTTCTCCCACACCCGACGCTGCCGATGTGCAGAGATTGCTCCGATCAGCAGGCTCACCAGCAGTGGCAGCGCCCAGTAAGGCTGCGTGCTGACGTAGAGTTCCTTGGGAAATGCTGGATTCATGATCGCGGGAAAGTGCGCGAGGCACCCTCCCAATTGAGATGCTGCTGCCCATAGCGGCCAGAACCTTGTGCTTTGGCGCGCGATCACGATCAGGACGACCAGGAATACGAGGTCGACGATGATCACGCCCCAATTTGGCCCATGCCAATGGTGTCCGAAGAGGTCAGCGAAAATCGAGGCCAAGGCGGCAATCGCAAAAGCGGTTGCGACCCGTCGCTCGGTCACGCCGCCCCGAAACCATGCGAATACGCATAGTGTCGGAAACGCAATGACGTAGACGACAAGACCAACATAGAGGTACAGTTGCATAGAATCTGATCCCTATATCGGTCGACGGAATTACGCAGCCCTCGCCTTACGGCGTGCGCCAGTCAGTTTGCCGGCTGAGCATCCCACATCGGAGCCATCCAGCCCCAATGCGTCGCGCGTCACCGCGAGAAGCTGATGGCACCGGAGAGCCTCATCGCGTGCCTCGAACAGGCGGGCCAGCGAGTTGGCCGCCGACCGAGCGGCGTCGTGCCCGACCTCCAGCGCCGCCCCCATTTCCTGGCGACCCCGAACGATCGAACCGATGAGGTCGGTATTGGCCACGATCGCGCTGTCGATCCCATCCTCGGCGGGCAACAGCGCCCTCATGATCTTACGGGCGGTCGCGAGATTGGTGGTTGGTATAAGTGCAACGGACATGATTCCCCCTCCGCCGGGACCAACTGGTCCGGCCAATCAAAAATCGACTGCTGGATGTGCGCCTAGAGGCGCTCGGTGAGCATGCGGATGGCGAGCATGTAGAGAGACACTGCCGTCACCATCAGCGACGCCGCGACTAGGATGGCGGCGATCGTCCCAGGATAATTCAGGTCATTGGTCGGCCTTTCTCGTGTCGGGAACGGCAAGGGTAGCCGTCCGAGCCACGAGGAAGAGGCCGTCGAAACCTTATTCTCAACGCCGGAAATTGCCGATGAGGAAAAACCCCCTATCATCGCACTGCTGCTCATCAGCGCGCGAACCGCGCTGTCGCGATCGGTATAGCCGAGCTTTCGCACCGCATTGGCAATGTACGCGTCGACCGTCTTGGGGGAGAGTTGCAGGTCGGCCGCGATGTCTTTGGTGCGCTTATGCTGCGCGACACCCTTCAAACATTCGATCTCCCGAGGGGTCAACGAAGAGAAGCGCGAATCATCCATGGTCCTAAGCTACCCCAATGCTGAACCATTTTGGACCGTTTAGTATTTCTCCGACATCAAGAAAAAATCGGGATCGGCATCCCGGGCCCCTTCCGACGGGCGCGCACCCGGCAAACGTCACGCTGTTCGGCTTCGTGGGACAGTGCATTTTGAGTATGTATATGCTGCTTTGCCCGGTCCCGAGGTGCGTGAGGAAATCGGGGAAGGTTGGCGGACATCGATCCGCTCCAGGGTCTCTGTGGTCGCGAGCAGCCGGATTCCACCCATTCGCCGCGCGTTATAGACGGCAAGGGCCATAGCGCTCATCCGACCAGTACAGGACGCAGCAGCGCATGCTCGCTCGCCAGGTCGTTGCGAATCGTGGTGGCCGCCACGCCGCCTTCGCCCATCGCGTGGCTGATCTGGTCGAGACCCTTGACCACGTCTCCCGCGGCATAGAGCCGCGCGACATCGGTCCGTTGATGCGCATCGACGAGCAGGCAGCCTTCGTCCGACCGCGCCGCGCCGAGGGCGATGGCCACCCCCGAATTGATGTCCGAGCCGAGCGCCGGATAGAGGCTGTCGAAGCGCCAATCGCGCTCGGGCGTGCGCAGGCCGATCTTGTCGCCGTCGATCGCGAAGGCAGTGGTAGGACCGTCGACCGTTGCCACCCCGCATTGCGCCAGCAGCGCGCGCTCGGCAGGGGCGAGGTCGTGCTTTCCCCCTAGTGCGATCAGCGTCACGTCCGCGGTGTAACCGCGCAGGAATACCGCTTCGCGCGTGCCGTGGCCGCCGGTGCCGAGCACCGCGACGCGGCGGTCAGTCACTTCATACCCGTCGCAAATCGGGCAATAGCGCAGCAATCCGCGCGCCAATGCGGTTGCATGCAGTTCGTCGGGCATCGGCGGACGGCGATTGACGACTCCGGTAGCGAGCAGGACGCTCCGCGTGGCGATGACCTCGTCGCCAACCGAAACTAGCAGGCCGTCGGGGGCCTCGCTCAGGCCGGCAACTTCTGCCTGCACCAAGGCAGCGCCATAGCGTCGGGCTTGCGCCCGCATGCGGTCGAGCAGGTCGGCACCGGCGATGCCATCGGGAAACCCGGCATGGTTACGCGTCATCGGAATCGTCGCCGCGCGACTATTGCCGGCGTCGATCACGCGCACGTCGAGATGAAAGCGCGCAAGGTAGATTGCCGCCGTCAGCCCCGCCGGGCCGCCGCCCACCACCACGCAGTCAAGCATGGCGGTGCGGTGGTCCAATACGCGACCGGCTGGACGCTGCGGCCGTCAGACGGTGGCCTCGGTCAAGGTCGTGGTTTCCGGCTTGGTCAGGCCATTCGCCTTGTAATGGGCGAGCAGCTCTTCCTTGCGCGCGCGAAGATGGTCGCCGAGCGAATCCATGTCCAATCCGGCGTTGCGCGCCTGGCTGAACATGCCTTCCATCCGCTTTTCTTCCTCTTCGACATGGTGCTCGATCTGTTCCGACAGCACCTTGACCTTGGCGTCGTAGAATTCGTCGCTCGGCGCGCCCGCCTCGATCTCGGCGATCAGCACCTTGGCGCCATCATGTTCGACATAGGCCTCCTTGAGCAGATCTTCCTCGATCTTGCCCTCGCAGGCGGGGTAGAAAATCTCTTCCTCGATCTGGGCGTGGACGGTCAGTTCGAGGCAGATGTCGAGCGCGATCTTCTGTTTGCTGCCCTCGCCGCGCGCATTCTCGAACCGTTCAAACAGCTCCTCGACCTTGCGGTGATCGGCTTTCAAAAGCGCGATCGCATCCTGTTTCTCGGCCATATTGTCTCTCCTGGATTTCCCCCTTCAACCGCATCGAGGTCGGGTTCGTTCCAGCTATCGCTTTGTTGCGAGTCGTTAGCAGGGCGGAGGGGTGGGCGCGGACGAAAACTTCAGACCGCAATGTGCGCCCCGGCCGCCGCCAGCGTTTCGCGCACCCGGGCCAGCGCGGCGCCGTGCGGATCGCGTTCGTCGAGCAGGGCGAAGGTACCGTTGAGCGCGAACACGCAATGGCCGTGAACCGTCGCCAGCAACGAGCGCGCGAGCGCGGGGGCGCGGTCGCGACGATCTTCGGGCAGTACGGCCGCGATTTCGCCTCTCAAGATATCGGTCAGCACGCCGCGTTGGCGCGCATAACGATCGGGAAGGGGCACGCCGACCGGCAGCCGGTGATCGTAAATCGCCATCCAAAGATTGCGGTTACTGGTGGCAAAATCGAAATAGGATGCGACCAGCAATGCGATGCGATCAGGACCAGCGTTTTGCAGAGACCGGGCGATCGTTTCCGCCCAGATCAGAAACGTACGGCCGTTGATCGCCAGCATCAGATCGTCGAGACTGTCGAACACGTTGTAGATCGTGCCAACCGAATAGCCGATCCGCTTCGCCACCTCCCGCGCCGAGAAGCGGTGATAGCCGACCTCGGCCAGCAAGGTATGCCCGGCACCGACGATCAGCGCCTCAAGCTCTTCCCGCGTGTGATCCGACCGGCGTCCCATGAAGTCCGCCTAAGTGTAAAATTGAACACTGTCTAATATTTTTATTGAACACCGCTCAGTTTATGCTATCCAGCGCGCCATCCTGGAGGAGGCGCGGGCAATGACGGCGTTGGTGCTGATCGGTCTGATCGTGGTAGCGGCGGTTTTGTGGCAACGCGACGACGCGCTCAAACTGCGGATCGCCTCGCTTGAGCTGGCCCTCGATCGCGGGGAGCGGATCGCGCGCGATGCCATGGCCGATCAGGCAAGATTCGAGCGGGCCGACTGGATTACGCCGGGGCCGTCGTCTGCCGAGGAAGGGCCGGTCCCCCAAGCGACCGCCGAGGCCGAACCGGTGACGAGCTATGTCGCGACCGAACCGGAAACCCTCCCCCCTGCCCCGATTATCGAATCGGCGACCCACGTTGCGGCGCCGGCCGAACATCACGCAAGGCGGTTCGGGTTCGAGGATATCTTCGGGCGCTACCTGCCGATCTGGGCCGGCGGCATCACGCTCGCGGTGGCGGGGTTCCTGATCGTCAAATATTCGATCGATGCCGGCCTATTGTCGCCGCCGGTGCGCGTGATCCTGGGCCTGGCGTTCGGCAGCGGGCTGATCGCTGGCGCGGAACTCGCACTGCGCCGCGACGACGTGGCGCGCGATCCGCGCATCCGCCAGGCGTTGTCGGGCGCGGGCATCGCTACGCTCTATGCCTCCGTGCTGGTCGCGGCGAACCTCTATCACCTGATCGGACCGATGACCGCGTTCGCCGGGCTGGCCGTCGTGACCCTGCTCGCCGCATTGCTGTCGATCCGCTTCGGCGCGCCGAGCGCGGTGCTCGGGCTGGTCGGCGGCCTCGCTGCGCCAGCACTCGTCGGATCGACAGCGCCAGATATTCCGTTGCTGGCGAGCTGGTTGGCGTTGACCGCGGGCGGATTGTCGATGCTCGGGCGACGCCAGGGTTGGTGGTGGCTCGGCGCGCTCGCGGTGGCGGGCGGGTTCGGCTGGGGCCTGGTGCTGGTCACGACCGGATTGCACGACATCGCATCATTGCTGTCGACCGGCATGCTGATCGTGATGCTCGCGATCGTCTTTCCGCTTGCGATGGTCGGTGATCCCGGGCGCGTGGTCCGCGTGATCGCCGCGTTGTTCGGCTGCGCGCAAATGGCGGCGATCGTTGCGATCGGCGGTTTCGCCCCGATCGACTGGGGCCTGTTCGCCTTGCTGTCGGCGGCGATGATCTGGCTGGCGCGGCGCGAGCCCAGCTTGGCCGAATTGCCGCTGGCCGGATTGGTGGTCGGGCTGCTGCTCACCGCTGTCTGGCCAAGCCCTGACGGCATGATGCTGGCGCTGGTACTGGCCGGTGGGTCGGCGATCTATGGCCTGCCTGCCTTGTGGCGGCTGTGGCGCCCCGATGGCCGGTTTAGCGATGCAGCGCAGGTGGCGGCGCTCGGCCTTGCCGGCGTGCTGATCCCCGCGAGCCATTTCTGGTTCCAGCAACCGCGCGCCGATTTCGCGCCACTGGCACTCGTTGCGGCGTTCGTGACGAGTGCCGCGGCCGGCTGGGGCTGGCGGACGGCCGTCCGGCGCGACGATGCGCGGTTCGCGATCCTGGGTATCAGTGCCGTCGTGCTGGCGGCACTTGGCGCCAGTCTGCTGGCGCCGGTGTGGGCGATCGGACCGATCGTCGCGCTGGGCGCGGTCACGATATTGTTGCTGGGTCGCGTCGCCGACGACGATCGGATCGGCCACTCCTCATTGGTGGCAGGAATGACTGCATTGGCATTGCTCGTTGGCTATGACGCCGACGAGATCGGACGTGCGGTTGGCCTGGTGCAGGATCACGATATTGGTATCGCCTTGCTGCGCTGGACAGTCGGGGCTGCGGCGGCGGCAAGCTTCGCCCGCTGGTCGATCGACTGGGGCGTGCGCCAGGGCAGTGCTGCAATAGCCGTCCTGCTCATCTATGTCGCCGCGGCACAGGTCGTGCCCGCAACCTGGCTAGCGCTGGTGCCGGCGGTGATTCTCGCCGGCGCGGCGCTGGCCGGCCGGCGCACACCGCCAACCGCGGCGCCAACGGCTGCCTTGTTGTCGATCGGCTGGGCCGCGCAGCCGCTGCTGATCTGGGCAGCGGGCGCGGGCGGCGCCATCGTCGGCATACCCTTCCTGGTCACGGCGACCCCACCGATCGACATGACGCTGATCCGCGTTGCCGCGCCGGCCTGCGTGCTCGTCGCTTTGTTGCTCCGCGATATCGTGCCCAAGCGGCTGCGAGAGATCGGATCGATCGTCGCGATCGTGCTCAGCCTGATCGCCGCCCACTCATTGTGGAAGCATGTCTTCGCGATCGTCGACGGGGTGCATTTCGTCGCTGCCGGCATGGCCGAGCGAAGCATGTGGGAAGCCTTGCTCGCCGCCACCGCTATCGGCGCCTGGCGGCTCGGCGCCCGGCGGATCGCGATAGGAATCGCGACGACGGCTTTGCTTCATTTCGCCTGGTTCACGGGCGCGATGCACAATCCGTTATGGACCGACCAATTGGTCGGACCGTGGCTGGTGCCGGCCTACGGCATCGCCTTCGCCTTGCTGTGGCTGTCGAGCCATGCCTTTCCCGGGCCAGGCGCGGACCGCGCCCGCGACGGGATGCGGATGGCGCTGATCCTGATGCTCGCCGCGTCGCTGCTGCGCCAGGCGTTCCACGGCTCCCTGCTGTCGGAAGCCGGGGTGAGCCAGACCGAAGACATCGGCCGGTCGCTCACCGCGATCGTGATCGCGATCGGCTTCCTGCAATGGGGCATCCGCCGCACGTCGCGCGACTGGTGGATCGTCTCGCTGGTGCTGATGCTGGCGGCGGTAGGCAAGGTGTTCCTGCTCGATGCAGCCGGCCTTGACGGGCTGCTGCGCATCGCGTCGTTCGCCGCGCTCGGCTTCAGCCTGATCGGGGTGGGGTGGCTCTATAGCCGCTATCTTCCCGATGCCGCATTGGCCGACGCCGCGTTGACCGAAGAGTCATACTCGACCGATACCGTTCCTGCCGACACCCGGGGGTAACATGTCCGCACCTGATTTCTCGCTGCTCGCGAAGCGCCGCTTCGGTCCGATGTTCGTCGTTCAGTTCATCGGCGCGTTCAACGACAACGCGCTCAAATATGCGATGCTCTTCCTCGTCACCTTCACGCTCTACAAGGGCGACGAGAATGGCGCGGCGTCGCTCGCGGCGCTGGCGACCGGCCTCTTCATCCTGCCTTATTTCCTGTTCTCCGCGCTCGCTGGGCAGATCGCCGATGGCTGGGACAAGGCGAAATTGATGCGCATCGTGAAGGGCGCGGAGATCCTGTTCATGGCGATGGGCCTGGCGGGGCTGGCGCTGCAATCGGTGCCGTTGCTGTTGACGGTGCTGTTCCTGATGGGGTGCCATTCGACCATCTTCGGTCCGGTCAAATATTCGATCCTGCCCCAGCATCTCGGCCCCAATGAGATCATGGGCGGTACCGGCATGATCGAGGCGGGCACGTTCCTCGCGATCCTGGCGGGCCAGCTGATGCCCAATTTCATCCCGCCCTGGGAAGCGGGCCTGGTCGCGACCGGCATGGCCGTGTTGGGATTCCTCGCCAGCCTGGCGATCCCGCCTGCACCCGCGGCCCCGGGCGTGGTGCCGGTCGACCGCAACGTGTTCCGCAGCACCTGGCAAGTGTTGCGGTCGGCGCATGACGCGCGCGATGCCTGGCTGTGCATCCTGGGGATCAGCTGGTTCTTCGCGATCGGCGCGGTGTTGCTCAACGATTTCGCGCCACTCGTCAGCAACCGGCTCGGCGCGGGCAAGCCGGTCGTGACCCTGTTCCTGCTGGTCTTCTCGATCTCGATCGCGATCGGCTCGCTGGCGGTCAACCGCCTGCTCAAGGGCAGGGTGTCGGCCCGCTACGTGCCGCTCGCCGCCCTGTTGATGGCCGGATTCATGATCGACCTGTGGCAGGCGACGCACCATTTCGTCGTCACCGCCCCTGGCGCCGATATCGCCCGCTTCGTGGCCGCGCCGGGCAGCTGGCGCATCCTGATCGATCTCGCCGGCCTCGCCTTTGCCGGCGGCATGTTCATCGTGCCGCTTTATGCCTTGCTCCAGACCAACAGCCCGGTCGCCGAGCGGTCGCGGATCATCGCCGCCAACAATATCGTCAATTCGCTCGTCATCGTGCTGGTGATGGCAGTGGTGATCGCGATGGCGGCCTTTGGCGCGTCGATCCCCGCGGTGATCGCGACGATGGGCTTCTCGACCCTGGTCGTCGCGCTGATCAGCTGCTGGCTGCTGCCCGAAACAGTGATCAAGCGGCTGATGCGAACGCTGCTCGAAATCGCCTATCGCGTCGAGGTCCATGGCAAGGAGAACATGCCCAAGCCCGGTGAGCGCGCCGTGGTCGTGGTCAACCATGTGTCGTGGCTCGACGGTCTGCTGCTCGCGGTGTTCCTCCCGGGCAAACCCGTCTTCGCGGTGCATAGCGCAGTGGTCGCCAGTTGGTGGATCAAGCCCGCGCTCAAGCTGTTCCGCGCCTTCCCGGTCGATCCGACCAATCCGATGTCGACCAAGGCGATGGTCAAGGCGGTCAAGGACGGCAACACGCTGGTGATCTTCCCCGAGGGACGGATCACCGTCACCGGCGCGCTGATGAAGGTGTTCGACGGCCCCGGCATGGTCGCCGACAAGGCCGATGCGCCGATCATCCCGGTGCGGATCGACGGCGCGCAATATTCGACCTTCTCGAAGCTACGCGGCAAGGTGCGGTTGAAACTGTTCCCGAAGATCACGCTGACCGTGCTGCCGCCGCGGCGGTTCGAGATCAAAGGCGAGATGACCGCGCGCGCGCGCCGCGCGATCGCCGGGCGCCGTCTCTATGACGAGATGAGCAGCATGATCTTCGCGACGTCGGAAACCGAGACGACGCTGTTCCAGGCATTGCTCGACGCCAAGGACGTCAATGGCGGCAAGGCGCCGATCGTCGAGGACATCAAGCGCGAACCGATGACCTACAAGAAACTGGTCGTCGGCAGCATGGCACTGGGCCGCGCGTTCGACCCGATGACCAGGCAAGGCGAAGCAGTCGGCGTGTTGCTGCCCAATGTCGCCGGCGTGGTCGCGACCTTCTTCGCGCTGCAACGGATCGGGCGCGTACCGGCGATGCTCAACTACACGGCCGGGCTGACCAATTTGAAGGCGGCGTGCCAAGCGGCCGAGGTGCGCACGATCATCACCGCCCAAGCCTTCATCGCCCAGGGCAAGCTGGAGCCGATCGTCGAGGGCCTCGAAGCTGACGGGCGCAAGATCGTCTATCTTGAGGATATCGGCGCCGGCATCGGCGCGATCGCCAAGCTGCGCGCCTTGGTCGCGGCGCGCTGGGCCGGACGGCTCCATCGCCGCCGCGGGGTCTCACCCGACGACGCCGCAGTGATCCTGTTCACCAGCGGGTCGGAAGGGCTGCCCAAGGGCGTGGTGCTGACTCATCGCAACCTGCTGTCCAATTGCCAGCAACTGTCGGCGCGGATCGACTTCAACTCGTCCGACCTGGTGCTCAACGCATTGCCGGTGTTCCATAGCTTCGGGCTGACCGGCGGCACCTTGCTGCCGATCCTGAGCGGGATTCGCACCCTGCTCTACCCCAACCCGCTCCATTACCGGATCGTGCCCGCGCTCGCCTACGACGCCAATGCGACGATCCTGTTCGGCACCGACACCTTCCTGGCCGGCTATGCGCGGATGGGGCATAATTATGACTTCTACTCCGTCCGCTACGTCTTCGCCGGCGCCGAGCGCGTCCGCGACGAGACGCGCAAGGTGTGGGCCGAGAAATTCGGCGTGCGCATCTTCGAAGGCTATGGCGCGACCGAGGCGGCGCCGGTGATCGCGGTCAACACGCCGATGCACTTCAAGGCAGGCAGTGTCGGCCGCCTGCTGCCGGGGATCGAGGCCAAGGTCGAGACGGTCGAGGGTATCTGGGAAGGCGGCAAATTGTCGATCCGCGGGCCCAACATCATGGCTGGCTACATGAAGGCCGACCGGCCCGGCGCGTTGCAACCCCCGGAAGAAGGCTGGCACGATACCGGCGACATCGTGACGATCGACGAGATGGGCTTCGTCACGATCCGCGGCCGCGCCAAGCGCTTCGCCAAGATCGGCGGAGAGATGGTCTCGCTTCCCGCGGTCGAGGGTTATGCCGCTGCGGTCTGGCCCGATGCCGACCACGCCGTCGTCACCCGCGCCGATCCGCGCAAGGGGGAGCAATTGGTGCTGTTCACGACGGCTAAGGGAGCGAAAGCGACGGAATTGCAGGCCTGGGGCAAGGCCAATGGGATCGCCGAACTCGCCATTCCACGCGACATCCGGGTGGTCGACGCGCTCCCGGTGCTCGGGACGGGCAAGCTCGATTATGTGACGATGGGGGCCACGGCGGCGGGGTAGGTTACGAACCCAGCCTCCCGCCACTCGTCCCCCGTCCCTGTGCCGGGGCCCACGGGGAGGCAGGCGCTGGACAAGAGGCTCTTGCTTCGGGATGGAGGCACAGTGGATCCCGGCACAAGGCCGGGATGACGGAGTAGTGGTGGGTCACCAAGTAAGGACGACGGCTATATGCGTGTTCTGCTGACCAGCTTGCTCCTTCTCCTGGCGCTCCTGCCGCGCGTGGCCATGGCGCAGACCATCGAAACCCCTGCCCAGGCCCTGACCCGCGACGCCGCCGAATATGCCAAACTGTTCGCCGTGCCGCTGGAGGAAGCCGAACGCCGCCTCATCGCGCTTGAAGCGAGCGTCCCCATCACCGACGAAATCGAGGCCAGATATCGCGACCGTATCGCCGGCATCTCGATCCAGCACCGCCCCGACTTCCGCATCAACGTCTATCTGACCGGCAGCGACGCCGTCCCCGACGAGGCGCTGCGGCTCGGTGGGATGACCGTCCCCGTCACCTTCCGCATCGGCGCCCGCGCTTCGCGCGACCGCGTGATCTGGGCAGTGACCTGGCACCAGGCGCAGATCCGCGCGATGTTCTCGCGCCCGCCGGCAATGGGGCTCGATCCGCGGACCGGCGAACTGGTCGTGCTGATCACCAGCGGCGAGGCGAAGAGCGGCGTCGAGCAATGGCGCAAGAAGGTGGAGGCGGTCGCCGGCGTGCCGGTCAGCATCCGCGTGGTCGATCAGGTCGACGTCAATCTGGGTGCGCCGGTCGGCGGCGCGCGGCTGGAAGGGACCAGTCCCGACGACGGCAAGCGCTATCTGTGCACCAGCGGCTTCGTCGTCACCGACGGCACGCGCTACGGGGTCGCCACCGCGGCGCATTGCCTCGACCAGATGAGCTTCATCGCCCCCGACCATAAGGAAGTGCCGCTGGACTTCGTCGGACAATGGGGATGGGGCTATCACGACGTCCAGATCGGCACTGTACCGGAACCGCTCGCCGGCCTGTTCTACGCCGATACCGCCAAGACGATCGAGCGTCCGGTGACCGGATCGCGCACCCGCGACCAGACCCGCGCGGGCGATTTCGTCTGCCATCGCGGCGAGCGCACCGGATACAGCTGCGCGGTGGTCGAGCTGACCGATTTCGCGCCGGCTGGCGATCTGTGCGGGGGCGCGTGCCTGCCGACCTGGGTCACCGTGTCGGGTCCGACCTGCAAAGGTGGCGACAGCGGATCGCCGGTGTTTTCGGGGACGACCGCGCTCGGCATCCTGAAGGGTGCGACCTATCGCCCCGACGGCAGCTGCGCCTTCTATTTCTACATGTCCGTCGATTACCTACCCCAGCCCTGGTCGCTGGTTTTGGGCACCGCATCGGCACTGCCCAGCGTTCAACCGTCCTTACCCCCTGTCGCGCCGCCGGAGATTGGTGCAAGGGGACAGCCATGACCGCGATAGGGATTCTGGGGAGCGAGGGCCGGATGGGCCGCGCGATTGCCGCGATCGCCGCCGATTTCGGCGCGACCGTGGCGGGGGGCGTCGATGCCGGCGGCGATCCGCTGACGCTGGCCAAGGGTGCCGATGTGCTGGTCGATTTCACCGCACCATCGGCGCTCGAAGCGAACCTGGCGGCGGCGTGCGAGGCGGGGACGCCGATCGTCGTCGGGACCACCGGGCTGGGGCAGGCGCATCACGACCTGATCGACAATGCCGCGGCGCGGATCGCGGTGCTGCAGACCAGCACGACCTCGCTCGGCATCACCTTGCTTGCACGGTTGGTTGCCGACGCCGCCGCTCGGCTCGGCCCCGATTGGGATATCGAGATCGTCGAGGCGCATCACCGCCACAAGATCGACGCGCCCTCGGGCACCGCGTTGCTGCTCGGCGACGCCGCCGCCGAAGGACGCGGTGCCACGCTGACCGACCTCAAGGTCGTCGACCGTGCCGGGCTGACCGGCGCGCGCAGCGAGGGGACGATCGGCTTTGCCTCGATCCGCGGCGGATCGATCGCCGGCGATCATCAGGTGATCTTCGCCGGCCCCGGCGAGCGGCTCGAACTGATCCACCGCGCCGAAAGCCGCGAGATGTTCGCGCGCGGCGCGGTCCGCGCGGCCCTGTGGCTCGCCGACCAGCCCGCCGGCCGCTACGCGATGACCGAAGTTCTGGGGCTCTGACGCGCGCCATGAACAAGCAACAGGTGGTCGAGTTCTTCAGCCGCCTCGCCGCCGACAATCCGCATCCCGAAACCGAGCTCGAATCGGGCAATCCCTATCAATTGCTCGTCGCGGTCGTGCTGTCGGCGCAAGCGACCGATGTCGGGGTCAACAAGGCGACGCGCAAGCTGTTCCAGGAAGTCGACACGCCCGCGCAGATGGTCGCGCTCGGCGAGGACAAGCTCAAGGAACACATCAAGACGATCGGGCTGTTCAACACCAAGGCGAAGAACGTCATCGCCTTGTCCGAGCAATTGATCGCCGAGCATGACGGCCAGGTCCCCGACGATCGCGACGAGCTCGAGAAGCTCCCCGGTGTCGGGCGCAAGACCGCCAATGTCGTGATGAACGTCGCGTTCGGCGCCGAGACCTTCGCGGTCGACACCCACATCTTCCGCGTCGGCAACCGCACCGGGCTGGCGCGCGGCAAGACCCCGCTGGCGGTCGAACTCAAGCTGGAAAAGGCCGTGCCGCAGCCGTTCCGGCTGCATGCTCATCACTGGTTAATCCTGCACGGCCGATATGTCTGCAAGGCGCGCACGCCCGAATGCTGGCGATGCGTCGTTGCCGATCTTTGTGCGTTCAAGCCCAAGACGCCGCCGCCCAAATCGCGCCCGGCCTGACACTGGAGTAGAAGCAAATGCGCCCGCTGCTGTTCGCCCTCGCAGCCGCCGCGATCGTCGCGCCGCTGAGCGCGAAGGACAAGGAAGTCCCGCCCGCGACCCCCACCGGTCCCGCGGTCGATTGCGTCAATCTGAGCCAGGTGCGCGAGACGCATGTGCGCAGCGACAGCGTGATCGATTTCGAGATGAACAACCGCAAGATCCTGCGCAACACCTTGCCCAATTCGTGCCCAAGCCTCGGCTTCGAGGAGCGGTTCGCTTATTCGGTGTCGACCAACCAATTATGCTCGGTCGATACGATCACCGTGCTGCAATCGGGCGGCGCCGGCCCCGGCCCGCGCTGCGGCCTGGGCAAGTTCCAGCCGGTCACGATCACGAAATAGGCGCGAAATAGAATCGCTGGCGCGCGCGGCGATGCTTTGCTAGGCGCACCCGGCTCGCACCCGTAGCTCAGCTGGATAGAGCGCTGCCCTCCGAAGGCAGAGGCCACAGGTTCGAATCCTGTCGGGTGCGCCACGATTTCAATAACTTAGGTTGAGGCAGGCTGGCCATCTGTCCAATAAATGTCTAATAAATCGGCATGGATTGCCGCGGCTGTGGCTGGATTCGAACCGCTGCGTCACCAGCTATTCCTTCAGTCAAAATGGCGCTGATCGGCGCTCTGCCGTTTCGATGGTCGGTCGAGACCGGAGCGTCGGCTTAGCGCCCCACTAGCGGCCGTTCAGCCGACCTTGGCAGTTTGCCGAAAGCGGTCGTTTGTTCATCTAACCCTACGTGGCAGCCGGACGGCGGACTTATCTTCGTTGGCGGGGTTGCTGGAATCTAACCCGGGGGCATCGATTGCAAATCGCTTTTCCTTTGTGAGCATGTGGCAGGTCTCAACTGCTGAACATCGGATGGTCTGGCTTGTTCGAAGTATACCTGCAGACTCGGACTGTGTGGGTGGGGCCCCCTATCCCCTAAGGGAGGGCTGTCCGAAACTTGCTGCATCGTTCGGACGAGCGTGTCCGATGCATGGTACGCGCTTTGGACAACTCCGTCCGAAGTAAGTTACAAGTTTCGGACAAAAAATGTTGACTTTGTCCGAAGCCTACTGCATTTTTCGGACATGACACGGAGGTCTAGGGCGACCGATGACGATGTGGCAGGTAAGATCATGCGCCGGGTGAAGCGAAAGCCCGCCAATGCGTGGACGCCCGCAGACTTCGTCGACATCGGCAATCGCCAAGTCATCGACAAGAATCTCCAACGCCTCACCGCGGCCGGTGAGCTGCGCCGGATCGATCGCGGCCTTTACGACCTACCCGATTTCAATTCGCTGACCGGCAAGCCCAAAGTCCCTGATTATCGGGCGGTGATCGATGCGGTCATGCGCCGCGACCAAGCGCGCATGGTGGTCGATGGTATGACCGCCGCCAATGATCTGGGTCTGACCACTGCCGTGCCGGCCAAGGTGGAAGTGCTGATCGACGCCCGGCTCAGCCCGATCCGCCTCGGTAATCAGGAGATCACTTTCAAGCATGCCGCGCCGAGCAGGCTCTACTGGGCAGGCCGTCCCGCCATGCGGATTGTCCAGGCCTTGCACTGGCTGAAGGACGTGATCGAGCGCAATGACGACGAGGGCGCGCGCGTCCACGCCGCGCTAGCCCGTATTCTGAGCGATCCACGCCACGGCGCCAAGATGCGCAAAGACCTGAAAAACGGCCTCTCCGCGCTTCCGATCTGGATGCAGGATTTCGTCCGTGACCTGCTGGTAGCACCGGCGAAGGCGGCAGCATGAGCGCTGCCGGTTATCAGCAGGTGATCGCGGCAAAGGAAAGCGACCGCCGAGACCTTTTTCTCACGACTGCCAGCCGGCTCGGCACGCCGGTCGGCAATGTCGAGAAGGATTTCTGGGTCTGCTGGACGCTGGACCAACTCTATCATACACGCACCGCCGACCAGCCGCGCCTGTTGTTCAAGGGCGGCACATCGCTTTCCAAGGCGTATGGCCTGATCCGCCGCTTTTCCGAGGATATCGACGTCACGGTCTATCGCGACGACCTTGGTGAGGCGGCCAGTGTCGAAGAGCTTGACCAGCTCTCGAACAAAAAGCGCCAGGCCCGGCTCGATGCGATCCGCGATGCTTGCAGCAGCTACATCACCGGCCCGCTCAAGGACGAACTTTCCGCCCGGCTCGCCGATGCGAGTGGCGGCACCGGCAGGATCGAGATCGATCCGGAGGATCGCGACCGCCAGACCCTGCTGGTCTGGTACCCCTCTGTCGAGCATGCGCCCGATGGCTATATCAAGCCCGCGGTGCGCATCGAATCCGGGGCGAAATCGGCGCTCGATCCGAATGCCCCGGCAACGATCGTACCCTATGTCGCCGAAGACGTGGCGGACCTCGATCTCGCGGTGGCCGGCGTCACCACGATCATTGCGGAGCGGACCTTCTGGGACAAGGTCGTGATCGCCCATGGCCTGCGCCGCTGGTTCGAACGGCGCAGCCAGCTCCGTAACGAAGGCCAGCGTATCTCACGCCATTATTACGACCTGCATTGCCTAGCGGCGAGCGCACCGGGCGCCGCCGCGATGGCCGATGCCGCGCTCGGTGCGGATTGTGTCCGGCACGCGCGCATGTTCTTCAACCGGCCCGACTTTGACCTCGCTTCGGCGTCGCAGGGAAGCTTCGCGCTTGTGCCGGTCGATGGCATGCGCGAGGCGCTGCGCCGCGATTATGACGCAACGCAGGCGATGATCTTCGGCGCCGCACCGCGGTTCGACGACATCATCGCCTCGGTTGAAGGCATCGAAAAAACGGTGAACGGCAAATGATCCATGCCGGCCACAAACCGGAAGCAAATGTACGCGACTGTTGGCGCACAACCTTTGCTGGCGGGCCGGCCAAATGGCCCGCGCCAGGATTCAGTCAAAACAAATCTTCATTGCCTGAAGAAGTAACGTTTCGTAGCGATAGCGAATCGAAGCGCCCCGCCGTCCTGGCGGGGCGCTGTCGTTTCGCGAGGAGGGCCGATGAGCAATGGTATCAAGCAACTCGCGCAGAACAAATCGGGCCGGGTAGTGATCTCCGAACCCAAGGAGATCGCGCTCTATTCGATCCGGCCGTCGCAAAAGGCGATCGACCGGATCGAAAAGCTGGAACGGCTGACCGTCGAAGCGGAACAGCGCCTGGGCAATTTCGTCGTCGGCACGGCGGAGCGCTGACGCGGCACCAGCACCACGATGCAGGCGGAAATTCACCTTGGCGGCCTCCAGACCGACGATGACTGGGTCGATCTTGTCGATCTGATCCGCGGTAAGGACCAGAAGCTTCTCGAAAATCTCCTGGCAGAATTTGAAAAGGCAGGCGCCGGCGGTTTCCTGCTCGAAGGCGCCTATATCGATCGCGACTTCTCTGCCGCCTATGCTTCTTTCTACTCGACGCTGTTCGAGCCCTATCTGAAATATTGCCGCCGGCTGCATTTCTTCCGCGCCGATCTCTCGCATATCGCGGCGATCACCGACGCCGAGGCGATCGCCTATGAGATCGAACGGCAGAAAGAGGATTATCTCGGCTTCATCGTCCTACGCCCGGTGCAACATGCCCCGGTCGGTTCAGCGGTGATCGCCGCCAAGGCGCTCGACGAAGACGACAATGTCCAGATCGATGTCCGCGCCGATCACCCTGTTCATGTCCTTGGCGCCGATCTGAAGGTCAACGGCTTTGCGCTGACCCAGCAGGACAGCCGGGTCGGTGCCTGCGCCCAAGCCGCGATCTGGATGGCGGGCCGCCATTTCTACCGCGATCATGGCGGGCCGTGGTTCTCGATGAGCGACATCAACGAAGCGGCGCTCAAATTTACCGATCAGTTCGTGTCCCGCTCGATCCCGGCGGGATCGGACTTCCTGCGCCCTGACAATATGCTGCGCGCTCTGCGCGCCATGGATCGGCATCCGGTTTTCACTCCCGCGGATCGGCGGGACTTGGGCAGCTTTGCCGATGTGATCGGGCGGTATCTCGATTCCGGCATCCCGGTGCTTATCGGGCTGGGAACGCCGGGCGATCTTACCGCGGTCGGCCATGCCGTCGTCGCAATCGGGCGGGTGATGCGCGAACGCGGCGACGCGGAGCTGCCCGATTATCCGACCGCCGCTGAACTGATCTCCCACCTTATCGTCGCCGATGACCAGCGCGGGCCCGCTTGTCTGTTGCCAGTCCATGAAGCGGATCGCAGCGATGCCTATCCCTGGACGCTGGAGAAGAACGGCGTCCATTCGATCACGCCACTGCCCAACAAGGTGTTCATGACCGGCGAAGCTGCCGAGACGATCAGCCGCAGCCTGGTTGAGCAATGTTTCGAGCGGATCGAGGAGTATGGCGCGCTTGCCCGTGCGCGCGCGGACGATGGCGGCGAAGCTCTCCAGGACGCCAAATCGGTCGATCCGTCCTTCTACGCCGTCGCGCCGCAACGGCTGGTGGCGCGGACCTATCTCACCCATGGCTGGCGCTACAAGGGGCGCGCGCTGCGCAACCGCTTGCCGGACGTGTTCAAATATGAGCTGCTGAGCAAGCAGCTTCCCCGCTATGTCTGGGTTACCGAATATTCGCTGCCCGACGATCTGCGCGGGTTCGACCACTGCCAGCGCAAGGTGCGCGCGCATGTCGTCGTCGATGCGACCGGCTACAAGCATGGCGACAGCAATCTTGTCGTGCAGGTGCCTGGCGTCGCGATGTTCACGACCTTCGATGCGAACAATCCGATCGCCACCCGCGGCCTGATCTTTCGCGCGACCAACGAAGCGGAGCCGTTCCTGCCCAAGGTCAGGGGCTGGGACGATTTCGATCAATGCGCGGTACCCGCACTACCGGACGAACCCGGCCGAGCCCAGCCCGGCGGGTCAGAGCAAGCCTAGCCAGCGCAGCACGCGGCGCCACCAGCTGGCCGGCGCAGCATCCCCTTCATTCGATTGCGGCTCTACCGCCGCCGCCTGGCAATTGCGGATGTCGAACAGCGGATCGCCCGTTTCGTGGCCGCGATAGTGGAGGCACGGGGTGTCGCCGATGGCGTGCAGCCGGTTGCTGGTCGCGACTTGCTGGCGGTTGCCGTCATATTCGAGATAGGCGCTGCCAAGCGGGTGCTTCAGCCAGGGCGTCAGCAATTGCATCGTCAGGCCCACCGCCAGCGATGCCAGCACGCCATTGGGCCAGACGACCTGCGGCTTGCCGCCGGCTGCGCCATAGGTCTGCGCCTCCGCTTCGAGACGGGCTTCGGTGAGGATGCCGAGGCACCACAGGCACGCGCAACCCGGCATCGACAGCACGACCTGGCCGCCGATCGAGAAATGCTCGCCGACCGCATGCACGTCCATGCCCATGTCGATATAGGGGATCAGCAACCGGCGGCAGAACGCTTCGAGCTCCGCGCGCTCCGCGAAGGAATCGACGCCGCCGATGATGATATCGCACTCGGCAAGCGCAGCCGTTGCATCCTGCCATTTGCAGCGCAGTGCACGAAGCCGCGGCCGATCGACCAGATTGCGCACCATGCGCGCGGCAATGTCCGCCTTGGCGCGGCAGGCCGTCACATCGTCGAGCGTACCGCCGATCAGCCGGTTGAGATTGGTGTCCTCGATGATGTCGGGATCGACAGCGACAATGCCGGCGATGCCGATATGGGCGAGCTGCTGGATGACATGCGAACCGCCGCCGCCCAGGCCGACGATCCCGATAGTGACCCGGGCGAGGCGCGCATCGCTGTCCGCGCCGAGAAAGCTTTGCCGGTCATATCGGCTCATCGTGCATCTCCTTCAAGCCAAAGCGGGGCGCCGACCGCGGTGAAGCGCGTGATCTGGTGCGGGCCGTCGGTGCGCGACAGCCAGAGGTCGCCGCGCATCTGATCATGGCTGAGCAGCAGCGCGCCGTGTGGCGCATGCGCGGCGACGTTGAAAAAGTCGGGTATGAACTTCGCGTTCTCGCGATTGTCGGTACCGCTGAACGCCGGCGTTCCGACATGCTCATGGACATGCACGTGCAGCGCGACGGTGCGGGTCTTGTAGCTGCGTTCGAGCGCCGCGCGGATCGCCGCTGAATTCATCATCGCGCCGACGCTGCGGTCGTGCGCATAATGATCATCGGCGACCGGATGATAGTCCTGGGCGAGCAGCATCAGGCTGCCCGTGCCGAGGCGCGACACCCCGGCGCTGACCCAGCCCACCCGCTCATAGGCGAAAGGATGGGGGCGGGCGAGGTCGCTGCGGATCATGTCGAGCAGCGTGCTGCGGATCTTGAAATGGATGCTCATCGGAATGCCGCCAGATGGTTGGCAAGGATGCTGGTCCAGGCTTGCTCGGCGAGGATATGGTTCCACGACCAGGTGAACCATTTGCGGGTGAACAGATTGTGCTCGGTCCAGTTTGCGAGCGGCCCGGCTATCGCTGCGCTCAGGAACAGCCGGGTCTTGTAGCCGCCATGCTCGTGGGGACAGAGCAGCGCGTCGCGCGTGACGGGGCCGCTGCGCGTCGCGATGACCAGCCCCGGCATATGCACGAAGGTCTGCCCGCCCTGAACCAGCGGCGCCGCATCCGGGTAGATGGCCCGGATGCGCTCGACTTCCTCCGCCGCGTTCACGACGAACCGCCCTGGCGGACATGGCTGACGAACTTGGCCTTGGCGACGACGTGAATCGTCTCGCCCGGGGCCAGGGTGTGGAAGCTGCCGGCCTTGTCCACCCAGTCGAGGTCGAGATCGGCGGCGACGGCGAGGGCTTCCTTGAGCGTCTCGGTGGTATAGTCGCCGGCGCGGATCTTGACCTTGACGCCGTTGAGCTCGACGGTGACCAGCCGCGGTTCCTGGGAGCGTTCCGTGGTGTAGAAGCGCTCGGTCTCGGCCCCCTTCAGGCTGATCGTCTCATCGGCTTCAACCAGATCGTCCTTACCGCCCTTGGGGTCGTAGAAGACGTCACGGTCGTCGGCGATACGGGCGAGCGCCCGCAGATCCGCACCGGTGATGGTTTCGTTGCCATAGGGGTAGCGCCGCCCGTCGACGATGACGAAGAAGAGGCGATCGGCACGGGCGGTGGTGAACTCCTCGGCGCCATCGGCGCGCAGGCTGATATCTTCGGACAGGTTGATGTCCTCCAGCATGCCGTCGGGCTGGCGGAAGAACAGCAGATGCTCGTCGACCGGGTAACGCCCGGCCGCTTCGAGCAGATCGCGGCCCTTGAGCAGCGGGTCGGCAAAGCTGTGATCGATGCCGTCGATGGTGACGGCGAAGCGCTTCACGCGCGAGACTCCGGTGGTCATTTCCCAGGAACTCCAAGTGAGGCGCTTGCCTCGTTGACGAAAACGCCATATCTAGGATGGCGATAGCGCACAGATAGGAGCAATGGCGTTTATGTCAACTATTTCATCGCGAATTCGCCATGTCTGACGACGCAAATGTTGCGGACGCCTTCCGCGCCCGACTGGCAAGTGCCCGGGACGCAAGGGAAATCAGCCAAGGTGAGCTGGCAAAAAAAGCGGGTTTACCGGCCAGCTCGATCTCGCATTTCGAAGGCGGCGGGCGAAAGCCGTCGTTCGACAATCTCAATCGGCTTGCTGACGCCCTCAATGTCACGACCGACTATCTGCTCGGCCGCAGCAGCGATGTCGGAACCTCGGCGGCGGTGCAGAAGCTGAGCCGTCACCTCGACAAGCTCAACGCCTATGACCTCGATATCGCTGAGCGTTTCATCGAAGTGCTTGCGAGCAAAGGCGAGGATCCGTCCAAAGACTAATGATAGCGCGTTCCACTGGCTCGCCAAGCGGGGTGTGCCGAAGGTCCAGCCGGGCATCTTAGGGAAAGACCACGCCTGACCGGAGGTCGAGACACCCCGCTCGAGAACTATGGACGCGGGACCGCTTGGGCTGAGTTGTGGCTCGGCCCGTACCTGCCATAAAACCGAGATGAACGAACGTCTGCATTCTAGACGCGGCACAGGTGTCGCTAATGGCGGACTGTAAGTCTTAGCGGGCTCGTCAGGCCAGCTGAACGAGTGTCCGGTCTCCGCGTCGGCCGGCTAAAAGCGGCCAGTCTGCAAGCGGCCCACTTCCTGCCATTCCTATTTTGCAGTGATCGAACGACTGGATCTGGGCCGTTTGCCGAACGGCAGGTTCTAGACGAGCTATTGTGCGAAACGGACATTCGATATGCCTCGGTTTGCCGATCTGGGTGCGGGCCGGGAGCGCGGAATGACCTTCGACGAATATCAGACCGGTGGGATGGCGCTGTACGCCGACTTCGCCGAGGCGGTGGCGGACATCCTCGAGGCCGCGATCGCCGAGCAACGCGACCTTCGCCTGCAGAACATACAGTGCCGCGCGAAGGAGCCGGCGTCGCTCGAGGCGAAGCTCGCAAAGGCCGGGGCGAAGGCCGACACGCCGATCGGCGACGTCGCCAAGGACGTCGCAGGCTGCCGCGTGATCCTCTACACCAACGGCGACGTCGAGCGGTTCCGGAACAGCGGCATCCTGCGCGACAACTTCGAAGTCGATTACGATCGCTCCAAGATGCACTACCCCGAGAGCAAGGAGGAGGGTGCCGAGTTCTTCATATCGGAGAACTGGGTCGTGACGCTGAGCGAGCCGCGCAACGTGCTCCCCGAATACCGCCGGTTCGCCGGACTGCGCTGCGAGATCCAAATTCAGACGATCCTCGACCACGCCTGGGCCGAGATGGCGCACGACACCATATACAAGCCGATGACCGACGTTGGGTTCGGCGCCGCGAAGATCGAGGCGATGCGCAAACGGCTGCGCAAGGTGATGCAGGAACACCTCCAGCCGGCGGGCTACGCCTTCGACAAGATCGCCAGCGACTATGCCCAACTGCGCGACGGCAAGGAGATGTTCGACGGCGACGCCCTCGCGGCGATCCGCGGCTGCGACGACCGCAACAGCCTCGAGGAGACGGTCGAGCGCTACTCGAACTTCGTGCTGCCCCACTTCGATGACTACGTCGCCGCCGCGCCCGACATCATCGACACGATGTCCGACGCGGCGATGCGCGCGCCCGGGATGCCCGAGGTGCCACTCAGGTACTTCAACCGCGAGTATCCCGGCACCAGGTCCCACGCGGTTATCGCCAAGATCTGCCGGATCCTGGAAAGCGTCTATCTGATCTACGCGACGCCGGAGCGGATGTTCGACGCCGTGATCGCCATGCGCCGGGCCGCCGTCACGGACGACGAGCGCAAGCCGATCGACGATCTCGCCCGGCGGTTTGCCCAGTATGACCTCCATGCCTGGAAGAAGGTCGGGCCGGGAATCCAGCGGCTGATCGTCGACAGGATCGCGGGGATTGAGGATACCTCCCTGGTCGACGCCGCGGCGACCGCCACCATCATGCTGAAGGAGACCCTCTCGAGCACGGTGACCGGCACCAGCTGGAAAGCCGACGCGATGCTGCTTCACAACGGATCGGTCGTCGTCACCGACGAGCTGAAGCAGATCCGCCGCGATGCGCTGGGACAGCTCGAGCGCCTGCACGGGCTCCTCGCCGACGACGGGGCAAAGGAAAATGTGCGGCACGCCATGCTCGCCGCGGGCAGCACACCGAACAACGCCGGCTACACCGATCAGCTCGGCGAAGTCATCATGGACGACCTCGCTCAGGTTATGGGGTTCTTCGCTGGGGTGATCCCCGACCTCGGGCTCGAGGCGAGGCGGCATCTCGAGGTCGCCGTCCACCAGCGATACTACGCCTACCACGCGCTGCCGCCCGCCATGGTCGGTAACGCCGCGCTGACGGCAGCGCAGGGGCGGCTGCTCGAGGCGTTCGCCGAAGTCCGTGCCGCGCTAGACGCCAATCCCGAACTGGCCCGCTACCGGCTGCTCGTCGGCTACGACAGCGTGACCGCGAGCATGTGGGCGAAGCCGGGCTTCGACTACGAGGCGAGGAAGGAAGAGCAGTCCGCCGGCATCGAAGCGCTGATCGCGGAAGTCACCGCCGAAACGTCGGACGAGTGGCTCGCGCGGCTCGAGCGCTTCGTCGAGACGCGCAGCAGCGATGGGGCGACGTTCATTGGACTCCAGGATTTCATCAAGCGGCTCGCGACGACCCAGCCCGACATCCTGCTGTCTTGGTTGCCCCGGCTCAGCGACCGCCTCGCGGCATGGCTGCCAGGCATGCTCCACGGACTCTGGGAAGCCGGCCGCGGCCCGGACATAGACCGCCTGCTCGAGGGCTGGGTCGGCGAGGACCGGCACCTGTCCTCAATCGCCTACTACCTGCAGTTCGCCGAGGCGTTCCGGTTCGACCTGCTGGCCACCATCACCGCTAAGGGGCTGGCCGCGGCGGACGACGCGATCCTGCACAACGCCGCCATCGCCGCCGCCCGGCAGTCGGCGAAGCGTCCGCAGGGCCTGTTCGACGAGATCTACCTGCCGGCCGCGCGGTCACTGGCGTCGCGCGGCGTGTTCAGCTGGACCGGCGGCATGTTCAACTGGGACCAGGTAGCGCTGCTCAAGGGGCTCTCCGCCGAGCAGGTCGACCCGCTGCTCGCGGTGATGACCGACATGCCGCGCCTGGGCAGCGACGGCGAGGCGATGCTCGCCGTCATCGCGGCGGAGCACGTCGAGGCCGTCATCGACCTGGTCGGGCGGCGCTTCCAGCACGACAGCAAGAACGGTGACATCCGATACGAGGACCTGCCGCACGGCCTCCACTACCTGCGCGCGCCGCTCGCGGCCGCCCCGGGCGAGCTCGTGGCGGCGGCGAGGGCGTGGTTCGACGCCAATCCGGCGTTCTCGCAGTTCCACGGCGGCCGGCTCATCGCCGAGCTCTTCCCCAACTTGGAGCATCCGCTCTATCCGCTGCTCTACGGCCAGCTCGAGCAGGGTCGGGAGGGCATCGACTTCGTGCTCTCGGTGCTGAGGGCCTACGAGGGCGAGAAGTTCCTGCATCCGCTGCTGCGCGCGATCGTCGGTTTCCTGCCCGCGGACGACGAGCTGCTGAACATCGTCGACATCGTCATCGACTCGAGCGGCGTGCTCGTCGGCGAATACGGCTCCGTCGAGGCGCAGGAGGCGCGCAAGGCCCTCGTCGCCGAGTGGGAAGCCGACGAGAACGAGGCCGTGCGCGACTTCGCCGCGCGCTTCATCAAGTCGGCGGACAACCAGCTGGCGATGGAGCGGCGCCGCGCCGACCGGACCGTCGCGCTGCGCAACATCGAGTTCGACGGCGCGTAAGTGGCTAATGCAGAGCAATTACTCGCGTGAATTGCGACGCGCCTCACAAGCGGCTTTTCAACCCATGGCGGCTTCTGGGGTGAATGTTGGCGCGGTTATATGACCACTTATAGGGCGCTTAGCCGCCTGCGTCGTCGACTGAGGACTTGAGTGAATCCTGATCGCTTTCGACCTGGTCGCTTGCTGCCTGCGCATCGGGCACGACATCACGCCAATTCTCGCTCTGAAAACGGTCCATCTGGGAGCGAAGCTCGCCGCTTGATGTCTCGAGCGCATCAGCCTTCCCTTTGATGTCGGATATCTCCGCCTGGAGGCTTTCGACCTGAGCCCGCAGCTCTTCGTTCTCAGCTTTCGTCCTATCCAGCTCGGATTGCCCGCAACCTGTCAAAGCCAGCGCTGCTACAATTATCGTGATCCCCATCCGCATTTGCCGTCCCCCTATGACAGAAAATCCTGCGCGATCTCGGCTTGGAGTCAATTGGACCGAGCCAATCCGGCTCGAATGGCCCAGTTCATCTCCGTCACAATCATTTGTTGCTTTTGGGATTGCGCCGCGAGAGGTCGGACGACTGGAATTGGGGCGCGGAGCGGACGATCAGCTAGACCAGTCCTCGACGACGTTCGATGAACGCCTTGAGCGACGCGAAGATCACCAGGGTCGAGCTTCCGACCTTGACCACATCAATCTCGCCCGCGGCGATGAGCTCGTACAGTTTGCTGCGGCCGATACCGGTCAGCTCGACGGCACGGCGAATACGCACCGTGATCGGCTCGCCGGGTACCTCCTGCGCGAGCTCGGCCTTGGCGCGCGCCGTGGCTTCCTCGACCTGGTCACGAAAGCTGGCGCCGGCTTCAAACTTCCCAAGGGTCATTGGACTGTCCGTTCCTTATCGAGCGTGAGCAATTCGGCGTCGAACGACGACAATCGCTCGGCGATCTCGTTGATGAACGCCGCGTGCAGCTTTGCGCCGAGCGCGTGCGCTTCCTCGCTGATCGGCGGCAGGCTGGCGGTTACCGCTAGCTGATGCTTGATCAGCCGCGACACGCCCTCCCAGAGGAGGTCGAGGCTATGCCGCAGGCGCGCCACGTTGCGCTCCATCCGCGTGATCCGCGCGAGCACCGCCTCGCTCGCGCTCGGTGCGTCGCGCCGGTCGAACCATGCCTCCAGCGCCTCGACCAGGATCTCCGACCGGGCGCGGCCCGAACTCTTCGCAACCATGTCGAGACGCTTCGCGAGCTGTTCGGTGAGGAAAAGCTGGTGACGGGTCTTGAAGGTTTTCATGAGCAGCGTCCTGTCGGGGCGAACGCGCGCATGATGCGGAGACCGCAACGTCGTGCGAAGGGCGCTGTGGGGAGGGCTTCGGCGATTTACGGCTATTTGCGGTGGGTCAGCCGATGCTTGGGCCCGAGCGCTGGCGCCCGAAGGTCCAGTTCACGCCGCCGTCGCGGACGATGCCGCCGACCTGCTGCCCGATCCGCCGTTCAAGCACATCGGACCACGGCACCAGCGTGAACTCATGCGAGCGCTGGACTAGGCCGAACTTCTCCGAGCCGATGGTAACCTTGCGCGCGAGCACGCCATGCACATCCTGGCCGCGGCGGGCTTCGGCGAAGTCGAGCCCGAGCTCGTCGCTCAGACGGCCGGCAACCGCGACCAGTTCGCGCGCGCGCAATCGCGCGACGAGATCGGCGGGCAAGAAGACCTCGCCGCCCCTCTCCTCGCCAATCCCTTCGCGCAACAGCCAAAGCTGCCGGGCTCTCAGTGCCTCGCGCAGCTCGGTGCCGAACCCGTGGTCGACAAGGGGGAGCGGCTCGGTGCTGACGAGTTCCTGGTCGAGCCAGGTCGGGCCCGAGCGCTGCGCCAGATTACTCACCCGCTCGTCGACCAGCGTCTCGATGGTGAGCGGCGCATCGACGATCAGCTTGCGCTGATGCGCTTCGAGCAGGTCGAGATGATCGGGCGCGATCTTCCAGCTGCCGTCCGGCAATCGTTCGACCGGGCCGCCGGCCCGGCGCAATGCTTCGAGCCGGCGGACATGCGTTTCGGCAAAGCGGTCGGTCGCCATCGCATCGTGCTTCAAATGATGATCAACCGAGTAGATTCCGCCGCTCGCCGCCGCGACCTCGGCAATGGTCCGATCCGAGGCGCGGATATCGAGCGGCCTGGGTGCGAGCCGGACGAGGCTGCCCACCATCGCTGACTCGCGCGTCGTGCCGATATCCACATAGTGCGTCCGCCCATCGATCCCGTCGATCAGCAGGAAGCGGCGATCATGATGCGCGTCGGCAGCGCCGAACCGCACGACCTTGCCGACCAGCTCCGACTGATCGAGCGGGTCGCGGATGTTGTAGAGCTCGGGCCGGCGGTCGAGTCCAGTCTTCGCCATTTCGTGGTGCATCGTGCGGATGATGTCGCCGCGCCGGCCCATCGCCGTCAGCGTCGCCTCCGCCGCCGGGTCGAGCGACCAGGCGAGCGGTCCTTCGCGACGCGCCAGCTCCATCGTTTCGAGCGTGCGTGCCCGCGCGACCAGCAATTGCTGGAAGCTCGGGTCGGCGCCGTCCGCTAGCGAAAGGTCGACACGACCTTCATGCGCGCGCTCTAGCAAGGCCCGGTCGAGCCGCGTCAGCCGCTCGGCGTCGACTTCCTGCCGGAGTTGATCGTGGACCTCGCGCTCGGTCTGGGGCCCGAGCGCGCGCGTCATGATCTCGGACGCGCGATGACGGATGCCGTGCGCGATATAATCGCCGGCGATGTTGAGCATCTTCCCGTCCTCGGTCCTGCCTCTGACCAGGATATGCGTATGGGGGTGACCGGTATCGTGATGGTCTATCGCGATCCAGTCGAGCGTCGTCCCGATATCCCGTTCCATCTGCGCCATCAGGTCGCGCGTGAACGGCTTCAGGTCGGTGAACTCGCGGCCGTCCTCGGCCGAGACGATGAATCGGAACTGGTGCCGGTCGCCGTTGCCACGCTCAAGGAACGCTTTGCCGTCGGCATCGTCACTGAAGGTCGAATAGACCCGCCCCTCGGCACCATCGCGCGCCACCCCGTCGCGCTGCAGATACCGCAGGTGCGCGACCGTGGCCGGCCCCTTCCCCGCGAGCTTCACGACCCGCGCCTTGACGGTCACGCGCCGAGGCCGGACCCGCATGCCCAGACCGCGGTCGAACGACCAGCCGGACCCGCGCGAAAAGGTCGCCGCGAGCTTCGCGCCGCGACCGCGCGCATTGAAGCGGCCGGACGGCTGTCGGGCGGAGGAATTGGCGGTGCTGTTCGCGCCGAGCGCCACCGTGCCGGCGCGCGTCGCGCGGGCAAGGATCTGCGACCGCAGTTTCGGCGCGCGCGGCTTGCCGCCGCGCGAGCGTATGCGCCCGAGCCGGGGTTCGAAAAGGTCGGTGTCATCCGCCATCGCCAAGGATATGGCGCGCCGCCGCGGCCGGCTAAAGTGTCTCGCGCATAACTGGCGGAGTTGCGCCATCCGGCGGACGACAAGGGCCTGACAGTCTCCCCAAGGCACGCGCCGCGAGACAAACCGGCTCTACAGAAAACGATGTGCAGACAATCATTTAGCCCGCAAAATACGGTGAACCGTTGCGGACTTTATCTTGCTGTACCCTTTTCCCTCTCCTGCCGGCCCTTCACCCCCTTCGCCTGCTCACCGTCTCACCTCGCCGAGGACGAAAGAAGCCGGAACACGATGCCTGTCGACACCGCGTCCCGGCCCTGGTCTTTCGCTGCCATCAATGCCGCGTTTCGAATGCTTTTCGTGCTGCCGCGGCGTCCGGAAACACCTGCCGGCCCATCATTCCGTGCGCCATTCCATCGCCATCGACGATGCACATTGCGACGAACCAACGGCCATCAATCACGCCCAGAATTGCCACCCGATCGAGGTCGAAAGCTTCGTCATCCTGCGCCTCATAGGACCCGATCCAGCGCTCCTCGATTCGTGCTTCCCAGTGAAAATCGACGTCCTCCGCCTCGATGAAACGCTGCGCCAGGCCTTCGGCCGCACCGCGCCCGAACTCCAGTTCGAGCCCCGCGATCAACGTTGCCATCACGCGATCGAGGTTATGCGAAATCGGTTGAAACATGGTCATGCGAACCTCCGTTCAAGACGTCCTCATTGTCGAAGACCCCCTCTCGACGGCGGTCGGCGGCGCGGCTGTCAGGGCCGCTGGAGCGCAGCGGAAGCGCCGCGCCAGCGGCGGCGGAGGAACCGATTTGCGCAGCAAATTGGAGGGGCCGCCGGCCTTGCACAGCCGCGTCGCCGGCCGCCATGCTCGGACGATCCGAGACGAGCCCCTCCCCCGCTCCGGGTCAAAGGCGGCGATCGCAATCGGATGGGGAGGTGTCCGGCGACTATTGAGTTTGTCCGTGCAATATCTGACGTTCACTTGGGGATGCGGGCAAGGGAAAGGATCGTCGGTGGACCTTGAGGGCGTATGGAAAATCCGCGAGGAAGAAGTGTATCCTGCGCTGTTCGGGCCCGTTAGCCGTGGCGTTTTTCCCCTCACCCAGCAGCTTTTCGCGGAGCGCTTCGGACAGAGCGACATCGATCCTCGCTGGCTGTTTCACGGCGTCTTTGAGTTCGCGCCGACTGCCGATCGTTCGTCCTGGCTCTATGTCACCTCGGGATATTCAAACCCCTGGGATCAAGAACCGACCGAGTATGACCCTCATGGAGAGTCTGGGAGTGGGGTCGAGTTTACCTTTGCGGTGTCGGAGCAAGGGGATTGGGCGATCCAAACTCTACAGCATATGCTCGCCTTTGATCTGCTGCTTGGTGCCGGCCGGTTTGCAGGAGCTGAGCGTGTCTCGTTGCATGATCGCATTCCCCTACGCGCTCCGATCAACGGCCAGCCAGCATGCCAAGTGCGCAACCTGATGCTTGTGGAAAGGGAGGACGGACCGCAGGAATTTTCACTGCCATCAGGTGAAGTCATTCTGGTCGGCTTCACGGGAATAACCGACGCCGAACTCGCTTTCGCGAAAGCGCATGGCTCCCCCGCCTTGATCGACAAGCTCCGAACTGCGGGATACCACCCGGTGACGAATCCCAATCGCGTCTCACTTTTTGAATAACGATCCTGCGGCGCCTTTGTGACGGTCAGCTACGTATGGCTACCGGTCGTTGGCGGCTTTCTCGACCGGCCCCGGTCCCCGGCGCGATCGCTCGCGCCGGGGGATGATTGGCTCAGTCAGCCGGATTCCAGATGACTGCGAACCGGTCTTCCGGGCCGCCGGCGGCCTGGCCGAGATTGGCGTAGAGCCGGCGGGGTCCGAACTCGGGTGCGGCAAGGCTGAGCGACACGTAATCGCGTCCCGAGGTCTCCGAGCGGCGGTTCCAGCCGGCACCGATCTCGACGCCGTCGGACAACACCCGATAGTCGGGCTGGGTGTCGCTCGACTTGCTGCGGTTGCTCACGATCGCGATCTCGGCCGAGATGCTGAGCGTCTTGAGCTGACCCTTGAACGAGCCGTCGTCGTTCTTCGTGACGTATCCGATGGCAGGCATGTGACTTCTCCTTCGTATGCGACCGGGACCATCCCGGCGACACGCCGATCGAGGGATCGGGACAAGGAGACGGCGAACCGCAGAGCGGCCGAAGCGGAGCGGAGGACCGGAGCGCGGGCGCTATTTTGCTTCGCGAGGAAGGCGCGTCAGCGCCGGGGAAAATAGCGGTAGCGCGATGGTTTCGCCGGCTCCGACCGGTCCCAGGTCAGGGCGTTTCACAGCCGGGTGCGTTCCTGTCGATCTCGCGAAGGGCGGATAAGTGACCGCCCGACTATCGACACGACGAGCTAGTCGGCGGCGCGCTTCAACTGGTCCAGACGTTCCGTACAGATCGCCACCACGATCCCGCGCAGCCGCGCGACGGACACCGCCAGCGCCTCGAGGTCTTCGCCGCTGATCTCGTAGCTGGCGGAGTACCGCGCCTCGACATAGGCGCGCTTCAATCGCTCGAACCGCGCGCGATCGAGCTTGGTATCGCGCGGCCATGCCTCGACCAGGCGAGAGTCCTTGTCCTCGGAAAGCGAGCGCAGGAATTTGATGTTGTGCGAGCGGGGGAAGTAGAGCGTCCGGACCAGCAGGAAGCAGATGTAATAGCGTTCGGTGGCCTGATGCAGTTCGAACGCGGCCTCATTCTTCCAACCTTTTTCGGAATGACCGATACCCGTCGCGAGATAGCGACCTGCACTTTCAATCCAGTGGTCAAAATACTCCTGTGCCATCCGATACGCGTCCGCCGATGTGAGCGGCATCGGCGTCGCGAGCGGGTGACACGGCAACTCGTAAAGCGCGATCCCGTCGCGGGCGATGTCGGTCCAGAAATACTCGCCGCGCTTGAGCGCCGAATTCACCTCATCGAGCGAGTGGACGATGATGTTGACCGGGCGCGCGATGCCGGGGTCGCGCGCGATCCGGTCCTCGGCGACGTACCAGTAATCGGCGATATCGGTGAGGTCTTCATGACTGACGACGATCAGCAGGTCGAAATCGGACTGGTAGCCGTTGGCCGGTTCGTCGACCCAGTCGTCGCGTGCGTAGCTGCCGAACAGGATGATCTTGTAGACCTTGCCGTCGCGCTTGTGCGGCTTGGTCGCCTGCGCGATCGCCTTGTCGAACTCCTCGAGCAATATCTCGCTGAGCCGCGCGAGTTCGCGTTGCTGACGCTCCGGCAGATGGTCGATCTCGCTCTTCATCGCCGCCAGCCTTGCGGCAATTTCACGCGAAGCCAAGCGCAAATACGTCCAGCGCGGATGCGCCAGGATCGGCGACCGGCCTGCCGGGCGGCGGCGTCGAGCGCGAGGAGCGCGCGCGCGATGCCGCGCTCGACCTCGGCCATGGACATGCCGAGGTCGAGCGCGATCCGGGCATAGTCCCAGCCATCGAACCGATGCCGTGTGAAGATGGTGCGATCGGGGTCTGGCAGCACGGCCAGCGCTCGACGCAACGCGCGAAGGGCGCGGCGGGAGGGCTTGGGCGCCACTCGCCTAATCCCACCCATCGAAGGTTGACCCAGTGGCGCGCAACGCCCGCTCGGCGGCAATGATCGAACCGATCGCCCTCGCCTCTTCCGTCCAGCGCGAGAGCGGCACGTCGGTCGAGAACGCCGCGTCGCGCTCGATGCGCAACCCGAACGGCAGGCGAAGGGCAGCGATTTCGGCCAAGCTGAAATAGCCCAGCTCGGGGCACCCGAAGCCAAGGTCGGCTAGGCCGAATAGCGTGTCGTCATCGCCGCCAATCTCGGTCGCGAGCCAAGTCGTGGCTCCCATCGGATTGAACAGCTTTAATACGGGTGCAGGATCGTGCGCGCCATCGGCGCCGCGAATGGCGTTCGCCGCGAGCCGCTTGGCGATCTCGTCCGTGATGAGCTTCATGAGCGTGCCTCCATCCCCGCCCGCAAACCCCACAGGGCCCCCGGACAAGACCCCATGGGTGGCGCGCTGGTCAGGCCCCGTTCGAGACCAAAACCAGCGTGCCTGACCCCGGGGAGGGGGTGGGCGGCAGGTGCGACTGGAGAGGCCCGCTGCTCGCGGCGGGCTGCACCCGAAGGGCCGGAACGAAGAGGAGGACGTGAGCGAAGCGAACGTTGCGGCGCGCCGAAGCGGGCCTAGCAGGAAGCACCGCCCACCCCCGACCGGAGTCAGGCCAACAACAGCGCCATCGCGCAGCGATGACCGCTAAAACGTCGATAGTTGCGTCACCGCGGCCGTGGTGACCGATGACCTCGGAGGTGACCATGAACGCGGAATTGCAGAACAATCAAATCGACACTGCCGTCCTGACGACTCTCGGTGCGATTTTCTTTTCGATGGAGCTCAGTCGCTCGAAGTGGCTGGTGACCGCATTGGCGCCGGGCGTCGAGAAGATGTCCAAATATGTCGTGCCGGCGGGCGATGTGGCCGGCCTGCTTACGCGGCTCGACGAGATACGAGACAAGGCGAAGCGGCGAACGGGGGAGGCTTACCCGTTCATCTCGATCCAAGAGGCAGGACTCGATGGGTTCTGGATACATCGCTTGCTGCTGCGCGAGGGGATCGAAAGCCATGTGGTCGATCCGGCTTCGATCGCCACGTCGCGGCGCCGACGGCGCGCCAAGACCGACAGGCTTGATGGCGAGACGCTGGTTCGCACCCTGCTCGCCTACAAACGCGGAGATCCTCGCGTTTGCGCGATGGTTGTCGCGCCAAGCCCCGAAGAAGAGGATAGACGCCGCAACAGCCGGGAACGCCGCGCACTGATCAGTGAGCGGGTCAAGCTGGTGAACCGGATCAAGGGGCTGCTGTTCTGCCAGGGCGTGGTCGGATACGAGCCGCTCAAGCGCGATCGGCGTGAGCGCTTCAGCGAGTTGGAAACGGGAGATGGGCGCCCCCTCCCGCCAATCTTACCGCGGAGATAGGCCGGCTTCTCGGCCGGATCGAACTGATCCTCGACCAGTTGAGGGCGGTGGAGCTCGTTCGCGATGAAATGCTTGTGGCAGCGCCCGCGCACGACATCGTACCAGCCTGTGCTGCAAATCTGATGCAACTACGTGGGATCGGACCGGACTTCGCCGGCGTACTGTGGTCGGAAGGGTTATATCGGCACTTCGACAACCGGCGTCAGCTTGCCGCTTATGCGGGACTGGCGCCGACACCGTGGCAGAGTGGTATCATCAATCGCGAGCAAGGCGTGTCGAAGTCGGGCAACCCGCGTTTACGAACGGCTATGGTGCAACTCGCGTGGTTCTGGCTGCTCCACCAGCCCGACTCTGCACTCACGCGCTGGTTCCACGAGCGCGTGGAGCTCGACGGCGGGCGGCGCCGCAAGCCAGCTATCATCGCTTTGGCCCGCAAACTGCTCATCGCCTTATGGAAGTTCGCAAGCCACGGCGTGGTGATCGAGGGAGCTGTCCTAAAGCACGCCTGACAATAAGAATCCTATCTGCCGGGCCGATCAAACCCAGCTGATCCAGGTGGACGGACCGACACCCCCAATGGCCTAAAATGCCGACGGAAAAGACTGGTCCCGCCCTCCTGAGCCTAGCCCGACGAAAGCGGGATCTTGGTGCAGCTGCTAGGAGCAGCGACCGTATGTGAGCTTGGACTGGTGAGCACACTCGCCTGGCCATGATGCCGGCTCGGACCTGGAGTATGCAAAGTGGAAGCGAACATGAAAAACGGGCCTTGACCAGAATCCCCCCATGTGAGCGGGGGTGGGCGGCGAGGAACGACCGGAGAGGCGCGGCAATGAGCGGCGGCGGCACCCAAAGGGCCGCAACGCAGTGAAGGAGCCGGCGGAACGCCGGCTTGCCGCCGCCGCGGTCGCGCCTAGCAGGGAGCGCCGTCCACCAGCGCTTGGCCGGGGGCGACCAATGACGCCGCGCGCGCCAGCGCGCGTCCGCATCCGCCGGCGGGAACCGCAGCTTCACAAAGACGGGCACCCCGAGCGAGGCGGTCGGGGCAAGGTGCTGGGTCGGGCTTCGCCGGGCCGCCCGTGCCGGAACGGCGCCAGAGGCCCGGCGAAACCGGGCGCACCGGCCGACCGCCGAGCCGGAGAGCCCGCGGGGCCCTTTTCGTCCAGGCGCCGCACCCTGTCCGGTCGCGCAGCGATCCGGCAGTGTGCGTCCTCAGCCCCGCTCCGTTGCTCCGGGGGCGTTGCGGGGCGCCCAGCCCCGCAGAAAGGGTATGGCGGGACCATCGGGCCCGACATCAGGGGAAGGCTTTCCCCTTTCAGCGACCACTCTTGCTAGAGACAGCCATCCAATCAGAATTGAGCCGCATACGAGCGCTGACGTATCCCGTATAGTGGCGATGGACATAGAGGAACGTCCGCCGCAGCCCGTCCTCGTCGCTCGGCACCGCGATGATGTGCACGTGGTTGGGCATCAGGCAATAGGACCAGATCGCCACCCCCGATCGCGCCGCCGCGTCGGACAACAGGTCGAGGTAGAGTTCGTAGTCGCCGTCCTCGAAGAACACCTGCTCGCGGCGATTGCCGCGCTGCGTCACGTGGTATTGGATGCCAGGCAGGACGAGGCTGGGAAGACGGGCCGTTCTTTCAGGCTAGCTTCACTCGCTGTGTAGAAAGGGATTGTTGCACGGATCACCGTAACCGGCCGGCTCCGATTGGTGCGCTTAGTGAACTTTCACTGAAAGTTGCCAACTACTGTCGTGATTACAATTGTTGAGTAGTATCGCGGGGAGACGCCCTATTGAACTATGTCTCGAGATAGAATCTTTCCATCCTCCGTTAATTTATAAACTAAATCTGGCCCGCACGGCCCGCTGCTTCCTTGCATTTCCTTAGTTGACACGCTATTATTATTAGAAAAACCTATCATAATATAGTTATTCTGTTGATAAATATCAACGTTATAACAGCGAACCTTTCGCGGAAACTGTTTCTGCAAATCAGTTATTGCAGCAGCAACAGCTAGAGACCATCGGCCCGGGAGCGAGATTGAGTTCACTTGCAGCTCAGAACTCCCGAAAGTCTTAGGCGCACTCGCTGCGGCTCCGCTGGCACCACAGGCAACAGCAGTAAACATAAGAGAAATAAGAGCTTTTTTCATCTCAAATCCTAATTTATGACGGGGCCATAGGTGCGATTATCACTCGGGGCAATTGACACCTTTCCCGTAGACGGATCAAATATTTTAATCTTTCCGGAGGGCGTGCCCAAATACGACTTATACCCAGTTATACCTTTACTTTGAAGAGCGATGTTATCAGCAATAGACCCAGCGATATCACCGGTGAACTTTCCATTTTTAATGCTGGCAGAGAAGTCTTCCCCGCAGCTTGTATTGAACGAACATCCACCTTCCCAAGTTGGAGATAGCATCAATTTATCGCCGACTTTTAAGATAGACAGGTGAATATGCCAATCGCCTCGATCGTCAGGCGCAACCGGATCTAACTTGTTGCTCGTGAGGGTGCGCTCATTTTTTGATTCTGTGGCATAATACTTCCCGTTTTCATCCGTTTTTATGCGCCCTCCGATCTCGGTTCGATCTTTACGAGCTTGTGCAGTTCGACTTTTAATCGCGTCCCTGGCCGCTTCTAATGCGGTTTTAAAACGGTCGCCGATGTCGAAAAGTCCAGTTGGATCGCGCCCATTGATGGGGTCATTGCCTACGTAGGCGTACAGATTGTTCTGATCTTTGTACCCAATGGGATCAGTCTGCATAAATCGCCCAAGCGTAGGCGAGTACATGCGAGCCTTGTAATAATAGAGGCCGAGTTGGGAGAGCCAAGCCTGGCCAGTATATTGGAACCGGCCCACATTGGGAGGCAGCCCGACATTGGCGCTCGGTCCAATGCCGTATTCATCATAGGTGTTGATCGCGACCTTAGCGCCGGTCGCATCGGCCACCGATACGATCGACCCCTGATAGTCAGGCTCGAGGCTCTGCCGGCCGCCATAGCCGGTCGCCGTATACTGGATCATCGGATCGTCGTCGCCGGGGCCGTGGACGTACTTGAGCAGGCTGCCCCCGCTCACCTCCATCACGATCGAGTCGCCGTCATGC
>Ga0207683_10000369_pt1 | contig 41265 bp, 45 predicted proteins | sample KBSM73metaG_FD_184333 | JGI IMG/M metagenome (GOLD analysis project Ga0207683, IMG submission 184333) | Miscanthus rhizosphere microbial communities from Kellogg Biological Station, Michigan, USA - KBS M7-3 metaG (SPAdes) (version 2) | ecosystem: Host-associated > Plants > Roots > Rhizosphere >... | reverse complement strand
CAGTCCGGTGCCCCGCGCCCGGGGCCGGGTCGCCGTGGCCTCCCGGGCCCGCGCCGCCCGCCGCGGGCGCGGGCGAGTGCCGCGACGCGCCCGCGGCCGGGGTCGCGGCGTCCCCCGGCCCGCGCCGCCCCGTGGGACCGGGGCCGGCCGGTTCAGGCCGTGCTGAAGGCGGTGTGCCGGAGCGCGTCCATCTCGGCGGCCAGGGCCGGCGCTTTGGCCCGGGCGCCGGGGTCTCCGCAGCCGGCCAGCCAGTTGGCCAGCATCACGTGCCCGGACTCGGTGAGCACCGACTCAGGATGGAACTGCACGCCCTCGATCGGCAGCGACGTGTGCCGCATCGCCATCACCACACCGGACGCCGTCCACGCCGTCACCTCGAGCTCGGCCGGTAGCGTCTGCTCGACCACCGCGAGCGAGTGGTAGCGGGTCGCCGTGAACGGGTCCGGCAGCCCGGCGAGCGCGCCCTCGCCCTTGTGGTGCACCTCGCTGGTCTTTCCGTGCAGCAGCTCGCCGGCCCGGGTCACGGTCGCCCCGAACGCCACCGCGATCGCCTGGTGACCGAGGCAGACGCCGAACAGCGGCAGCCGCCGCCGCGCGCACTCGGCCACCACCGGCACGCTGACCCCGGCCGACTCCGGCGTGCTCGGCCCGGGGCTGGTCAACACCCCGTCGAACCCGTCGAGGTCGGTCGGCGCCATCTCGTCGTTGCGCCGCACGGTCGGCTCCGCCCCGAGCTGGGCCAGGTAGTGCACGAGGTTGTAGACGAAGCTGTCGTAGTTGTCGATGACGAGGATGCGCATCGCCTCGACCCTCCCCGCGCGCTACTGGTTCACGGTCACGTCGCTGAACGGCAGCCGCGGATCCACGTACGGGAACACGACGAGGAACAGCAGCGCGACCACCGCCAGGATCAGTATGGCCGAGCCGATGACCTTGGCCGGCACCCCGCCGGGCAGCTTGCGCCAGATCCAGCCGTACACGTCGATCCCTCCCTCAGCCGCTGGTCATCGACGGCGGGGTGCCCTTGCCGACCGGGAACGGCGTCCCGTCCAGTTCGGCGTGGATGACCATCCGCTGCCGGGCGGTGAACTTGGGATGGCAGGTCGTCAGCGTGAGCAGCCGCCGGGTCGGGGTCGCGGCCGGCTTGTCCGGCACCGGCGCGATCACCGCGACGTCGGACGGGTCGACGATCTCGCGGCCGGGGAAGCCCAGCGCCGAGACGGCGTCGGCGTTGCCGCGGTCACCGACGACCCGGTAGGTGTACCAGTACGACCTGGTGCGGATGACGATCGCGGAGCCGGCCTTGAGCTTGTCCAGGTTGAGGAACGGCGACCCCTTGCCGACCCGGTGCCCGGCGATGGCGACGTTGCCGACCGCGCCCGGCAGCGGAGTGTCGACGTAGTGGCCGGGGCCCTTGTTCAGCTCGTCGAGGTCGGTGCCCTCGACGACGGTGAAGACGTAGTCGGTGCCGAAGTCCGGGATGTAGATCAGCGCGAAGCCGTCGCCGAGCGGGATGCTGCGGACCTTCTCGCCGGGCCTGGTCGGGACGGTGCCGACCGTCGGGTCGTCGCCGTTGTCCCACTGCGTCTGCAGCGACGTGGTCAGGTCCTTCTGGGTGCGGTGGTTGACCAGGTCGGTGAACCACACCTCGTACACGGCCAGCAGCAGCAGGACCAGGCCGAGCGTGATGAACGTCTGCCCGATACCGCGGAGGAAGGTACGGATCCGGTCACCGAACGTGCGGCGCGGTCGCCGCGGGCCGCCGCTGCCACCACCACCTCGGCTGGGCGGCTGCTCGCCGCCGCCCCCGCCCTTCCTTGCCGGGTCGTCCCGCTGCTCGGTGACCGGCCCGGTCCCCTCGGGCTGGCGCTGGCGCCCGCGGGGACGGGCCGGGCTCGCGGCCGCGTCGCGGCTCCACGCGCCCACGTCGAACGGGCCCATCACCTCGGTCGGCTCGTCCCGGACCGCACCCTGCCGCTCGCCGGGATCGCGAGCCCAGTATCCGGCGAACCGCTCCTCGCCGGGCGTCTCGCCGCCCGCCGTCCCGCCCGGGCCGGCGAGCCGCTTCCCGGCATCTTCCCGGCCGGGAGGGCCGCCCGGGTGCTCGTCGCCGCGCTCCTCGGCGGCGTCCATGACCCAGTAGCCCGCGAACCGCTCGCCGGTGCCGGGCCGGTCGTCCGGCGACTCGTCGGTCACCGATCCGTCCTGCGGAGCGGGCCGCGCCCGGCGCTTCGCGGGCCGGTCGGTGGCCCAGTAGCCGGCGAAGTCGTCGTCCGCCCCCGCGCCGGCCGCGGACCGGTCGGCGGCGGACCGGTCGGCGGCGGACCGGTCGGCGGCGAGCCGGTCGGCGATCCAGCGCTCGGCCGCCGGCTCGGTCGGCGCGGACGGCAACCGCGGACCACCGGTCGGTGACGCAGGGGGCGCGGTCGGCACCTGCAGACCACCGGTCGGCGACGCCGGTGACGCGGCCGGCAACTGCTGACCACCGGTCGGTCCCGTCGGCAGCGTGGTCGGCAACTGGTGGCCACCGGTCGGTGCCGTCGGCAGCGTGGTCGGCAGCCGCGGACCATCCGTCGGCGACGCCGATGACGCAGCCGGTGACGTCGGCGACGCGTCCGCGACCGGCGGCAGCGCGGCCGACGGCCCGGCGGGCCGGGACCAGTCCGGACTTGACCGTGGCGGCGTGACCGGGTTGTCAGCGGACCGGCCGGCGCCCATCCGGGACGGCGGTGGTCGGTCCCACTCCGGCGAGCCGGCAGCCCCCTCGGTCGGCCGCAGCGGCGGCGGACCCCACTGCGACATGAACGCCGTCGCCTCGTCGACTCCGGCCCCAGCCTGTTCCTGCTTGCGCGGCGTACCTCGGACCGGCGGCAGCACCGTGTCCCAGCCGCCAGCTGACGCCCGGCCACCCTGGTTCCAGTCGTCCGGCCGCCCCTGCGGCGCGGGCCGATCCCACGGATCCACCCGCCGTCCGCCGCCGGCGTCCTCGCCGCCCGCCGGCGGCACCGCACCCGGACCGAAGACCCGATCCCCGGAACCCGTGTTCGGAACCGACGAGGAACCCGGCGAGCGGAGCGGAGCGGAGCCCTGCCCGGAGCCGGTCGAGGAGCCCGCCCCGGCAGCCGGCGAGCGCGGCGACCCGGACCCCGGCCCGGCCGCCGGTAGGGCACCCGGGGCACCCGGCGCGGAACCGGGCGAGCGCAGCGGCCCGGACCCCTGCCCGGCGGGCGGCGCGGCGCCCGGGCCCCCGACCGGGCCCGGCGACGAGCCGGGCGTGGAACGCCGCGAAGGATCTGCAGTGGGCGCCGCGTCCCGCGAAGACCCCGGCATGGACTCGGGCGAACGAAGGGGCACGGCGCCCGGCGCGGGAGGCGGCGACGAGCCCGGCACGCGGTCCGACGAACCCGACGCGACCTCTGGCGACGCCCACGCACCTGGAGCGGGCAGGCGCGGTGAGCCCGGTGGGGCCGGGGAGGACGAGGTGCCCCGCGAGGAGTCCGGCGACGGATCGGGCGGACGGGGCGGCGAGCCAGCCGGCGATGCCGCCGAGCCAGCCCGTGATCCCGGCGACGCGGCCGGCGATCCCGGCGAGGCGGGCGGCGGGGCCGCGGTCGGGTCAGCCCACGCGTCCGGGATCCGCAGCGGTCGGTCCGGCACCTCCGGGGCGGCCGGCTCCGGCCGACGGTTCCACAGCTCAGCGGCGCGCCGCGTCGCCGAACCCGACGCCTGCTCCGGCTGGTCCGGCTCGCCCACCTGCCGGGTCCACGCCGCGAACGCCCCAGCGGCGCGCGGCGGCTCGGTCGCCCCGCCACCGACAGACGGCCGACCACCGACGGACGAAGGCTGACCACCAACCGGCGGCCGACCACCAACCGGCGCCTGACCACCAACCGGCGGCTGACCACCGACAGACGGCTGACCGCCGGCGGGCGATGGCTGACCGCCGCCCCGGGCCGCGTCGCCGCCGGCGGGGTCGTGGGTGCCGGCGTGGTCGGGAAGGGCTGCCGGCTCGTCCACCGGAGCCGGCCGGTTCCAGCCGGCGATCAGCCCACCGGCCGCCGGGCGGCGCGGGATGTCCGCCGACTCAGGGGGCGGCTCGTTCAGTCGCGCCCGCCGTTTCGGCGGCTGGAACAGCGACTCCCCGCCCGGGCTCACCGCCACGCCGAACGGCGGCGGCGGCACCTGCGGCACCCGGCGCGGCAACGGCGGTGGCGAGGCGGCCGCCTGCGGTCCGGCCTGCCCGCTCGACCAAGCAGAGTCAGGCCCGCCGCGGTCCGGCGCGGCGGTCGACTCACGCGGCCCGCGCACCGGCGGCGTACTCACCTTGTCCGAGAACACCGACCCCGCCGGGTCCGACGACTCCGGCGCGCGCGGCGGCGAGAACCACGAGTAGGGCTGGCGCGCGCCCCGGGCCGGCGGCTCGGGATCGGGCGCCGGCGAGCGCGGCGCCGGCACCGGGGGATCGCTCGGCGCCGGAACGGGGGGCGAGGCAGGGGAACCAGATCCGCCGACCCACTCGGGCGGCATCCACACCGTCACTGCGGCACCGCCTCCGCATAGCCGAGTCGGACCGGCCCGTCGTACCCGGGAAGGGTCACTTCGCGCTCGTCCTTCACCTCGTAGCCCAAGCCGAAATAGTCCACCGCCTGCCGGTAGAGCCGGACCCCGGGTTCGGTGGAGAGGCTCGCTCGTAACCTGGTCGGGTCACCCACCGCAGTCACTCGGAACGGCGGCGAGTACGTCCGGCCGTAGAGAAGCAGCGTGTTCCCGACGCAGCGGACGGCTCCGGTGGTGATCAGCCGCTGCCCCATCACCGCGAGGCCGTCGGCCCCGCCGGCCCACAGGGCGTTGACGACCGACTGCACGTCCTGCTGGTGCACGATCACGTCGTCCGGCCGGGCGTTGGGCGGCAGCGACCCGTCCGGCCGCCGCGGCGCGTCGTCGAGCTCGACGGTCAGCCCGCCCCCGCGCAGCGGCCGCAGCCCGACCTGGGTCTCCAGCCGCTGGCTGCCCGCGCGTACGGCACCGACCCGGCCGTCCCTGGTCGAGGCGTCCTTCTCCAGCGCGTCGACCTCGGACTGCAGCGTGACCGCGCGCTTCGTCGACTCGCCGACCGCTCGTTCCTGGGCCGCGATGAGCTGGGTCAGCTCGATCCGGCGACCCGCGCGCAGGTCGGTTCCCTGGGCGGTCTCGGCGCTGGTGGCGAACAGCACGCCCGCCGCAAGCGCGATAACCGGGACCAGAACCCGCCACACAGGTCGCCGCGAGCCGCCTCCCGACCCTCGCCCGGCGCTCATCGGCGACTAGGCTAACGGGCAGGCAGCATCAGGAGGAGTCGAAGGTGCCCAAGTCCAAGGTTCGTAAGCGCGCTGTGTACACACCCCCGGCTGACGTGCTGCCCTCGCCGTCCCGGACGAGCCGCCGCCGGGGCCCGAGCCCGACGTGGTATCCGGTCACGATGCTGGTCCTGCTCGTGGTCGGGCTGGCCTACATCGCCGTGTTCTACCTGGCCGGCGAGAAGGTCCCGATCATGAAGGACCTCAACTCGTGGAACTTCGCGATCGGCTTCGGCCTGATGGTGACCGGCCTGTTCATGGCCGTCCGCTGGCGCTGACACGCCGCCACGCGGGGTCCCACCGCGACCCGTCCGACGGCGTACTCTCCCCGGAACCGAATCACACCGATGTCGTTCGTCCCCAGACTTGTCCACAGGTGTGGACGTCGTCGGGGACAACGAGCGGGGTAACCGTTCCAACGTCTTGTCGACATTACGTATGGGCAGGTCAGACCTGGTATTCGGCCCGTCTGCACCGCCCTGTCGACAGGTCTCGTAGACACCCTGTCCGCGGTTGTCCACAGGCTGTGTCCACAAGTGGATGGGGACAACTCACAGACCAGTGCGGATAGGCTGTGGATGATGGAACCCGACCTCGCACCCGACCTCGCACAGTGGTCCCCGCGACCGGTCGAGACCGCGGTGGCGATCCTCGCCGGGCTGGTCGTCCTGCTGCTCGCGCTGCTCGCCGACCCGGGCGGCCGGCTGCTGCTCGGCGTCGCCGCGCTGGGCCTGCTCGCCGTGGGCGTGGCCGACGTGCTGCTGCGACCCAGGCTGTCCGCCGACCGCACCGGCATCCGGGTCCGCACGCTGGCCAGCCGGCACCACCTGCCGTGGTCGGCGATCGGTCGGGTCGAGGTCGACGAGCACACGCGGTACGGGTTGACCTCGCGCACGCTGGAACTCGAGGCCGGCGAGCTGTTCGTCGTGCTGGGCAAGCGGACGCTGGGCGCAGATCCGCGCGATGTCGCCGACACCCTGGCGCGGATCCGCTACACGGCGGCCTGACGGCCCTCAACGGGCCAGCGGCAGCAGCATGTCGGTGCGGATCAGCACGGCCGACACCATGACCGCGACGATCACCCCGATCGCCAGGATCTGCAGTGACGTCCTGGACGCCTTCGGTGCGTACACCATGGCCAGCGTGAGCAGGCCGCCGGTGACGAACCCGCCGAGGTGGCCGAGCAGCGAGATGCCGGGCGCGAAGCTGACCGCGAAGTTCAGTGCCACCGCGAGCACCATGAACCGGGCATCGAGCCCGAGCTTGCGCACCACGATGAGCGTCGCCGCGAACAGGCCGTAGATCGCCCCGGATGCCCCGGCGACCGCGCCGAACGGCGATCCGAACAGATACACCGCAACCGAGCCACCGAGCGCGGAGACCAGGTAGATCGCGAGGAACCGCCACCAGCCGAACACCCGCTCCAGCGCCGGCCCCACGATCGCCAGCGCGAGCAGGTTGCCGGCCAGGTGCAGCAGGCCGATGTGCAGGAACGCCGACCCGAGCAGCCGCCAGTACTCACCGTCGACCGCGACCCGGATCGGCACCAGCTCCAGTTCGTCGAACAGTCTCGAGCCGGTGTTGCCGGTCAGGCCGCCGGGCGCGGTCGCCACCGTGACGACGAACGCGACGACGTTGAGGAGCCCGAGGATCAGCGAGACGACACCGGGGCGGGCCACGATCGCGCCCCCGTACGGCGCGCTGGCCCGGCGGACCGTCGCGTTGCCCTGCTGCACGCAGTCAGGACACTGGAAGCCCACCGAGGCCGGGCGCAGGCACTCCGGGCAGATCGGCCGCTCGCAGCGGGTGCAGGACACCCACGTCTCCCGCTCCGGGTGCCGGTAGCAGCGCGGCGCGACGGCGGCCCGCGTCTGCTCGGCGCTCACCGCAGGACCGGCGTGCGGTCAGTCGCCGCGCTCGATGTCGATGGACGTGATCGTCACGTCCTCGCGCGGCCGGTCCTGCGAGTCGGTCGGGGTCTTCGCGATCTGGTCGACCACCGCGCGGCTGTCCGCGTCGGCCACCTCACCGAAGATCGTGTGCCGCCGGTTGAGGTGCGGGGTCGGGCCGACCGTGATGAAGAACTGCGAGCCGTTGGTGCCGGGGCCGGCGTTGGCCATGGCCAGCAGGTAGGGCCGGTCGAAGCGCAGGTCAGGGTGGAACTCGTCCTTGAACTGGTAGCCGGGGCCGCCGCGGCCGTTACCCATCGGGTCGCCGCCCTGGATCATGAAGCCCTCGATCACCCGGTGGAAGACCGTGCCGTCGTAGAGCGGCTCGTTGGACTTCTGGCCGGTGGCCGGGTTGCGCCACTCCTTGCTGCCCTCGGCCAGGCTGACGAAGTTGCGCACCGTCACCGGGGCCTGATCCGGGAACAGGGTGACGACGATGTCGCCGGCGGTCGTGTGCAGGGTCGCGGTGAGCTTTGCCACCGGGTCATCCTCGCACGGTCCCCGCCGCAGTCCCGGGGCGCCCCTACAGCGTCGCGACAACCAGCTTGGCGAGCTCGATCGCCTCCAGCGAGACGCGCTGGTTGATCCGTACGACGACGAGGGCGGCGCCGCTGCTCGCCGCCAGCGTCGCGCCGTCGCCGGTGATCGCCACCGTGCCGCCGTCGCCGACCGAGTCGACCGGGTTCGCGGTCGGGCCGGTCAACCGGATCGCCTCGGCCTGCGCGGCGGCGGGGTTCGCCAGCACGGACACCGCGACGTCCGCGGCCTTCTCCCCGTTCGGCCGGTAGAACGCGCAGCCCGGGTGCGGTGTCGTCCTGGTGACCGTGACGCGGGCGATGTGCTGGCCGACGATGTCCCGCACGGTGGCCGCGTCCGCGTACGGGCAGGGCGCCTCGACGGTGACCGGTGGCGGGGTCCGGGTCGGCGGGGTCCGGGTCGGCGTCGCCGCGCGGGTAGCGGTAGGCGTCGCCGCCTGGGTGGACGGGGCCGGTGCCGCCTCCCGGTTCCCGCCGTCGCACCCGGCCAGCAGCAGCCCGGCCACCAGCCCGAGGACGATCGCGAGCCGCACGGAGGACGAGCGTAGTTGGCCGCCGTTGTGTCGGACCCGCCTCCTAGGCTGGCGGCATGGAGCGGATCTCGGTGGCCCAGCGCCGGGCGCGGCTCGGCGTCCGCCACCACTTGGCCCCGAGCGCGCAGGCGCCCGACGTGGTCGCCGCCACCCGCGGCATGCTCGCCCTGCACGGCACCGACCCGGCCACGGTCTACCTGTCGGCCTGGGCGCGGGTGACCGGCCACCTCGTGCCCGAACTCGAGAAGGCGCTCTACGACGACCGGGTGCTGATCCGGATGCTCGGCATGCGCCGGACGATCTTCGTGGTGCCGGTCGAGCTGGCGCCGGTCGTGCAGGCCGGCTGCACCAGGGCGATCGCCGTCCGGGAGCGCCGGACGACCGAGAAGTTCCTGGTCGAGGGCGGCGTCACCGACGACCCCGGGCCCTGGCTGGCCCAGGTGGAAGCGGCGACCCTGGCCGCGCTGCGGCGGCGCGGCACCGCCCTGTCCACCGACCTGTCGGCCGAGGTGCCCGAGCTGGCCGAGCGGATCGTGCTGGCCCGCGGCAAGGCCTACGAGGCGACCCAGAGCGTCGCGTCCCGGGTGCTGCCGCTGCTCGCGGCCGATGGGATGGCGGTGCGCGGGCGGCCGCGCGGGAGCTGGGTCTCCGGCGGGCAATACTGGTGGTCCGTGCTGGACGAGTGGCTGCCGGGTGGCCTGCCCGACGTGGAGCCGGCCGAGGCGCAGGCGGCGCTGGCCAGGGCGTGGCTGTGGACGTTCGGCCCGGCGGCGGTCACCGACCTCAAGTGGTGGTCGGGCTGGACGCTCGGCCAGACCCGGGCCGCGCTCGCCGCCGTCGGTGCGGTCGAGGTCGACCTCGACGGCACGCCCGGCGTCGCGCTGCCCGACGACCTCGCCCCGGTCCCGGCACCGGAGCCGTACGCGACCCTCCTGCCGACGCTCGACCCGACCACGATGGGCTGGCAGGACCGCGGCTGGTATCTGGGGCCGCACGGGACGGCGCTGTTCGACACCAACGGCAACGCCGGCCCGACCGTGTGGTGGGACGGCCGGATCGTCGGCGGCTGGGCCCAGCGCAAGTCCGGCGAGGTCGTGCTGCGGTTCCTGGAGGACGCCGGCTCCGAGGCGGTCGCGGCCGCCGAGGAGCAGGCCGCCCGGCTGCAGGAGTGGCTGGGCCCGGTCCGGATCACCCCGCGGTTCCGCACCCCGCTGGAGCGGGAGCTGGCGGCGTGAGCCGGCTCGGCGGCGGCCCGGGGCGCCCGGGGCGACGTCGCCGACCTGCTCACCCTGGCCGACTGGCTGCTCCACCACCGGCCAGGGCCCGCCTAGTGGTGCCAGGGCAGTTGGATCGGTCGGCTCGGCAGCCGGCCGGCGAGCAGGTCGCGGGCCAGCGGCGCCAGCTCGAACGGGAAGACGATCTTCGGGGCCGCCTCCACCTCGGCCACCGTCCACCACCGGTGGCCGGACATCGTGGACGTTTCGTCCGGCTGCCACCCGCTGATGTCGACACAGAACCCGCCCGGGGCCCGCTGGAAGTAGAACAGGTCGTGGAACAGCCCCTCGGCGAAGCCGAGATCGGCGTACCCGGACGTCTCCGCGACCACCGGCCCCAGCCGGTCCGGCGGGATCAGCAGCCCGGTCTCCTCCCACAGCTCCCTGGTCGCGGCCTGCTCGATCGTCTCGCCCGGCTCGATCCCGCCTCCGGGGGTGAACCAGAAGCCATCGGACTCGAACAGCAGCAAGCGATCGGCGTCGTCGGCGAGGATCACTCGCGCCGAGCGCCGCGCATACGGCTGTTGAGTCACGGTCGCGACCCCCACGGCGAGGGCAGGCTCATCTGCGCAGCGTAGACGCGAGGACCGCGGTCCCGCCGGTGTTCTCGTCATGCACCGCAACCGGCCGCAGACCGGCCGTCGCGGCCGCCTCCACGAGGGCCGGAGCCTGCCGCTCGCTGGTCTCTATCAGCACGACGCCGGCCGGCGCGAGCCACCGCGGTGCGACCGCGACGACCCGGCGGGCCACGTCGAGCCCGTCGGCGCCGCCGTCCAGGGCGACCCGGGGCTCGTGGTCACGGGCCTCCGCCGGCATCAGGCCGATCTCGCCGGTCGGCACGTACGGAGCGTTCGCGACGAGCACGTCGACCCGGTGCTCCAGCCGGCGCGGCAGCGGTGCATCCAGGTCGCCGGCGTAGACGTGGCCGCCGGGCAGGTTCCGGCGGGCGCACCGGACCGCGACCGGGTCGATGTCCACGGCGTACACGTCCGGGCCCTCCAGCCGGGCGGTCAGCGCGGCCGCGACCGCGCCGGCGCCGCAGCACAGCTCGACGACGACCGCCCGCGGAGGCGCCCTCCGGGCGGCCTCCCGGACCAGCAGCTCGGTCCGGCGCCGGGGGACGAACACCCCCGGCGCGACCGCGATCCGCAGCCCGTCGAACTCGACCCAGCCGAGCAGGTGCTCCAGCGGGATGCCGGCCGCCCGCTGCCGCACCAACCGGTCCAGGTCGGCGTCGTCCCCGGCCGCCTCGACGAGCAGCCGCGCCTCGTCCTCCGCGAAGACCGACCCGGCGGCGCGCAGGACGGCGGCGATGCCGGCGGTGTCAGCCACCCGGCCAGCTCGGGCAGTGCCAGCGGGTGCCGTCCCAGTGCACGACGAACGGCACGGCATGCGGGAGCGGGGTGCCCCAGACCGTCCCGCCGAGTCCACAGAGGACACTCAGCGCGAGGGTGAGGCTGCCGACGTCCCCGATCACGGCCGGGTTGCCACCCTCGGCGGCGACCCTGGTCAACGCCGTGGTCATCCGCGACAGCACCTCGTGTCCGGTCTCCCCGTCGGCGACGCGGCGGTCGAGCTCGCCGTCGACCACCCACGATCGCAGCACGTCGGCCGTCTCCTCGCGCAGCGCCGCGTCGATCTGGCCCTCGCGCCGGCCGATGCTCATCTCCGCCAGCTGGGGCAGCACGGTGACCGGAGCGTCCAGCACCTCTGCCGTCTGCCTGGCCCGCACCGCCCGGCTCGCGTACACCCGGCTGACACACACCTCGCCCGCCAGCGCCGCCGCCTGGGCCCGTCCGCGCTCGGTCAGCGGCGCGAGCGGCACCACTCCGGACGCGCCGGCGAGCACGTTCTCCGACTCCGCGTGCCGGAGACACAGGATCTCCACTGCGCGAGTATGGGCCGATGGGCGCGCACCACCATCACCGCGACGGGGTAATCGCCCGGGTGCGGCCGATCCTGCGGCCGCACAGCCACGACGCCGGACTCGATCGACCCGGCCCGCCGGCGGCCCGCACGGCCACCGCACCCTCACAGTGACGACGGCCGCGGACCCCGCACCGGGGCGCTGGCGGCGGTCCGCTCGCCCGTCACGACGCGGTCACGCCGACCGTGGAGCAATGAACCGCCCACGGAAGGCTCGCCGTGCTCCCGGCCGAGCGATCCGCGGCCGTGGACGGCGAAATGGAGAGCGGCCGGTGACGTACCGTCTGGGTCGGGGAGGTGACCTTCCGATCGTGGCGAGCGTGTCCAACGACGCTGTGGCGCTGGTGATCCGGATATGGCGCGAGCCTGGGGTGCCGGGCTTCCGCGGCCGGATCATGTCCGCCGCCGACGAGGGCGATCCAGGGGTCGTCGTCCGCAACAGCGACCAGGTACACGCCGTGGTGCAGGAATGGATCGATCGGTTCGTTCAGGACCCTGCTGAGCACGGTGAGGATGAAACGCGTTGACTTTTCCGTCACGCGCCGCAACTCTGTAACCGGGAGGTTTGTGCGGTCGGAGCCGCCCAGAAGGACGCGGCAACGGCCGAGGGGCGACAACCAGCGATCGTGCGACGATCGCGGCCAACCGGCGATGACGTGGGGGCGCCAATGGCCGGGATGATCGAGACCAGCGACCTAGGCGACGCCACGGGCGCGACGACATGGCGTCTGGATCTGCTGGGCACCTGGCGGCTCACCACCTCCGGGGACGTTCTGGAGATGGGCGTCAACGGGCGCCGGATGTTCGCTCTGCTCGCCCTGCGAGGCCGGTGCGACCGCCCGTACCTGGCCGGCACGCTCTGGCCGGAGTGCTCCGAGGCGCACGCCCAGGGCAACCTGCGCGCCACGCTGTCCCGCCTGCACCGGCGCAACCTCGCCGGCCCGCTCACCTGCTCCACCGGCGGCGTGCTCGCCCTCAGGCCCGAGGTCGAGGTCGACGTGCACAGTGTCCTCGCCATGGCCAGGGCCGTGCTCGACGGCGACCGGGCCGCGCCCCGGAAGGCCGTGCGCGTGCTGGCGTGCGAAGACCTGCTGCTCGGCTGGTACGACGACTGGGTCCTGCTCGAACGTGAGCGGTTGCGGCAGCTGCGCCTGCACGCGCTCGAGCGGCTGTCCAGCCGGCTGCTGGCCACCGGCGACGCCGCCCGCGCGGCCGAGGCGGCGCTGGAGGCGGTGGCGGTCGAGCCGCTGCGGGAGACCGCGCACGCGGCGCTGATCCGCGCGCACCTCGCCCAGGGCAACCGGGCGGAGGCCACCAGGCAGCTGCAGCGGCTGGCCGAGCTGCTCGACAAGGAGCTCGGCGAGAAGCCGTCCCCGATGGTGACCGACCTGCTGCGATGAGCCGCTCGGGTCACGCCGCTGTCACGGTTCCGGTCGCACCCTCGGAGCCATGTTGACCAGGCGTGCCGCCGTCGTGGGCGTCGCCGCGGTCGCCGCGCTGGCGCTGACCGCGTGCGAGCCGCTGGACACCGGCACCAGCGGCAGCCACTCGACGGTGAAGAGCGGGAAGACGACGAAGAAGTCCAGCAAGGTCACCGTCCACACCGAGACGCACAGCGGCGGCACGACCACGTCCCGCCGGTCGGTCACCGTGCGGTCCGGGTCGGTGGCCCGGGTCACCTCGACCGGCAGTGGCAAGGTCAGCTGCCGGATCGTGCTCAACGGCAGGACCGTGGCCAGCAAGACCGGTACCGGCTCCGTCACCTGCGCCAGCACGGTCACCCGCTGACCGCGGGTGACCGTGCCGGGTTGCGTCAGCGCTGGGCGCTGGCCGTCCAGACGTGCTCCACCGGGCGCTTTCGGATCTCCCGGGTCAGCACCCGCCCGACCCGCTCGGCCAGCGTGGCGACCTTCCGTTCCAGCACCGCGGCCGCGGGCCGGGACCGGACGAGCGCCTTGAGCTGCCAGCCGATCACCGCCAGCTCCCGCTGACCGCGCCCGGACAGCCGCCGGTCGGCGCCGGTCACGACGACCCACTGGTACGCGCGGGCCACCGCCACGCACCGGGTGCACCGGTCGGTGATGGCGAGCGCGCGGTTGTTGACCGCGACATCCGCCGACACCCGCCGGGCCACCACGATCTGGAACGAGACGGCCAGCGCCCGGCAGTGCCGGCAGCGGGCGTAGGCGACCGCGGTGTTGGTCGCGGCGGCCAGCCCGACCGGGACCCGGCGGACGTCGAAGTCGCTGTCGGTACGGGTCCGGCCGTCGTGGTGGACCGTGGCGACGGCGGCGCTGACGACCGTCCGGGAGCCGCCGCTCCCGGACGCCTCGGCCGGTAGTGGCACGAGCGTGACGACGGTGGCCGCGGCGACGACCGCGGCGATGCGGGAGATCTTCACACGTCTGCTCCGTCCTGACTCGGTCTGGTGCTGGCGGGGGTCGGGTCGATCGGGCGGTGGCCGTTGATCCTGGCCGCGGCGCCGACCGCGGGGAGGGTGCGCGGTCGCGGGCCGGGACGGCCGAAGTCGTCGGCGGCCAGCGCGGCCAGCCGCAGGTAGGCCTGCCGGGTTGCCGGCCGCAGCTCGCCGAGCTTGGTGTGGCCACCGGCCTGCAGCGTCGGGTCCCAGGGCACCCGGACCACGCCGGCGCAGCGGCGGCCGAAGTGGTCCTCGACCCGGTCGAGCCGGATCACCCGCTCGTCCCGGACCGCGTTGATCACCGCGACCCCGCGCCGGACGAGCGCCGAGCAGCCGTGCTCGTCGAGCCAGTCCAGGGTCGCCGCGGCCACCCTGACCCCGTCCAGCGCCGGCGGCATCACCAGCACGATCTGGTCGGCCTCCGAGATCAGGCCCTGAACGGAGCTGTCCAGGATCCCGGTGCCGGTGTCGACGACGACGAGCTGGTAGTGCCGGTCGAGCAGGCCGAGGATCCGCCGGTACGCCTGTTCGCCCAGCGCGCGGCTGATCCGCGGGTCGTCGTCCGAGGCGAGCACCTCGAGCCGGCTCTCCATGGACTGCGAGGTGTAGGCGCGGATGTCGCAGTAGCGGGCGGTCATCGAGTCGTCGGACAGCAGCGTGGTCGCGGTCGCGGCCGACTCGCGGCGGACCCGGTAGGCGAGGCTGCCGGCGTCCGGGTTCGCGTCCAGCGCGACGACCCGGTCGCCCCGGTAGGTGGCGAAGGTGTGCCCGAGCATGAGCGCGGTCGTCGTCTTGCCCGCCCCGCCCTTGCGGGACAGCACGACGATGCGCCGGCACCCGCGCACTGGGACGCGGATCCGGTCGAGCAGCTCAGCCTCCCGGCGTTGTGCCTCGCTCGGCCCGGGATCCCACCGGCCGCCGCTGACCTTCCAGGCCGCCCGGCGCCAGCCGCCGGCCGGTGGGTCGCCGCCGCGGGCACCGACCAGCTCGGCCTCGGTGAAGGCGGCCGCGGTCAGCGGGACGTCGGGGTCGACCGGTACGGGTGCGGCCAGTGGCGCGTCGTCGGGTTGCACGGCGGATCTCCCCTGGTGGTGGCGGCGGATCAGGCCCCGCGCGCTGCGCACGCCGGTCCGGGCCAGGTTTTCGTAGAGCAGCATGAGCCCGACCATCGGCAGGACGAGCAGGACGACGGCGACCCCGGCCAGCAGCACGCCGGCCGCGTTGCCGGCGTGCCGGGAGGCCTGCAGGCTCGCCCAGTTCGCCTCCACCGCGTGCCAGCTGGTCTGCACGAGCACGGGCAGCCGCACCGTGGCCACGACGAGGCCGCCGACCAGGAGCGGTACGACGACCAGCACCCAGCCGGTGAGCACGGCGCGGGCGTGCGGGCGCAGCTGGGCGGCGCGCGGATGCGTCGGCCGGCCGGGCAGCAGGCTGGACAGCACCGGGCCTATCCGCCCGAACAGGTCCGGTATCCCGATCAGGTCGCTGAGGATGAAGTAGCCGTCGAGCCGGACGATCGGCAGCAGCTGCTGCAGCATCTCGAGGTTGACCAGCAGGATCGCGACGAGCAGCGCCGGCGTCGGGACGACGAGGTAGCTCACGGCGAGGCCGAGCACGACGATCGTGTTGAAGTAGAGCCCGCCGAGGTCGGTGCGCAGCCGACCCGTCCGGTTCAGCTGGTACGCCGCGGTGACGTCGGTGTAGAACGCCGGCACGACCAGGTAGAGCCCGACGCCGATCTTGCCGGGGCGCGCGCCCGAGTAGGCGCAGGCGGCGGCGTGCCCGCACTCGTGGAAGAGCCCGGACAACAGCAGCAGGCCGAGCACGGCGACGAGCGCGCCCGGCATCACCAGGACCTGACCGAGCGCGGGCAGGACGCGGCCGGACCGGAACACCGCGATCTCGACGGCGACGAAGGAGCCGAGCAGGACCGCGACGACCGGTGGGTGGTAGAGCGGGGCGAGCAGGTCGGCGACCCACCCCGTCGGGCGGGCCGGCAGCAGCGTCCGGCGCAGCCGCAGGGCCAGCAACGGTTGCGCCGTCGGCGGCGGCGCAACGGCTCCGACCGGCGCGATCAGTCCGGCCGGTCCGAGCTTGTGCTCGACGAGGTATTCGACGCCGTCCGGGGTGAGCTGCCGCCCGAATCGGGCGCTGACCCGGTCCGCGACCTCCGTACCGGACCGGCGTCCGTCCACTTCGGACACGACGAGGTGCAGCAACCTGGACAGGTGGACCACCTGCCCGTCGCCGCGTTCGGCCAGGAAGTGTTCGCCATGCAGGCCTGAGCTGGCATACGGCCCGAGCAGCCGGACGCCGGGCGCGAGCCCCACCGGCTCGTCGCGGGAAGGCCACCGCGGCGCCGCGGCACCGCGGTGACCGGTCGCGGACCCCTCGTCTCCCAACAACCACACCCCCGCCAGTTGCAGGGACAGGGGACCGGCGGGACGGCGGGTCCCGCCGGTCTGTCGCGGGTGGATCAGTGCTGGAAGGCTCCGATCCACTGGCCTGCCCAGGCGACCGCGGTCGCTCCCGGGCTGGCCGCGTTGACGGCCAGCGCGAGGTTCACCGCGGTGATCGTGGTGATGTTCACCAGCGCCGGCGCTTCGCGTCGCGGCAGCAGCTCGCAGGTTTCGTCATCGAGCCACCGCAACGCACCGGTGTCGGCCGACACGGGCTACCCCTGGAAGACCGAGATGTACTGGTTGGCGCTCGCCGCGGCGATCGAGTTGAACGAGCCGGCGTTGAGCGCGAGCGCGGTGTTCGAGGCCCAGATGTTGGCCACGTTCCACCCGAAGTGGCCCCCGAGTGCCTGACGTGCCGGCAGCAGCTCGGCCTCCTCGACCTCCAGCTCCGCGATGGTGAAGCCCGTCTGTTCCATGTTCCCTCCCCGATGCGTCCGCCACGGTCGGGCGGCGGGGACAGTAGGCCACCGACGTCGTGACGCCGTCGTGACACCCGCGTGATCGCCGACCGCGGTCGAACCGTTCCGTTCCGCTATCCGTGCTCGGCGGTCAGCTGCAACCCGGTCGCGGTCCGGCGCGCCTCCATCGCGAAGTCGAAGGCGTCCACGTGGGTGGCCAGCTCGATGTCGCGCGGATCGACATGCCGCGGACCGAGGCCGAGCGTCACCGCCGCCTCCCGGCTCGAGGCGACGGCCTCTGCGGTCTCCCGGGCCCGGACGGGTTCACCGAGCCGGACGCGTTCGATCAGGCGAGCGGTCTCCACGTCGTCCTCACCGCGATGCTCGTCGTCACGCCACCCGGTGATCACGTACGTCGGGTCGCCGAGTCCGCTGCCCGCCACCGCCACCGCGGTCGCGGACGCGCAGACGAGGCTCGCACACCAGCGCCGCGCCGCCGCCGAGGCCGCGACCACCGCGCGGGTTCCCGCCGAGGTCCGCTGGACGAGCTCCCGCCCGCCGAGGTCCGCCCGGGCCACCTCGGCCGGTGAGTTGGAGTAGTCGAAACCCGGCACCCGCCGGCCAAGGTCCTCGCCCATCGCCAGCAGGCCGGAGTGAGCCGCCTTCATCGCCAGCGCCTCCTCGACGGACTGCACCAGCCAGATCCGGCTCGCCCCGGCCGCGAACGCGTACGCGGCGCTGGTGAACGCGCGCAGGACGTCGACGACCACGACCGCTCCCACCGCGCCGGGCGCCTCCCAGGCCGGCACGAGTCGACCTGCCGACGTGGGGTCACTCTCGCCTGTGCTGCCGACCCGACGCTGGAGACGCTCGCCGCACACCGGCCCGACGCTAGTCGTCCCCTCCCCTCGTCCCGACCGCACGGCCGGTGCGCGGCGTCCGCCCGGTCGGATCGGTGCGGCTCCGTCGATCCGCCGCTGCTCAGACCGCTCGAACCTCGGCGAGCCGCTTGACCGCGAACGGGTCGGTCCCGCTCGGGTTCCAGCAGATCGCGGCTTCCCAGGCGGCCCGCGCCTGCGCGGCGATGTCGTACCCGTCGTCGTCGAGACCGGCGGCGTTGTGCGGCAGCGCGAGGTCGAGGTCGGGGACGTCGACGTGCGACTCGTCCCAGTCGATCAGCGCGACGCGATCCGCGGTCATGCGGATGTTGCCGGGGTTGGGGTCGCCGTGGACGACGCACGTCCTGCGACCAGCCAGTCGGGCCCACGCCGCCCGGCATCGAACGACACCCTCGGGAGGCATCGCGCCGAGATCGACCCTCGTCCCGGTCTCGGCGTGCAGGAGGTCGGTCGACGATCGCCAGCCCGGGCGTTGGGGCCAGCCGTACGTCAACCGATGCAGCTGGCGGAGTGCGTCGGCGACGCGACGCCAGTCGGCTTCGGTCTCGGGAGGTCGGCCCGCCACGTAGGTCATCACGACCAGACCGGCGGCGAACTGCCGGCCGTCCGTGGTCGGCATCGGCACCGGCACCGGCAACCCTTCGCGGTCGAGGTGCCGCAACAGGTCGGTCTCCCAGGCGAGATCGGCGTCGCTGCGGCGGCCGAGACGACCGACCGCGAGCTGCCCGTTGACGCGCACGCTGCACACCTCGTTGACGCCGACGCCACCGGTGAGCGGCTCGAGGCGGACGGCGTCGTCACCCCACTGCGCGAGCACCTCCCATCCCACCGGCGACATCTTCACGGAGGTCAGGAAGCGCACGACGCTCGGCACACGCCGACGGCGGGTCCGCCGGCGTCTCGGGCGGGGGCCCGCTGCCGGCGAGCTGCTGACTTCCGGGGAGTCCTGACGGGCACCGCGACGTACACAGGCTGGTGGAGACGGGGGGACTCGAACCCCCAACCCCCGCCTTGCAAAGGCGGTGCTCTGCCAGTTGAGCTACGTCCCCGGTCGGGGAGCGGCGGGCTAGCGCAGGTCCTGCGTGTTGGTCGCCTCGGCCCACAGGTCGGACTCGGCCTTGGCGGAGCGCCGCTTGCGGTAGAAGAAGAGCCCGCCGATGGCGGCAGCAGCGAGGACGACGAGCTTCTTCACGGTGGCTCCTGTGAGGTCGGACGGCGCTGTCGTGGACGTGCGGACCCGGAGAGTGGGCCTGGGAGGACTTGAACCTCCGGCCTCATCCTTATCAGGGATGCGCTCTAACCGGCTGAGCTACAGGCCCCGGGTGCCGCCCGAGGTTACACGGCCGGCCGGAGCCGCCCCAACCCGGTATCCCCGGGCTAGTCCTTCTCCGCCAGGGTGATCTCGATGCCGCCGACCAGGTCGGAGCAGATGTTGTAGACGAACGAGCCGATCGTCGCCAGCGCCGTGAACAGCACGATGTTGACGACCCCGACCAGCGCCGCGGTGCCGAGGACCAGGCCGGGCGAGAACAGCGAGTCGCCGCCGTTGCCGGAGACCTCGTCGTAGAGCCCGTTGATCTGCTCGAAGACGCCCATGCCGTCGAGCACGCCGTAGAGGACGCCGATCGCGACCAGCCAGACGAAGAACATCGCCACGGCCAGGACGAACGAGAACTTCAGCGTCGACCAGGGGTCGATGTGCCGGACCAGGAGCCGGGCCCGCCGGGCCGGCCGGCCGGCGCTCGTCGGCGACGGCCGGGTGCCGGGGCGGGTCGCCGCCCCGAGCGCGGTCCGGGCCGCGGCCGCGGTGGTCGCCCCGCCAGGCCCGGCGACCGTGGTCGGCGCGTCACCCACCGGTGAGTAGCCGCCGTAGCCGGAGTACGCCGGGGGCGGTGCGTAGTCCGAGCGCCGGTAGCCGGTGATCGACCCCTGCGCGCCGTTCGGGCCCGGACCGTGCCCGTGCCCGCCGCCGAGACCGGACGGCGAGCCACCGGGCGGCATGCCCGCGGCCGGCACCCCGGTCCCGTTGGTTCCACCCGCGGGCCGGAAGCCGGACTGCCGGTTGTCCGGACCGACCGCCGGGGTGGCACCACTGTTCGGCCCGGAGGTGCGCTGACCTGGGCCGGAGCCGTTCGGCGGCCGGCCGTCGGTAGGCCGGACGCCCGACCGGTTGTCGGTCGGCCGGGCGCCGTCGCCCGACCGGTTGTCGCTGGGCCGGGCGCCGTCGCCCGATCGGTTGTCGGTGGGCCGGGCGCCGTCGCCGGGCCGGCTTGGGCTCACCGGCTGGGACCCGCCCGAGGGACCGCTGGCTTTCGCGTCATTGGCCTGGTCGGCGTCCCGGAGAGCGTCGAGCGCGTCCTTGGGGATGCGCGCGGTCTCGTCCGGGTCGCTGACCCTCGTCGGATACCTCGGCTCGCTCATCCGCTATCCCTGCTCGTCCGGCTCGTCCGCGTTGCGCGCCACCGCAACGAGGGTGACGCCGTCGGGGAGGTTCATGAGCCGGACTCCCATCGTCTGCCGCTGCGCGCGTCGGACCTCGCGGGCGCTCGTGCGGATGACGCCGCCGTTGGACGTGATCGCGTAGACCTCGTCCTCCGGGCGAACCGCGAGCGCCCCCACGAGTCCGCCACGGGTGGACACGATACGCGCCGTCAGCACACCCTTCCCCCCACGACCTTGGACCGGGTATTCCTCCAGCCTCGTGCGCTTGGCATACCCACCTTCGGTCGCGACGAGCAGTTCGGTGCCCTCGCGGGCGACCTCCATGGCCAGCAGCTCGTCGTAGCCGCCGAACCGCATGCCGATGACGCCGCTGGTGGCGCGGCCCATCGGCCGCAGGGACTCGTCGTCGGCGTGGAACCGGATGGACTGCGCCTTGCGGCTGACCAGCAGCAGGTCGTCGGTCGGCTCGATCAGCGCGGCAGCGATCAGCTCGTCGTCCTCGCGCAGGTTGATCGCGACGATTCCGCCGGCCCTGTTGGAGTCGAAGTCGGTCAGCCTGGTCTTCTTCACCAGCCCGCGCCGGGTGGCCAGCACCAGGTAGGGCGCGGCCTCGTAGTCGCGCAGCTGGATGACCTGCGCGATCTGCTCGCCGGGCTGGAAGGCGAGCAGGTTGGCGACGTGCTGGCCGCGCGCGGCCCGGTTGGCCTCCGGCAGCTCGTACGCCTTCGCCCGGTAGACGCGCCCCTTGTTGGTGAAGAACAGGATCCAGTTGTGGGTGGACGTGACGAAGAAGTGCGCGACGATGTCGTCCTGCTTCAGCTGCGCGCCCTGGATGCCCTTCCCGCCGCGCCGCTGGGACCGATAGAGGTCGGTCTTCGTGCGCTTCGCGTACCCGGTGCGCGTGATCGTGACGACCACGTCCTCCTCGGCGATGAGGTCCTCCATGGACACGTCGCCGTCGTAGGACACCAGCCGGGTGCGCCGGTCGTCGCCGTACTTCTCGACGATCTCGGCGAGCTCGTCCCGGACGATCTCGCGCTGCCGGGTGTCACTGGCCAGGATCGCGTTGTATTCCGCGATCTCCGCCTCGATCCGGGCGAACTCGTCCTGCAGCCGCTGCCGCTCCAGAGCGGCGAGCCGGCGCAGCTGCATGTCCAGGATCGCGGTCGCCTGGATCTCGTCGATGTCGAGCAGCTGCATCAGGCCGCCGCGCGCCGCATCCGCCGACTCGCTGGCGCGGATCAGTGCGATCACCGCGTCCAGCTGGTCGATGGCCTTGAGCAGCGCGCGCAGGATGTGGGCGCGCTCCTCGGCCTGGCGGAGCAGGTAGCGGGTGCGCCGGACGATGACCTCGACCTGGTGCGCGACGTAGTGCCGGACGAACTGGTCCAGCCGCAGCGTCCGCGGCACCCCGTCGACCAGGGCCAGCATGTTCGCGCCGAACGTGGTCTGCAGCTGGGTGTGCTTGTAGAGGTTGTTGAGCACGACCTTCGCCACCGCGTCCCGGCGCAGCGTGATCACCAGCCGGCGACCGACCCGGTCGGAGGACTCGTCGGCGATCTCGCTGATCCCGGCCAGGCGCCCGTCCCGGACCGCCTCGGCGATCGACTCGGCCAGGTTGTCCGGGTTGACCTGGTAGGGCAGCTCGGTGACGACGAGGATCGTGCGGCCGCGGGAGTCCTCCTCCACGGTCACGACCGCGCGCATCCGGATCGACCCGCGCCCGGTCCTGTACGCGTCCTCGATCCCGTCCCGGCCCACGATCAGCGCCGCGGTCGGGAAGTCGGGGCCCTTGATCCGCTCCATCAGCGCGGCGAGGGTCTCGTCGTCGTCGGCGTCCGGGTGCTCCAGCGCCCAGGTGACGCCGTCGGCGACCTCGCGCAGGTTGTGCGGCGGGATGTTCGTCGCCATCCCGACCGCGATCCCGGACCCGCCGTTGACCAGCAGGTTGGGGATCCGGCTCGGCAGCACGTCCGGCTCGGTCGTGTTCCCGTCGTACGTCGGCGAGAAGTCGACGGTCTCCTTGTCGATGTCCCGCAGCATCTCCATGGCCAGCGGGGTCAACCGTGACTCCGTGTAACGCATCGCGGCGGCTGGGTCGTTGCCGGGGGAGCCGAAGTTGCCCTGCCCGTCGACCAGCGGTGCCCGCATCGACCACGGCTGGGCCATCCGCACCAAGGTGTCGTAGATCGCCGAGTCGCCGTGCGGGTGGTAGTTGCCCATCACGTCGCCGACGACGCGGGCGCACTTCACGTACGGCCGGTCCGGGCGGAACCCGCTGTCGAACATCCCGTAGAGGATCTTGCGGTGGACCGGCTTGAGGCCGTCCCGGACGTCGGGCAGCGCGCGGCCGACGATCACCGACATCGCGTAGTCGATGTACGACCGCTGCATCTCGATCTGGATGTCGACCGGCTCGACCCGGTCGCCACCGCCCGACGGCGGCGTGGTCACGTCGACCACTCTCGGTCACGGTCCTCTCAGGTAAACGGAACGGGGCTGGTGGTGCGGTCAGATGTCGAGGAAACGGACGTCCTTGGCGTTGCGGATGATGAAGCTCCGCCGCGCCTCGACGTCCTCACCCATGAGGACGCTGAACAGCTCGTCCGCTGTTGCCGCGTCGTCGAGAGTCACCTGCAGGAGCACCCGGGTGGCCGGGTCCATCGTGGTCTCCCACAGCTCCTTGGCGTTCATCTCGCCCAGCCCCTTGTAGCGCTGGATGCCGCCCTCCTTGGGCAGCTTCTTGCCCGCCTGCTGGCCGGCCTCGACCAGGCCGTCCCGCTCCCGGTCGGTGTACGCGTACTCCGGGGTGTCGCGCTGCCACTTGATCTTGTAGAGCGGGGGCTGTCCGAGATAGACGTGGCCGTGCTCGATCAGCGGCCGCATGAACCGGAACAGCAGCGTCAGCAGCAGCGTGCGGATGTGCTGGCCGTCGACGTCGGCGTCGGCCATCAGCACGATCTTGTGGTAGCGCAGCTTGGTGATGTCGAAGTCGTCGTGGATGCCGGTGCCGAGCGCCGTGATCAGCGACTGGACCTCGTTGTTCTTCAGGACCCGGTCGATGCGCGCCTTCTCGACGTTGATGATCTTGCCGCGGATCGGCAGGATCGCCTGGAACATCGAGTCACGGCCGGACTTCGCCGAGCCGCCGGCGCTGTCACCCTCGACGATGTAGAGCTCGGACTCGCTGGGGTCGGTGGAGCGGCAGTCGGCCAGCTTGCCGGGCAGCGAGCCCACGTCGAGCAGGCCCTTGCGCCGGGCGAGCTTGCGCGCCTCCTGGGCCGCCTTGCGGGCGCGGGCCGCCGACGAGGCCTTGGTGACGATCGTGCGGGCCTCGGCCGGGTTGCGCTCGAGCCAGTCCGACAGCCAGTCGTTGCAGGCCTTCTGCACGAACGTCTTCGCCTCGGTGTTGCCGAGCTTCGTCTTCGTCTGGCCCTCGAACTGCGGGTTGCTCAGCTTGACCGAGATGATCGCGGCCAGGCCCTCCCGGATGTCGTCGCCGGTGAGGTTGTCGTCCTTCTCCTTGATCAGCTTCTTGTCCCGCGCGTACTTGTTGACCAGGCCGGTCAGCGCGGTGCGGAAGCCCTCCTCGTGGGTGCCGCCCTCGTGCGTGTTGATCGCGTTGGCGAACGTGTAGACCGACTCGGAGTAGGAGCTGTTCCACTGCATCGCGATCTCGACGGCGATGCCGGTGCCCTCGGCCGAGAAGCCGATCACCGACTTGTGGATCGGGTCCTTCGTCGCGTTGAGGTGGCGGACGAAGTCCTCGATGCCGCCCTTGTACATGTACGTGATCTCGCGCGGGGTGTCCTCGCGCTCGTCCCGCAACGTGATCGACAGGCCCCGGTTGAGGAACGCCATCTCCTGCAGCCGGCGGGAGAGGGTCTCGAACGAGTAGGTCGTGGTCTCGAAGACGGTGGGGTCGGCCCAGAACGAGACGAGGCTGCCGTGCTTGCGGGTCGGCGCGCCCTTCACCAGCGGGCCGGGCCGGCTGTTCGTGTATTCCTGGGTCCAGGTGAACCCGTCGCGCTTGATCTCCACCTCCATCCGGGTGGACAGCGCGTTCACCACCGAGACGCCGACGCCGTGCAGGCCGCCGGACACCGCGTACGACTTGCTGTCGAACTTGCCGCCGGCGTGCAGCGTGGTCAGGACGACCTCGACGGCCGGGCGCTTCTCGACCGGGTGCCGGTCGACCGGGATGCCGCGGCCGTTGTCGAAGACGCTCACCCCGCCGTCGGCCATCAGCGTCACGATGATCGTGTCGCAGACACCGGCCATCGCCTCGTCGACCGCGTTGTCGACCACCTCCTGGACCAGGTGGTGGAGCCCGCGCTCCCCGGTCGAACCGATGTACATTCCGGGGCGCTTGCGAACTGCTTCCAGACCCTCGAGAACAGTGATCGAGCCCGCGTTGTAAGTCGTCGTCGGTGCCTTGGGAGCCACGCGCGCTCGCTTCCTCCCGCCGGATCGGGGCGGGACCTGGGGGTCGGCACGCGCGCGGCGGCTCTGATCGGCAGGACGCAGAAAACGCCCCCGTGCCGCTGGAGCCGCCGCACGCGGAAGTGTCCTCTCCAGTCTAGCGCGTTATCGCCTCCAGACGGGGCATCGCTGCCGCCTGACACGTCGTGAGCCTGTCCAACTCGTCGCGGAGATGGTCCCCCACCAGCACCCCCCGCGCCACGACCGTTCTGGGCCCTCTCCGTGAGCCGACCGCCGGCACGCTCAGATCGGGCGAGCCGGACAAGTCGACCGGCGCCCCGCCACCGCCTCGAGACCGCGGTCGGTACGGGCGGCCGGGGGGCGCACCGAACGGGCCGCCGCCCGTCGCCCCGAGGTTCCCGGCCATGGTGAGGACGGGCGGCCCGGCGCGCGCCGAACGAGCCGCCACCGATCACCCGCCACCTTGCCAGCGTCTCGGGACCGCGGCCGGTACGGATGGCCGGCGCGGGACGAACGAGCTGCCGCAGGTCGACCCTGCCACGGTCCCGGACCAGGGTCGGCAGGTTGACCGGTGCCGGCCGGGCCGACCGGCCGGGGGTTCGGGCCAGTGAGGGGTCGGGGAGGATCGGGCGTATGGGGTTGAGGTGGACGGGTGACGGTAGCGGCACGGCCGTCCTGCTGCACGGGATGATGTCGCTCGCCGCGACCTGGTGGCAGATCGGGCCGGCGCTGGCCGAGCGCGGCTGGGACGTCACCGCCCTTGACCTCGCCGCGCACGGCGGCAACCGGCTGGACGGACCGCTCACCGCCGAGGCGCTCGTAGACAGCGTCACCGCGCAGGTCGCGGGTCCGGTCGACCTGCTCGTCGGGCACAGCATGGGCGCCGCCACCGCGATCAGCACCGTCGCCGGCCGGCCCGGCTTCGCCCGCGCCGTCGTGCTGGAGGACCCGCCCGGCGGCGCCGGCTTCCCCGCCGAGCGGCTGGCCACCGGCGTCGAGCTCGACGCGGACATCGCCAGGCTCGACCGGGACCGGCTGGTCCGCCGCTCCCGCGCCGACCATCCGAGCTGGGCGCCGGAGGACGTTGAGCAGGACGTGCGCGGCATCGAGGAGGCGGACGCCACCGCGGTCGCCGCCGGGATCCGGGCCGGGCTGCGCAGCTGGGACCTCCCGGCGCTGGTCGCCGCCGTCGACGTGCCGGTGCTGGTGCTGGTCGCGCCGGACACCGGCGGGCAGGACCCGGACCGGCCGGGCAGCGCGCTGAGCGGCGAGGCCCGCGCCGGCGTGCGGGCCGCCGTGCCGCCGGACCGGTTCGTCGAGCTGCCCGGCGGTCACTGCCTGCACCGCGACCTTCCGCGGGAGTGGCTGGCCGCGGTGGACGCGTTCACCGCGAGCGCGCTGCCGGCCCGCCGGTCATGACCCGGATCAGACCACGCAGGCGCTGCCGCGGCAGGTGCTCAACGCGGAGAGCCGGCTTGCCAGGGTGGAGAGCTCGGCCGCCGGTGGGTCGTTGGCCGCGTTGCCGTCGGACAGCAGGTTCGTGTCCTCGGTCGGGTCGGCGACGAGGTTGTAGTACTCGCGGAACGACACGGCCCCGGTGTCGGTGTAGGTCTGGATGTACTTGACGGTGGCCGTACGGATCATCTTCCACGTCGGCACGTTGCCGTTCGCCGGGTCTTTGAAGTACTCGGCGTACACCGTGGTTCTCCGGCTGGTGCCCAGCAGCGACTCGCCGTCCAGCGGCGGCGCCCCCGCCGGCAGGGTGAACTGGGCGGCCGCGAGCATCGTCGGCAGCAGGTCGACGTACGAGGCGAGTCGACCGGTCGCGGTGCCTGGCGCGATCTGGCCGTCCCAGCGCAGGAACAGCGGCACCCGCTCGGACGCCTCGTACGGGACGAACTTCTCGGTCCGCCCGTGGTCACTCCACATGTACCCGTTGTCCGAGGAGAAGATCACCAGCGTGTTGGCGAGCACGCCGCGGTCGGACAGCAGCTGCATCGTCGCGTCGAACTGGTCGTCAGCGGTCATGATCGCCCGCAGCTGGCTGGCGCACATCTCCTGGCCCTGGGCCGGCGTGCGGTTCATGTTGCGCACGTACGCCGGCTTGTCGGAGCGGTTGGCCTCGACCGGCGCCGAGCAGGTCGGCACCGGCGCGCTGGCGTACTTCGGCTCCGGCACCGCGCGCTGGGTCTTCGTGCCGTCCGGGTTGGTGACGTCCACCCAGTGCGGCGCCTGCGGGGTCTCGTACAGCAGGAACGGCTTGCCGAGCCCGAGCGCCGCGGTGACGTACTCGCGCCCCCGGACGCCGAGCCCGGTCGTCGAGTAGCCGGCCATCGTCCGGGCCACGCCGTCCACCCGGGTAGCCACGTTGTTGTAGCCGCCCCACATGACCGTGGAGTGGTCGAAGCACGGCGGCGTCGTCGTCCGTGGCCAGGTGGTGAGGAACTTGCCCGCGATGTACGTCGAGTAGCCGGCGGCCCGCAGGTAGCAGGCCATCGAGTGCTGCGAGTCGAAGGACGGGCCCTGCGACTGCAGCCGGACGCCGTTGTTGTGCGGCATCCGGCCGGTCATCAGCGACGACCGGGACGGGCAGCAGGACGGCTCGGTGACGAAGTGCTGCGGGAAGCGCCGGCCGGCCGCCATCCACTGCCTGGTCTTCGGCATGACCGACATCGGGTCGATGTTCCCGGGTATCGCGTCGCGCAGGTCGTCGAGGTTGTAGAAGAAGATGTTCGGCTTGGTCGCCGCGGCGGCGACGCCGGTGCCGACCGGGCCGACGCTCGCGGTCGAGACCGGCACGACGACGGGGAGCAGTGCCAGGGCGACCGCCGCGGCCAGAGAACGCACTCGCATGGCTACTCCTCCGCACGCCCACGTCGGGTAGCCGGTCCGGCTCGCGAGTAGACCGGCAGGGTAGAGACCGCTTGCCTGCCGGCAGATTACGCGCGGGTTACCCCCTCGCGTCGGCGAATCGAGCGGATGGCGGCCCTGAGGCCCGGATCAGCCGTACGTGTCGCGCGGGCCGCGGCCGGCGATCCGGCGCGGACCGCGGCTCCAGGTCGGCGCCGTCGGGCCGTGCACCCGGATCCGGGTCACCACGTCCGGTCCGAGCTCGGCCCGGATCCGCGTCATGAGCGTGGGCAGCATCCCGCGCAGCTGCATCGCCCACGCGGTCGACTCGGCGGCCAGGGTCAGCTCGCCGTCCCGCAGGCTGACCGGCTGGCAGCGGGCCGCCAACTCGCGGCCGACGATGCGGTCCCAGCCGGCCAGCACGCTCGCCGACGCCGCGGTCGCCTCCCAGCCGCGGTCCGCCATCAGCCGCTTGACCAGGGCGCCGAACGGCTGCGGGTCCCGCGGGTCCGGACCGGAGCCGGAGTAGCCGCCGCGGCCGACCTCCGCGCCCGGGCGCCGCCGGCCGGCGACGCGGCGGCCGCCCGGACGCAGCGGCGCCCGGCGGGACGCGGCCCTGGCGGCGTCCAGCGCGGCCCGACCCAGGCCGGCATCGGCATCGTCCACAGCTTCCACAGCACTGTCCACAGGTTCGTCAACCGGTTCCGGTGGCTCGGTCACCAGGCACCTGCCTCACCGGACACGACGCACCTGCCCGTCCGCGACGTCGTAGCGGGCGCCGAGCAGCTCCACCGGTACGTCGTCCGCCACCGCCGCCGTGACCAGCACCTGTTCGGCCCGGCCGGCGAGCTTGGCCAGCCGGGCGCGCCGGGCCGTGTCCAGCTCGGCGAACACGTCGTCGAGCACGAGCACGGGCTCGGCGCCGTCCGCCGACAGCAGCTCGTACGAGGCCAGCCGCAACGCCAGCGCGTACGACCAGGACTCCCCGTGGCTGGCGTAGCCCTTGGCCACCCGGCCGCCGAGGGAGAGGACCAGGTCGTCGCGGTGCGGACCGACCAGCGTGACCCCGCGCTCGAGCTCGGCGGACCGCACCCGGGCGAGCTCGGCCAGCAGCGCCGCCTCCAGCAGCTGCGGGCCCGGCTCGCCCGGCGGCAACGCCTCGCCGAGCGAGCTCGAGTACGCGGCCTCGGCCGGGCCGCCGCCGCGGGCCACCTCGTCGTACGCGGTCGCCACGTGCGGGGCGAGGTCCCGGACCAGGGCGAGCCGGCCGGCGACCAGCTCGGCACCGAACCGGGCCAGGTGCCCGTCCCAGACGTCGAGCGTGCGCAGGTCGGCGCCCGCGCCGGTGCCGCGGTGCGCCCGGGCGCTCTTCAGCAACGCGCCACGCTGCTTGAGCACCCGCTCGTAGTCGGACCGGACGCCGGCGTAGCGCGGCGCCCGCTGCACGAGCAGCTCGTCGAGGAACCGGCGCCGCTCGCCCGGGTCGCCGCGGACCAGGGCCAGGTCCTCGGGCGCGAACAGCACCGACCGCAGCGCGCCGAGCACTTCCCGCGGCCGCGGCACCGGCGAGCGGTTCAGCCGGGCCCGGTTCGCCCGGCCGGGGTTGATCTCCAGCTCGACCAGCAGCTCACGGCCGGCGTTGACCACGGCGGTCCGGACCACGGCGCGCGCCGCACCCTCCCGTACCAGTGGCGCGTCGGTGGCGACCCGGTGCGAGCCGAGCGTCGCGACGTAGCCCAGCGCCTCGACCAGGTTGGTCTTGCCCTCGCCGTTGGGGCCGACCAGCACGCTCGGCCCGGGCTCGAACGGTACCTCGGCCGCGGGCCAGGACCGGAAGTCGGTGACCGAGAGGTGCCGGACGTACAAGGCGGGTCAGGTGCCGGGCGCTGGTGGCGCGGGATAGTTGCCTTCGGGGGTGACGCCCGGGGCGGGCTCGTCCTCGGCCCGCGTCGCGTGCCCGCCGAACTGGTTCCGCAGCGCGGCGACCACCTTCATCGCCGGCGAGTCCTGCTGCCGGCTGGAGAACCGGGCGAACAGCGCGGCCGCGATGACCGGCATCGGCACCGCGTGCTCGATCGCCGCCTGCAGCGTCCAGCGGCCCTCGCCGGAGTCCTCGGCCCAGCCGCGGATCTTCTTCAGCTCCGGGTCCTCCTCGAGCGCCCGCACCAGCAGGTCGAGCAGCCAGGACCGGATCACGGTGCCCTGGGTCCAGCTGCGGAAGATCTCCGGCACGCGGGTGACCAGGTCGGACGTCTCCAGCAGTTCGTAGCCCTCGCCGTAGGCCTGCATGATCCCGTACTCGATGCCGTTGTGGACCATCTTGGCAAAGTGGCCGGCACCGACCTTGCCGGCGTGCACGAAACCGCCCTCGGACGGCTTGAGCGTGTCGAACGCCGGCTGCACCTTCGCGACCGCGTCGTCCTCGCCGCCGACCATCAGCGCGTAGCCGTTCTGCAGGCCCCAGACCCCGCCGGAGACCCCAGCGTCGACGTACTCGATGCCCTTCTCGCCGAGCATCGCGGCGTGCTCCTGGTCGTCGGTGTAGCGGGAGTTGCCCCCGTCGACGACGACGTCACCGGCCTCGAGCAGGCCGCCCAGCTCGCGGACGGTCGCCCTGGTCGGCTCGCCGGAGGGCACCATCACCCAGACGACGCGCGGTTTCGCCAGCTTCTGGACCAGCTCCTCCAGGGTGGCGACGTCCCGCGGCGCCGACTCGTTGCGGTCGAAGCCGATGACCGTGTGCCCGCCCCGGCGGAGCCGCTCGGCCATGTTGCCGCCCATCTTGCCGAGCCCGATCAGACCGATCTCCACCGTGACCTCCGAGACCTCGCGAGTACGCCGTCAGTACGCCACCAGTGCCGTCAGTCTTGCCCGCCCGTTCCCAGGGACATGCCGCCGAGCGGACTAGCCGGGCAGTCGCACCGGCATGATCAGGTAGCGGAAGTCGACCGTGCCGTCGCCGTCGACCGCGGTGATCACCGACGGCTTGCTCGGCGTCGTGAACGACATCCTGGCCATCCCGGCGTGCACCGCGGTCAGTCCGTCCTGCAGGAAGGTCGGGTTGAACGCGATCGTCAGCGGCTCGCCGGAGAACTGCACCTCGACCTGCTCCTCGGCCCGGCCCTCGTCGTCGCCGCCGGCGGTCAGCGAGAGCATGCCCTCGGAGAAGTCGAGCCGGACCGGGGTGCCCCGATCGGCGACGAGCGCGACCCGCTTGACCGCCTCCAGCAGCGCCGGCACGGGGATGTCCGCGGTCGCCGACCACTCGGTCGGGAATAGCGACCGGTATTTCGGGAACTCGGCGTCCAGCAGCCGGGTGGTGGTCCGGCGCGCCGGGCCGGCGAACCCGATCATGCCCTCGCCGGCACCGCCGCCGGCCAGCGCCAGGGTGATCTCGGAGCCGGTGGTGAGGGTCTTGGCCGACTCGGACAGCGTCCGGGCCGGGATGAGCACCTGGGCGGACAGCTCGTTCTGCTCCGGCTTCCAGGGCAGCTCCCGGACGGCGAGCCGGTAGCGGTCGGTGGCGGCCAGCCGCAGCTCGTCGCCCTCGATCTCGAGCCGGACGCCGGTGAGCATGGGCAGCGTGTCGTCGCGCCCGGCGGCGATCGCCACCTGCGCGACCGCGGTGGCGAACGTGGCGCTGTCGACCACGCCGGCGGTCGTCGGCATCGTGGGCAGCGTCGGGTAGTCCTCGACCGGCATCAGCGGCAGCGTGAAGCGGGCGCTGCCGCAGCTGATCGTCACCTTCGGCCCGTCGACGGCCACGTCGACGGGATGCGGCGGCAGCGCCCGGCTGATCTCGGCCAGCAGCCGGCCGCTGACCAGCGCCCGGCCGGCGATTGCGGCATGCACCTCGACCTCCACCTGGGTGGAGACCTCGTAGTCGAAGCCGGAGACGGTCAGCGTGTTGTCGGTGACGTCGAGCAGCACCCCGCCCAGGACGGGGACGGCCGGCCGCGCCGGCAGGCTGCGCGCGGTCCAGGCCACGGCGTCGGCGAGCGCGTCGCGCTCCACCCGGAACTTCATCGTCCGCACTCCTCGGTCGCGGTGCCGGCACCGAGCGGGCCGGTGCTGTGGGTGCCCATCATGCCCGCACCGGGCGGACGCGGAGCAGACGCCTCGGCGAGTGGCCGTCCCCAGATCCCCGCCCACACCCTGTTTCGGTTCTTTCCCTGATGGAGAGAGAAGACAGGAGTCGTAGTAGGCGCTGTGGATCCTGTGGACGGGCGAGGTCCCGGCAGGCCAGCGCCTCGACCGCGGTGTGGACCGGATGTGCGCTTACCCAGTGGCGAGCCATCGGGCCGGTGGACGCCCTTCGGGCGTCAGTCGTCATCCACCTGTCACGCCCAGTTGTCCACAGACTTCTCCCCAAGCTGTGCACATCCGAGCATTCGGGCATTACTGCCGAGCCCGCTGCTTGATCCGGTTCGTGAGCTCGGTGACCTGGTTGTAGATCTGCCGTCGCTCCGCCATCAGCGAGCGGATCTTGCGGTCGGCATGCATGACCGTCGTGTGATCGCGACCGCCGAACGTCTGCCCGATCTTCGGCAGCGAAAGGTCGGTCAGCTCCCGGCAGAGATACATCGCGATCTGCCGCGCGGTCACCAGCACCCGGCTGCGGGACTGGCCGCACAGGTCGTCGATCGTGATCCCGAAATACTCGGCGGTCGCGGCGATGATCGTCGCCGCGGTGATCTCGGGCCGGTCGTCGTCGGCGATCAGGTCCTTGAGCACGATCTCGGCCAGGGTCAGGTCGACGCTCTGCCGGTTGAGGCTGGCGAACGCCGTGACCCTGATCAGCGCGCCCTCGAGCTCCCGGATGTTCGACTGGATCTTCGACGCGATGAACTCGAGCACGTCCGGCGGCGCATTGAGCCGCTCCTGGGCCGCCTTCTTCCGGAGGATCGCGATCCGCGTCTCCAGGTCGGGTGGCTGGACGTCGGTGATCAGCCCCCACTCGAACCGGGTGCGCAGCCGGTCCTCCAGCGTGGACAGTTGCTTCGGCGGCCGGTCGGAGCTGATGACGATCTGCTTGTTCGCGTTGTGCAGCGTGTTGAACGTGTGGAAGAACTCCTCCTGGGTCCGTTCCTTGCTCTCCAGGAACTGGATGTCGTCCACGAGAAGCACGTCGTTGTCGCGGTAGCGCCGCTGGAACGCGGACTGCTTGTCGTCGCGCAGCGAGTTGATGAAGTCGTTGGTGAATTCCTCGGAGCTCACGTACCGGACCCGCGCGTTGTGGAACAGCCGCTGCGCGTAGTGGCCGATCGCGTGCAGCAGGTGGGTCTTGCCCAGCCCCGAGTCGCCGTAGATGAACAGCGGGTTGTACGCCTTGGCCGGCGCCTCGGCGACCGCGACGGCGGCCGCGTGCGCGAACCGGTTACCGGAGCCGATGACGAAGGTCTCGAAGGTGTATTTCGGGTTCAGCCGGGCCGGCTCGACCCGGCTGTGCGCCCGGCCGTTGGACGGCGACGGCGGCGGCCAGGTGAAGCCCGGCTGAGTATCCTCGGCAACGTGGTCCGGGTCCTCGACCGCGACCTCCGGGCCGTCCGCCGCCGGCGGCGGCTCGACCGTCACGGCCACCCGGATCTCCCGCCCCAACAAGCTGGACAGGGCCGCGGTGATCATCGGGCGCAGCCGGGTCTCCAGCACGTCCTTGGTGAACTCGTTCGGTGCGGCCAGCAGGGCGGTGTCGTCGAGCAGCCCGAGCGGGCGGGTGGTGCGCAACCACGCGCGCTGCTGCGGGGTGACGGTGCTGTCGGTCAAGCCGTCGATCGCGTGTGCCCACAGGGACTCGAGGTCGACCGTTGCATCCTCAGGCAAGCGCTCGCTCCTCCCCGTGGCCACACCGTTCACCGTGGCATCGGCCCGTTGTCCACACGGCGGTCCACAGGCTGTGTATCTGTCGCCCACGGACCGTGCGGACGATCCTCTGGGCGATTCTCGTCCTTACTCCCCAGCCACGTACGCGCCTGTGGAGAACCGGTGGGGGAAGTCGGCGGACTGGCACCGTACAGCGCCCGACACACCGCCCACAACCGCCCGAAGGCCATACCCCACGAGGCCGGCGTTTGACCGGGCCCGGCGCCGTTCCGTACCGTTGGCGGGTCGTGAGTCCGTCCGCCGCGCGCCGGCGGCCGGCCGCGCCTGGGGTAGGGCGACCGGGTGACCGGATCCGTCCGGCTCAGGGATCCCGCCGCCGACCCGCCGTCTTGGAGCCCGCACGTGAGCAAGCGCACCTTCCAGCCCAACAACCGCCGCCGGGCGAAGACCCACGGGTTCCGGCTGCGCATGCGCACCCGTGCCGGCCGCGCGATCATCTCCGCCCGCCGCCGCAAGGGTCGCGGCGAGCTCTCGGCCTGACGGCCGCGGGCGATGTCGTGCTTCCGGCGCCTGCGCGCCTGAGGCGGCGCGAGGACTTCAGCCTCGCCGTCCGCCGTGGTTCGCGCGCCGGCCGGGCCACCCTCGTCGTGCACTACCTCGCTCCTGACCCGGCCGCCGGGCAGGCTCCGACCGCCCGGGTCGGGTTCGTCGTCGGACGGACCGTGGGCAACTCGGTGACCCGGCACCGGACCGTGCGGCGGTTGCGGCACCTCGTCCGGGACCGGCTCGGCCGGCTGCCGGCAGGATCGATCCTGGTGGTCCGCGCGCTGCCGCCGGCCGCCGCCGCCGACTCGGTCGCGCTCGGCCGCGACCTCGACGCGGCGCTGACCAGGCTGCTTCCCGCACCGGCGGTGACCCGATGACCGCCTGGCAGGTGACCGGGCTGCTGGTCGCCGTCGTGCTCCTGCTGGCGCTCTACGACGCGGTGCGCGACCTGGTGACCCACCGGCGGGGGCGGTCGACGCTGGCCCGGATCCTGCTGCGGGTGATCCGCGCCTACCGGCGGTGGATCAGCCCGGTGCGACCGCCGGCCTGCCGGTTCACCCCGACCTGCAGCGCGTACGCGGTGACGGCGGTCGAGCGGTTCGGCGCCGTGCGGGGTGGCTGGTTGGCCACCCGCCGACTGCTGCGCTGCGGACCCTGGCACCCTGGTGGGCACGACCCGGTCCCGCCGACCGTTGGACATTCCGGCACGAGTCCCCGACCCGACGCGCCGGCGTCGAGCCCGACAGGAGCACCCCGTTGCTGAATCCCCTCTACATCGCAGTCTCCTGGGTGCTGCTGCGCTGGTACGAGCTGTTCGGCTGGCTCGGGATGGACCCGAACAGCGGCCTGACCTGGGGCCTGTCGATCGTCTTCCTGGTCATCACCATCCGGGTCCTGCTGTTCCGCTTCTTCATCAAGCAGGTGCACAGCCAGCGCAAGATGCAGGAAGTGCAGCCGAAGATCGCGGCGCTGCGGGAGAAGTACAAGAACGACCGGCAGACCCTCAGCCAGGAGATGATGAAGCTCCAGAAGGAAGAGGGCTTCAACCCGCTGGGCGGCTGCCTGCCGATCGTCATGCAGGCACCGGTCTTCATCGCGCTGTTCCACGTGCTGCGGCTGATCGGGACGCCGCAGGCGTCGGCGCTCTACAACGAGTACCACTGGACGCAGGCGCAGGCGGCCAGCGCCGGCAAGGCGACCGTGTTCGGAGCGCCGATCGCCAGCGCGTTCTCCGATCCGCGCAACCTGGTCGCGAGCATCCCCGGCGCGAGCGCCACCGCGACACACGTGGTCGCGCTGGTCCTCATCGTGCTGATGGTGGCGGCGACGTACACGACGCAGCGGCAGGTCATGCTGCGCAACACGCAGACGCTGGACTCGCAGCAGGCGATGATCCAGAAGCTCATGCTGTACGGCGTCCCGGCAAGCCTCACGGTCTCCGGCTTCTTCTTCCCGATCGGCGTCCTCTTCTACTGGTTCACCAACAACCTGTGGAGCATGGGGCAGCAGTTCTACATCTTGAAGCGGATGCCGCATCCCAATGCGAAGAAGCCCGGTACTGATCCCGAGGTCGCCAAGGCGCTCGCGCCGCGGCCCGGGCAGAAGCCGGTCCGACCCACCAAGCGCACGGCCTTGCCGGCGAGCGAGGCGACCGAGGACCAGGCCGACAGCGGCGCGGACGGGACATCGGCGGACGGCACCACGCCGAAGCCGGCGCCGGGGGCCAAGCCCGTGGCCGGATCCACGCCCGCCACGAAGCCGGCCCCGGGAGCGAAGCCGGCGCCAGGAGCGAAACCGGCGCCGGGAGCGAAGCCTCCGTCGGGAGCGAAGCCGGCGCCGGGAGCGAAGCCGGCGCCGGGAGCGAAGCCTCCGCCGGGAGCCACGCAGAAGCCGGCGGCGGGCGCCGACGCGGAGGGCGACCAGGCGGCGGCAACGCCCAACGGCGCGCAGCCGGCCGGCGGCGACGGAGCGGACGGTTCCGACACGGCCCCGGCCAGCCCGGCCAGGCCGAAGCCCGGCCCCGGCGCGCGGCCGGGCGGCGGCCGGCGACCGCAGGGGCAGCGCTCCCCCACCCAGACCCGGCAGAAGAAGAAGCGGCGCTGACCGCGCCTTCTGTCCCCACCCCACGGCCCCACACTGGAGAACCCCGTGACCGACACTCCCGTGACCGACAGCGTGGTCGGTGGCGACCCCGACGCCGCTGACCGACCGGAGCGCGGTGAGGCGCTGCTCGTCCAGGAGGGCGACATCGCCGGCGACTACCTGGAGCGGCTGCTCGACATCGTCGACTTCGACGGCGACATCGACCTGGACGTCGAGGGCGACCGTGCGGTCGTCGCGGTGATCGGCGACGGCCTGCAGGGTCTGGTCGGGCCGAACGGAGCCACCCTCGACGCGCTCCAGGAGCTGACCCGGCTCGCCGTGCAGCAGCAGACCGGGCTTCGCAGCCGGCTGATGCTGGACGTCGGCGGCTATCGGGCCCGGCGGCGGACCACGCTGACCGGGATCGCCCGCGAGGCGGCGGCCGAGGTCGCGGCGACTGGTTCCCCGGTGCGGCTGGACGCGATGAACCCGTTCGAGCGCAAGGTCGTGCACGACGCGATCTCCGCGATCGACGGTGTGCGCAGCGAGTCCGAGGGCGAGGAGCCGGACCGCCGGGTCGTCGTCCTGCCGGACTGACCGAGGTCCCGCATGAGTGTCCACTGTGGACACTGATCCGGCCGTCCCCGCGGAAGCCGGTTCGGTCTTCGGCCCGGCCGTCGACGCCGCGGCCGAGTATGCGCGGCTGCTTGCGACCGAGGGCACCGTCCGCGGGATGATCGGCCCGCGCGAGGTGCCCAGGCTCTGGGAACGGCACCTGCTCAACTCGGCCGCGATCGCGTCGCTGGTGCCGGTCGGGGCCAGGGTGGTCGACGTCGGCAGCGGCGCCGGCCTGCCCGGGATCCCGCTCGCCCTGGCCCGGCCCGACCTCACCGTCACCCTGCTGGAGCCGCTGGCCCGGCGCGTCGCGTTCCTCACCGAGTGCGTCCGCCGGCTCGGGTTGGAGCGCGTCACCGTCGTGCGCGGCCGGGCCGAGGAGGGCCCGATCCGGCGCCAGCTCGGCGGTGCGGACGTGGTGACGGCCCGTGCGGTCGCACCGCTGGACAAGCTGGCCGGCTGGTGCCTGCCGCTGCTGCGGCCGGGCGGCCTGCTGCTCGCGATGAAGGGATCGACCGCCGCGGCGGAGCTGGCCGCGACGGGTCCGCTGCCGGGCGCCGCCGACGCGCTGGTCACCCAGGCAGGAGATCCGCCCGCGACGGTGATCGTGGTGACGAGGGGTACCGTGCGGGCGACGGCACGAGGAGGGCGGGCGCGGTGACGAGCACGGCGGCAAGCCACCGACGCTCACCCGTCGGCTGGCCGGTCCGGAGGACCCTGCACGTGCTGCCCGTCGACGGCAGACCGGGCCCGGTCGGCTGGTTCGGCTCGTCCGGCGCCGAGGGCGGGCCGACCGGGTGGTTCGGTTCCCCGGACGGCGGCGAGTCGCACCCGGACGACGGCGACAGCAGCGAGGATGAGAACGTGACCGAGCTCGACGCCAGCCGGACCAGGATCCGGAGCGTGCTCGACGACGCGGTCGGTGTGTCCGCGGACGACGGCGACGGCTTCGACACGCCGATCATGCGGGAGGCGGCCCAGGCCGTCCGGGTCCGGGACACCAGCGGCGACCACGCGTTCCCCAAGCCCGCGCGCCGGCGGGTGATCACCGTCGCGAACCAGAAAGGCGGCGTCGGCAAGACCACCAGCACGGTCAACCTCGCCGTCGCGATGGCCATGCACGGCCTGCGGGTGCTGGTGATCGACCTCGACCCGCAGGGCAACGCCAGCACCGGGCTCGGCATCGAGCACTCCAGCGGGACGCCGTCGATCTACGAGGTGCTGGTCGACGGGATGCCGCTGGACGAGGTGACCGTCCCGGTCGAGCAGGCGCCGCACCTGTGGGCAGTGCCGGCCACCATCGACCTGGCCGGCGCCGAGATCGAGCTCGTCTCGGTCGTCGCCCGCGAGCACCGGCTGCGCCGGGCCATCGCCGCGTACGGCACGGAGGTCGACTACATCCTCGTCGACTGCCCGCCGTCGCTCGGCCTGCTCACGGTCAACGCGCTCGTCGCCGGCGACGAGGTGCTCATCCCGATCCAGTGCGAGTACTACGCGCTGGAAGGGCTGGGCCAGTTGCTCAACAACATCGAGCTGATCAAGTCGCACCTGAACGGTGGCCTGCAGATCTCCACGATCCTGCTCACCATGTACGACGGCCGCACCAAGCTGGCCGACCAGGTCGCGCAGGAGGTACGCAACCACTTCGGCGACCTGGTGCTCGACGTGGTCATCCCCAGATCCGTCCGGGTGTCCGAGGCGCCTGGATATGGTCAGTCCGTGATGACGTACGACCCGGGTTCGCGGGGGGCGCTGACCTACTACGAGGCGGCCCGGGAGATGGCCGAGCGCGGCACCCGGATGGAGCCGGGTCCGTCGTCGGCGTCGCAGGAGCCGGGTGCGTCGCAGGAGCCGGGTGCGTCGCAGGAGCGGGCGCCGTCGCAGGAGTCGTCGAGCCCGCGGGAGTCCGAGTGACGCGTCGCGGGGGGCTTGGCAAGGGACTCGGGGCGCTGATCCCGACCGCCCCGGTGGCCGCGCCGCCCGAGCGGCCGGGCGTCGTGCTCGCCTCGGAGGCCGGCGAGCCGGCGGTGGCCGCGCCGGCGCCGGCCGAGGTCCCCGGCGCGATCTATCGCGAGCTGCCGGTCGACGAGATCCGGCCGAACGCGAAGCAGCCGCGGCAGGCCTTCGACGAGGACGCCCAGGAGGAGCTGAAGACCTCCATCAAGGAGTTCGGGCTGCTCCAGCCGGTCGTCGTCCGCGAGACCGGGCCCGGCTCGTACGAGCTCGTCATGGGTGAGCGGCGGTGGCGGGCGAGCCGCGACCTCGGCCTGCCGACGATCCCGGCGATCGTCCGGGACACCGCTGACGACGCGATGCTCCGCGACGCGCTGCTGGAGAACCTGCACCGCGTCCAGCTGAACCCACTGGAAGAGGCGGCGGCGTACCGGCAGTTGCTCGAGGAGTTCGGCACCACGCACGAGGAGCTGGCCAACCGGATCGGCCGCAGTCGGTCCCAGGTCACCAACACGATCCGGCTGCTCAACCTGCCGGTGCCGGTGCAGCGTCGGGTCGCCGCCGGCGTGCTGTCGGCCGGCCACGCGCGGGCGCTGCTCACCCTGGACGACCCGGCGGCGCAGGACGCGCTGGCCAGCCGCATCGTGGCCGAGGGACTGTCGGTGCGCGCGGTGGAGGAGCTGGTCGCGCTGGCCGGGCACGAGAAGCCGTCCGCCAGCCGGCCGGCGCCGACCCGCCGGGTCAGCGCGCCGGCGCTCACCGACCTGGCCGACCGGCTCTCGGACAACTTCGACACCCGGGTCAAGGTCGAGCTCGGCCGGCGCAAGGGCAAGATCGTCGTCGAGTTCGCCTCGGTGGACGACCTGGAGCGGATCGTCGGCCTCATGGTCCCCGGCATGGCACCGCGGTCCGGCTCGACCGGCGAGTGAGCCGGGACCTGGTCGCGCTGCCCAAGGCGCACCTGCACGTCCACCTGGAGAGCGCGATCCGGCCGTCGACGCTGGTCTCGCTCGGCGGTGCAGCGCCGCCGGCGGTGTTCGCGGGGTTCGGCGCGTTCGTGGACTACAACGCCGCGGTACGGGCGTGCCTGCGGACTGCGGCGGACTTCGAGCGGGTCGCGTACGAGTTCTGCGTGGACTCGGCCGCGGACGGCGTGCGGTACGCGGAGGTGACCGTGACGGCGGCCGCGCACGGGGCGCGGCTCGGGTCCGCGTCGGCGGTGCTGGCCGGGGTGCTGGCCGGGCTCCGGTCGGGGTCGAGCGAGACGGGCATCGAGACGCGGGTGCTGATCGACCACTCCCGCCGGCGGCCGGTCCCGTGGGCGGAGGAGTCGGTGCGGCTGGCGGCGGATCATCCCGACGCGGTCGTCGGGTTCGGCGTGGCCGGGGACGAGGCCGCGCCGATCTCGCCGTACCGGGCGGTGGTGGAGCGGGCCGCCGCGGCGGGCGTGCACCTGGTGCACCATGCCGGCGAGACCGGCGGCGCGGGCAGCGTCCGGGAGGCGCTGGACATCGGCCGGGCCGAGCGGATCGGGCACGGCATCCGGTCACTGGAGGATCCCGAGCTGGTGGCGCGGCTGCGGGACGAGCGGGTGCCGCTCGAGGTCTGCCCGTCGTCGAACGTGGTCCTCGGCCTGGTCCCGTCGCTCGCCGCGCACCCGCTGCCGGCGCTCGTCGACGCCGGTCTGGTCGTCACCGTCAACACCGACATCCCCGCGATCACCGGCCGGACGCTGTCGGCCGAGTACGCCGCCGTCCGCGACGCGTTCGGCTGCAGCGACGAGGACCTGGTCCGGTTCGCCCGCGCCGCCGTCGACGCCTCCTTCGCCCCACCGGCCACCAGGGCGCGCCTCCACGAGGACATCACCGCATGGCTGTCCGCCGCATAGCGGCGTCGGCCGATCAGTGGCGGCTGGTCGCCCGGAGGTAGGCCTCGCCGCGGGGCGAGAGTCGGTAGCCGACCGGCAGGCTGATCGTGAGGCCGAGGGCCTTGAGCTTCCGGACGTCGGCCTTGTACGCGAGCCGTTCGCGGCCGGCGGCTTCCGCGAGGTCGCCGGCGCGACGGCCGGGCTCGGCCTGGATCGCGGCGAGGACGGACCTCGTCCACGGCCCGGCCTCGCCGTGGCGGTCGAGCCGATCCAGGCGGCGGTCGAGCTCGGCGACGTCGGCCGGCGTCAGGTCCGCGTTCTCGGCCAGTTCGGTGCGCGGGTCGGGCCCCTCGGCCGGGCGGACGCGCAGGAGGTAGACCGGGTCACGGTCGTCGCCGCGCAGGGCAGCCCGCAGAGCATCCGCCGAGGGGTAACCGGCCCCGCCGGCGTCCGCGTCGGTGAGCGCGTCCGGGTCGATCACTGTGACGGCGTCGACCGCGATCCGGCCGGCGGCCGTGCGGTACACGTGCCCGGCGGTGGCCTGCGGTCGTCGCCACCGTCGGACGAGGACGGTCACCGATCCGTCGAAGATCCCTTCCCGCGCGCGTCGCTCCACCAGCACGCCCGGACCCTAACCGTTCCGCCCCGCCGGTCGCGGTGGAAGGCTCGACCCGTGCACCCCACCGCCCCAGTCTTCGCCGCTCCCGGTGGAACCCCGCTCCCCACCCACCGCCCCACCGGCCCCGCGAGGCCGGTCCGCCCCATCCCCTCCCAACCCGCTCCATGACCAAGGCGACGCCGGGGACGGCAGCGCCGGGGAAGGCGACGCCGGGGAAGGCGACGGCGGGGAAGGCGACGGCGGGGAAGGCGACGGCGGGGAAGGCAGCGCCGGGGAAGGCGACGCCGGGGAGGGCA
>Ga0207683_10000367_pt1 | contig 41412 bp, 38 predicted proteins | sample KBSM73metaG_FD_184333 | JGI IMG/M metagenome (GOLD analysis project Ga0207683, IMG submission 184333) | Miscanthus rhizosphere microbial communities from Kellogg Biological Station, Michigan, USA - KBS M7-3 metaG (SPAdes) (version 2) | ecosystem: Host-associated > Plants > Roots > Rhizosphere >... | reverse complement strand
CGGACATCGATCAATGCACTGCGCGAATTCAGTGATGTAGCCGCCCGTCAAGACACTGAAGCGCTTGCCGCGCTCGCTGTCATGCTCGATAGAAATCGCACCGGTTGCGATCGGATCGTGCGCATGTTTCGTAGCCGCGTTGATTCCGACGACCCTGCAGACAGCGTCGCTGAAGGCATCGCCTTCTGCAAACGGCTTTTCGACTGGTCTGTGCAGCAGTCCGCGGAAGCGAGCGTTGCACTGTACTCGTTAGGCGATCCGGCGATACTGGATATTGCGACCCGGGAAATCGTCGCACTCATGCGCGATTGGGATCTGACCGGTGACGACAAAGACCTGCTTGAAATCGGCTGCGGTATCGGACGCTTTCAGATGGCGCTGGCCGCCGAAACGCGCAGCATTACAGGTATCGATGTCTCCGAAAACATGGTGCAAGCTGCACGCGCCCGATGCGGGGATCTGACTAACGTCAGCGTGTTCGAATGTTCGGGGCGCGATCTTGCCCCGTTCGCTGCATCGACTTTCGACGTCGTGTTCGCTGCCGACGCGATGCCCTATTTGTATCAGTCTGGAATTGCGCTCGTAGAGACTCACTTCGCCGAGGCAAAACGCGTGCTTAAGCCGAGCGGCTACCTGGCGATTTTCGAGTTCAGCTATCGAAACGATGTTGCGTCTGATCGGGTCGATGTCGAAAGGCTTGCCGCTCGCCACGGGTTCGAAGTAATCGTGAACGGATCCCGCCCTTTCAAGGTGTGGGACGGTGCAGCATTTCGACTGCGTGCTCAGTAATGGTCGCGAATCAACTCACTTGGCGTATATCGAGCCGGAAGTGTTCACGGTATCGACGGAAACAGCGCGCGCCCGCGTTCAATCGCATGAGCGCGCCTTCCGCAATCGGATGAGCCACGCGCGGGTCGGCTGCAACGAGTGAGCCGATTACTTCAGCGTTCCATGATTTCGAGTGTTCGACGTCCAGGCCGGCGTGAAGTTGGAAGTACATCCGGGCGCTCGTCGGCACTTGCAGGCGTTTGAGTCCTGCATTGACACGGGATACACGTCCTGGCGCGGTCATCTCGATTACGCCCAGCGCGCCGATGGCGTGATACGCATATCGGCGGTTTGCGGCTAATCCCACCATGAGATTCGCAAGCGCCAGCGCTTCCCACGTGGTGTCTGCCACGTTCGGATGAAGGTCGAGCTCGCGCACCGTGTTGCCAAGCATAGGACCGTGCATCCCACGCTCGTGGCCGCGTCCCATTTCGTCCCAGTAATTGCGCGCCATTTCGAGCTTCGCACGCACTGGAAATTTTACTTGCGTGAGAGCGACGAGATCGTCAAATCCGGCTTCGCCGGCCGCTTCCTGGCTGAGGAACCACCGCATTTGCTCCAGAGAAGCCGCCGTCTCGAGCCATGGAAAGAGCGGGTCGGATTGTCCCGGTCCGCATTCGCGCAGGGCCTCGTACCAAGTGAGGAAGGCGTCAGAGTTTACCGGCGCTGCAAGAGCCGCCGCGCGCACTTGCCGCCGCTCCGATTCGATGAAGTGCCCCTCGTCGAGGCGCGCATGATATTCAGATTTAAGTTCAGCGGCCCAGTCGCTGCTGATGTGCCGCGGCGAGAGGCGTCTGGTGTTGAAACTTGTAAGAGCAGAATGAAAGCGATGGCTGCGTTGCGGCGTTACTTCGAGTGATGCAAGTGCTGTGCTCATACTACGAACCTTCAGCGGACCAGCAGAATTTGAAAGTGTTGAATCGGATAGCGGAGTTTTCTGTCGTGCGAATAATTTTTGTCATACGTTCGTGATGGTATTGATTCACCATCATGCTAACGAGTGACGCGGCGTAAGAATGTAGTCGCTACGCTTGAATCGCAGACGGAACGTTGTAACCGCGCCTGTAGGAGGAAACGGATGGATGCCGAACGTTCTGCCCACGCGCGAACTGCTCAGCACGCATGCGAACGAACCGGCAGCTGCGCCGGGCGCGCTCATGGCTGAAGACGAGAGATACGATACTTACCGCTTCGACTTCTTGGCTTTTTTCTTTTTCGGCACTTTCGCTCCTGCGCGCCGGGCTTCGGATAGACCGATGGCAATTGCCTGCTTCCTGCTTTTAACCTTCTTGCCGGATTTGCCGGACTTGAGGGTCCCGGCCTTGCGCTCATGCATCGCTTTTCCGACTTTCTTTGACGCCTTCCTGCTGTATTTGGCCATAACGCTCCTTCATTGTTCATCGTTTTTAAGGACTCTAACTATCAGATTAGCCAGAGACGCGCGTAAGCAGCGGGGCTCTTATTGACAAGTAGGAACTTGCCGACCGAGCACAGCACCGTTGCGCGGGGAAACTATTTCCAGCGACGGTGTCAGACGTGCAGCACGTCGTTGGGAACTGATCTGAACTAACTAAAGGACGCAATGTTATGAACAATATCGAGCGAAGTGCATTGAAGACTGCTGCAGCAACGATCGCAGCTGTTTCCATTGGAGCCCTCGGCAACAATGTGCTCGCGCAAGTTCGTGTCGCCGCCGGGGCCGATGTGCCGGTGCGGCCAGAGACTTTGCCCGTTGAACCTGCGAAAAAGAAAGACGAGACCGCGCGCCCGCCCGTTCAACCCGCCCCGGCCGAGTCACGCACCACGGAGGATGCGGCCAAGCGCGCCGCTGACCCGAAGGATTCCTCCGGCGCCCTGATAGTCCCACCCGCGGCTGGGGCGAAAAGCAAGTAACTGTTTAGGTTACCTGGACGTTGGCAGTGACTGCTGAGACGGCACTTATCGACCGTAATCGGCTGTCCTACGCCGGAATCGGAGCGCTCTGGCTGCGAATAGTTATGACAAACACCTACAATGGGAATCGTTGAATGTTGCAATGCACCCATTTGGCAAATGTTTTGGAGCAGACATGAAATCGATTCTCGATAGCTCGTTCCGTTACGTGCCTAGCGCTGAGACAAATTTGAGCAAAACGTTTGCCAGATTGCGTCGAGAGCAACGAAAAGCGGACAAAGAGCGCTCCTCGACTGTTCCGACCACCAAGGTAACGCCCATCAAGCAATATCGCACCGGCGAGGCGGGATAGCAGCGTACACCATCGCTGGACCAGCCGGCACAGATGTGCAGTTAGTGCATTGCCGCAACCACCTGTGCGGCAAGCGTGCGTCGTTGTGATTTAACTTTACCGTTCGTCTTTCTATACGTTGATCTCGCAGCCTTGGTCATCGCGGATGGCTGACGCAAAAATCTCAGAAACGCGAGAAATAACGCTTCGTCCGGCCGCAAGCTGCGACACTGCTCGGCAGTAAGATCGGGCAGTGTTCCTGCGGTGTAGCGCTCGAGCAGCGCCGGGTGGATGTACGATTTACGGCAGATCGCCGGTGTGTTGCCAAGCCTCTCAGCCACTGCTTTGATTGTTGCCAGCACGTGCTTTTTGGTGCCACTTCCCTCGGCGGCGCGCAGCGCGACGAGTTGAGTCATCGCCGCAACGCTCGCGGCCCACGTCCGGAAATCTTTGGCGGTGAAGTCCTTTCCCGATATCTCGTGTAGAAACGCGTTCACGTCGCTTGACGTGATAGCGTGCCGGTTGCCTTCATCATCTAGATATTGAAATAGCTCAAGTCCTGGTAGCTCTGCGCACAGCTTGATAATCTTTGCAACGCGTGGGTGCTTCAGCGTCACCGTGTGCTCAATACCGCTTTTGCCGCGAAAATTAAAGTGCACCGTGGCGCCTGACAATTCGACATGTCGCGTGCATAACGTCGTCAATCCGTACGATCGATTCTCGCGCGCGTACTCTTCGTTGCCGATGCGGATGAGCGTAGCTTCGAGCAGTTGCACGAGCGTCGAGAGTACTTTGCTGCGCGGCAAGCCGTCCTGCCGCATCAGCCGGGCGACGCGTCTCCGAATCCTGGGCAGCGCTTCGCCGAATTCCAGCATGCGCTCATACTTCGCCGCGTCGCGGATGGCCTGCCAGCGCGGGTGATACCGGTATTGCTTTCGTCCCCGGGCGTCGCGGCCTGTTGCCTGTATATGTCCATTCGACGAGCGGCATATCCAGACGTCGCGATACGCTGGCGGTATGGCAAGCGAGTTGATCCGCTTGACCTCCGAAGGCTCAGTAATGCGTCCGCCATTGGCGCGGTAATAGGCGAACGTTGAGCCTTTCCGCCGGCGTGTGATGCCCTTTTCCGTGTCGTGCACATAACGTAAGCCTGCCGCCCGAGCGACACGTTTCCCATGCTCATCAACGTCGGTTTCTCCGCGCGTGGCCACCGCCCTCGCACGCCGGACGATGGCAGGATCCAAGGCTGGAACCGCTGCGATACGCTCGCCGGTGCGTGGCAGAAGGGGCGTCGCTCGCACTGCGCTAAGCCCTCTCGCCATGCCGTTGCTCTTCGCGAGCCTGCGGCATAGTTGACTTGAACCGCGCATGGGATTCATGTCGACCGGTGCAAAGGAGTGCAATCACACCGGTTCGCGACCGGCTTTTGTCAGAGTCAGCCAATTCATTCTCCTCCACGTCAGTTGATCGAGCCCTGCAAAAAGTATTCGAGGGCGGCGCTCAAAGTCTCGCCTCTCGCGGGAGCAGATTCACAACAGCTTGACGCGCGCTGCACGTATGACAATCGAATGCTGTCTGAATTCTTCCTCGAGCGAAACGCGGTACTTGCGCCACCAGCGGCGTTGCAGGTCTCGTGACATCACTTCAAACACGATGATGTGATCACGTTCGAAACTATTCCCGGTCTTGTTCAGGCCCTCTGCAGGCGCCTGTTTGTATACCGTGATGCCCCCGAATCTGTCAGCGAGGTGGTCTCTGACCGAATTGAACTTCGCAGCCGGGAAGGGCTGGCCGTTATTATCGTTGAGCGGTAACAGGAGCTGTATGAGGCGCATGCCGCGTCGAACTTCGTGTCTTGATATCTTTACAGAACGATCGAAGTATTAATGTCGGCGACGCGCGTGTTCCGCTGTGGGACGGTCGTCGTCACTCGTCTGACGCGCCGGTCATCGTTTCGCTGCTGACTTTCAAAAGGTCGATTAGGCAAACTGCGCTGTCAAACTTGGGAAGAACAACCATGTCACTTAGCCAATCGCGCGCCATGCGGCTCACCAAATCAACTCAGCTGACTGATGAGGAAACAGAGACGTCGCCTGAACTTCGAACGCTTACAAAAGCGCGTCCTGTTGACGATAAGTCCATGCTCAAGGATCCCGTGATCGAAAAGACAGATGCCGGGACCGATTCACAGGACGTTGAGACGGACGTGTGACTTCGGTTCGACTTTGCGGCGTCTCAAGATCACGCGTCGATAACCATGCCCCTCGAAGAATATCGCCGCAAACGTAACTTCAAGAAGACGCCGGAACCCGCGGGTTCACCGGCGACCTCGAATGGACAATTGCGATATGTGATTCAGAAGCATGCGGCGAGCCGGTTGCACTACGACTTTCGGCTTGAGCTCGACGGTACGCTTAAAAGCTGGGCGGTGCCAAAGGGACCAAGTCTCGACCCGGCTGATAAGCGGCTTGCGGTTCACGTAGAGGACCATCCTATCGATTATGCGGGGTTCGAGGGGACAATACCCGAGCAGCAATATGGCGCCGGTCACGTGATCGTATGGGACAAAGGAGTTTGGGCGCCAGCGGGAGACGCGCGCCAGTTATTTCAACAAGGCAGACTGAAGTTCAAGCTCGATGGCGAAAAGCTGCGCGGCGGCTGGGCGCTTGTGCGCATGCAGGGACGCGAATCTGCGGGCAGAGAGAACTGGCTGCTGATTAAAGAACGCGACGACACAGCGGTCCCGGGCTATGGCGACAAGCTTGTGATCGAGCGTCCCGAAAGTGTGTTAACAGGAAGAACGCTCGAAACCCTTCAAGCATCCGCTGCCCCGGACCATGATGAAGGCGGAGAACGACCTTCGATAAAAGCGAAGAAACGGAGATCGGCCCGTGCTGCACCAGAATTAAAAGCAGTCCGTAAGAGTGCCGGTGCCTCCCTGGACTCGATGGAGACTTCGGCGGAGCGGTCTGCTGATAACCGGGTTGCGGGCATAACGATTACGCATCCGGAACGGGAAGTGTTTCCGGAATCCCAGTGTTCGAAGCTCGATGTAGCCCGGTACTACGCACAGATGGCCACGTACATCTTGCCATACGTGAGCAATCGGCCACTGTCGATTGTGCGTTGCCCGCGCGGCGCCCGTAAGACGTGCTTCTTCCAAAAGCACGCTGAGGCGCGCGCGATTCCAGGCGTCGAAATCGCAAGCATCCGCGACAGCGGAGGACTGAATCCCTACATTCTTGCGAATTCTGTAGAAGCTCTCGTCGGTCTTGCGCAGATGGGAACGATCGAGCTGCATACATGGATGGCGACTATGCCGGCGGTCGAGCGACCGGACACGTTCATCATTGATTTCGACCCGGACACCGGCGTCGCGTGGAGCGATGTCGTCAAAGCTGCGCGCACCGCGCGCGCGCTTCTGGATGATCTCGGCCTGGTGAGTTTCGTGAAGACCACCGGTGGCAAGGGACTGCATGTTGTCGTGCCGCTCGCACGCCGGCATTCGTGGGAAGACATAAAAAGTTTTTCACGTGACTTGGCAATGCGCCTCGTGCAAAACGAGCCCGACCGTTATGTCGCCGTGGCCTCGAAGGCCGAACGCAAGGGAAAAATATTTGTAGATTACCTTCGTAATTCGCGCGGTGCGACCGCGGTAGTACCTTACTCGCTAAGGGCACGCGCCGGGGCAACGGTTGCGACGCCAATTGCCTGGGACACGCTAACCGCCAGTCTCGAGCCGGCGTCTTTAACGCTATCGGCGGTCCTTGCACTGGTCCAGACACGGCCGGATCCATGGGCGGACTACCTGGCTGTGCGCCAGACTATTACCGCCAAAATGAAACGTGCACTCGCGGCACATTCCTAATCGCGCGTCGAAACGCCTTCGCGTTGTTTCGCGAGCTTAATCGCATTAGCTTTCGCGCCGTCTTCGCGCTCCGGGTGGATGCGCCCGCGTGATGGCGGCGGCGTATGGCGGCGGGAGCCAACCGCGTGCGCGTAGACCCAGGTAAATTCCGCGCCGAGCAAAAAGATCTGGGCAGAGTAATAAACCCATACGAGTATTACAACGAGCGACGCCGCCGCCCCGAATCCTGACGCGATTCCGGTCTTCCCTATGTAAAGACCAATCAGAAACTTGCCCAAGGCGAAGAGAAAGCCAGTGACTGCTGCACCGATCCAGACGTCGTGCCAGGCGATGTGCACGCGCGGCATAATCTTGTAGATCATCGCGAACATACCCGTGACTAGCCCAAAGCTGATCGCTATATCGGCGACATAAAGCAACGTCGTCCAGCCGCCGAATACCGGACTCATCCATCGCGAGACGGCGGCCAGGCCTGCAGATATCACCAGCGACACCATTAAAAGAAAAGCGAGGCCCATTATTAGTCCGAACGACAAAAGCCGCGCTCGCAACAGGGTCCATATTCCGCCTTTCGCTTTTTCGGGCGCTCGCCAGATTCGATCGAGCGCGTCCTGGAGCTCGCCGAAGACGGACGTCGCGCCTACGATCAAAAGTATTGGCCCGAGCAGCGTCGCGATTGCGCTGTTGGCGGGATGACTCGCACTCTCGAGCAGGCCTTGAATGGCGCGGGCGCCGTCTTCACCCATGAGTCCGCGCAACTGCTCGAGAATTTCTCCGCGAGCGGCATCCGCGCCAAAGAAATAGCCGGCTACTCCAATGACGATTACGAGCAGCGGCGCGATTGAAAACATCGTGTAATACGCCAGCGCCGCGCCCATGCTGGGCGCGTAATCGTCCTGCCACGCGCGGACCGCGGCGACAACAAGCGACCACATTCCCTTTTGCGGCATGTGGTCGCGTGGCCGTTCGTTAGTCACCAAGCGCAGGCCGGCGGGACACATGCGCCCGCCGACTAGACTTTGTGATTTACTTGCTTCCCGCTATTCCATCGCGGCGACTTGCCAAGCGTAAACCCGAGATCTTTCTTCTCCTGATTTTCACTGCTGCCCCGACGATCTGCCACGTCACCGGCGGTAGGCGGCGGCAACGCATCATCGGCGCTCGGCTCGCGATGCTTGTCAGTGACCGGCTTGTGCCTGTTCTTCATGCGTTCTCCGAATCGAATGCAGGTCGTCGACTCACGCCGTTTCCTTGTATTGGTCGCGCAGCCGGCGGATACGATCATGATTGGACAGCACGCCTTCATACTGACGCTGCACGATCTCTCTCAACTGCGTTGGCAGATCGCGTTTTAAGACGTCGGCGTAGCGTGCTTTGGCGTAATCCTCGCCGCGTTCGCATTCCTCGAGGATCGCCTTCGCATCGCGGCCCGTGACTGCTGATTTCACCTCGACCCATCCACGGTGGATTGCGCCGCTCACACTGCCGCCGGTTTCCGGTTCGTGGCCGAGCGCTCTTACTTGTTCCTGCAGTTGAGCAGCACCGAGGCGACACCTTTGTGCGCACTCCACGAAGACCTCGCGCAACTGCGTGTCCTTCGTATCATTCGCAGCTTTGGTGAACCCCTTCTCGCCATCCTTAGACGTCTCTATAAGCTCGTTGATAAGTGATTTCACATCGTCTTTCATTGTCATCTCCGTTGATCGATCGTGTCTGTGATGTTAGTAGCGGCGCATGTCAGCGGCTATCGGTAACGTCCTCGCGAGTTTGTAGGCGTTAGAGCGGCCCGATCCCTACCGTACTACGGTATCGCGGCAAACGCGTTCAGATTTACTGCGCGGCAGTCTCGGCGCCGGGGCGGCTCGGCCAGACGAAAACAACTTTGCGATGCTGATCTTTTCTCACGTCAACGCTCTGTCGTTTTGATTGACCTTCATAGCTCGCTTCCACGTCATAGCGGCCGGTCGGCAAGTCGACCAGCATGAACGGACCTCCAGACGCCGCATCGAGCAACACTTTGCCGGCGCGGTCGCGAACCGTGACTTTAACGTCCGCGATGAATTCGCTCTTGGGCTGTGCCTGCTGACTGAACTCCAATTCGAGCGGGTAGCTGACCGCAGCACGCTTGAGCGCAGCAATGTCATCGTCGCCTACGCCGCCGGTCATGTAGTTAACAGAGCCTTGCTTCGTAGTTGCTGCAGGGGCGTCCGCACCTATCGCAGAGCTTGCGCTTCCAAGTCCAAGCAGTGAAACCGACACAAGCATCATTGCAGTTTTTGATAAGCGCATACCATTCTCCTTGTGTAGTTGACGCATAAATTAAGACTTCGAATCGTGGCGTGCGTTCCGCCCGTGCGATCGTCCGTACTGTTCCGCGGGTAAGCGCAGTCCTACGGCTGCGTGAGACTTTTTCCTATTGGGCGGACCCTCCGCGACGAGTAGCCTGTGTCCCGTCGGTCGTCCCTTCGATTTGCGTCCAGCATTCGCTACTGGCACGCTTGAGCCAATTACGTGGTTTAGAGTTGAACACGCACGACAACTTGGTGGCGCCCTTTGCGACCGTTTGACGGCGGCGAGCGGTGAATCGAATAAGGGCGGTCTAGCAGTCCGGCGACTGACCGACCGAGCCTGCGGATTTACGCGCACGGTCTCAGGCAAGCGATTAGCTCAGTGCTAAGTTGAATACATGTAAAGTAATAGGTGCGCGCTCACGCAGCGTTGCCGGAAATAGTGACGCAGGTCGACACGTTATTGGAGGCGTTATGGGATTTGACCAAAAGGGAAACATTGTGCTTCGCGTTTCACGCGGCAAGGACGAGAAGTGGACCGTAAGCGAAGAAGGTTTCGAAAAACCACTCGCGTCATTCGACAACGAGAGCGACGCCCGTAACTACGCGAACGATCTCGCGAAGACCAAGCCAGGCACTACCGTCGAAATGCAGAATTAAGCACTCGTGCTCAGGGCAGCAACTGGTGCGTGCGGTCGGACCTGGTTGCGTCTCTGAACCGCGCGCAGAGTGCATTGTCATACTCCTCCCATGCGCTCAAACGCGTTGTCGGACCCGTTCGCCGAGTACGGCTACCTCGGTTATGCCTTGCGCGCCATCGCGCATAAGCGGGCGGATGGTTCCTTCCACTCCTCGATCGAGATCCGCGACTACACAAGCGGCGACGGCGGTCTCCTGCATGAGCAAATGTTCGGCGTGTCATTTCCGGATGCGGACAGCGCAATTGCGTGGGCGCAGGCGCGCGGACGGATTCTTCTCGATTTACATCTCGAGAATTTGTTATTGCCGGAGCCCGCTTAGTCGCTTCGCGTCGCTTATGGCCACATGGCGCGCATTGTCGCCTTGAGATCGACAACTGCACCGGGATTATCGCGCTGCTCGAAACGTCTCCCTGCGGTAATACGTGGGCCCACGATGTCGAACGCCGTCAGGTCGGAATCGTCAATGAACCGGCTGCGCGGCGCGTAGACGTGGCGGTTGCCGCCGGCGCTCTGCCCCCGTACCAGGAATCGTAGTGGCTGCATAAGCACGAGATCATCCTTGGCGCGGCTCATCGCGACATACAGTAGCCGCCGCTCTTCCTCGATTTCTTCGGGCGTTCCGGTTGCTAGATCGCTGGGGATACAACCGTCGACCACATTAAGCACATGAACGGCGCGCCATTCCTGGCCTTTCGCCGAATGAATGGTCGATAAGATCAGCCAATCCTCATCTTTGAGCGGTGGTCCCGCCTCCGCACCGCAGGCGTCGGGTGGATCCAATGCGAGCTCCGTCAGGAAGGATGTACGCGAGCGATGAGACGCAGCAATCTGCTCGAGTTGATCCAGGTCGCTTAGTCTGGTTCGCGTGCTGTCGTATAAGGTCTCGAGCAGCGGATCGTACCATTTGCGCGCTCGCTCGATATCCGTTGTCCAATTTCGCGAGGCGACGAGTTCATTCATAAGCGGGACAAAGGCCGGCCAAAACTGAGCCGCTGCGACCGGCGCGCTAAACCGGCGCAGGGCGCTGAAACTATCGGCGCCTTGTTCGAGAAGTGAAAATGCGCGGCCCGCGGCCGCCGGTCCGACGCCTGGAAATAATTTCAACACGCGCGACGCGGCAACGCGGTCACGCGGGTTTTCGGCCCAGCGTAATATCGCGACCACGTCTTTTACGTGCGCCGCCTCGAGAAATTTCAGCCCGCCGAATTTTACGAACGGAATATTGCGGCGTGATAGCTCGACCTCGAGTTGCGCTGAGTGATGCGACGCGCGCATCAGTATGGCCTGTTCGCATAGCGTCATTCCTGCCTCACGGTTCGCAAGCACCCGCTCCACCAGAAATTCGACCTGTCCGGCTTCGTCGGCGACCATTGCGAGCACCGGTCGCGCGCCATTCGTCCGCGATGTATAAAGGTCTTTGGTATAGCGCTCGATAGCGTGTGCAATGACGCGGTTGCAGCCATCGAGAATCGGCTGACTCGAGCGATAATTCTGTTCGAGCTTGAGTGTCGCCGCGGGCGGCGTGCAGCGTTGCGGAAAGTCAAGAATGTTGCGCACGGTGGCCGACCGAAACGAGTAGATGGATTGCGCGTCATCGCCGACGACTGTTAATCCAGTACCCCCCGGTTTCAATCCAAACAAGATCGCCGCCTGGAGTGCGTTCGTGTCCTGGTACTCGTCTACGAGCACATGATCGAATCTCCGCGCGAGCATCTCCGCGATCGCCGGCACTTCCATCATACGTGCCCAGTAGAGAAGCAAATCGTCGTAGTCGAGCACGTCCTGCGCCTGTTTCGCTTCGACGTAGCCGGCGAACAGTTTCCCAAGTTCCTGCTCCCATTCCAGGCACCACGGGAACGCCTGCTGCAATGTGTGCCGCACAGTCGCCTGTGCGTTCACTGCATGTGAGTAAATTGCGATGCACGTCGCCTTCTTCGGGAAGCGGCTCTTCGTATGGGGCAACCCGAGATCATCGCGCACGATGTCGAGCAAATCAGCGGAGTCGCTGCGGTCGAGAATCGAAAATGAAGGATTCAGGCCGACGTTTTCTGCGTGTATGCGCAGCAGCTTTGCGCCAATCGCATGGAATGTGCCTGACCATTCCATCGACCCGCTTGTTGGCGCCGGTTTATCCTTCAATGCGGCGGCGCAGATGCGTTCGACCCGCCGCGTCATTTCAAGCGCCATGCGACGAGCGAACGTAAGTAGCAGGATACGGTGAGGATGCGCGCCGTTGAGTATTAAATGTGCGACGCGGTGAGACAGCGTCTTTGTTTTGCCTGTTCCCGCGCCGGCGATAACGAGCAGGGCCGGTGCCGACTGCGCGACATCACATTCCGCAATTCCGTAGGCGGCGGCCATTCTTTGCGCCGGATTTAGACCTTGAAGATGCGCGGCTGGCTCTATTACTGTATGCGCTTCCTGACTTGAACATGGACTGCTCACGCCGAAGTTACCTAATGACGCACGAGATTGACAGAAAGAACGCACATTCTATATTATCGAATAAAAATTCTGTGATTGTCCATATGGCGCGTCCTGCATCGTCGGATGGTATCTACCTCGAAAAGCTGCAGGACTACTATGCGCGCCATCGGGTGTTTCCGTCATACGCGGCGATTGGCCGCTTGGTCGGACTGCAATCCACGAGCTCGGTGTCTGCGTTTCTGGAGCGACTACGGACGCGCGGGTATATAGAATCATTCGACAGAAGGCTTAAGCCTTCGCGACGTTTTTTCGAGCGTCCGCTGGTGCAAAGCAGGGTGGCCGCAGGTTTGCCGAGCGCCGCCTATGACGCTGAACCCGACGGGTTGTCAATTGATGAATTCCTCGTCTCGCGGCCGTCGCGCACGTTCCTCGTACAAGTGAAGGGCGATTCGATGACTGGTGCCGGTTTAATGCCCGGAGACACGTTAGTCGTGGAGAGAGCGAACGGCGCTACCGATGGGGCAATCGTCGTTGCGGTGGTGGACGGCGCTTATACTGTGAAGCGACTGGGCCGTGAGAACCGGCGCTTCGTGCTCAGACCCGAAAATAAATCGTATCCTGTACTTCGTCCGGATCCGCTCGAGATCGTGGGAGTGGTGGTCGGCAGCTTTCGCAAATACAAGTAGCATTCTCAAAGCGGGTGTTGCATCACACCGCCGTAGCGATCGTGCAGGTACGGCGGTGTGCAGAGCTGAGTGCGCGTTAACCGCTAGCGGTTTTTCTGCTCGTGGGCCTCTTCCTTGATGGCCTGACCGCCGCGCTGAATGTCTTTGCCAGCGCCTTCTACTGTATTGCAACCGGCGAGCATGCCGAAAGAACCGGAAAAAAACGCGATCGCGAGCAAGTGAGCGATTATTCTTTTCATGAGAGTCTCCTATGTGGTTGGTGGCCGGCGTCATTTGCTATTGTCATACCAGCCTGTGCGTAGCGTACCTTGCTCGCCTTTACCTAACAGTCGCCGAAAGGCGTAATCCACTGCCGGAATTCTGCCTACGATCTATGCATGCGCGACGCACGTAGTCTTATTCTGACTGAATAGTCAGTGCACGGCGGATATCAGACGGTGGAGCACGTGACTAAATTGGGTCACCACAAAAGGGAGGAACCGGAATGGATTGTTACCTCACTCGCATAGTTGCGCATTTGCGCCGGGCGTCCTTGCGTCCGAACCGCCGTTTTCAGGGCCAGCAATTCCGGCATGGGAAACGAGACCTCGCGCGACGGGTCGAATCAGGAACGACAAAAACGGCCAGCGCGTGCGCCTTGCTGCGCCAGCGCGAGTAGCCGTTATCCAAAGACCGACAAAGGAACTTTTATGAACTCACTCAGAACGGTAGGTCACTTCGTCATCGCTCTGGCGCTGCTCTGCTTCGTGTCGGTGCACGCCGCGGACAGCAATGCGCCCGACGCTGTTGTGCGAGCGACAGTCGATGAAGTGCTCGCCGCAATAAAACAGACCAAAGATCCGCGGGCGCTGCGCGAACTAGCAGAGCAGAAAGTCGTGCCGCATTTCGACTTCAAGCGCATGACGCAATTGGCTGTGGGTGCGCAGTGGCGTCAGGCGACACCCGCACAACAGCAAGAGCTCGAGAATGCTTTCCGCACGCTTCTGGTCAACACGTATACGAACGCGCTAAGCACGGGAACCACCGGGAGCCCGACCGTTGACATCAAGCCCGCCCAAAGCAAGCCGGGACAGGATGAAACCGTCGTGCGAACTGTCGTCAAGCAGTCCGGCAAAGAACCGGTGTCTATCGACTATCGCATGGAGAAGGCGGGCGACGGATGGAAAGTCTTCGATGTGACGGTTGAGAATTTGAGTCTCGTCACCAATTATCGCGATTCCTTCGCCTCGGAAATCAGCCGGTCCGGCGTTGACGGTCTCATTAAGGTGCTGCAGGAAAAGAACCGCGCCAACGCGAAGACCTGACGAACCGGCCGCACAGCGGCAGCTCGAGCGATGACATTCGACGCCGCTGGCCGCCGTCTTGAATCCAGGCTATTCAGCCCGATATGTAGCGCATAGTGTTCAGCCCAACTCATCCCGCTGCAGTCCAATTCCCCGCCAGGCCTGAGGTTCCCGCGTGAGTGATTCTCTGCACGTCGTCTGCCCCCATTGCAACGCCACAAACCGCGTGGTCGAGGAGCGTCTTGAAGATGGCGCGAAATGCGGAGGCTGCAAGCAGCCATTGTTCGCCGGGTCCGTGCTCGAACTCGACCAGCAAAGCTTTGAGCGTCATCTCGCTAAAAGCGACTTGCCGCTGATCGTCGATTTCTGGGCGCCGTGGTGCGCACCATGCAAGATGATGGCGCCCGCGTACGAGAGCGCGGCGGCAACATTGGAGCCGCGTGTGCGGCTCGCGAAGCTCAACACTGAAGCCGAGCCCGCGGTCGCGTCGCGCTTTGGTATTCGCGGCATTCCAACCCTGATCGCGTTCAAGAATGGACGCGAGATCGCGCGTCAGTCCGGAGCGCTCGATGTTACGGGCGTTGTGAGCTGGGTACAGTCGCAGGTCCAGAATGCAGACAGGGGCGCGTAATCATGCCAACACGGACATCAACGGGGTGGATGTGGGCGGAAGCTTGTCAGCTTATCGATCAGGCTGAGCGGCTGCACCGGCAATTTTTTCGGATCAGCACGCAGCCCCGCGAAGTCCCGGTTTGGGAACCGCCAATCGACATGTTCGAAGACGGTGACCAGTTGGCGGTCGTCGTGGCGCTGCCAGGTGTCTCGTCCGAGAGGATAGAAGTCAGCGTTGAATCAGGTGCGCTCATGGTTCGCGCCGAGCGGCGGATTCCTTTTTCGCGCCAATCTTTCTCCGTTCAGCGCTTGGAGATCCCGCACGGTCTCTTCGAGCGCCGCATCAATCTGCCAGCCGCGAAGTTCGTGCTCGAGGCGCGCGAATGGAAGGATGGGTGCCTGATATTGGTATTACGCAAAGTGAACCAGTGAAAGTGGAAATGAACGAACCCAACTCAGTACAACCGGTCAGCGCCGACTCGGCCGCGTCCGGCGAAGTGGCCCGCACCGCCGCCGCGCAGACTGTGCGCGAGGGGCCCGCGCGTGCCATCCCCGAAGATGCGCTGATTCTGTTGCCGGTCCGCAATGTTGTTATGTTCCCCGGCTTGATCCTGCCGATCATGATCGATCGCGCGCGCTCGCGTGCGGCCGCGCAGGAAGCAGCACGCAGCCAGCGTCCGGTCGGCATATTGCTGCAGAAGAAGCCGGACACCGAGGAACCCGGTCCGGATGACTTGCACTGGGTCGGAACAACGGCAAATGTATTGCGCTATGTCACCGCGCCGGACGATTCCCATCATCTGATCTGCCAGGGCGAGCAGCGTTTTCGTGTCCTGCAGTTTCTCGACGGGTATCCGTTTCCAGTCGCCAGGATTCAGCGTATCGAACAGGAGGCAGCCGCCGGAACCGACATTGAAGCGCGCGCACATAATCTAAAGCAGCGTGCCATCGAAGTCGTGCGGCTTTTGCCGCAGGTGCCGGAGGAGATGGTGAATGCGCTGCAGGGCGTCAAAGGGGCTGCGCAGCTCGCCGATTTCATCGCCGGGCTGATGGATATCGGCGCCCAGGAAAAGCAGGCTCTGTTAGAGACGTTCGACCTGCGCACGCGCTTGGATAAGCTCCTCGAACTGCTTTCACATCGCCTTGAAGTATTGCGTCTGTCACGTGAGATCGATGAGCGCACCAAAGAGTCGATCGACGACAAAGGCCGCAAGCACCTGCTGCGCGAGCAATTGCACACGATCCAGAAAGAGCTTGGCGAGGGCGATGAGAGCACCGCGGAGATTGCCGAGCTCGACAAGGCGATCACCGAAGCCGGCATGCCGGAAGAGGTCGAAAAGCAGGCACGCAAGGAGCTCAAGCGACTCGAGCGCATGCCCGAGGGCGCAGGCGAGCATTCGATGGTGCGTACTTATCTCGAGTGGCTGATCGAGTTGCCCTGGAAAGCGGAAAGCGAATCCACGATCGACATCGCGCAGGCGAGGAAGATTCTCGACGACGATCACTACGGGCTCGACAAAATCAAGCGCCGTATCCTTGAGTACCTCGCGGTCCGCAAGCTCAACCCTTCGGGCAAGAGCCCCATTTTGTGCTTCGTCGGCCCGCCCGGCGTCGGCAAGACGTCGCTCGGCCAGAGCATCGCTAAAGCGACCGGGCGCAAGTTTGTGCGCGTGAGCCTCGGCGGCACTCACGATGAGGCGGAGATCCGCGGCCATCGGCGCACGTACATCGGTTCGCTGCCGGGCAATATCATCCAAAGCATACGCAAGGCAGGCACGCGCGAAGGCGTCATGATGCTCGATGAGGTCGACAAGCTTGGCGCCGGCGGCTTTCACGGAGATCCGGGGTCGGCGCTGCTGGAAGTACTCGACCCCGAGCAAAACGCGACGTTCCGGGACAATTATCTCGGCGTGCCGTTCGACCTGTCACGCGTGATGTTCATATGCACTGCGAACGTCCTCGACACGATACCGGGACCGCTGCGCGACCGCATGGAAATCATTCAGTTGCCGGGTTACACGGCGCAGGAAAAGCTGCAGATCGCGCGCCGCTACCTTGTCGCGCGCCAGCTAAGCGCGACCGGCCTCACCGCCGAGCAATGTGAAATCAGTGAGGACGCGCTGATGACGATCATTCACGATTACACGCGTGAGGCAGGCGTGCGCGGACTTGAGCGCGAGATCGGCTCGGTGTTGCGCAGCATCGCCGTTCGCATCGCGGAAGGTACAGTCACGCATGTGAAAGTCGGGCCCGATGATCTTGCCGCCATCCTCGGACCGCGCAAGTTCGAGGCGGAGATCGCAATGCGCAAGGGAGTTCCCGGTGTAGTGACCGGTCTCGCCTGGACACCGGTCGGCGGTGACATTCTGTTTATCGAAGCGACGCGCATGGCTGGCGCCGGGAAGCTGATATTGACCGGACAACTGGGCGATGTCATGAAGGAAAGCGCGCAGGCCGCGCTCTCCCTCGTCAAAGCGCGAGCGGAGCAGCTGGGCATCAGCAATGAATTGCTTGCGAAGTCGGACGTGCACGTCCACGTCCCCGCCGGCGCGACACCTAAGGATGGTCCGAGCGCCGGTGTGGCGATGTTCGTTGCATTGGCGTCGCTGTTCACGCACAAGGTCGTGCGCAGCGATATCGCGATGACGGGCGAAATCAGCTTACGCGGTCTCGTGTTGCCTATCGGCGGCGTCAAGGAAAAGGTCTTAGCAGCGCTGCGCGCCGGAATCACGACCGTGATGCTGCCTGGGCGCAACCGCCGTGAGCTAGAGGAGATACCGGCCGAGGCGCGCGAAAAGCTCAAGCTCGTCTGGATCGACGAGGTCGATGACGCGCTCGCGAATGCGCTTGAAGGCGCGGCGGTAGAACCGATCGCCGTGCCTGTCTAGAAGCGCGCACGGCCAGTAAGCGCCGTCCGCTAGGTAGCGGGCGCTTCGAGGTCGCGGACGGCGCCGGCGACTTTTTCCCGGCGTTTGATGATATCTGCGCCCAGCGCACGCAGCCTGCCGCCCATGCGGCTTTCAACCAGCGGGAACAGTACCTCTTCTTCCTCTTTGAAGTGGTACTCGAGCAGATCCATCAACCGCATCATCGTTGAGTCGTGTTCCGCGTCGGCCACAGGCAAGCGGCGCAATAACTGCACGCACTGCTGAATGTCGTCGTGTGCCCTTAGGGCGCTGTCGACCGCGTCATGTGCCTGCGGCTCGATTGCCGGATAAAAGATTTCGCGCTCCACGAGGTCGTGCAGCTCGATCTGCATGCAGATGTCCTGTGCGAGTGCACTGCGGGTTTCCGCGTGTTCATCCATCAGGCGGCGATACTCGGCCAGGTCCTTGCGCGCCTGCGCGTGGTCTGCGCGCAGAATGTCAGTCGCTCCCGCGTCATCCGGCGGCGTATTCGTTTTAAGTGCTGTTTGTTTATCCATGGCAGGTTGTCCCGTTCGCGCCCGTCTGGACGGCGCCTCCGTAGTGTCATTCAGCCTAATATGCCGAGCGGCGCATGGCGGGGCTGGCTCGCGCAACACACTAAACGCTCGAGCTGGATCGCAGGCCGGTCCATCCCACACTTTCAGCAACGACTATGCCAATCGGCACCGATCCCCGCGCCACTATGTCTCGTCCGAATTTCGCTCGCGGCTGTTATGCACTGCCGCGAGGTGTAGCTATTACGTGTATGAATTACAAGCGAAGCGAATGGTGCGGCCGCTCCGCGCAAGTGGTCTGGCGAACAAACAGTATGTTCCTTTAGGTTCCATGGGCGTATAAGGTTCTCCTGCGGCGCCGCCGATAATGGGGACCGGCGGAATTTATTTTTATCAGCCCGATATTCTGCGCAGGATCGCATAAAATAAAGCGCGGCCGATTCCATAACATCAAGCGTTGCGCCCGGCGCCGGCACGGCGGCGGCGCATGAACGCAGGCCGCGCCGCACGCATGAGTGGCGTGCACGTCTTTTACTACGTCCGGAGGGCGTTTGAAATTTGGTGCGAATCCGCAGTCCGGCTTTCTTAAGCTGCTCGATTGGCGCGTAAATGGCCGCCAGCAGGGATTCACACAGGAGCATACGGCCCAGGAGCCACCGCTCAGATCCGAGCTGCTGAGTGCCGACCAGATGGAGCAGCGCGGGGAAGCGCTTGCGGCGACGCATGTCTTGAGTAGCGCGCGAACCAGCGATCATCTGCTGTCGCGGCTTGCGAAGAATGAAGGTGTGCTCGTTGAGGTGTGCGAGCTTCTGACCTCTACGGTCAAAGCAAGTCAGCGCATCACTCCCGGCGGCGAGTGGCTGCTCGATAACTTCTACCTGATCGAAGAGCAGATTCGCACTGCCAAGAAACACCTTCCGAAGCGTTATAGCCAGCAGTTGCCGCGACTCGGCAGCGGCGCCTCTGCCGGGCTGCCGCGTGTCTACGATATTGCGCTCGCCGCAATATCGCATGGCGATGGCAGAGTGGATCTCGACAGCCTTAGCCGGTTCGTCGGCGCTTATCAGAAGGTGACTTACCTTGCATTGGGCGAACTGTGGGCCATTCCGATCATGCTGCGGCTGGCGCTGCTCGAAAATCTGCGCCGCGTCGGTGCTGCGCTTGCCGCAAGCGTGCTCGACCGCAGGCGTGCTGACCGCTGGGCACAACAGATGCTCGAGGTGGTTGAAGAAGATCCGACGAACCTGATTCTCGTGATCGCGGACATGGCGCGCTCCAGTCCGGCGCTGACCAGTTCCTTTGTAGCTGAATTCGCGCGTTTGCTGCAAGGTCAGAGCTCTGCGCTGGCACTTCCATTGACGTGGATAGAGCAGCGACTTTCGCAGACCGGGCTCACCATCGAGCAGCTCGTCCAGTCTGAGACTCAAAAACAGGCCGCCGCCCAGGTTTCGATCAGCAACAGCATAGGCAGCCTGCGATTCCTCGGCGCTACGGACTGGCGCGAATTCGTCGAGAGCATGAGCTTCGTCGAGCAGAAGCTGCGCGAAGATCCGGCGGACGTCTATGGCAAGATGGAGTTCGCAGCGCGTGACCGCTACCGGCACGCGGTAGAACGAATAGCGAAGCGCAGCCGCCTGCCGGAAAGCGAAGTAGCGCGCAAGGTGATTCAGCTTGCACACGAGGGCAGGACGCGTGCGCGCGACGATCCGCGCACAGCGCATGTCGGCTACTACCTCGTGCACGATGGGATGCCGCAGCTCGAGCGCGCTACTCACGCGCGGCTTGCGCTGCCGGAGCTTCTGGAAAAAGCGGGACGCCGCTTTCCTGTTCTGCTCTACCTGGGCGGCATTGCCCTGCTTACGGCTCTCTTTACCTCCGGCCTGGTGTCTCAAGCGCGGGCTGATGGCTTGATCGGCTGGCAACTCGCGTTGTTCGGCATCCCGATCGTGCTCGCAGTGAGTCAGCTCGCTGTAGCTTTAGTCAATTGGCTCGCGACGCTCGTCGCTACGCCACATCCATTACCGCGTCTCGATTATTCAGCAGGCATCCCCGCGGAGGATCGCACGCTTGTCGTCATTCCCTGCATGCTTACGGACAATCGAAACATCGGCGATCTCGTCGAAGCGCTTGAGGTTCGCTACCTCGCCAACCGCAACGCGCATTTGCACTTTGCCCTGCTCAGCGATTTTGTAGATGCCAAAGACGAGTCGCTGCCTGAAGACGATGCCCTCGTGGCGCTCGCGCGCGACAAAATCACGGCGCTCAACGAAAAATACAGAGACGGCACGGACGACAAGTTCTTCCTGTTTCACCGCCCGCGCCGGTGGAACGAACGCGAGCGCCTGTGGATGGGATATGAGCGCAAGCGCGGCAAGCTGTCCGAACTCAACGCATTACTGCGGGAGCGGGGCCGCGACCGCTTCTCAGTGATCACCGGTGACACGACACCGCTCATCAATGTGCGCTACGTAATCACGCTCGACACGGACACGCAGTTGCCGCGCGATTCCGCCCGTTCATTTATCGGCACGATGTCGCACCCGTTGAACCGGCCGCGCATCGACGCGAAGACGCGATGCGTGCGCGAAGGATATGGAATCCTTCAGCCGCGTGTGGCGCTCAGCCTCGCAGGCGCCAACCGCTCGGACTATGCGCGGCTGTCCGGCGCTGACGCGGGCATAGATCCGTATACGCGCGCCGTGTCGGATGTCTATCAGGATGTGTTCGGCGAGGGCTCGTTTATCGGGAAAGGCATTTATGACGTCGATGCTTTCGAAATGTCTCTCGATGGGCGTTTCCCGGATAACCGGATACTCAGCCACGATTTGCTCGAAGGCTGCTACGCGCGATCCGGATTGTTGAGCGACGTGCAGCTTTATGAAGGCACACCGTCGACGTATGCGGCCGACGCGGAACGCCGACATCGCTGGGTCCGCGGCGATTGGCAGATTGCACAATGGTTGAGTCGGCGGGTTCCTGCTTACGATGGCGCACGCGAAAAGAATCCATTGTCGATCCTGTCGCAATGGAAAATTCTCGACAATCTCCGGCGCAGCCTGGTGTCCTGCGCTTTGCTTATGTTGCTTGCCGCCGGGTGGCTGTGGCTGCCCTCGCCGGCGTTCTGGACCCTGGTCGTGCTCGGCATCGTTTTAATTCCGTCGCTGATCGGGTTCATCCCGGAGCAATTTCAGAAGCCAAAGGACGTGCTGCTGGATGAGCATGTCGTTATGAGTCTGCGTTCAGCGCTGCCGCGCGTGCTGCAGGCAGCGCAGTCATTGATCCTGCTGCCGTTCGAGGCATTCAACAATCTTGACGCGATCATCCGCACGCTGTCGCGACTCATGGTTACACGGCGCCGGCTGCTCGAATGGGTACCTTCCGGTGCACGTCCGACCGAAACACGGTTGGCTGCTTATTGGCGTCTGATGTGGATCGCCCCCGTAATTGCAGGCGCATTAACCGCGTACTTCGTATACACCGGACTGGCGATGCAATTATTTATCGCGGGGCCGCTTGTCCTCGCGTGGTTTGGATCACCGGTTGTCGCCTGGTGGGTAAGCCGTCCATTGCCGCGCAAGGTGCCCAAACTATCGAACGCGCAGCTCAGGTTTCTGAATAAGAGCGCGCGCCGTATCTGGGGCTTTTTTGAATCATTCGTTGTCGCTGACGAGCACTGGCTGCCGCCCGACAACTATCAGGAGCATCCCGTCGAGGTGGTGGCCCACCGCACTTCACCGACTAACATGGGTCTTGCACTGCTGGCTAATCTTGCCGCCTATGACTTCGGCTATATCGCCGGCGGCGAGTTGGTCGAGCGCACCGGCAATACGCTGGACACAATGTCGAAGCTCAACCGCTACCAGGGACATTTCTATAATTGGTACGATACTCAAACACTGCAGCCGCTTGCGCCGCTGTACGTGTCCTCGGTCGACAGCGGGAACCTCGCGGCTCACGTGCTAACTGTCCGCCAGGGCCTGATGCGCATTCCCAACGCGAGCGTAATTCGAACGCGTGTGTTCGATGGTCTCGGCGACACACTTCACGTATTGGCGGAGGTTGCGCGCGAGGCGCCGCGCACGGCAGTCGCCGCGATCGGCCACATGCAAAGAGACCTCGAGTCCGCGTACGATTCGAGACCCGCGACCTTTGGGGCAGCGTATGCCTGGCTAAATCGGCTCTCCGTATCGGCGCGCAGTATCAGCGATGGCTTCACTAACTCTGCAGACGCGGACGCCACCCGATGGGCCGAATCACTCGTGCGCCAGTGCAACCAGGCGCGCGATGACCTTGTAACGCTTGCGCCGTGGGTGTTGCTGCCGGAGTCGCCGCCGGGCTCCACTGCTCTAGCCGCTTTGGATCACATCCGCACACTTCGCGATCTCGCGAACATGCAAGCGGACGTATTGCCATCGCTCGTTGCACAATCCGAAACCGCAGCTGAGGGTATTCGCGAGTGGTTATCGGCACTGTGTGTGAACGTCGCACAGGGCAGCCGCGCGGCGAGCGCACGCCTCGTCACGATCGAGCGACTCATTGCGCAGGCGGGCGAATTCTCCGCGATGAAATACGATTTTCTATACGATCAGTCGCGGCATCTGCTCGCTATCGGCTATAACGCAAGCGAGCGCCGGCGTGATGCAAGCTACTACGATCTGCTCGCGTCGGAGGCGAGGCTCGCAAGTTTTGTCGCTATCGCGCAAGGGGAATTGCCCCAGCAAACCTGGTTTGCGCTGGGCCGCATGTTGACGACCACCGGTGGCGAACCAACGCTGCTGTCGTGGAGCGGCTCGATGTTCGAGTATCTGATGCCGCTCCTGGTCATGCCGACTTACGAAAACACGCTGCTCGATCAGACATATCAGGCAGTGGTGAAGCGGCAGATTGCGTATGGGAAGTCACGCGGCGTCGCCTGGGGTATTTCCGAATCAGGCTACAACACCGTTGATGCGTCGCTCAACTATCAGTATCGCGCGTTTGGCGTTCCGGGCACCGGCCTCAAACGCGGACTTGCCGAGGATCTCGTGGTTGCTCCATACGCCTCCGCGCTCGCGCTCATGGTTGCGCCCGAGGAGGCGTGCACCAATCTGCAGCGCCTGGCGAGTGAGGGTGTGCTTGGCCGCTACGGTTTTTATGAAGCGGTCGACTATACGCCCTCACGTCTGCAGCGGGGCCAGTCGAGCGCGATAGTCCGTTCATACATGGCGCACCATCAGGCCATGCACTTTCTTTCGCTTGCGTACCTCCTGCTCGACCAGCCGATGCAGCGTCGCTTCGAAGCGGATCCACTGTTCCAGGCAACGGCGTTGCTGTTGCAGGAACGCGTCCCCAGAACAACCGGCACACTCGTGCGCGCGGTTGAAGTTTCCGATATGCATGCAACATCCTATGCAGTCGAGATGCCGGTTCGCGTTATCACGAGCGCCACGACACCCACGCCGCAAGTTCAGTTGTTGTCGAACGGCAGGTATCACGTCATGGTCACCAATGCCGGCGGTGGTTACAGCCGCTGGAAAGATCTTGCGGTCACCCGCTGGCACGAGGATGTGACGTGCGACAACTGGGGCATGTTCTGCTACATACGGGATGTCACCAGTGGCGTTTTCTGGTCGAGCTCTCACCAGCCGACGCTCAAGCGCGCGGAAACCTACGAGGCCATTTTCTCCGAAGGCCGCGCGGAATTCCGGCGCCGCGACAGCGAGTACGACACGCATACAGAAATCGTAGTCTCGCCGGAAGACGACATTGAGCTGCGGCGCGTTCACATCACGAACCGTTCGCGGACCCGGCGTGAGATCGATGTAACCAGCTACGCGGAAATCGTGCTTGCAGTGGCGGCCGCCGACGCTATGCATCCCGCCTTCAGCAATCTCTTCGTGCAGACTGAGATATTGGAGGCGCAGCACGCGATTCTGTGCTCACGTCGCGCGCGCTCCCAGGAAGAGCGCCCGCCCTGGATGTGTCACCTCATGGCGGTGCATGGAGCGCAGGGCGGCCAGGTCTCGTACGAAACGGATCGCATGCGATTCATAGGCCGCGGCCGCACGCTCGCGGCGCCGTTCGCCATGAGCGACAAAAATCCGCTCTCCGGCAGCGCCGGATCGGTGCTCGACCCGATAGCAGCGATCCGCTATCGCATTGCGCTTGAGGCCGAGCAATCGGCGACCATCGATATCGTATCCGGCATCGGCGAGACGCGCGAAGCCGCGTTGAACCTGGCGGGCAAATATCAGGATCGCCGTCTTGCTGACCGCGTGTTCGATCTTGCGTGGACGCATAGCCAGGTGGTGCTGCGGCAGATCAATGCGACACAGGCCGATGCACAGCTTTACGGGCGGCTCGCAAGCTCGGTCGTATACGCAAACTCATCATTGCGCGCGGACGCCGGTGTCATCGCCAAAAACCGTCGCGGGCAATCCGGACTGTGGGGATATGCAATCTCCGGCGACCTGCCCATCGTGCTGTTGCAGATTCTCGATCTTGAAAATATCGATCTCGTGCGTCAGCTCGTGCAGGCGCACGCATACTGGCGTCTCAAGGGATTGAGCGTCGACCTCATGATTTGGAATGAAGATCACACCGGATACCGGCAACTGCTGCAGGACCAGATCCTGGGACTGGTTGCAGCGGGCGTTGAAGGTAACGTTATGGATAGACCCGGCGGCATCTTCGTGCGTCGGGGGGAGCAGATATCCGATGAGGACCGTGTTCTCATCCAGTCCGTCGCGCGTATCGTGATCACTGACAAACGCGGCATGCTAGCCGATCAGATGAATCGCCGCACGATCACTGACGCGCGCGAAGCAATACTCAAGCCGCGCTTCGTGCCGCTGCGCAGTTATCGCGCCCAAACGCCGGCAGTCGGGGAGCCGGCTCGCAGCGACTTGCTGTTTTACAACGGACTGGGCGGATTCGCTGCCGATGGGACCGAATATGTGATCACGACGCGCCATGGTGAAGTAACGCCAGCGCCCTGGGTAAACGTGCTGGCAAATGCAAACTTCGGCTGCGTGATTTCCGAAAGCGGGTTTTCCTATACGTGGGATATCAACGCGCACGAGTTCCGGTTGACGCCGTGGAACAACGATCCGGTCACAGATACCGGCGGCGAGTGTTTTTATATGCGTGACGAGGAAAGCGGACACTTCTGGTCGCCGACGCCGCTGCCGAGCCGTGCGTCGGCGCCCTATATCACGCGCCACGGTTTCGGCTACAGCGTTTTCGAGCACACCGAAGCCGGCATTACGACGGAGCTGTGCGTATATGTCGCGCGTGATGCGCCGGTCAAGTTTTCGGTCCTCAAGGTGCGTAACGAGTCCGGTCGTGCGCGCCAGCTGTCGGCGACAGGTTACGTTGAATGGGTGCTCGGTGATCTGCGCTCGAAGACGATGATGCACATCATCACCGAGACCGACGTTGCTGGCGGCACGATATTCGCGCGCAATCCATACAACTCGGAATTCGCCGACCGCGCCGCGTTCTTCGATGTAGACGACGCCACCCGGACGTTTACGTGCGATCGCACGGAGTTCATCGGCCGCAATGGCACGCTCAAGAGCCCGGCGGCCATGACGCGCTCGCAGCTCGCCAGCAAGCTCGGCGTTGCGCTCGATCCTTGCGCTGCTATTCAGGTCGGTTTCGAGCTGGATGACGGCGAGGAGCGCGAGATCATTTTTCGCCTTGGCGCCGGACAGAACATCGACGATGCGACGCAAATCGCCCGCCGCTGGCGGGGGAGTGCCGTCGCGCGCGGTGCGCTCGCGGATGTGCGCGAGTATTGGAAGCATACGTTGAGCGCTGTCCAGATCGAGACGCCTGACCCCTCGCTCGATGTGCTCACAAACGGCTGGCTCATATATCAAACGCTCGCGTGCCGTGTGTGGGCGCGCAGCGGCTATTACCAGTCTGGCGGCGCCTTTGGCTATCGCGATCAACTGCAGGACGTCATGGCACTCGTGCATGCTGACCCGGCGGTCATGCGCAATCAGTTGCTGCTTTGCGCCTCACGTCAGTTCAAGGAAGGCGACGTGCAGCACTGGTGGCATCCACCGCTCGGTCGCGGCGTACGCACCCACTGCTCGGACGATTTCCTGTGGCTGCCGCTTGCAACGTGCCGTTATGTGGTGATGACCGGCGACACCGGCGTGCTCGATGAAACGATACACTTTCTCGAAGGCCGCCACGTGAATCCCGACGAGGATTCGTACTACGACCGCGCGACCGAGTCGCCGGAAAGCGCGACTCTTTATCAGCACTGCGTGCGTGCGATCGAAAGAGGTCTGCGTTTTGGCGAGCATGGCTTGCCGCTGATGGGATCGGGAGACTGGAACGACGGCATGAACCTGGTCGGCATACACGGCAAAGGTGAAAGCGTCTGGCTCGCTTTTTTCCTGTATGAAGTTCTGCAGCGCTTTTATTCCTTGGCAAAGATGCGCGGTGACCAGCCGTTTGCCGATCGTTGCCTCGCGCAAGCCGCGCAGTTGAGCCGGAATATCGATCAGCACGGGTGGGATGGCGAATGGTATCGGCGCGCTTATTTCGACGACGGGTCTCCGCTCGGATCTGCGGCGAACGATGAATGCAAAATTGATTCGATTTCGCAGAGCTGGTCCGTACTTTCCGGGGCTGGCGAGGCAAATCGCGCGCGCAAGGCGATGGACTCTCTCGACACGCATCTCGTGCGGCGCGATCACGCATTGATTCAGTTGCTGGACCCGCCGTTCGACAAGTCTGCTTTGAATCCCGGATATATCAAGGGATACGTTCCCGGCGTCCGTGAGAATGGCGGCCAGTACACGCATAGCGCCGTGTGGGCGACAATGGCGTTTGCTGCGCTCGGCGATAGCAAACGTGCCTGGGAGCTGTTTTCACTGATCAATCCGGTTCGTCACGGCAGCTCTGCGTCGGCGATGGCCGTGTACAAAGTGGAGCCGTATGTTGTGGCCGCGGACGTTTATGCCGTGTCGCCGCATATTGGTCGCGGCGGCTGGACGTGGTATACCGGCTCCGCCGGGTGGACGTATCGCCTCATACTCGAATCGCTGCTGGGGTTGCGGCTGCACGTCGACAAGTTACATTTCGCGCCGTGCCTGCCCGCTGAATGGGACGGGTTCAAGCTACGCTATCGGTACCGCCGGACCGTGTATCAAATTGCGGTGATACAAGTGCAGACCGTTGCATCGAAAAAAGTAGGTCCCGTCAGCATATCGGTGGATGGCGTTGCACAGAGCGAGCCGGCTATCACAATGATCGACGATGGCCTCGAGCATCATGCCGAAGTGAGGATCAGCCGTACGAGCGGTTGAAAGGTTGCAGGCACACACAAGCAGTATGGCTCCGCCCGGCGAATTTGTATTTCTATTCGATGTCGACAATACGCTGTTCGACAACGATCGATTTCAGGAGGACCTGAAAGCGCGACTCGCAAGTGAGTTGGGCGCTGCCGCGCGCGATAGCTATTGGTCGCTGCTGGAAGAGCTGCGCAGCGAGCTTGGTTACGTCGATTATCTGGGCGCGCTCGAACGCTATAGGAACCGCGCCGCACGCAACGCAGTCAGCGACCCGCAGCTATTGCAGATGGCATCGTTTTTGCTCGACTATCCATTTGCAGAACACCTGTACCCCGATGCGCTTCGTGTGCTCGACCATTGCAGCCGCTATGGCCGCACGGTTCTGCTCACCGACGGTGAGATCGTTTTTCAGCCGCGCAAGATTCAGCGCTCGGGTTTATTGGACGCGGTCGGGCGTCGCGTGCTTTTGTATGTGCATAAAGAAGAGATGCTGGAAGACGTCGCGCTGCGCTATCCCGCGCAGCACTACATCATGGTGGATGACAAGCTGCGCATACTGTCGGCGATGAAAGCGCTGTGGGGTGACCGCCTCACGAGCGTTTTCCCGCGGCAGGGGCACTACGCGCTCGATGCGCGCGAGGTCGCTGCTTATCCCGCCGCTGATATTTCGCTCGACAGCATCGGCGATCTGCTCCGTTATGATCTCGCGAGTCTGCTGGCGCCGGCAGCAGCGCAAAACATGGAAAAGACATGATTCGAACGTGCAATCACCCGTCAATTGAGCACAGGTACTCGCAATGAGCGTCCGGAACGCCGTTTCAGGCAAGCGGGTGCGCAGGCAGCCGTTGACGCGGCGCCCGGCGTGGAAAGCGTTGAAAAGCCACTACAAGGCGATCAGCGAGGTCCATCTGCGGCAATTGTTTGCGGACGATCCGCGCCGCGGCGAGCGCTTAACTGCGCAGGGCGCGGAGATCTACCTCGATTACTCCAAAAATCGAGTTACCGATGAGACGATGCGGCTGCTCACAGCGCTCGCTGATGAATGCGGTCTTCGTGAGCGCATAGATGCCATGTTCGGCGGGGAACCGATCAATGTCACCGAAAAGCGCGCAGTGCTGCATACAGCATTGCGTGCGCCGGCGGGTACTCGTGTGATTGTCGACGGCAGTGATGTCGTACCGGAGGTTCATGACGTGCTCGATCGCATGTCGACATTCGCCGACCAGGTGCGCAGCGGAGAATGGCTCGGGCATACCGGCAAGCGCATACGCAACGTCGTCAACATCGGCATCGGGGGTTCGGATCTCGGACCGGTGATGGCGTATGAAGCGCTGCGGTATTACAGCGACCGTGCGCTCACCTGTCGTTTTATTTCGAACGTAGACGGCACTGACTTTGTGGAGGCGACGCGCGATCTGGACGCCGCAGAGACGCTGTTCATCATTTGTTCGAAAACCTTCACGACGCTCGAGACACTTTCGAATGCGCAAGCGGCGCGCGCGTGGCTCGTCCAGGCCCTTGGCGATGAACAGGCGGTGCGCCGGCACTTTGTGGCGGTCTCGACTAACGCTGCGGAGGTTGCGCGCTTCGGCATCGACACCGCCAACATGTTCGGTTTCTGGGATTGGGTCGGCGGCCGCTACTCGATGGAATCGGCGATCGGACTTTCGACGATGATTGCGATCGGCCCGCAACACTTTCGCTCGATGCTCGCCGGCTTTGCTGCGATGGACAGTCATTTCCACACCGCGCCGCTCACACAAAATCTGCCCGTTCTGCTCGGTTTACTGACGGTGTGGTACACCGGTTTCTTCGGCGCACAGAGTGTCGCGGTGCTCCCATACGACCAGTATCTAAAGCGCTTTCCGGCGTATCTCCAGCAATTGACCATGGAGAGTAACGGCAAACATGTCACGATCGACGGCGCGCGCGTCGATTACCCGACCTCGCCGGTGATTTGGGGCGAGCCGGGGACCAACGGACAGCACTCGTTTTATCAGTTGCTGCATCAGGGAACGCTGCTCGTGCCGTGCGACTTCATCGGTTTTTGCAGGTCCTTGAACACGCTCGGCAATCATCATGACTTGTTGTTGTCTAATCTGCTCGCGCAGACTGAAGCCCTCGCGTTCGGGAAAACGCAAGACGAAGTCAACGCCGAAGGCGTGCCCGAGTGGCTCGTGCCCCATCGCACTTTCGAAGGCAATCGTCCGACGAATACATTGCTCGTCGATCGTCTTGATCCGGCGTCACTGGGCAAGCTTGTGGCGCTGTATGAACACAGTGTTTTCACTCAGGGCGCGATCTGGAATATCGATTCGTTCGATCAGTGGGGCGTCGAATTGGGCAAGGCGTTGGCGCAGCGCATCGTGCCGGAACTCGAGGGTGCCGCAGAGCCGGCTCTGAATCACGACAGCTCGACCAATGAGTTGATACGCCGCTATCGCAATAGCAAGAGGCAACAATGAAAGTAAATGCGCTCGCCGGCACCGTCGCTTCCGCTGCAGTACTGGCAGATATTCCGCGACTGGTCACCGCTTATTACGCCGAAGTACCGGATCCCGCAGTGGCCGCTCAGCGAGTTGCCTTTGGCACATCCGGTCACCGCGGGTCTGCACTGGAGCGCAGTTTCAACGAGCAGCATGTGCTTGCGATCACACAAGCCATTTGCTCGTACCGGCAGGCGAAAGCGATCGACGGACCGCTTTTCCTCGGTATCGATACGCATGCGCTTTCGACGCCCGCTTATGTCAGCGCGCTCGAAGTGCTCGCTGCCAATAATGTCGACGTCATGATTGCACCCGACGGCGAATATACGCCTACTCCCGCCGTGTCACATGCCATATTGGCGTACAACAAGGGCCGCGCCGCCGGGTTAGCGGATGGCATCGTCGTTACGCCATCGCACAATCCACCCGAAAGCGGCGGCTTCAAATACAACCCGACGAATGGCGGACCCGCTGACAAGGATGTCACCGATTGGATTGAAGCGAAAGCGAATAGTGTTCTGCAGAGCGGCATGCGTGACATCAAGCGGGTTGTGTATGAAAAAGCGCTGCGCGCATCCACGACCCATCGCCACGACTACATCACCAGCTACGTCGATGACTTGAACGCTGTCATCGATATGGACGCAGTGCGCGCGGCCGGACTTAAGCTCGGCGTCGATCCGCTCGGCGGCGCCGGTGTTCATTACTGGCCGCGTATTGCGGAGCGCTACCGGCTCGATCTCACGGTAGCGAATAGAGATGTAGATCCCACGTTCCGGTTCATGACTTTGGACTGGGATGGGCGCATACGCATGGATCCGTCGTCGCCTTATGCGATGCGGCAATTGATCGATCTCAAGGATCGTTTCGATATTGCATTCGCCTGCGACACCGACCATGATCGTCACGGCATCGTCACTAAGAGCGTGGGACTGCTGCCCGCGAATCACTATCTGGCCGTGGCAGTTCAATATTTGTTTGAGCACCGCCCGAGCTGGCCACAGCATGCCGCGGTAGGCAAAACCGTCGTTAGCAGCCAGGTGATCGACCGCGTCGCGACACAGCTTGGCAGGCGGCTCTACGAGGTACCGGCGGGCTTCAAATGGTTCGCCGATGGATTGTTCGATGGCTCACTCGGCTTCGGCGGCGAAGAAAGCGCCGGCGCGTCGTTCGTGCGGCGCGACGGCAGCGTATGGACCACGGATAAAGACGGTATCGTCCCAGCGCTGCTCTCCGCGGAAATCACGGCGCGCATGGGCCGCGATCCCGGCGAGCTCTACGCCGATCTCGTGCGCAACATGGGCGAGCCAGCATACGAACGCATCGATGCACCTGCCACGCCGGAGCAGAAGAAAAAGCTCGGCGGCATCTCGCCCGAACGGGTGCGGTCAACGCAGCTGGCCGGCGAAAATATCGAAAACATATTGAGTAAAGCACCGGGCAACGGCGCACCGATCGGCGGCCTGAAGGTGGTTGCTCAATGCGGCTGGTTTGCCGCGCGTCCATCGGGAACCGAGGATATCTACAAGATTTACGCCGAGAGCTTTCGTGGTCCTGAACATCTGAAGCGCATCATCGACGAGGCGCAGGCTATTGTCACGGACGCCCTGGCTGCATGAATTTCTATTGAGCGCGCACTGCCAAGCTTGTCGCGCTGCTGCACGCAGGCTGAACGCAATTCTCCTCCACGAGTCGTATTAGACAACGAAGGACTGGCATATGCAGCTCGGAATGATCGGCCTCGGCCGCATGGGGGCGAACATCGTTCGCAGGTTGATGCGCGACAACCACGAGTGCGTCGTCTACGATGTCAATGCACAGAACGTGGCCGCGATGCAAAGCGAAGGTGCAACGGGTGCGTCTTCGCTGCAAGATCTGATTCAGAAACTCGCGACTCCAAGGGCGCTCTGGCTCATGGTTCCCGCGGCGGTGGTGCAGTCGACTCTTGCGGCGCTGCGTGATCACCTCGAAGCAGGGGATATCGTTATCGATGGCGGCAACTCTTATTACCGGGACGACATGCGACGTGCCGCTGAACTTGCCGGCCGCGGGATTCATTATGTGGACGTGGGAACGAGCGGAGGTGTGTGGGGTCTGGAGCAAGGCTATTGCCTGATGATCGGTGGCGATGGGGGCGTCTTCGAACACCTGTTGCCGATTTTCAAGTCACTCGCGCCCGGCGTCCGCGCGGCGTCAAGAACACCGGGACGAGAGCATGAGCCGGCACCCGCGGAACATGGATATCTGTACTGCGGTCCGAGCGGGAGCGGGCACTTCGTGAAGATGGTACATAACGGAATCGAATACGGGATCATGGCGGCATATGCCGAGGGAATGAACATTCTGCAGCACGCCAATGCCGGTCATCGTCCGCCCCGGCCGGATGCGGAGACTGCGCCGCTCGAGTCACCGGAGGCTTATCAATTCGATCTTGACTTACCTGCGATCGCGGAAGTCTGGCGTCGCGGCAGCGTCATCCGTTCATGGCTGCTCGATCTCTCTGCGCAGGCTCTGCTTGCTGATCCCGATCTGAGTGGATTCGGTGGTGCCGTTTCAGATTCAGGCGAAGGTCGCTGGACACTGAAAGCGGCCATCGACACCGGTGCACCGGCGCCGGTTATCAGCGCAGCGCTGTATCAGCGTTTCGCGTCCCGCGGCGAAGACAATTTTGCTGCGCGCCTACTTTCCGCCATGCGCCGCGAATTCGGCGGTCATGCAGAGACATCGCACAGGGAAAAATAGTGAGTGCCCCGGCTGACGCGCTGGTGCTGTTCGGCGGCACCGGCGATCTCGCGCAAAAGAAAATCTATCCCGCATTGCAGGCACTGACTGCACGCGGCCAATTGTCGGTTCCGGTTATAACCGTAGGCCGCGCTGAGTGGGATGTGAAGAAGTTGCGCGCTTTCGTCCGCACGAGTCTGGAAGAACATGCGACTCTCGATCGCCGGGCCTTCGGCCGCCTCGCGCCACTTCTCCAACATGTCTACGGCGATTATGTTGATGCGGCGACTTTCTCGCGGCTGTGCAGTGCGCTCGGCGCCGCGCGGCAACCGCTGTTCTATCTGGCAATTCCGCCTTCGATGTTTTCGGTTGTCATCGAAGGCCTGCAGACGGCGGGTTGCCAACGCGGCGGGCGCGTGGTCGTCGAGAAGCCGTTCGGACGCGATCTTGCTTCGGCAAGTTCGCTCAACCGGGTACTGCACGGCGCGTTCACCGAGAGCGACATATTTCGCATCGATCATTATCTTGGCAAGGAAGCGGTCCAGAACATCAGCTATTTTCGCTTCGCCAATAGTTTTCTGGAACCTATCTGGAACCGCAATTACGTGCGCAGCGTTCAGATCACGATGGCGGAGCAGTTTGGCGTGGAAGGGCGCGGCGCGTTTTACGAATCGGTCGGCGCAATACGCGACGTCGTGCAGAATCACATGCTGCAGGTAGTAGCCATGCTTGCGATGGAGCCGCCTGTCGGCGGCAATCCGGAAGCACTGCGCGATGAGAAGGCAAAGTTGCTGCGTTCGATAAGGCCGTTGAGACCGGGCGATGTAGTGCGGGGCCAGTATCAGGGTTACCGCAAGGAGCCCGGCGTAGCCGCGCGCTCTCAGGTTGAGACATATGCAGCACTGCGGCTATATGTGGATTCCTGGCGTTGGGAAGGCGTGCCGTTTTTCATTCGCGCGGGAAAACGTCTCAAGCAAACGGTCACTGAGGTTCTGGTCGAGTTACATCCGCCGCCGCAGCGCGTGTTCGCGGAGAGCGGACTGCCAGGCACCAATTACTTCCGCTTCAGGCTCGGCCCCGATCATGTTGCGATAGCGCTGGGCGCACACACGAAGCGCCCCGGAACGGAAATGGCCGGCCAAAGTGTCGAGCTTTTTGCGGCCAACGCAAAGCGCCGCGAAATGAGCGCATATGAGCGCTTGATCGGCGATGCGATGCGGGGCGATTCGACGCTGTTTGCCCGCGAAGACACCGTCGACGCGGCTTGGCGCATTGTGGACCCTGCGCTTGCTCGGCCGCGCCCCGTTCAGATCTACGCCGCTGGATCATGGGGGCCATCGCAGGCCGATGCGATGACCAAGAAATATGGTGGCTGGCATGTGCCGGCACCGTCATGAATTCCGCGCAAGGCGATCCACCGCTCCTGCTGCTAAAGCTGGGCCGCGCTGAACGTGTCGCAGGACTTCACGTCCCCGCGCTCAAGCCCCTGACGCAGCCAGCGCACGCGTTGCGCGGAGGACCCATGCGTGAACGAATCAGGCACGACGCGTCCTTGCGATTGCTTTTGCAGCGTGTCATCCCCGATTGCTGCCGCCGCATGCAGCGCCGAATCGACGTCGCCCGGATCGAGGAAATGTTTGGTTCTATCGGTGCGATTGGCCCAGACACCCGCGAAGCAATCCGCTTGCAGTTCCAGCCGGACGGATAGCGCGTTGTACGCTTCCTGCGAGACGCGGCCGCGCCGCTTGTCGAGCTGGTCGGTAATCCCAAGCAGATTTTGGACGTGATGTCCTACTTCGTGGGCAATCACGTACGCCTGAGCGAAATCACCTGACGCATGAAATCGATCGCGCATAAGCTGATAAAAATGCAGGTCGATGTACACCTTGCGGTCGGGAGGGCAGTAGAAAGGCCCGGCGGCCGACTGTCCCATGCCGCATGCGGTGGGGTATGAGTTCGTAAACAACACGAGCTTTGGCGGCGGATACCGGTTGCCGGCTTCGCTGAAAATCTGGTTCCATGTATCTTCGGTCGATGCGAGCACACGCGACACAAATATTGCCTTCGCATCGCTTTCGGGTGGACGTGGCGCCGGGGTAGCGTTGTCTGGTGCCTGCGTTACAGTCGGATTCCCCTGGAGTAATCCGAGAACAATGCTGGGGTCGATGCCAAAAAAGTAAGAAGCTGCAAACGCAACGACGATGGCGCCTATGCCGAGGCCGCCTCTGCCGATCGGCATGCCGCCGCCGCTTGCGCCGCGCATGTCTTCCACATTGTCGCTCTCGCGGCCGTCATCGAGTCGCATGATTAGTCTCGTGTAGTGATGGTGGCGGCATACAGCATAGGGCGCGAGCGTATTCGCGGCAAGCGATGGACGGGCGCGAGAACGATGAAACGTGGTATGCCCACGCTCGCGCGGGACCGCATCCTACGTCAGCGCATGTGTGACGAGTGGCAAACCGCCGGCCCGTGAGTAAGGGCCAGCGAATGAAGTGGCGCTGCTAGTGCGGCGGTGGCGGAGGAGGTGTTCCCGGGGGCGGAGGCGGCGGCGCGCCGTACGAGTTGGGGCCGGGCGGTTGCGCCGCGTGTGTGTTTGGCGTCGCGGGCGTGCTGTAGACAGGCTGGCTCGGAGCCGCCCGTGTGTATGCAAAGTTACCCGACACTGGAACGCGATGCCCTTTGGAGTACATGCACTGCGTGTAACCGAAGTCGTAACGCTGTTGGACGCCGTAAGCTGATGCTGAAGCCGCGCCCGTGCCTGCAAGCGTACCGCCCGCAAGCCCAACGCCGGCGCCGACTGCTGCTCCAGTTCCACCGTTGATGGCAGCGCCCGCTGCAGCGCCGATAAGAGTTCCGAGCGCTGCACTGCTGACGCCGCTGTTGGCGGAGGCTTCCTCTGGCGTCATGTTAGTTTGAGAACTCGCGTAGTGGCGGCAGTCAAGTTCGTCGGCGCGAAACTGATCGAAGCTTTTGCCCGTACCGGGCAGAACCATTACGCTGGGCCCGGATGGAACCGTGACGCAGCCGCCCAACAACAGCAGCGCTAACGCGCACACCTCGAATCTTCTGTGCATGCTTTTCCCCTTACGCCGGAGGCTGCGCAGGCACGCGCTGCCACCCGGCCGGACATTGTTGCACGTACGGGTAATAAGCTTTTGACTCCTGGCAGTAGTACCATGAGTTGTTGTCAGGGGCCGGAGCCTGCTGCGAGTTGCCCTCTTCGACGTAAATAGGCGGCGAGGATGCCGCGACCGCGGGCGGGTAGTAGTACGGTGCTCCGTAGTACGGCGGATAGTACGGTGCGTAATACCCGGGGCCATACAACGGCACTCCGATACCTATGCCAAAGCGCACGTGCGGTCCATGCGCCATTGCGGGCACCGTTGCAACGGCGCCCGTGAGAAGAACGAGGAACGGAGCCAGCGACTTGAATGGTTTCATGGCGACTTCCAATCGTCACACGTTTCTACGAATAACCAGTGCGGACAGTGACGGCTTACCAGCGGCGATGGCCATGTCCGTGCCACACTCGTCCGCCATAGATCCGGACGGATGGACCGACGTAATACGCGGGCGGCGCATAGTATGCGCGCGGTGCATAGTACACCGGCTGTGGCGGATAGTAGTAGGCAGGCGGCGCATAGTAGACCGGTGGCGGCGCCGCATAAGGGTACGCTGGGACGCCAACCGACAGACTGAGATTAACGCCGTTAGCGGCGGCATTGCCACTGATCAGCGTGCCGCCGAGCAGTGTGCCAGCGACAAGTGCGATTGCGAGTTTATTTTTCATCTGACACCTCCAGTTTTTCAAGGCGGCGGAACCACCATACACAACTCTCCGCCGCATTTCCATACGCACGCTAAGACACTAAATCATCGCATAAAGATTCGATGCAAGACGTAACCATTTGTAAAGGTACGCTACAAGAGTTTTCGCCGGTCACACAGCGGGGCGGTCTGAGCTAAGTCAGGGGAAGTAAGCGCAGGTAGTGCCTGTGGGCGCTATGTGTTCCGCGAAAGGCGATCAAGCCGGCGTCCTTGGCGGTCCTGAGCGGCGATCCTGTGAAGAATTGCCTGCGGTGTCAGGACATGCCGCCAACTGCCATGCCGGGGACCGTGCAACGGTATCGCGAGTCGGATGGTGCGGCCACCACTGCCGTGCTAGCCGCGGCCGCGAACGGTTGCCGCGCGCACTGTCGAGTTAGCTTCGCGGCCGCCCGGTACGCCCCGTCCCGGTCGCACTCCACGCGACGGGGATCGCATAAGCCGTCGTGTCGCCAGCTGCGCCGCCCTTCGCGCTCGACTCAGTCCGCTCGACCACCACCCGTGCCTGTCGATTCTGAGCGACTTCGATCGCCCATGCACATGCATCCTGCACATTGTTGAAAGACGCCAGCGCGCTGCGCGCAGCCGAATCTTTCACGTGCCATTTCTTGTTCGGGCCGGGACAGATACTCAGAACAGCTTGTTCATGTTGCGAATGCATGATGACCTCCGTGCGACGTGGTCGATCAGAACAGGTCAGGTGCTTTCTGCTGGCGCGGATCGCAAACGCGCAGTAGGTAAACCAAATGCTACATGAGCTAAGCGTGGAAGTCTGTCAGTCGCGGTTACCTCGCTTGTAGGAACCGAATTACGGGGAACAGTGCTTACGTGCGTCCGCTCGTGGGTATAGGGAACGAAGGCCAAGGCGCGCGGCGATCCGCTGGCGGGGTGCCGTCACTGGCTGGCGCCTTAGCGGCGGGGCGCGTCTTGATGCCCTGTCGGCGCAGGAGATCGTTTAGGCGATCGCGTTCTGCAATGACTTTTACGGAGTAGTCGTTTCCCCCGTCGTCGCCGGTTGCGCCAGCGTACATCTGTAGTGCGTCGGCGAGGTCGCCGGTCACGCGCATGTACTCACGTAAGATCGACGCGCCAACTGCGATGTTTGCGGCGGGATCGAAGACGGCTTGCGGGCCGCCCAACGCATCGAACTTGTCGCTATGATAGCGCGGCATCACCTGCATCAGGCCCTTCGCGCCCATTACGCTTTCTGCGATGGGATTGAACCTGGACTCGACCGCAATTACTGCGAGCAGCAGAATCGGATCTACTTTCAAATCAGTTCCTACTGCATGCGCAGTTTGGACGATTCTCGTCGCGATTTCCATTGATACACGGTAGCGCTGACCGACGTATCTTCCGATCGCCTCAAACTTGCCATCAGGCGCTTTAGGTGGATCGCTACGAGCTGATGTAGCAGAGCTCACGTCGACGTCAGCGCGAATGTCAGTGGCCGGCGGTACGACGTCTCGACTCCAATATTCGCTTTGCAAGACAAGACCGAGACAAGCGAGCGAGGCAACTAACGCTGCCCGGCGTGCACTCAGATGCGCACTGAAGGACCGCACGCTCGCAGGTGTGGCCGCGCCGTGATTATGCGCCATTGATGTATCCTTCGAACAATCGGCAGATCGACGGACCGATTCACCCGGCGCGACTTTCGCCGGTTATGGCAGATGCTCGCTGCGGGTCTTATGCAGTGCAACGTAGTCGGAGACTTTAACGCTGCGCGTGTCGTGCTCGGATCTCTTGCGACCGTTCTCCGTGCGCCCAGTCTCGATACGATTACCGGGCTGCACGGCCGCATCGACGCGCTTGCTCATGTGAGCAATCGGAGAGTCGTCAGATGGAGATAACATCTTGCTATATACCGCGCCGCATAGAACGATCGACAGTGCGGCAACTACGAGCGTTTTCATAATCGCGTCCTTCCTGATTGTGTCGTGGTCATGGAAAAGCGACCTTCCCTTTGAGCTCATTATGCCGACGGGTCTCACGCTTAGAATCCGGCGCTCACGGATTAAACTGTAAGCACTGTCCTACGACCGCCAATGCCTTCGGCATAATCCTTGCTGCCTATATCGCGAGCGGCGCGCCATAAACAGAGACATGAGAAATGGATAAAAACCTGAGTAGTGAAGAACTGAGTTGGCTCAAGCAACTTGACACTGATGCACCCGTCAAGCCGCAAGTGCCGCAACCGGTCGCTGGACGGCTGGTGGAACTCGGCCTCGCGATACAACTCGCCGAAGGAGGCATGCAATTGACGGACCTGGGCCGCGACCGCATAGAGGACGAACGTGCATAGGAAGTCCCGTCAACGCTCGTTGTCCAAACTTCGAATTCCATGCGAGCGCACTGCCCGCATAATTTTCCCACCGGGGAAATTGCTATCGCAGGTGTTAAAATGCCGGCACGCACAGACTTGGATGGCCGCGGTCGGGTAAGCGATTTCAGCTTGTCATCGCGAAAGCGAGTTCCAACGTGATGTCGCCGTGTCTCTGCATGTGTTCAGGCGGGGAGACCGCGTGCGCTCACTCGCGACTCATCCTGTAGAGCCGTGACACGGCCGGCGTCGGTGTGTGATCAAACCTAACGCGAGGGGAAACGATATCTCTGAAAATCATTCCAGCGAACCTGCAGCCGACGGCGGTGATGCGCCGTTCAACGAGATAAAACCGGCACCGACCGATTTCACGGCTTCGGGCATGAGCGCACTCGTGCATGATTTGCGCAATGTTGTCGCGCCTATACGCAATGCAATTCAACTTCTGAGACTGCGTAGCGGCGCAGATCAGGAGCTTGCAACGATTACAGATCTAATCGAAAGACAGGTAGGCGAACTGGTGCGGCTGGCAAACGAGCTATCCCCTGGCAAAGGAGCCGGGCACCTGCACGCTCGAAACGGCAACTCCAATGTTCAGTCGATTTCGTCTACCCGACGAATCCTGATTGCAGATGATAACGCTGCGTTGCGCGAATCCCTCTCGGGCGTTCTTCGCGAAGCGGGGCATGACGTCAAGACCGCCGCTGACGGCGTTCAGGCTGTGGCAACCGGGCGTGAATGGCAACCGCATTTTGTTTTGCTCGATATCAATATGCCGCACATGAATGGCTTCGACGCGGCGCGCGAGTTGCGCGCATCGTTCCCCGCGCGTGCAATGCGGCTAATCCTGATGAGCGGCAACGCGCTCGATGAAGCGACGATACGTGGCGCCGAGCGCGCGGGTTTTGACCACTGCATCGACAAAATTCATGACTTTGCCAGCCTCGACGAGCTTCTGCAGACTGAGGTCGAGCTAACTGCGTCGCAGCAAGTGCAGTCGTAGAAATTCAGTGTTCGGAATGGGCCATCCGGTGCGGTACACGTCCGCATCGAAAACAACGAGCTTCAGATCTCGTGAGTCAGTTAACGGTTGCGGGACGCGCGAGCGAGTTGAGGACTTCTCCGACACGATGGAACTCAGTCGCCTTGTCGAAGAAGTAATCGGTGCCGGCAGTCATCGCATGCAGGCGATATTCAGGGCTGTTGTAGTTGGTGAGCACGATGACCCATGGCCGTACGGAAAGGTGAAGACTGCGCAACCGGCGCAGTACGTTGAGCCCGTTGCCGCGCCGAAGTTGTATATCGAGTACGACGGCATCCGGAGTGGACTCCAGAATTCCGCTAACCGCATCGTCTTCTGTGTCGGCAGAGCCGATCACGCGTGTGCCCCGCCGCTCCGCCAGACTCTCCATCACCCGCTCGCGCAATACAGGCGAGTCCTCGACTAGGTATACTTTCAGCGGTTTTTCCAATTTTCATCCATTGCGCGGTGCGGCAGATTTCGGACGGAAAATTGTCGCGTCCAACCCGCTGTTTTTCAATCGGACACGCCCGTGCGCCGGCGTCCGCACTGCGCCTACCGACTACTGGATCAAGCCATGCTTGATCGCATAGTAGGTCAGGTTGGCGTTCGTTTTCATCGCCATCTTCTCGAGAATCCTCGACCGATAGGTGCTTACGGTCTTTACGCTCAGGAACAACTCGTTTGCGATCTCGGAGACGGCCTGGCCGGCAGCGAGCTTGCAGAATACCTGGAACTCGCGTTCCGATAAGTCGGTATGCGGCGCCTTCTGCGATTCTCCGCTCAAATCACCCGCAAGTTGATCGCCAAGCGCCGGGCTTACATATCGCCGGCCGGAAACTACCGTTCGTATTGCAGTGATCAATTGCTCCGGCGCACATTCTTTACATACGTATCCATTTGCGCCTGCGCGGAGCAGGTTGATAGCGTAGTGATCTTCCGGATGCATGCTGAGGATCAACACCGGCAACTCGGGTTTAGTGCGCTTGATCTGCTTAAGGGTGTCAACGCCGTTCATATCCGGCATTGAAACATCGAGCAGCACGATATCCCAATCCGATTCGCGCACCATCTTGACTGCTTCTGTGCCGGACCCCGCTTCACCTTCCACCGCGAATTCGGTGTAGTCCGAGAGTAGATTCTTTAGCCCCGCGCGAACAATCTGATGGTCATCTGCGACCAATATGCGAGTCATTGTAGGGAAGCTCCCAATGTGAGTACGGCGCGTTGCTGGATACACGTTTCGTTAGCGCTCATGCGTGAGTGTAAGTACAAGCAAGGCGCGTACCTCATGTTGCAGATGCGACGTCGCATCCGCTGCGATATTCATTCAAGCGGTTGTAGAGGGTTTTCAAGCTGACGCCGAGGAGTTCAGCGGTTTCGCGTTTGCGTCCGCGGCAGTGTTCGA
>Ga0207683_10000366_pt1 | contig 41419 bp, 44 predicted proteins | sample KBSM73metaG_FD_184333 | JGI IMG/M metagenome (GOLD analysis project Ga0207683, IMG submission 184333) | Miscanthus rhizosphere microbial communities from Kellogg Biological Station, Michigan, USA - KBS M7-3 metaG (SPAdes) (version 2) | ecosystem: Host-associated > Plants > Roots > Rhizosphere >... | reverse complement strand
GTCGGTTGCGAAATGCGCGCCGACGCCCTGTTCGACCCCGACCTGCGACTGCTCCTGCATCGCGACTATGTCGAAGAGGCTGCCGTGGTCACGGCGCACCTGGTTGACGCATCCTTGTGGGGTTATGAGTTCGCGGGTCTGCCGCGCATTCTGGTCATCGCAGCACGGCCGGAATTGAAGAGGCCGCGTTCGCCGACGATTGTCAGGGAAACGCCCGTCTCCGCCTTGCTCGACGGCGGCAATCAAGTGGGCTACATTTCGTACTTACGTGCGGCGGAAGTTGCCATCGAAAAAGTGCGTCAGTCCGGTGTCGCCGTTGTCGGCGTGAGAAACAGCTGGTTCGCCGGTCGCAATGCGTATTACCTTGAGAAAGTCGCCAGCGCCGGATTCGCTGCAATCTCATTTGGCAGCAGCACGCCAACGGTGGTGCCGCCCGGCGCCACCCGCAAGGCCTTGGGCACGAACCCCCTCGCTATCGCGTTGCCGGGAAAGGTCAACCCTTTCATCTTCGACATGGGTACCGCCGCGGTGATGTCGGGGGAAATTCTGATGAAGGCCTTTCTCGGCGAACACTTCCCTGAGGTGGTCGGTATCGACAAGGACGGAGCGCCAACGCGCGTCGCGCGCGAGATGGTGGAGGGCGGTGTGCTTCCGTTTGGCGGTCATAAAGGGTACGGCCTGTCGATCGCCATCCAGGCGCTTGGTCTGATGGCTGGCGCCCGCCTGCGCAACGGTGATGTCAGCGATTTCGGGTACCTCTTGATCGCCTTTGATCCTGGCCTTTTGATGCCGAGCGAGCAGTTCACTTCCGAGCTTGAAGAGTTGCTGACGAAAATAAAGGACCTGCCCCGCCAAGCGGGCGTCTCGCAGATTCGCGTTCCGTCCGAGCGTGGCTTTCGCGAGCGGGCGATCCGCCGCAGACAATGCATTCTCGTAAATAGACGCGTCGTCGAGCGCTTACGGGAGATGTTGTGAGACTCACGCAGTTGCAATATCGGCCTAAAAGTTGGAACCGGAACGGTCAACGCGTGTGTGCGATTTCATGCGCGAGGCGATTCAACGGTGCTGGTGATCGGACAGGCGCTCGCTGTTCCTGCGGGCAATGACATGGCATCAATTACCTGTGGGCGTTCATCGAAGACGTTAAAGCGTCGCGCCTCGTGCCACATCTCATCGAACAGCACCACATCAGCGTCGCGGCAGTTTCTGCGCCGGCCGTCCAGTAAGCGTTCTTGCGTAGGGACACACGAGGAACGAACACACGCCGCACGATCAGACACAACGTTGTAGACGAAGTCGTCATTGCTTGCGCGAAGTCTGACAAATAGAACTTTAGTTTCGTGTAGAGTGACTGACTGGCCCCTCCGATCAGTGTCGCAACCTGCCTTAGCCGCAACCGGAAACCAATTCTAATGCAGCCTGCGATTGATTTTGCCAGCGGCGACGCGTCTGCTTTTCAAGAAATTGTAGAGCAGGCGCCCGTCGCCATGATCTTCGCTGATCGCGACGGCAATATTCGACTGTGGAACGCCGCTGCTGAAGCTGTGTTCGGGTATGCCGCCAACGAAGTGCTCGGCAAAAATCTTGATGTGATCATTCCTGAGCAGTTCCGCAAAGCGCATTGGTCAGCATTTGACGACGCCATGGTTACGGGCCACATCAAATACGAAGGCAAAGTATTGACTACCCGTTCAATGCACAAAGACGGCAGTAGATTGTATGTGGATCTAAGCTTCAGTGTATTGAAGAACGCCGCCGGCACAATCGTCGGCGCGTTAGCAGTAGCTCGCGATTGCACGGCTCGCTACCTTTCGGATAAATCCCGGCAGGCACGCGTTAAAGAACTCGAGGCGAAGCTGCAGGCGGTATCGAACCTAGGATCAACGCCGCTGCCTGGCAAATAGCACTCGCGTTATACGTCTGATTTCCCGGGCGTCATCTGACCGGATAACGCAGCGTTGTCGAATTTCGCGCGCTGCTGGCCGGGCGGCGATATCGCCGCTTGCATTGCGGCGAGGTCATCGCTGCACTAGCGCAAAGTGATTGTGTGAAGTGCGTTTCAGAACCCGAGCGCAAGGCCTCCCGGCCGCGGATCGGTCGCACCGCGCAGCACGCCGTTCTCATGATCGAACTGAATCAGTTGTACCGCGCCGCCGCCGCCCCACGCACCGACCGTCTCCACCGTATGGCCGAGCCGGGTCAGAGCTTGGCGCGTCGGTTCCGGTACTCGATTCTCGGCTTTCACCACTGGCGGGCGCCCGAGGTTGACTGGATCGGTTCCCGGAAAGCTGTGGAAGCGCGGCGCCTCGACGGCCTCCTGCAGCGACATGCCATGATCGATCACGTTGCTGATCATCTGCGTGTTCCATTGCGCTTGCTGATCGCCGCCCGGCGTGCCGCCGACGAGCCATGGCTGACTATCGCGATAAACCATGTAGGCGTTCAACGTGTGCATGGTGCGGCGTCCCGGCGCGATACAATTCGGATGCGCCGGGTCCAAGCTGAAACCGCGGCCGGCGCGATTGTTGAGCGTGATGCCCGTGTCACCCGCAACCACGCACGAGCCGAATGCATTCGACAGGCTGTGGATGAACGATATCGCGTTGCTGCTTCCGTCGGCGACCGCGAAGTAGCTCGTGTCTCCGGCGTGCTCCGGCACCAGTGCGCCGTCAGGCCAGCGCGCTTGGCGGAGATCGATTTCAGCGCGGCGTTGCGTCGCATGCTGTTTCGATATCAGTGTATCGAGCGGCCACTTCACGAAAGAAGGATCGCCGGCATAACGGTTGCGATCGGCGAACGCGAGTTTCTTGGCCTCGATCAGCAGATGCATGCGCTCGGGGCTGTATGGCGCCAGCGCGGCTAAGTCGAAACCCTCCAGAATGTTGAGCTGCTCGAGCACCAGAAATCCCTGTGAAGGCGGCGCCGTCGAGTACACGACTGCATCGCGATACCTGGTAGAAATCGGCGCATAGGTCACTGCCTGTTGCTGCGCAAAATCGTCGGCGGTAAATGTCTGTCCTTCCTGTTTGAAGAAGGCGAGCAGTTTTTCTGCGATCTCGCCGCGGTAGAAAACATCGGCGCCGCCTTGTGCCACCGCGCGCAGGCTTTTCGCGAGGTTAGGCGCGCGCCAGCGCTCGCCTGCAGCGGGCACGCGGCCGTTCGGCAGAAATTGCGCGGCCGAATGCTCGAAACTGGCGAGCGTTTCGGCACGATCGGCGAATCGCGCGCTGATGTATTGCGTGATGACGACGCCTTCATCGGCGAGACGGATCGCCGGTTCCCACAGCTCCGACCAATCCATGGTGCAGTAACGTTTCCATAGCGCTTCGTACACAGATACCGCGCCGGGCACGCTGACCGCATGCACGCCATTGAGCGGCATCGTTTTATGGCCGCAGCTGCGGTAGTACTCAGAAGTCGCGCCGGCCGCGGATACGCCACTGCCATTGAAGCCGACAGTCTCGCGTTTGCGCGCATCGTGCATCACCACGAACGCATCGCCGCCGAGACCGCATTTCATCGGCAACACCACGCCTTCAGCGGCAGCCACAGCGATTGCCGCGTCAAACGCGTTGCCGCCGCGCTGCAGAATGCTCAAGCCGATAAACGCTGCGACCGGGTGCGCCGAGCAAACCATGCCGCGCATGCCGAATGCGTCGGGCCGCCGCTGCATGTGCTTCGCTTCGGCTTCGCTCAGACTCCAGGAACCGTCATCTATCTTCAAGCTCATCTCCTGATTCATGCCGCTCGATGCAGGCGACTTAACCTGCTTGCACAGCCGCTAACAGACGTTTTATAAAGCCGTCGATCTGCGGCCGATCTATCCATCGCAGCACCGCGACGAGATCGTTTTCGAGATCGACATACACGAAGTTGGTGCCGTTGCCCTGCATGCCGAAGGCTGTCGCCGGTGCGCTCGGCATGAACTTGCGATCCTGGTTCACATAGAAATTCATGAAACCATAGTCCGGCTGGACCGGTGTGGGCGTGAGCGCTTTGTCAAACCATTGCGCGGAAATGAGCTGTCGGTTTTTCCATAGTCCGCGGTTCAGGGCGAGATACCCGAAACGCGCCATGTCATAGGCATTGATAAAGAGTCCGCCGCCCCAATGACCGCCACCGGTCACCGATTGCACCGGCAATCCGTCGAGCACGATCCACGAGTTCTCATATCCGAACCAGCGCCATGTATTGGATGCGCCAATCGGATCGAGTACGTTCTCTTTGAGCACTTGCGGCAGCGGCCGGCGCCACACGTTGAGCGCCGAGAGAGCGAGCGCATTCGTCCGCACATCGTTGTACTGATATGCGGTGCCCGGCTTGTTGCGCGGCCGCGTGCGCCACTCGGCCGGCTGCTCGCTTGGCCGGTCAGCCCAGTCGGGCTTGCCCCATAACGTGCCTTCCCAGTCACTGACCTGTCGCAGCATGTGGTTCCATGTGATCGTGCGGTTGTGCGGCGTCTCGAAAAGATAAAGCAGGTCCGAGCCGCCAAGCCGGTCGGACTTGTTGCCGGTGGGCGCGGGCTGGTAGACCTGTATCGGCGGAACGTACTCGCGCACCGTATCGTCGATGCTGCGGATCATGCCGCGGTCGTGCGCGATTCCCACGACACTCGTCAACATGCATTTTGTGATGCTATGAGTCATGTCGACGCCCGCCGGCTCACCCCACTCGGCGACGATGTGACCTTTGTGCACGACGAGTCCCGTCTGATCGCCGCGTTCTTTGATGGGACCGATCGCATCGCCGAACGGCTCGCGGCCGAAGGTCTGATAGTGATTGAGCGCAAGATCGCGCGGATTTTTCATTTCTGCGGCGATCGCGTGGTCGATCGCAGCTTGCAGCCGCGTCTTATCGATGCCGGCTTCATGCGGCGTCTTGCGCTGCCAGGCAGCATCCGGAAAATATCGCGATTGCGAGCGGGAAGAAGCTGAAGAATTATCCATGGCAGTCCACGTATGAGATATCAATCGATGCGGAGAACGATCAGTGTAGCTTTTCCGACGCAGATGTGGTTAGGCGGCGACGTTCCTGGAATCGGCCATGCGCTGTCCTCCGTATACTTTTTTGGCTGGGGATCCATTCCGCTGCGGTCTGACGGTGCAATAGGAAAGGGCCGGTTTCGAACCCGCCGTAAGTGCGCCATTTTTGAGGATGTGCGGGTCGTCGGGCATCCGGCGCTCCTGCCTCACTCATACTTAAACAGGAGGTTTCTCATGAAATCGACATTCGTGCGCAGTCTTCGCACATCCTTGATGATAGTCGGCGTTAGCGTCGCCGCCGCCGGTTGCATGACGGACCGCAACTCGACCGGAGACCGCTATGGAACCGATCAACATAGAACCGGAAGCAATCAACCGACTCCGGCATCCGATAGCGAGTCGGCCGGACCGATCGGTTCAACGTTGTGGTGTCGCCAGCATCAAGGTGATCCGCGTTGCGCGACGGGCGGAACGAACGCTCCGGACTCGACTCGCAGTCGTTAACCACAATCGCGTTGGCGATAGCAAACCGAGACCTGCGAGCAGCACCGCGTGGGAACCCGCTTCTCGCACCGGCAACGGTTTTTCCGGCAAGCCGCCAGTCGCAGTGACTGGCGGCACTCCGGAGTCGATTTCGTCCAAAGCCAGTCGCTTTATGGCGATGCCGCCGTTAGCATCGATGGCGATAGTCTTGGGTCAGGAACTCGCGCCCCGGGTTCCATAGCTGCCCGTACGCAAGCGTCCGTGGCCTACGTCGAAAACAGCCGGCGCTGACAGGCGTTGAGAAGTGGTCGTTTTACAGTAGCTTTGATGCCGCCGCCTGCTTCTGTCGGGCACACTCGAATCGAGGAGCCGCTATGTCACACGATGTTAGGCAGAAAAGAAGACAACACGACCATGCCAGGCTCAGCGCGATTGGCAAGCCTGAGTTCGGTTGTTGCTGGACGAAGCGCCTGGGCGTGAGCAAGCAACAAGTCGCGCGGGCGGTTAAGCAATCGGGACCTGCGGTCCTCGCACTTGAAGACTTTATAAAGGCAGTGAAGTAACGAGATCCAGTGTAAGGCCACACGTGTTCTCGGCCCTTCAGCCTGACATACGCGACTAAGCGTCGATATTAGTCGCGAGCGACGAGTGGCGGAAGCGCGCTAGCTTCGGCCCCGCTTAGGATACTCGAGCTTTGGCGCCGCCTTTAAGCTTTCCTTCGTCGCACCGGGCAGCACGAATCTATCTCCATCGGACGTTAGTTCGGTCGTCCGAACAGCGACGTTATGCCTGCCCAAGCCAACAAAGCCGCCGGCGCCGATCACGACGAATGCCACGCTCGTATCCGGCGCCACGATCAAGTCGGTGATGGTGCCGATTTTCTGTTTGTTTTCGTTGTAAACCGCTTTACCGAGAAAAGTCTTCTTTGCGCTCCAACCCACGTCGCTATCAGGCACGACGTAAATAACAACATTGTCGGCGGTGCCCGACTGCGTTTGAGCGTGGACGAAACTGGGCGTGCCGCAAACCGAAAGGATGATGAGTGACACTAACGTCTTATTCATTGCATACCCCTTTTGGCTCGCCGAACATTCGAAGACGTTATGCTTTGTGTGCGCAGCACGCCATGCGAGAAGCACGCCAACTGCTGTAGGCCATACACTGATTACAGTCGATCGGTATCGGGGCTGGAATCGGCTTTGTACGGCTCGTTGCGGGTAAATGGGCGCGAGAAATTAGCGCGCACGAACGCAATGCGGCTGATGCCGACCCTTGCCATCCAATGTTGTCGCGAGCCGACAGCCGTTCGAGCCGGAACAGCGACTAAGGACAAGTGTTATTGCGCCGAGCTTGCGTCCCGCGCCTGGTATTCGGACGGCATGAGCTGATCGAAGAGAAAGGCGAACGTATCGGCTTGCTCTTCGATGCGCTGACGCTTCGTTGCTCCGATACCATGCCCTGAATCGTAATCGACACGCAGCCAGACCGGCTTGCCGCTGCTTGATGCGGCCTGCAGGCGCGCGGCCATCTTTGCCGACTGCCATGGTTCGACGCGCGGATCATTGATGCCATGGGTGAGCAGCACCGCAGGATACAGCGTGCTGTCTCGAACTTTGTTATAGGCGTCCATCGCTAGAAGGCCTTTGAAGCCGTCTTCTGTCTTGACTGATCCAAATTCGGGAATGTTCGGCGGGCCGTTCGTCGTCGTCTCGAAGCGCAACGGATTCATTACGCCGACTTTAAGTATCGCAGCTGCGAAGAGCTCGGGTCGTTCAACCATCGCGTTGCCTATAAGAATTCCGCCAGCGCTCGTTCCTTGGCCGGCGAGACGTTGCGCTGACGTGTAGTTTTGGGCAATCAAATATTCAGCGCACGCGATGAAGTCTTTCCACGTATTTGCTTTCGTGAGCTTTTGTCCCGCCGTGTGCCACTCGCGCCCGAACTCGCCGCCACCGCGCACATGGGCGAACGCCAGCACGCCACCTCGCTCAAGCCATGCAACCGATCGTGAGTCGAAGAATGGACGGAACGGAAAGCCATAAGCCCCATAACCGACCAACAGTGTCGGATTAGTGCCGTCGCGTTTGAGTCCGCGCTGATGGATGATTGAAAGGGGAACCATAGTGCCATCATGGCTTCGCGCGGCGACTTCAATTGAGTTGAAAGCAGATACGTCGATGGGAGAGGGCGGCTGTAGTGACGTTGCAGTGAGCGAATTTTTGTGCGGATCAAACGCGAAATATGCAGGGGGTCTTACCCAGGAGTGCATCGCCACCAAGGCGCCCGCTTCTCGCGGGTTCGTGTGCAGTTCGAAAATCGTCCCTTCGTACGGCAATTTGATTTCCTGTTGCGCGTAAGTTTTATAGTCGATTCGAAGCAGGCGGGCAATGCCGCCATCCAGCAGTTGAACGTAAAGTGCGTCATGGGCACCGCCGATATAGTCGATGATCGCTTTTCCTGCGGGAAGAACTTCACGCGCGCTGGTAAGATCAGGATTTGTCGCGCTTACATGGACAACGCGAAAATGCGGCGAATTCTTGTACGTGAGTAAAAATATGTCGTCATCGTGTACAACGATCGACTTAACGTCGTCGACAAAGTCGGATACTTTCTTCCACGGAACATGCGGACGATTCAGCGTTGATAACGGAGCGAGATAGACGGCATAGTTCGGTGACACTCCAGTATCCAGAACGGCAATCGCATACTTCGAGCCGTAAGGAACCCATACCCAAGGAAAAAGAGCCGGGTCAACTTTCAGATCCGGATCAACGCCGTACCCATGAATGGGCTTGTCTTTATCGGGATCCGTGCCGAGCAGATGAAGATACACACGACTTCTCTGCAGCAGTTCCGTCGCAGGTGTGTCCGGGTCGGGTTTTCGCTGTCGCCAGTACAAAAACGAGCGTCCATCCGGCAACCAGCTGCCGGCGGACCAACGCGTGCGGTCAATGCGCTCTGCGGAATCGCGGCCATTGGCGACCTCCATTACGCGCAGTTCGCCATACTCGGATCCACCGGGAGAAACGATATAGGAGACGTAGCGCCCGTCTTGCGACACGCTGTAGGCGGTGATCGAGTAACGCTTACCATCGGCGGAAAGTCTCGCAGTGTCGACCAGAACCCGTTCAACACCATCGAGGCTATCGCGCACGTATAGCTTTCGATCGTTGTCGCCGGGTGCAAGTTTGTAATAGAAGTAGCGCTTGCCAACGCGTCTGACGCTCGACACCTCGTGATTCGCATTGCTCAATTGCTCCAACCGGGCAAGTAACGATGCGCGCGTCGGCAGCCGCTCGAGACTTGCGCTCGCGTAAGCGGCTTGTGCTTTGAGCCATGCCTTGAATTCCCCACTTTCGGCGTCTTCCATCCAGCGGTAGCGATCCGTGACATTAGTGCCGAAGTACGTATCACTGAATTCGCGCACCTCAGCTTTGGGAAGTGTGCCTGCTTCGTCGGCGATGGCAGATCCTGTGGCGGAGGTAAGGTGCAGCAGAGAAAGTGCGGCGATTGAAATGTGCTTATTCAAAATGAGCCGCCCTGCGCCGTTTGTATGTTCGCCATGGACCCAACTGACCAAATGGTCATATTTGTTAGCGCGTCAGCATACTCCGTTGGCATGATGCTGCAGTTAAGATTATCGGCGACGTTTTGCGGCCAATCGCGCTCAAGTAGTGTTGATAGCGGTATACAAAACTTTTAGGTCACGCTAGAAACACTGATTCGTCCGTTTATGCTTGCAGTCAATAGTCGTAGGCATCACGATTTAGGCGCCGCATCACGCGGCCGATACCGGGCGCCCTTGAGCATGTTCACTGCCTGATCGATCGTTTCCTGATCATGAGCGAGGGCAGTAAAAGCGAGGACCAGGCCTGGCGTGGCGATGCGGCCCTTCGATAACAACTCATACTCGCCTTGCTTTGGCGCGTTATCGATAGCGACGAAGTAGAAACCCTTGCCGATGGTTGCATCGAGCTCGACAACCTTAGGCTCTTCTTTTGCGAACAGGCGCAATGAGTGCGCGAAGGACTCGACGCGCTTCTGCGCGTCGTCTGTACCTTTGGCGCCGGACGCCGATTTCCCCGTTGATGCAACCACGGATAGGGAGAATCGCGATCCTTTGGCTGGACGAAATGTAATTCGTCTCGTCTCCGGGTGAGTCGGTTTGTGAATACTCGGTCGCCAATCTTCGGGCACATCCAGGGTGATGCTGCTTCCTGCCGGTAGCGAGAAGGTCTGTTCTCGCGTGGCGATAGCTGCCGCGGCGTGCATCGTCAACAAGCTCGAGACACATAACGCGACTAACGGAACTTGTGAAGACATGAATCGCTTTGCCATTTGCCAGAAATGACCGTTCGTACGCGCGGGTACGGTGGTTTCAGCAAAGAAGTGATGACGGCGGTTTATGTACGTCGGTGAATGTGCATGAAGCTTCAAATCGCCTCCTGGGAGTCTGTGGATGTCGTGTCGTGCTCGGCCGGGTTACGAAAGTATCGCATAGTGTAAGTGTTAGAGGCGACTTGCTCGACGGGCATGACTCGGGCTTCCTGCGCTTGAAAACAGGGCGCCTTCGACCGCTCTTGTATGCATGAGCTCGACTGCCAGCCGGCGCGATGAGTCGACTGGTTCTTACCGCGTCGAACAAGTGCAGTGGAAGGTCACGCCATGCATAGACGGAAGTGCGTCTCGCGTTGGGGCGCGCACCGCGATATCCGTCAAAAGGTCTATGACGTATGTGCAATTGCGCTTGCCTGCATCTAGTCACACCATTGCGCTGCAAGGTAGTAGAACAGCGGCGCATATTGGCATCAAGCCTTGAAGATAGGAGGACAGCATGAAAGCTTTATCGAAGTCGTTCCTATGCGTGTTCCTTGCCATCAGCTTGTCCGCTTTTGCGGATTGCACCAGAGACGGGCGCGTTTATCGGACCGGCGACCGCCTTGGCCCATTCATCTGCACTGCAGACGGTACATGGAAACGGTGACGAGCTCGGGATTGTGATTCAGGCGAGCTGGATGTTGCCGCACGAAAGTCAGAGAAAAATCTGATGACTAACACGCGCGTTTTGCGGAAAGTGGCGGATACGAGCAGCAGGTCCAACGAATCGGCGCCTGCTAACCGCTCCGCCTCTATGCAAATCAAATCATGGGTGCGCGAAATTTTGGACTGGTTGGTGAAATTACTTCCAGTGATTGCAACCATCGCAGTGACCGTACTTGCGGACCAATACAAAACGTCTCTGACCGCCTCGACTCTGCTCAGCGAGCGCGAGAAGGCGGATAGCCAGTTGCGCTCAGAGATGTTCGCGAAGCTCGTCGATCCCATTTCCGGCGCGAAGTCAGGCGCTGAGGTTCCGCTCGAACGAGAGCAATTGTTGGCGGAATTGCTGTCGCTGAACTTCCACGAACATATTGGAATGAAGCCGTTACTCAACCACGTCGACGCGCGGCTGGCGCAAGAGTCGTTGGACCATGATCAGAGCAAGGCTGCTCAAGCCCGGCTCGCGCGACTCTCGTTCCGGTCCATAGCGCGTACGGTAATTTCACGCCAGACAGCGATGCTCACACGATCATCGACGGATGCACAGTCCGAAGACAATGCGCGCATCGAAAGAATCGATCTTGGTCCAGCGGTCGACGATGCAGCGGTGTTGCGGCAGATTCAGGTGGATGGCGCCATGGTCCACAAGTTTTCAGAACCTATCGAGGTCATGAGCGGCTCAGGCCGTCACAAGCTCTATCTGCAAGTGGACCGTCAGAATTGGAACGACGAGACATTCCATGTGGCCGTGCGCATATGTGCGATCAAGGACCGCCGGGAAGTACCGCTCGCTGATAGCGATTTCGAACTGTCGTGGTTCGACTTTCCGCTGACCGACAACACATTGTTAGCTGACGGGACACGCTTCGCGATTGTCCTGGATCAAGTCTACGATACAAACGGCCGTTTCAACGACGCTCATGTTGAGAACGCCGTACCGGACGCCACCCGCCGGGCTCGCGTCAACATCATATGGTTCCCAAAGGATTACATCGCGGCGCGCGAGCGCCCGACCAATTACCGCGAGTTCCGCCGCAGCTTGGGCCTCGGCAGTTAGCGATTCACATGCACATCGCGTCGACCGAAATTTGTCTTTTGTTCAGGCGTCGCTGGGCAAGCGCTGATCAATGGCGACGGCAATAGTAAGGCGAAAAGATACACACGGTAATTACGGGAGGTAAACGCATTGGCGTTCGGTTCGGACGTCTTCACATGAGCATCAATTCCGCTTCTCAACAACGGGAGAAAGTGATGGCCAAGAGTAAAAGGCGGCGCATAACGAGTAAGTCGACTGTTACGAAAGTTGCAGCTATCAAACGGATATGTAATCTGGTGCCTTCGAAGGGCATAGAGAGCGACTGGCAGTTCCGTGATGCAGTCTCTTCAGGAGCACTGCGTGCGGTGGCAGCGCCGCCGGCATCCGTCGATCTTCGTCAGTCCTGGTGGACGATCGGCGATCAAGGCCAAACTGGTTCATGCGTTGGCTGGGCAACGGCAGAAGGCGTTATGCGGTATCACATGGTGGCTGCAAACCGCCTTGGCAAGAATGAACAGCTTTCACCGCGGTATGTGTGGATGGCATCCAAGGAAACGGATCAGTACACCCAACGCCCGGAGACATTCATTGAAGAGGCCGGCACGTCGCTGAAGGCTGCAGTGGATATCTGCCGCAAATATGGCGTCGTAACCATGGCACTGCTTCCATTCAATATAAGTACGCTCATGCACACCGGTCCCGAGAATACGTTCTTTGCGACCGCTGCACAGCGCAAGATCGCAGCCTATTTCAACCTGCAGAAGGATCTGAACAACTGGAAGAACTGGCTTGCCATGCACGGGCCGATACTGGCCGGACTTTCGGTCGACCAGACGTGGGACAATGCTACGGCCACGCACGGAAATCTCGATACGTTCTATCCTAATACTGTGCGCGGCGGTCACGCAGTCGCTGTGGTTGGATATACGGCTACCGGCCGCTTCATCCTCCGCAACAGTTGGAGCACCACTTGGGGCGACCGGGGATTCGGCTACGCTTCGGCCGCATATATCGCGGGCGCATTCTTCGACGAGTCGTACGGTGTGACACTTTGATCGTTTTGTGAAGTCATAGAATCGTGGCGAGCGTACACATCTCCAAGGCGCAGGATGGCCAAACTATAACTGCAGGCATCGGCGACCTGATTGCCTTGGAGCTTCCATCTAATCCCACCACGGGATACAAGTGGGCTTTTGCGTCGATCGACGAAAATGCTGTTAGTGTCGAACACGCGGACTACGATGCGACCAGCAGCGCCTTGGGGAGCGGAGGTATCGATAAATGGATGTTGCGTGTTCGCTCATCCGGCGTAACGCGCATTGAGCTCAAGAGATCGCGCCCATGGGAGGGCGATCAATCCATCGTCGAACGCTTCAAGGTCACGTTGGATATCAAAGCGGCAGGCCCGGCCTGAAGTGGCCGCACAGCTGTTTGGCCCTATTGATCAGTGTGGTGCAATCCGACCTGTTCAAACCGCCGGCACTAACAACGCGGCGTTCTACTTCTTGAACCACAACGCCAGCAAGAACGCCGCGATGGCGGACACCAGCTTGGAGAATAACGACACCACGCCAAAGATAGCTAAAGTCTCCGGGGTGAACCAGAAAAACGCCGAACCTGACTTGCCGATGGCGAGCGTACCGTCGATCCACGCAGCAGTGCATGCAGCGGCGAGCGTGATAAGCACCAGATAGCCATTAGGTGAATTGAGTTGGAATAGTCGATATGCCCAACGACCGACAGGTGATGCTGACACCTCCACTCTCTCGTCCCATTTCAGACCAAGTTGGCCGGGCTGCAGATATATATTCGTTCCACTGGCTCCTTCCCGACGCGCAGTCACTTCGAACACACCTGCGCGCGAGGGAGCGCTGCGCAGTGCGATACGAAGATGTTTGGACGCGCTGAGTGCAGGATCGAGCCCTCGTTCCGGCAGTGATGCCCCGGGGATCGTGCCGATTGAGTGAACGTACAGCCTAGCGTCGTCCGACACGGACATCCTGCGCTACCACCTGCAAAACCGGCGTGAGCTCATAGGGCGGCAAATTCAGTTGCACAGCAAACGCCGCAGCCGCCCCCATCAACGAGCGTGCGCGGCCCGCCTCTGGATGGGCAAACATACGTACTTCTTCCGGCCCTTTGGGGTCCGCATCTTCGAGCAATTTCGACAGGTAACTCATATCGGCTCGCAGCCACGTCCAGCGATCGTCAGCAAGATCGTTGATCGCGTCGTTCACTTCGCTGATATCGACGGCCCACTGTGCGTAACCGGAAGGCATGTCCGGAGAAGGCTCATCGTCTGCGGGCGGCGGCGCTATATCTGGCGGTAGATCGCCGGCGCGCAGTTGGTTTAGCGCGGCGGCCGCCAGCAGGTTCGGCACGCAGCATCCACACAGATAGGCAGGGCGGTTGGCGTCGCGTATCGCATGTCCCAAACATGCCAGAACCCCACACAACTTGCATGCCCCAGCGGCATCGCCGGCGCTTTTCCCCGGTATCGTGCCGTAATTCAACTCGCAAAGATAGCAGCCCGCGCCCATGGACATCTCCTTTAATGAGCTTACCTACGAACTGCCTGATCAACGCAGCTGCGGCGACGACTCGAAGAACAACAGAATAATCATATGGAGCGGCATCGACGATTTCAATAGCGGCCGAACGCTTAAGCAAGTCATATCGATTAGCAGTTTACGTAGGCTCGCTGCCTGGAATCGGCTGCTTGCCCGAGGTGTAAACGGGTTACTGGACAACGATGTGTCCCGCCTCGATTACCTTGGCGTACTTTGCCACTTCGCGCTTGAACATCTGTGTCAACTCCTCTGGGCTGCTGCCAACCGGCTGCCCGCCTTCTTTCGCCATGAACGCCTGCACATCGGATGAACCGATCGCTTTGACTATCTCCCCGTGCAGCTTGCCAACGATTGCCTGAGGTGTGCCGGCGGGCATGAACATCGCATACCAGTTATCGACATCAAATCCCGAAAAGATCGATGTCATCGTCGGCAGAGCGGGGTAGGCCTTGGACGGCTTAGCAGTCGTAACGGCCAGTGCCCGGACCTTGCCCGACTTTATATGCGGTGCCGCCGCAAGTGCAGTCGCGAATTCAAAGTCCACCTCGCCGCTGATCAGGGCCGTAACCGCAGGGCCGCCGCCCTTGTATGGTACGTTCACCAAATTAGCGCCCGTAGCTTGCTTGAACATTTCGACCGCCAGATAGCTCGTGGTGCCGGCACCATTCGATCCTGCATTGAGCTTGCCGGACTTCTTTGCCAATGCGACGAGCTCCTTTACCGATCTGGCGGGCACGCTCGAATGCGTAACGAGCACGAGCGGCACCGATGAGATCCAACACACGGGCGCCAGATCCTTGAGTGGATCGAAAGTAATCGATTTCTTATACAACGTTACGTTGACCGACAGTGACGCTGTCGTAAATAAGATCGTATAGCCGTCGGGCGGAGACTTGACTACCAGCTCAGCGCCAATCAGGCCGGCTGCGCCCGGCCGGTTGTCGACAACAAACGTTTCACCCAGGCTTTCGTAAAACTTCTTGGCCAGGAGTCGCCCTTGAATGTCAGTGCCTCCGCCGGGTCCGAACGGAACAATGATGCGCACCGGCTTATCCGGCCAGTTCTGTGCGAGCGCGCTGCTCGAGCAGCCAACGATCATGGTCACCGTTAACATACCTCTAAAAGAAGCGCGCATATCAAGTTGCATGACTGTCTCCTGAATATCAGACGCCTTGCGGCGGCCCGTTAGCCGTCAAAACAGAACGTTCGGAAGCGCCAGCGAAAGTTTGGGAACGTAAGTGATGATGATGAGGAATACGAAAAGTACCGATAACCATGAAGTCTTGCCCATACAACCGCCATGATTCACATTTTGGTGATGCCGGCCGGCTTCGTGAAATTTGCGGCAATCAGCAACACTATGTTCATGACGACCAGGAACTGCCATTGCGTCATCAGCATGACGGGGACGCGTGCGGCGTCGATCAAGACCTTAGGTCTTTCATGCCATGTCGTGGTACACCAAGACCGCTACTAAAAAACCATAGACTGCGGCAATAGCTGCGGCCGCGGTCGGCGCAACACGTCGTAACTAGCGATTTTCCGCTGCGGTCATGTCACGAAACGTCCGCAACGATGCCTCACTGATTGCGTTTCTTCTGGGTCGCCGCAAAAAAGATAGCGGCGGCCACAAAGGCGACAAATCCCAGTTCCATGAGAAGCAAGGACACGTCGAGCTTGGCCGCGGCGCCGGCGATGACAGGCGGCTGAGAAATGGGCGCGTAGACAACTTGGGAGGCGGAAGCCGCAACGTTTGCAGCTTCGAATGGCGCGTCATAGATAAGGAATGCCGTCAGGACGACAGCAAGCACGACTGGAATAAGCTGGCCTAGTGTTAATTTCACAGAAATCTCCTCGATCGGTTCGTATATGAATGAACGTGAGCATCGCGAAAGTGCCCGACGTTCGAGCGAAATCGCGCAGGCAACGTACCCATGCTTCGGGTAGGCGCATGCGCGTTACACGAAAGCCTAGAGGACGAATATGTTTTAGATAAGACGGAAGATTGCGTACGTATTTGTACGCATAGCGGACGTGCAGAAGCGAAGGCGCGCATGCGTGCGTGCGCGGGGGTAAGCTCAGTTAATGCTTATCCGTCGCGAGCGCAAATCGCACCAGCTCGGAAACGTTGCGAGCTTCGAGTTTTGTCATCAAATGAGTCTTATGAACCTCGACCGTGCGCGCACTGATGTTAAGAGATCTCGCGATTTCCTTGGCGTGCAGGCCCTTGCCAACAAGCTCAAGTACTTCACGCTCGCGCTGAGTCAGCTTGGTCAGTTTCAATGCCTGATCCTCGCCCGCATGCAAATCCTCGATTCGGCGCGATTCCTGGTCCAGCCCTTTTTCAATCGCCGCCCGCAACTCCGCTTCCACAAACGGCTTCTCGATAAAATCGACGGCCTCAGACTGGAACGCTGCACGCGCCGATCTTACGTCGCCGTGCCCGGTGATGATAACGAAAGGCAGTTGTTTTCCCTTCGCGCGCAGCGCGGCCTGCAGCTGGAGACCGCTCATGCCGGGCAGTCTGAGATCCGCGACGATGCAGCCCGCCCAATCGTCCTGACAGGTGTTGAGAAATGCTTCGGCGCTCTCGAACGATACGGCGCGAAAACCGAGTAGCCCGAGCATCAGCAACAGCGAGTCGCGCATCGCAGCATCGTCCTCGACGATATAGACGGTCAGCCCTTCATAACGCGACTTATCCATTTGGAGTGACGACGGGCAGCAAGAGATGAAATTCGCCGTGTTTCGTCATGGGCGCCGTCAGCGAGCCGCCGTGCGCTTCCGCGATCGTCTGGCTCATCACTAGGCCTAATCCCATACCCATCCGCTTGGTCGTCAGGAAAGGCTCAAACATTCGCTTGCGCGCCGCAGCGGATAGTCCAGGTCCTGTATCTGTAATGCAGAAACGAATCCAGCCGTCTCCAGCGCGATGAGCGGAAACCGTCACTGCTTTTTGCCCGGGCGGCAGATTCATCATGGCCTCGAACGCATTTGCGATGAGATTACGCAGGACGAGCTCGATCTGCAATCGATCGGCAAAAAGTATGCTTCCGGTCCTGTCAGGCTCGACACGGAGATCGATCTCGCCGGACTCGTTCAGCCTGTCGCCGATCTCTTGCGCACGTTCGAGCAGGTTCGCCACTGTCACATGTTCAAGCCGCGTCGTGCCCGTCCGAAAAAAATCGCGTAGCCGCGTTACGACCTCCGCGGCGCGCCGTGATTCTCCGAGCATCTTTTCGATGGTTGAATTGAGCTCTGTATGTGTTGTCCCGGCATCGCCTTTTGCAAGAATCAGCTGGCAGGCTCGTCCATAATTACTCAATGCGCCAAGCGGCTGGTTGATTTCATGAGCGATTGCCCCGGCCATTTCTCCCGCGGCTGCCAGCCGCAATGAGGCCTTGAGACCTTCGGTTGCGCGCTCACGCTCGTCCACCATGACGCCGAGGAAGAAGCCCGTAAGCGACAGCGCAGCCACCAGCGCCTGCAATTCCATGAGCGGATGAGAGTTTAGAGGTGCCCCTTGAGATCCCAGGACTACGCCCACCTGGACCACCGCCGAAGCCACGACGGCGCCGGCAAATCCGCCGCGCAAAGCTATCCATATGAGAGGTAGAAATAGCAGATAAAAATATTTGGACGCGTCGTCCCCGGCGCCCTTGAATACGAAAACCACAGTTCCGATCATTACCGCAAACTGACAAACCGTTTCTGGTTTGCGCCATGAATTAAGCAATCTCTCGCGCCAGGCAGTGTCTGAAGCCAGCAGTAGCAGCGGTGCCGTCACCAGCACGCCCACTGCATCACCGATCCAGAACCGGAAAGCGGCCGCGCTGAATAACTCATCGACCACAAACTCGTTTATCCACAGAAGTCCCACGTAAAGCGCCGAAATAACTGCGCTGCCGATGGCCGTTATTGCCACAAATTTCCACACCTGCCGTGTATCACCAAACAGAAAATCGGACTTGAGGAAATAGGTCATCGTTTGTGCAATCGCCGCGTAGCCCCCGGTTAGAACGATCGACGTCAGCGCTGAGAATAGTGCGCCGCCCGGTGCATGACGAATGATGATGTCTGACAGGAACATCGTGGCGAAAATCAACGGTGCGTAACGAGTACCTCCCAACATCATCCACACGATGCTGAGCGCAGGCGCGGGGTTCCACGGGGTAATGTTGAACGGGCCGAGAGGATATATATAACTCGTCCAGTCGAGCACGACGTATGCGGCGGCGAACATCACTGTGTCTCTCGCGAGCGCTGCCGGTGACGTGCCCTTGTATGATTCGAATTTCTTGAAATCGATCAACATAAATCTCATTCGCATGCGACTGCCGGATGTCGCTTGTGCGTGAAACTACCCGTAAGTACATTTGCTTACGTTAAGTTTCGAATTTTCCAGACGTGGGATGCAGCCTATTATCTCCGGCGCTATTCTTGTCAACAAGATGGCGGATGCTACCGGTCCGGACCTGGTTTCAACCAAATAAGAGGCTCACATATGCCGCATGGAGAAAAGGCGGTCGTTGATCGGAGCTGTCCGTTTTGATTTATGCCGCAGCAGATTTAGCCTGACTCATGTTTTTTTACGACGCCTGGATTCACTGGCTGGAATCCCTGGATCACAGTTATCTGTTCATCGGGGTGTTACCTTTTGCGATCGTAGTGGTGGCGCTATGGAGCAAGTACGCTAGCGCAACAAAAGCCGAGCGCGATGATAGTAAACGGCAGTGGGAAAAAGACCGTCCGTGAGCGCATGCAGAGACGGTGTACATGACTGTAGAGGCGAAAGGTGCCTTGAAGGAACGGGTGGTGAGGTACCCGCCGCCCGATAATTGCAACCTTCATGAGGCGGCCGGCTACCATGCAAAGATGGGTGGCGTGCACGACGGCCGGCTTTAGGATCGCGGGCGACGCAACTATAGGGAAACTAGAATTCCCTACCTCGCATTGTTGATCGAGCGTATGCCGGCTCTTTTGCAAACGAGCGATCGGCACCAGGACCGAGTAGACAGGCTCTGTCGTGATGACATAATTTCTGAGTGGGCTCGTTACACGAATCGTTCCGCCGTCCGGTCGTGTTAGCTCGCCAACGCCTCACGCTTGTGGAGGCCTTGCTTCTCCATGACTGACTCGATGACCTCGTCATAAGTCCAGCCATTAATACGTGTTCTTCCGAGGAAGATGGTTGGCGTATTGGTGATGCTTATATCGTGCGCCTGCGTGACTGCGTTAAGCGCCCGTTCCGCATAGACGTGTTCGTCGAGTGCATATTGCATCGCGGCCGGATCGATGCCTGCACGTTCTGCCGCGTCCGTTAGAGTTGCGATCTCACCGATATCCCGACCTTCCACCCACATCAGTTCGTAGACCGCGGTCTTGTATGCAAAGTCCAGGCCTTGATCACTCGCAAACTCCAACGCTTCGAACGCGCGAAAGCTGTACTGTCGCTTGTCGGGAAAGCGCATGCGGCTGTACTGTTCCGGTGCCATTTCCTTGAACCACGCGTGCCGGCGCTCATCGCGCGCCGCAGAATCCTCATTGCGCTCGCGAGGAGTGCCTTCCGGCGGTGTATCCGGGTGCAGCCAGTGCGGGCGCCACATCGGCTTGACATCGTATTCGCGCGCCAGGCGGTCGATCTGGTCGACCGCGAGGAAACTATATGGACACACGAAGTCCGCAAAGACGACTACGCGAAAATCCTGCTCTGCTATCCGGTTCTCTGCTGTCATACGCGCTCCTTTTCCTAAATCGCCCGGGCCATCGCTGCTGCTGCCTCTACACCCAGCCCTTCGTCGCTAATGCCGCCTTCCAGCGCGTCCGCGTCAAACGTTAGAAATATGACGGTGCCGCCGTCGGGGCCAGTAACAAGCGGTTCGACCGCCTCGTCGCCGCGAACATAACGAAACCCGGGCGGCCGCAGTTCTTGCTCTTGCATAATAACTGAACCCCCAAGTACTACCTCGTAACGACCGAACTGCGGCGCGGGCATGGTCAACGCCGCGTGCGGCGGCGCTTTGACGATAACCGCGGCGGGCCCGGCTTCAGGCGGTAACAGGCACTTGAACATGGCGCCGTCAGCGCCCGGCAGCGCTTGCCATGGGAAATCCGTTGCCGGCATCGCAAAAAGCCGGCCGCGCAGATTTATCTTGCGCCGTGCTTCGCGATTTGCCATCGAGATGATGCCGCCAACATGCGGATGTAGTACCAGCATATCGTGGCCGCCTGATACTGCGAACGGTCCATAAGGCATCTTATGGTCCGTGTAGTGAATCGCCGGGGCTTCGAGATGTTTCACGCCGCGCGGGAAATCCATCGCTCCATTGAGCAGTAGCTGAAACTGCGAAGTCAGATGCATGTGTGCGTAAACGGACGGGCAATCATCAAAGCGAAAACGCAGGGCTTCCGGGCCGCCGTCCGCGCCGGACAGTAAAACCTGGCAGGCAAAGGAAACCCCCTCGCTGCTGCTGCATTTCCAAGGCGCGTTTGCTGAATCGACGAGATAGGAGTGCTGCATTCGTAGCCGGCGGACGATATCCGAGAATCATTGTAGGCACGGCATCAGCTATTTGCAAAGTCGGGACATCGGTTAGTTCGATCATGTTGCGCGTCGATTTCCGGAAGCAGGTGGACAAATGCGCGATGATGCGAAGAACTACGTCAGCCAATGTCGCCGACTACACGGTCATCGTAAGGTGCCGACTGGCATGCTGCGGCCGGGTGTGCAAGAATCGTTTCCTCAATGCGGTTGAAGCCATCTTCACTGGATATGCATCTATATGCGGCACATTGAAGGTGCGTCTTCGCTGCATATCGGCAGGAGAAAACAATGAATAACGCATTTCGACGCATCGGCGCGTTGATCCCGCCAGGTAATGTCACGGTGGAGCAGGAGTTCACACGTTTTGCACCGCCCGCCGTGCGGGTTCACTTCAACCGCCTCTATAGACCAACCGTGTCGGTCGACAAAGAGGGCTTGCTCGCAATGATCAACTCCGCCGAGCAAGCTTCGCGCGGGCTGGCACAAGCAAATCCGGAGGTGATCGTGTATGCGTGCACAAGCGGCAGCTTCCTGTCCGGACCCGGCCGCGAAGACGAGATTGGGGAAATGATTCGGCGCTGGACAGGCGTTAGCGCATATACGACATCAAGCTCGGTGATCAGGGGACTGACAGCGCTTCAAGCGAAGCGCGTGTTCATGTTGACGCCATACCCCGAAGATATACATAGGCAGGAAATTGAATTCCTGCGCTTTCGCGACATCGCGGTCGATGGCCATGACACGTTTGGTTGCGCGGATACGGTAGAGATCCGTGACCTCACTTCCGAATCTGTCGCGCAACGCGTGCTCGAGCATCGCGCGCAAGCGTCGAAGTGCGACGCCGTTTTCATTAGCTGCACCAATCTGCTCACCATGGATCAAATCGAAAATCTCGAGCACGAGTTGGGCGTTCCAGTCACGAGCTCAAATCACTGCACTCTGTGGACAGCGCTCACGCATATGAAAGTGTCGACGCGCGGGCTTAAGCTCGGGCGCTTATTCGATTTGACCGCCAACGAAGAGAAACGTCAGGCAGCGTAAAGTCTATCGCACGGATTGGCGCCGCGCGTCACAATCAACTGCAAACGCAGTTGTCGCAGCAACGATGTAGATAGTCCGAGCAATAGACTGTTGCTAGCGAGGGCCAGTCAAGTCATTGCTTGTGCCGGAAGCGCACCGCGGTTCACTGTAATGCTGACGACACCACAGCGATAAGCCTATTGGGCCTGCCGTGTCATTGTTGCTGGCAGGAAAGCTGCCGCTCGTATCGGTCGAATAGCGGTCACCGCTTGTGCCACGATCGGTCATGCAGCCGGTGGCGGCTAACGCCAAGGCGCCGACAACTGAAAGCTTCAGGAACCTGGGGGCGGGGATGAGTTTCATGGACATTCTCCTATGTTCGTGACTTTGCAGACAGCAGCAGCCTATGGCGAATCGTGACCGATGTTTATCTCAGGCTGACGAATTAGGACCATTCCGGTCTTCGTCGTCTAATGATGCAGCCATTCTTCGGACTCACGCAAAGGCGTGCAAATTGTTCACACCGCCTGCTTCAGCGCCGCAGTGTCAACCGGTGGCTTGCGCAAACGTTTTCCCGTCGCTGCAAAAATGGCGTTGGTGACTGCGGGCGCGGTAGCCGAAGTTCCGGCTTCCCCGAGCCCGCCTGGTGGCTCCGTGCTGTGGACGATGTGCACATCAATGGACGGCGCCTCGTTCATGCGCAGGATTTTGTAGTTATGAAAGTTGCTTTGCTGCACATGGCCGTCTTTGATTGTGACTTCGCCGTAAAGGGCAGCCGTTACACCGAAAACGATGCCGCTCTGGATCTGTGCTCGGACAGTATCGGGATTTACCACGGTTCCGCAGTCGACCGCGCAGGTGACCCGCCGCACACGAACCGCGCCATCCTTTGCCACTTCGACTTCAGCGACCATCGCGATGTAGGTGCCGAAGACAGACTGAAGCGAGACACCCCGGCCGACTCGTTCTGACAACGGTCGTCCCCAGCCCGACTTTTCCGCGGCAAGCTCGAGCACAGCCTTGGCGCGCGGCGTCTTATCAAGCAGCGCGCGCCGATAGGCGACCGGATCCTGCTTCGCTGCTGCGGCCAGTTCGTCAATAAAGCTCTCGACGACAAACACAGTGTGTGACGGCCCCACGCTGCGCCAGAATGCCGTTGGAATTCCCGGAGGCTCGACGCGCAAATACTCGACGTGCATGTTAGGAAGGGCATACGCTAAATCAATAGCGCCCTCAGTGCTGTCCGGATCAAGACCATCTTTGAAACCCGGCGGGAGATATCGCGCGATGATCGACGAACCGGCGAAGCGGTGCTGCCAGGCCACCGGCCTTCCCTTATCGTCGAGGCCGGCGGAGAGTCGGTCAAACCAATATGGACGGTACATGTCGTGCTGTATATCTTCTTCGCGCGTCCACACGACTTTCACAGGGCCGGCAACTTTTTGCGCGATCTCGACCGCACGTGTCACGCCGTCGCTCTCGAGACGACGGCCGAAGCCACCGCCTATCAGATGGTTATGAACCACGACCTTGTCTAATGGGAGGCCCGTGACCTTCGCCGCCGCGGCTTGCGCTCGGGCGATGGCCTGGGTGCCGACCCAGATTTCACAACCATCTTTGCGCACGTGAACAGTGCAGTTCATCGGTTCCATTGCGGCATGTGCAAGAAAGGGAACCTGATATGTCGCTTGGACCCTGGTGACCGCACTGGCCATTGCCTTGTCGCTGTCGCCGACGTTCTGGGCTACGGGCCCGGAAGCGAGCGTTGCCTTCTCCAATTCGCGTGCGATGTCTTCGGTGCTTAGCTTCGCGTGTGGACCATCGTCCCATACGACTACGAGCGCTGCGAGCCCTTTCTTCGCAGCTCCCATATGGTCTGCGACGACGGCAACGGCGTCGTCGAGCCGTACGATTTGCCGCACGCCCCTGACGGCCTTGGCCGCGGCGTCATCCACGCTCCTTACACGCCCACCGAAGACCGGACATTGCGCAAGCGTCGCGATCTTCACGCCCGGCGGGCGGACATCAATGCCATAAATAGCGCTACCGTTCACTTTCGCCGGCGTATCCAAACGCCTCGCGGCGGTGCCGATAAGCTTGAAATTCTCGGGCCGCTTGAGCGCGACCTTTTTCGGGGCCGGCATGCGGGCAGCGTCGCTGGCCAGCGCGCCGTATTTGATCTTCCGACCGGTCGGCGTATGAATCACTTCCCCGCTTTGTGCGCGGCAAGCCGTCGGGTCGACGTTCCAGCGCTTCGCCGCGGTCGAAACAAGCATGGTTCTCGCGATTGCGCCGGCTTCGCGCAGCGGCTGCCAGGCGCCGCGAATGGCATTCGAATTGCCGGTAGCCTGAATACCCAGCAACGGATTGGCATAAAGCTTTTCGTTGGGTGGCGCATGTTCGAGCTTCACCTGCTGCAGGTCTACCTCGAGCTCTTCAGCAATCAGCATCGGGATCGCGGTGTAGGTGCCTTGGCCCATCTCGACATAGGGCATCGTCAGTAAAACGCGACCGTCCGCTCCGATGCTGATGAACGCGTTCGGCGTGAAGCCGCCAGCGACTGCCGCTTCTGCATCGCGCATTAAGAACGCCATATTTACACTCAATAACAAACCGCCGCCGGCGACTGCACTCACCTTCAGGAAATCGCGCCGCGAAACGTCTGACAACGCCGGAGAGCGTTCTGGGCAGTTTCCCGGGGAGATACGTTTTGCAAACATCATTCTGATTGCTCCTATGCCTGCGCTTGCGCAGCCTGCTTGATCGCTTCTCGAATCCGCACATAGGTTCCACAGCGGCAGATGTTGCCGGACATTGCGTCGCCAATATCGGAATCAGTCGGTTGAGGCTTGCTCGAAAGGAGCGCCGCAGCCGACATGATCTGCCCGGACTGGCAGTAGCCGCATTGAATGACCTCGCGGTCAAGCCACGCCTTCTGAACCCTCGCACCGACTGGTGTTGCGCCGATCGCCTCGATGGTCGTGACTTCCGAAGTGCCGACGCTTTCGATAGGCGTGACGCATGAGCGCGTTGGAACGACGTTGACATGCACCGTGCAGGCGCCACAGAGCGCCATGCCGCAACCAAACTTCGTACCAGTAAGGCCGATTACATCGCGCAGCACCCACAGGAGCGGCGTATCCGGATCGACGTCGACAGTATGTATTTTCTTATTGACTTTGATGGTGAATGCCATGAGTTGTCTCCATCGAGCGACGTTGAGTGACTGTAGATATCGGCGCTATATCTCGCCATCATGTCTTTCTGTTAGAGGCGACATATGCAACCGTTTGCTAGCGCATCATCGCTCAACGCACGAACCTGCAGAAGTCCGCCGGGAGTGAATGCGGAGCGAGACGACGTAGTTCAAGACCCGGTGGGAACGCGACCGGGCGATGAGCAGTTAGTAGGGCGATCCTGACGGCGATGCCGGCGGATGCAACAGTCGGCGGACGCTAATCAAGCTCGCCGTGCGCCGAGTCGCTCATCCCGGCTGTGTATGCGGACAACATTCGGTCTGTCGCAAGCTCGATGCATCGCTATCATATGTTCGCATTATTGTCGGCCGCAGCAGTGCTCTGATACGGTGAGGCAAAGTGCGATCCAGATGAGCCCGAACAGTGAAGTGATTCGAGATAGAATGAACTTGCGAAACGAGAACGTTTTCAATCCAGCGGTCCGGGATGGAATGACGCCGCACGACCAAATTGTTTTCATCGTTGATGACGACCGGCGGATTTGCGAGGCGGTATGTGACCTTCTTTCGACCTTCGATCTGCACGTGGTCAGCTTCGGTTCTGCTGCGGATTACATCGCTTATCCAAAACCTGATGTGCCGGCTTGCCTCCTTCTCGATCTAGAACTTCCCGGCATCAATGGATTGGATCTGCAGAGTCAAATAGGCGAGAAAGAGCACCCTCAGATTGTGTTCCTGACAGGACACGGCGACATTCCCAGTTCGGTGCGAGCGATGAAGGCAGGGGCGGTTGACTTCCTGACCAAGCCGTTCACTGGGTCGCAACTGATCGGTGCGATCGAACTTGCCATCGCCAGGGATCGGATTGCGAGACGGGAGAGAGCGCAACTGGCCGAGTTGCATCACCGCCTCTCCTGTCTTACACCGCGCGAACGGGAGGTCCTGCCTCTGGTGGTCAGCGGCCTCCTGAACAAACAGGCAGCGTCCGAATTGGGCATCAGCGAGATAACGATTCAGATTCATCGCGGCAAGATCATGCAGAAGATGAAGGCTGGGTCGCTTCCCGAACTGGTACGCATGGCTGGCGCGCTCGAGATACCAATGACTCATTCCCGGCATGCGCAAAGATGATCTGCAATTGTTCCGCTCTCCGCAGCCAAACGGTAGTCCAAGTGACAACGACCTGAGATGGCAGCTTCGCGGAAATACGTTGTGGCAGTCGTCGACGACGATAGTCGAATTCTCGAATCACTGCGAATGCTGCTGGAGTCTGCTGACTATGAAGTGCACCTCTATTCGTCACCCGAGAAACTGCTAAAGGGCAACGGTAGTTTGGTAGACCTACACTGTCTTATTTCGGACATCGGCATGCCAGTGATGGATGGCTTCGAACTGCAGCGGGTCGCTAAAACTATGAAGCCCGGATTACCGGTCATACTGATCACGGGTCGTCAGGACTTGGCGAAGCTTGCAAGCATCTCCAGCAATCCTGCGGAAGGCCTTTTCGAGAAACCTTTCAACGGCCCGGATTTACTTGCGGCCGTTGGCAAAGCAGTGGCAAGTTCGTTTCCAAACGAGTAGCGCGAATTGAATTCTTCCAGTCGCAGGTGGGGCGATCAAGCACGAGCCGGCGTCGAAGTCTTGCCGTGCAATGTAAATTGAAAAACGGAGCCATGCGGGATATTTGGAGCGACCCACAACCGCCCTTCATGCGCCTCGATGATCGAGCGGCAAATCGATAACCCCATCCCCATGCCGGCGGATTTCGTCGTGAACAGGGGGTTGAATATCCGACTGCTATCCTGCCGACCGATTCCTATGCCGGTGTCCCCGACCGATACCATCACACCGTCGCTTTGATACGCTTCAGATTTCACGCTGAGAACGCGTGGCTCATCTTTGGTCGCCATTGCGTCGATGGCATTCGTAATCAAGTTTAAAAGCACCTGCTGGAGTTGAATGCGGTCTCCTTGCACCTCCGGCAACTGCGGAGTCGCCTCTGCTTCAACCAGTATCTGATGCTTTCGCAGTGCGCTGTCTTCCAGCGCGAGCGTGTCGTGGATAAGTTCATTAACGTTGAGCACAGTCCAGTTACTGACATCATTCTTGAATGTAGCGCGGATGCTTTCGATCACTTCTGCGGCTCGATGCCCATCGGCGGCGATATGCTTGAAGGCTTCTTTAGCCTTGTCTAGATTCGGCAGAGAGCGGTCAAGAAAGCGCGCGCCTGCATCGGCGCTCGTTACCATCGCAGTCAACGGTTGTTTGACCTCGTGAGCAATCGCCGCAGCAACGGCATCTCCGGTCAGCAAGCGCGCGTCACGTTCCCGGCGCTGCGCAACAATCGCGCCGAGCAATCTCGCGTAAAGCGTCTCTATCTCGTGAATCAGCAGCATGAGGACAATGCTGCTGGATAAAACTCCGAAGCAGCGGACGGCATACCACGCGACACTGAATCGGTGAGGTTCAGGATAGTAGGTAAGAGGTATCTCGATCGCATACAGGAACATTACGACCATCAGCCACAGATCGAGCGCCGCGCGCTGACGGAACCACAGAACAATGATGGTTGCAACATTCAGAAAAACCACCGTGGCGGCGGGATACCACCAGTACACACCGAAAGTCATTGCATTGACACTCAAGCGTGGCAATAGCGGCTCGCCCGCGATGAAAAGAAATGCTCCTGCGAACACAAGTGCCACGGTCAAAATGACGCTCCGCGTAATCTTGAAGAACGCGGTATCCCGGCGAAGCGGTCTTTCGGGATGCGGACCGTTTAAGAAGGCATACCGTAAAATAAACAAGGGAAAGCCCGCATGCGCGAAAAAGTACACCCACGACGTACTACTCTGGCCGCCTAGTAGACCCTTGCCCGGTTCGAAGACATTCGGGAATACGAGGATAAACGGGATCATGACAAGTGCCGCGAACAGGTATGCGCTAGCGACGACAAGCGTGGCACGGGAGCGCACTATGGCGAACTGCGCGTATAGCAGGAGTGCGGTGATGAAGTCGCACGCAAACATTGCGGTCACATAGGCGGGGACAAACGCCGGGATTTCGTAGACGCCCTTGATAGGGCCGACACTGATCACAATGTAAACGACCAGGATGCTGCAGATCGCCGCAGCAGCCAGCCACTTTTGCGCCGCACTTGGCGAAAGCGTCGAGAGAATGAAATGCTGTTCGTCCGGCGCAACGGCGGGTGTCTGCAGCATCATTCACTTTTCCCCGGCAAGAAACGACACCAAGCGCCCCGATTGCAGCGAAGGCGGTTGTTACATAATTCATAGCCGGTTCGCCCGCTCGCTTAATCGAGCGTAACCATATGCTAATCGCGCAGCTGCCACCCGCGAGCGACTTAAAGTTTTCGCCAGCAAACTCGAAATCAGGCACGGTGGGCGACGCCAAATAAAACATTTGGATCGGTCTCGTGAGCTGCCTTGCTTGACCATGCTCCGTTGCGTGAATGCGGTCGGTTCTTTCCCTGCGTCCTCGTCGCGGCTCGGAAATCGTCGCGTCGTTCGCACGTCGGTGAAGTTGCATAAGCACGAGGAAATTACAACGGCGACGTAATATTACAAGCAAATATATACCTTACGAATATCGGCGGCAATCGACAGTGAACGCCTTGAATGTGACGAAACTATTACAGTCACCGTTCGCTCCGTCGCAAAAGAAACACAACTGATCGGTTAGCCCATTGTTTCGCACTTTAATAGTGCATCCAGATTATGCCGTTCGTCTTAATCTGTTTGCCACTCGCGGGTCCGATTCATATCGCGCTGTCATTGATGTAATTGCGGAGGGCATTTCCTCCGCTCGTCGATGCGATCACTTGAGTTTGTATGTTGAGTGCAACTAAATGCATCGGAGCTGACGCCGCTTTCTAATAGAAAGACGTGATAGGCGGCGACCGCGTCGGCGGCTATCTTCAACGCGGATTCACTTGATCATCACGTCTACAAACGAAGCGCATGAGCGGACGAAGGAATGACCTTGTTTGATACACAGCTATCGTCTATTCGGCACGATTTCGGTTTAAAGACTGCAATCGCAGGTGTGACGACTGCCAGAAATCTGTGGCCGGTGAGCTATCGCGAATCCGGACTTCTTCAACGAGGTTAACAAGCGCGGTCACTTCGCGGCTCAAAAGCGGCGCGAGCTTTTTACCGCTGAACTCCCCGCTGCGTTTTCATCGGTTTGCAAACAGGAGGCCACATGAAAATCAATCGAATCCTGGTCACAGCCCTACTGATTGTCGGAGCCGGCTGGGTAATGCACACAGCGTTGGCACAACAGCCGACCGTCAAGCGCATCGATCTTCAGCGGCACGACTTGAGCATTCCGGGCCACGAGGCGTTGCAGGTGATCGTCGAGATAGCGCCTGGAACGACCGCAGCACTGCACACGCATCCGGGCGAAGAGATCATTTATATCCTCGAAGGCACACTGGAGTATGAGATCGGCGGAAAGCTCGCAAGGGTCAAAGCCGGCGATGTGCTCTTCGTCCCTGCCGGCACTCCCCACTTGGCGAGAAATGTCGGCACGGGCCGGGGCGCAGAGCTCGCCACGTATGTTGTTGAAAAAGGCAAGCCGCTCCTCACGCTGGTTAAGTGAGCCGCATGAAGCTTCAATGTTGAAGAAAAAGGATACGCACATGAAAACGCCTATGATTGCGATAGTCGCGACAGTGCTCCTTGTGCTGGGAGGCACGGCCATCTCGGCGCAGCAGGACAAGTACACGCTCAAGACGCCGAGCGGCGTTGCCTTCTCCGATTTCAGGGGATACGAAGACTGGCAGGTTGTCTCCAGCGCTCAGACAGATGAAGTGCTCAAAGTGATCGTCGCCAATCCGACGATGATCAACGCCTACAAGACCGGAATTCCCGCCAACGGCAAGCCTTTCCCGGAAGGCTCCAAGATTGCGAAGCTCCAGTGGAAACCGAAAAAGAGCACCGAGGCTCCCTTCGCGGTTAACGTGCCTGAGACCTTCACGCAGGCATTTTTCATCGAAAAAAACAGCAAGAGATTCCCGAAGAGCGCCGGATGGGGCTACGCGCTGTTCAACTATGACGCCAAGGCCGACGTGTTTGCCGCGGATGCGGCCCCCGACGATTGCGGCCATACATGCCATACAGCGGTGAAGGCAAAGGATTACATCTTTCATCCGTACCAGAAGCGGTGAACGCAGCACATAACCGGAGATAATCATGACCAGGAAAAGCCTACGGACGATTGCAATTGTTGCGGCAGTGCTTGCTACGTTGGGTAGCACGGCCCTTTCCGCGCAGGACAGATATACGCTCAAAGTGCCGAATGGGCTCGCGTTCTCTGAGTTCAGGGGATACGAAGGTTGGCAGACTGTCGCCACCAGTCAAAACGAAAAGCTGGTCTCTGTGATCGTCGCCAATCCGGTGATGATCAACGCCTATCAGGCCGGCGTTCCCGGTAACGGCAAGCCTTTTCCCGATGGTGCCAAGATGGCAAAAATTCATTGGGACCCGAAGAAGAACCAGTATTTCCCGGATACGACTGTGCCGGGTGCCCTCCATGATGTCGACTTTATGGTGAAGGACAGCAAGAGGTTCCCGGACAGCGCCGGCTGGGGATATGCATTTTTCAGGTATGAAGCCGCGTCCGATACGTTCAGGCCCGCCACAGTAGCTGACAACCCGCCTCAGGCGAATGATGCGAAGTGCGGGTTTGCGTGCCACACGATAGTAAAGACCAAAGATTACGTTTTCACCGATTACGCGAAGCGGTGAAGAAAAGCAGTTGAGCATGAGTGCCGACGCGTCCGCTAGCCGGATGAACACATGCCCGCCACGTCCGACATGCACGCGCGTCCCTAAATGCAGGAGCACTGCGCAGTTCTGATTGACGTAGAGGAGGGTGCTTATGAGCAGCACTGAGATCAGCAATCAACAGAAAAGTCGGATCACGCATGCGTCGCCCGTGGACACAAAGCTTGAGGTCGTCGTTATCCCGGTAACCGATGTCGATCGCGCTAAGCGCTTCTATGCCAACTTGGGGTGGCGAGTGGACGCTGATTTCGTCAATGGCGAAGATTGGCGGGTGGTGCAGGTCACACCTCCCGGCTCACCGTGCTCCATCATATTCGGTAAGGGTATAACCTCCGCCGTGCCGGGTTCGGTGCAGGGGCTATTCCTTGTCGTGGACGATGTCGACGCAGCGCGCGCCGAGCTCAGGAGTCACGGTGCCGATGTAAGTGACGTATTTCACTTCGACGGCGGCCTTGCTGTTACCGGCACCAAAGGTCGAGCGCGAGGGCGGGATCCGGAAGATCATTCTTACCGTACCTGGGCTTCATTCAGCGATCCAGACGGCAACGGGTGGCTGCTTCAAGAAATCAAGACGCGGCTTCCCGGCCGCGGCTTCGGTAGCGACGTCGCAACTCTTACGGAGCTTTTGCGAGAGGCCGAGCAGCGCCACGGAGAATACGAAGCGAGCGCTCCGAAGCACCACTGGTCCGGATGGTACGCCGGCTACATCGTTGCGCGGCAACGCGGCAGGACGCCCGAGGAAGCAGGCAACGATGCTGCGGTTGAGATGCAAGCTGCCCGCTGATGACGAGCCGATTTGTAATCTTCCCCGTTGAAGAATGTCGGAAGGAAGCGACCAGGGCGCGCCCGGAATATCGAGCAATGCGAGTTCTCCGACCGTACTGTCACCAAGTGCGCGCGTGTGGAGTAGAGTGTTAAATCCGCGCTGCCCGAGAACCACGCTACATCGATCGTTGGAGGGACTCCGATGCCGAATCGCATGTTAGGAGCCGCGTCTGGTATTTCGCTGGCATTGTTGTGCAGCTTCATTGCTCTCATCAGCAATAATGTGAGCGCTGCGAGCCAGCTACCGGAATTGAAAGCCCAGCGCTGGGTAAATACGGCGCCTCTCACGCCGAACGCTTTGCGCGGCAAGATCGTATTAGTCGACGTCTGGGAATACACATGCATCAACTGGATTCGGACGTCTCCCTACGTCAAGGCGTGGCATCGTGATTATGCGAAGCTTGGCCTGGTCGTTATCGGCGTGCATGCGCCCGAATTCGAGTTCGGTAAGCAACCCGAAAACATCGATCGGGGAATTCGTGACCATGGTCTGGAATATCCAGTTGCCATCGACAATGACTATGCGATTTGGCGTGGTTTGAACAATTCGGCGTGGCCAGCCAAATATTTGTTCGACACGCAGGGCAAGCTGGTCAAGCGATGGGTCGGAGAAGGGAGTTACGATGAAATCGAGGCAACGATCCGGAAGTTGATATCAGCCGCGAGTCCCGCAAGCACGCTGCCTGCGATAACTCCTGAAGTAGCGGCGTTTGCAAAAACGGGCATGCCGCCATACGGTGGCATCACCGCCGAAACCTATGTTGGCGCAGCGCGAGGGGAGCCGGGAGCGATCAGGACGACAGGCGATTGGAAACGCGAGCGCGAATACATCGAACTGCGGAAGGGCGCAGGCAAGATTGTCCTTCCCTTCACGGCCGGAGAGGTGAATCTGGTCATGCAGCCGGGACCATCCGGGAAAGCAGCGGTTTCGGTGCAGCTCGACGGCAAACCGGTCGTCGATGCGCGAGGAGCCGACGTTGGCGCCGATGGAGTCGCGCGTTTCGACCGGTCAGGAATGATTCGCTTGATCGCCCGGGCGACGCGGGAAAAGCACGTTTTGACACTTACCTCGGACGAACCCGGCGTAAGGGCGTTTGTATTCACCTTCGGTCCCTGAAGATGCTCGTGCGCTCTGTGTAATTGCCATCGCCCCAGGTCGCAGAGCCGATAGAAAACTCTCGTTGGCTGGAGATTTCCTAAAATCGTGAGCGTGCCGCACATCACTACTGCGCTAACCGGCGACGTCCCGGAGCTTGAACGCAAAATACTTAATGCAATGCCGTCGATCGAGGATTGGTTGCAAACGAAATGGCGAAACTACGCGACGCCTTTTTATGCGTCCGTCGACCTGCGGAACAGCGGTTTCAAACTGGCGCCTGTTGATACCAACCTTTATCCCGGCGGGTTCAACAATCTGAATACAACGTTTGATGCGCTGTGTCAGCAGGCAGTGGTCGCGGCGATTCAAAAAAACTGTGCCGATGCCCGTCGCGTGCTTCTGATCCCGGAGAATCACACTCGCAACGTGGGATACATGGAAAACGTGGGAGCGCTACAGAGGATACTGCTCAGTGCCGGCATGGATGTTCGCATCGGCAGCCTGCTGCCGGATCTCGCTGCACCGATGGATATCGGATTGCAAAGCGGCGCAAAACTGACGCTTGAGCCGCTTGTGCGAAATGGGCATCGAATCGGCGTAAGCAATTTTGATCCCTGTTTGGTGCTGCTGAATAACGATCTCTCATCGGGGTTGCCGGAAATCCTGAGAGACCTCGAGCAAGCGGTGCTGCCGCCGCTGCACGCCGGCTGGTTCATGCGCCGCAAGTCAAATCATTTTGCAGCCTACAATGAGATCGCTGCTGAATTCGCGCAATTGATCGGGATCGATCCGTGGCTGATCAATCCCTTTTTCGGGAAGTGCGGGAAAATCAATTTCACTGAGCGCATCGGCGAGGAGTGTCTGGAAAGCTACGTAGCGGAGCTTCTCGACGGTATTCGAGATAAATACGCGGAGTACGGCATCAAGCAGGAACCATTCGTGATTGCGAAGGCTGATTCCGGCACTTACGGCATGGCAATTATGACTGTGAAGGATCCCTCGGAAATTACCAACCTCAACCGCAGGGACCGCAAGAAGATGGAGATGAGCAAGGGACATGCGGAAGTCCATGAGGTGCTGGTGCAGGAAGGCGTTTACAGCATGGAAAGGGTCAAAGGCGCTGTTGCCGAGCCGGTGGTCTACATGATCGATCAATCCGTCGTCGGCGCCTTCTATCGAGCGCACGCAGCCCGCGGCGATGATCAGAACTTAAACACGCCCGGTTCATGGTTCGAACAACTCGCTTTCGAAAGCGCTGCGGCTTCGTCTGACGCAGACGCCCGGGGCGCCTCGCCCAATCGATTCTATGCCTACAGCGTCATCGCACGCCTCGCGCTTATCTCCGCCGCGGTTGAGATCGATCGCACAAAAGAATCATTCGGCTCGGCGACCGGTATCGGCCCACTCGCTGCGCCGCATTGATTTCTTGACGCCATCATCGATGAAAATTGCTTTTGTCGCGGACCCGCTCGACCATTTCAAAATACACAAGGATTCGACCTTCGCGATGATGCGCGAAGCTTATGGACGCGGGCACGAGCTCTACGTTTTGATGCAGGACGGCGTGCTGTGGAAGAACGGAATTGTCGCCGGCGATGCGCGCCGCTTGCACATGACTGGCGACACGCGAGCGTGGCATAGCCTGGCGGCTCCCTTCAGAACTCCGCTTCGCAACTTCGACGCCGTCCTGATGCGTAAAGATCCGCCATTCGATATGGAATACATTTACAGCACTTATTTGCTCGAGCGGGCGCAGGCCCAAGGCGCCTGGGTCATTAATGATCCAAAATCGATCCGCAACTGTAACGAGAAGATTTCAATAGCGGATTTTCCGCAGTTCATCGCTCCCTCGCTCGTTACCCGCAGGCCGGATGTTCTACACGAGTTCGTCGCCGAGCAAGGCGATGTCATCATAAAGCCTCTCGACGGCATGGGTGGCGCTTCGGTTTTTCGAGTACGAAAAATAGATCCGAATCTGAACGTGATAATCGAGACGGTTAGTGAGTACGGTCATCGCACCGTTATGGCGCAGCGCTTTATTCCGGAGATCGTCAACGGTGACAAACGGATTCTTTTAATCGCCGGCAAGGCAGTGCCCTATGTGCTCGCACGAATACCAAAGGCGGGAGAGACGCGAGGCAATCTCGCCGCTGGAGGAACAGGTGTCGCGCGACCCCTGACATCACGGGATCGTGAAATTGCCGAGACCCTCGGTCCGCCACTAGCGGCGAACGGTCACTTCCTTGTGGGGCTCGACGTTATCGGCGATTTCCTTACCGAAATCAATGTGACGAGTCCTACTTGTTTCCAGGAAATCAGTGAACAAACCGGTTTCAATGTTGCCGGCATGATGATCGACGCGCTCGAAACAGCGGTCGTTCGACGAACCGGCTCTCATCTCGTATCGACATGAATCAGCGCGGCCTGCCGATCTGGCAACCTCTTAGTGAGTGGCGATTTCGTGCGCTATGGATCGCATCGATCGGCTCAAATTGCGGCTCGTGGATTTACACCATCACCGTGCAATGGCAGGTTACGTCCATATCTACGTCGCCGTTATCGATATCAATGGTTTTAGTAGCGGCCAACCTGCCGCAATTTCTGTTTCTTCTACCGGCGGGCGTGCTTTGCGATCTGGTCGATCGGCGACGGCTGCTCATCGCGTCGCAGATGGCCCTTGCCGTATCTCCCTTACTGCTCGGCGCTGCGTTATTGGTCGGCTACGACTGGCTCGGCGTTTTACTTGCCGCCACATTCGTTATCGGCGTTGCTACAGCGTTCAGCAGCACCGCTCTACAGACGATTGTCCCCGAGATCGTGCCGCGCGAGCAGTTGTTGTCCGCCGTCGCACTCAACTCCGTCTCGATCAACGTGTCGCGCAGCGTTGGTCCCGCGATCGGCGGCGCCGTGGTGGCTGCATCGGGGGCGCTGGCAGGCTTTGTCGTCAGCGCTATATCGGGGCTCGGTACTTATCTGGTCGCGCTGCGCTTGCCTGCGGTTAAGCGAGCGCATTCGGCATCCATGGCGCAGCTCGTTCGAAGCATGAAGGAGGGCTTGAATTTCGTGTACAGCACGCCTCGCCTGCGGGCAATTTTGATTCGCGAAACCACGTTCGTCTTCTTCGCCAGCATCTTGTGGGCGCTGGTGCCCGCACTCGTCAGACTCGAATTCGGCATGGGCGCGGGCGGCTACGGAATGCTCATGGCGTGCGTGGGGCTTGGTGCCCTGGCGAGCGCCATCATCGTTCCGGTCATGCAGGAGAGATTTTCGGGCAACCAGCTCGCACTACCGGCGACGATCTGCTTCGCCTGCTGCTGCATTCTGCCCGCCGCGGTCGATCGACCCGTGGTGGTGTGGACGGCGTTGTTCCTTGGCGGTATGGGATGGACAGCAATGCTCGTCATCTTCAACACGGCCATGCAGGTTCTGGCGCCCGAGTGGCTGCGCGGCCGGGCTCTATCGGCGCAAGGCGTCGTCCTGTTTGGAACGTTGGGTATAGGCGGCATGATCTGGGGATTCCTCGCCGACCATGTCGGCGTGAAGGCAACGTTTCTGATAAGCGGCTTCGGACTGCTGGCTACACTAGTGTTGCATTGTCGCTATGCCCTTACCATCCATGCGGATGACACAGTCTCCCACGCCTGACACGCCTTCACAGGAAGCGTGTTTATCGAGGAACACCTTGGATGCTCGGGCCGCGTATCGGTAGCGGACCAGCACGCAATTATGGAGGTAATCGAATGTCTGAAAAAACCAATGGCGATCGCCGCCGGCTTTTGACGTCGGCGATGATGACGATTGTTGCAGCTGCATGCGGCCGCGCCGGTTCTGCGTATGCGCAGCCTTCGAAATCGAACACTGTCAACGCTACTACGGCGGCTTCGCGTACAGCCGCATCCTTCAACCCCCTGAAGCAGGTTGTGGCTGGCGTTCTGAACGTCGCGTATGCCGAGGCAGGACCGCTCGATGGTCAGCCAGTGATCCTTCTGCACGGCTGGCCTTATGACATTCACACCTATGTCGAAGTCGTTCCCCTGCTTGCAACGGACGGCTACAGAGTAATCGTTCCCTATCTACGGGGCTATGGGCCGACGAGTTTTGTTTCGCCAGGGACGTTCCGGAACGGGCAACCTTCAGCGCTCGCCATGGACATCATCACCCTCATGGACGTGCTCAAGATTGACAAGGCGATAATTGGAGGTTGCGATTGGGGAGCGCGGACCGCGAACATCATCGCCGCGCTTTGGCCTGAACGTTGTAAGGCAATGGTGTCCGTAAGTGGTTATCTGATCGGCAATCCGGAGGCAGGCAAGATTCCATTGCCGCCTAAGAACGAGCTTGAATGGTGGTATCAATATTATTTCGCCACCGAGCGCGGGCGGGCAGGCTACGACAAATACCGGCACGATTTTGCCAGATTGATCTGGCAGATTGCTTCTCCGAAATGGAAATTCGATGATGCGACCTTTGATCGTACTGCCGCTTCATTCGAGAATCCCGATCATGTCAGCATTGTGATCCACAATTACCGATGGCGTCTTGCACTCGCGGAAGGCGAGGCCGTATATGACGGTCTCGAAAAACGCCTCGCCACCAGTCCTGCTATTGCCGTGCCGACCATCACGTTAGAGGGCGACGCAAATGGCGCCCCGCATCCGGAGAGCAGCGCCTACGCCAGGAAATTTTCCGGGCCATATGCGTATCGCGAGATTACAGGTGGCATTGGGCACAACCTGCCGCAGGAAGCGCCGCAATCGTTTGCTCAGGCCATCATCGATGTCGACCGATTGTGATGGCGGGAACGTACTCTCCGCCTCCACAAGCGCATGTCTGTTTGCGGATTTGGCGGCAAACCGGTTTTAGCGAGCCCGCTCTGTCTGCACAGATCGTCTTTCGGTTCGCAGCACACAGATGTGTTGCCGTGAAACGCATGCGGCCGCACGCAACGACACACGTCTCGTAGCCGGAACAGATATTTTTCGTTAAGCTGTGCGCCCCACCTGCGATCGGCACCTGCGCGGCTAATCATGATTCGACCCATCCTAAGCGTCGCACTGCTGCTCACCCTGGGCGGCTGTTCGCGAGCGCCAGACTCGCCGACGGTCGGCTCACGAGGCTCCGCGGTGATGGTTCAAAGCCAAACGCAGCCAATATCAGTCGAAAAGATCTCGAAGGATGTCGTTGGCCGCGTGGTCGAAATCACCGAGTTGGCCGGTGATGGAACGCCGACGAAATGGACTTTTGAAGCGGACGAATTCCGACAGGTGCAAATCCTCGAAGAAAGTGTTTCAGGCGCTGCCGCGACGATCGTCATTGCGATGACGACAAGAAACAATCCCGGGCCCGAAGATGATGCGGTGCAAGTGTCCGGGAAATTGAGACTGCACTACGAACTAAGACAAGGTGAATGGACACTCAAAGACATTGAGAATCTGGCATTCCAATATACAGTTGGTATAGAAGCTTGAACCGGTGAACGCCCGCTAAGCCGACGGCAGCGCTGGCGTTCAGGTATGAAAATGCTCGCGTCGAGCGTCTAACAGGCCACGCGTTTCAGCCCGCCGTATGAGGTACTATCGAAAAACACGCGGAGGGAAAATGGAATGGGGGAGTTGGTCCTTGAGAGCCTGCACAAGGTCTATGGGAAGGTAGAAGCGGTAAAGGATGTTTCGCTGTCCATTCGAGACGGCGAGTTCGTGGTTTTTCTGGGCCCTTCGGGCTGCGGCAAGACAACCACCCTGCGTATGATCGCCGGGCTTGAGGACATTACGAGCGGTAGCATCGTGCTCGACGGCCAGGTTTTGAACGAAGTCGATCCCGGTGAACGGGACATCGCGATGGTGTTCCAGAATTACGCGCTTTACCCCCACATGACCATCTTCAACAACATGGGTTTCGGCCTGAAGATGCGGAAGGTCGCTAAGCGTGACATCGAGACTCGCGTAAAAAAGGCCGCTGACATTCTCGGCATACAGCATTTGCTCAAGCGTTACCCGCGCGAGCTTTCGGGAGGCCAGCGGCAGCGCGTGGCAGTCGGGCGAGCGATTGTTCGTGCTCCACGCGTGTTTCTCTTCGACGAGCCGTTGTCGAACCTCGATGCCAAGCTCCGCGTGCAGACGCGCATCGAACTGCTAAAACTTCATCGTCGACTGCAGGCGACGTGCGTTTATGTCACGCATGATCAGATGGAAGCGATGACCATGGCCGATCGCATTGTCATCATGCGCGACGGCAGTGTTCAGCAGGTCGCCGCGCCGATGGAAGTCTATCGAAAACCGGCTAATGTATTCGTCGCCGGCTTTATTGGAAGTCCATCGATGAATTTTCTGGCGGGACAGCTTATAAAGGAATCGGGACGGCTCTTCGCAAAAGGAAATGGATTTCAGCTTCGATTGCCCGACGTTTATGCGTCGTCGCTGGAATCATTTGGTAAAGCGGATATCACAATCGGCATTCGGTCCGAGGACCTGTTATTGCATCCGGCGTCACCGGAAGCGTCTGCCCTGCATGCAGTGGTAGACATCGTCGAAGCTGTCGGGTCCGACATTTTTCTGGACCTCAATCTGGCCGGCGCATCGCTGGCGGCTCGCGTGGAGGCTACAGCGCAGATTCAGGCCGGTCAGCAAATAGCGCTCTACCCGAATCCGGATCGGCTGCATTTTTTCGATCCGCAAACCGGCAGCAACCTGCGGTGAGTTTCAAAGAGCCACGGTAACCGGTGGCAAGAGGGCGGCGCTAGGCGCAGGGCGGCCGCATCGAGCGCAGGTCCGGCGTCGCATGCTCGTAGACATCTGCGATTGCAAGAATACGGCTCTCGCTCCACTCAGGTCCCACGATCTGCAATGAAAGCGGCAATCCTTCGGAGTCGAAACCCATGGGCAACGACACCGCCGGACAGCCGGTCACGTTATGCGGGCTTTGGAAAGGCCGATGGATCCACAGACAAGGATATTCCGCGCCGTTGACGCGCGCCTTGAGAGTTGCGATTGGTGCTGCTGTGCATGGCATAGACGGTAGCACCAGGGCATCGACGCCCTGGAAGAAATCGCTGACCTCCCGGCGCACAAGCTCCCGTTCCCGCAGGCCGCGAACATATTCGTCCGATGTGATCTTGAACGACCAGGCCAACCGCTCGGACACATCGGCGCCGTAACCGGCTGGATCTTTCTCGAAGAAAGGCCGATGAAATTCGGCGAACTCAGGGCCTGCAATCGGAGGAAACAACTCGGTTAATCGGTGTCCGTTCGGAAAAGGGCGTGTCTCGACTGTCGCGCCGAGATGCTGCAGCACGCGGAGCGTTTCCTTAAATGCGCGATCGACTTCCGCGTCTATTTCACTGTTCATGTAAAAGTCGGGACACAGCGCCAGACGGCACCCTCGCAAATCGCTGGGCCATCCCGCACAGTAGTCCGGCACGGGTTCATCGCGAGAAGCGGCGTCGCGCGCGTCGTAGCCAGCCAGTGTCTGGAGCACTGATGCCGCGTCACGCGACGTGCGGGTCAGCGTGCCGACATGATCGAATGTCATTACGTTCGGACATACGCCCGTGAGGCTGGTGCGCCCATGTGTCGGTTTGAGGCCCACGACGCCGCAAAGCGCAGCCGGATTGCGTATCGACCCGCCGGTATCTGAACCGAGCGCAAAGCTGCAGAGCCCTGCCGCGACGCCCGCTGCCGACCCACCGCTCGATCCTCCGGTTATGCGTTCTATGTTCCATGGATTGTGCGCCGTGCCGAAATGCGGGTTGACGGTCGTGGTTGCTGCTGCGAACTCGTGTGTGAGGCACTTGCCCAACAGAATTGCGCCGGCGTGGCGGAGGCGCACGATGCAATCGGCGTCAGTGGCGGGAATGTGATCGCGAAAAAAACTGGAACCGTGCGTCGTGCGAATGTTCGCCGTCTCGATGATGTCTTTGGCGCCATAGGGTATCCCGTGCAGGGGGCCGCGCACACGGCCCCCGACGAAGTCCGCCTCCGTCGCTTTGGCTTCCTGCCGTGCTTGCTCTGCGGTTACGGTCAGATAAGCACAAAGCGCCGGGTTCAGCGCCGCAATTCGTTGCAGGTGCGCATCGATAACTTCGACCGGCGACAATTCGCGTCGACGGTAACGCTGCATCAATTCGTGGACACTGAGGTAACACAGCGTTTCGCTATCCATGCTGGGTCATTCTTTTACGCCGCTGAGCGCGATGCCGCGAACAAAACTGCGCTGGAAGAATAGAAAGATCAACGCAGCGGGAAGCATGCCCACCACTGCGACCGCCATGATCTCGTGATAGGCAGCCGAGTCGATTCCCTCCATCTGGGCAAGCCCGAGCGGAAAGGTCTTGAGGGCATTCTTGGAGACGACGATCAGCGGCCACAGGAACTGATCCCATGTGTCGCGAAAGCTCAGAATTGCAAGTGCTCCCAACGCGGGCTTACAGTTCGGCAGGATGATCCGCCAGAAAATCCCGAATTCACTGCAACCATCGAGCCGTGCAGCTTCGATGAGAGAGTCAGGCAGGTCCCTGATGTACTGGCGCATGAGGAATATGCCGAAGGCATCGACGGCCAGTGGCGCGATGAGACCGGCGTAAGTGTCTACCAGTCCCAGTTGTCGCACCACAAGGTAAGTGGGGACGAGGACTATCTCCAGTGGCAGCATGAGCGTGCACAGGACGAGAATGAACCAGGCTTCCCTGAAGCGGAAGCGAAATTTGGCGAAGCCATAGCCGGCGAGACTGCAGAAGAGGAGGTTGCATATCATGACCGCGACCGCAACGACGATGCTGTTGAGGAAGTAGGTACCGAAGGACCAGCGAGACAGAGCATT
>Ga0207683_10000365_pt1 | contig 41436 bp, 37 predicted proteins | sample KBSM73metaG_FD_184333 | JGI IMG/M metagenome (GOLD analysis project Ga0207683, IMG submission 184333) | Miscanthus rhizosphere microbial communities from Kellogg Biological Station, Michigan, USA - KBS M7-3 metaG (SPAdes) (version 2) | ecosystem: Host-associated > Plants > Roots > Rhizosphere >... | reverse complement strand
CCGGCGATCGGCTGCGTCGTGAGCGTGCCGTCGGCCATCGGGCCGTACCAGGTCGAGACCACCGACGGCTCGAGCCAGCTCGCGAGCGAGTGCGTGAACGCCGGCAGGTGCGTGTCGGAGAGGTGCGGCAGGCCGATCGCGCCTTCGAAGCCTTCAAGGCCTCCATGGCCGACGATCTCGACACGCCACGCGGGCTGGCCGAGCTGCATGGCCTGGCGCGCGCGATCAACACGGCCGTCGGCGCGGGCACGGCCGATCCGCGAGCGGTCGCCTACGCGGCGGACCTGCTCGTGCGCGCCCTCGACGTGCTCGGCCTGGCGTCGCTCGACACGAACCCCGAAGCCTCCGCCGACGCACTGGCCCTGGCCGCGGAACGTGCGGCTGCCCGCGCGGCCGGCGACTACGCCCGCGCAGACGAGTTGCGTGACCGCATCGCGGAGCTCGGCTTCAGCGTGCGCGACACGCCGCAGGGCCCGCAGGTCGTGCCACTCGATGGCTGACCGCGCCGAGCGCCCGCCGCGCACGGACCTGGTCTACGGGCTGCAGCCGGTGCGCGAGGCTCTGCGCGGCCGCCGGCGGGTCCGCGAGATCGTATGCACACGCGAGGCGGCCACCTCCATGCCGTGGATCGAGAGCTCGGGCGTGCGCGTGTCGATCGCAGTCGCCGACCGCGTCACCGCTCTGGCAGAGCGGCCCGATCACCAGGGAGTCGTTGCACTCTGCGATCCCTATCCGTATGCCGAGGCCGAGACGTTGCTGGCCCGGCCCGGCGCTCTCGTCGTGGCACTCGACGGCGTTACCGATCCGCGCAACCTGGGCGCCATCGTGCGTTCCTGCGAATGCCTCGGCGCGCACGGCCTCGTGATCCCGAGGCACGGCTCCGCCGGCGTGACCGCCGTCGTCGCAAAGGCCTCCGCCGGGGCCGTGGAGCACCTCCCGATCGCCATGGTCACGAACCTCGCCGAGTTGCTCCGCCGCAGCAAGCGCGCCGATCTCTGGAGCTATGCGGCAGCCGAGGACGGCGAGGCGACCCCGGACGAGCTGGACCTGACCGGCGGCGTCGTGCTGGTCCTCGGCTCCGAGGGCTCCGGCATCAGGCCGCTCGTTCGCCAGCGCTGCGACGCCAGCGTGCGCATTCCGATGCACGGGGCCATCGGCTCGCTGAATGTGTCCGTCGCCGCGTCGCTGCTGCTGTACGAGGCGGACCGGCAGCGCCGCCGCTCGCACGCGTAGCGCGCCTGCCGCAGCGGTCCGGATTCTCATCTTTTTCTCACGCAGCGCTCAGGTCTGCGGCGCGGGAGCCCCATAGGCTCGTAGTGGCAATCAAAAACCAGCTTGCTGAAACAGAGGAGGCACGATGCACATCGAGGTTGTCAACTTCCACCTGAACGATCTGAGCGACGCCGAGTTCCGGGCACACTGTGAGGAGCTCGCGCCGGCATTCGCCGAGGTGCCCGGTCTGATCTCGAAGGTGTGGCTCGCGAACGCGAGCACGAACACCTACGGCGGCGTCTACACCTGGGAAGACCGCGAGGCCATGGAGGAGTACCGCAAGAGCGAGCTCTTCAGCGGCTTTGCCGCGAACCCGCACCTCGCGGAAGTCAGCTCGGCCGACTTCGGCGTGTTCGAGGGCCCGACGAGCGTGACGCGCGGGCTCGCGGCCGTACGGACGTGACAGTCGTTACCTAGACTTCCTCGCCGGGAGGACCCACGTGAGCCGGACAATGCGTGAGCTCGTCGAGGAGCGGTCTGCGGAGATCGTCGGCCGCGCCGCGGAGAAGGCCGCCCTGCTCGGGACACTCGAGGAGGGCGGCCAGCTCGTGGTGTTCGTGCACGGCATCGCCGGCGTGGGCAAGTCCACGCTGCTCGAGGCGTTCGCGGGCGATGCGAGGAATCTCGGTGCGACCGTCGTGCGCATCGATTGCGGCTCGATCGAACCGACCGAGCGCGGCTTCCTGGAGGCTCTCGGAGTGGCTGTCGGGGGCGCCCCGGCAAGTGCAGAGGAGGCAACCGAGCGACTCGCGCAGCTCGGCGAGCGCGTCGTCCTGATGCTCGACACCTACGAGGTCCTGCGCCTGCTCGACGGCTGGGTCCGCGGGGTGTTCGCGCCGGCGCTGCGTGACAACACGCGCCTTGTCGTGGCAGGCCGCGAGCCTCCCGTCGCAACCTGGTCCAGCACGCCGGGCTGGAGTGAGCTCGTGCGCGGCGTGCGGCTCGGGAATCTCGACGACGGCGAGGCCGAGGAGCTCCTGGTGAGGGCGGGCCTCCACGCCGCCGACGCGCCGAGGGTGAACCGGCTCGCACGCGGGCACCCGCTGTCGCTGGAGCTCGCCGCTGCCGCGGTGCGCGCGCGTCCCGACGCGGATCTCGAGGACCTGGCGCTGCAGGCAGTCCTCGACGAGCTGACCGGGCTCTATCTCGACGTGCTCCCCGCGCCGACCCGAGACGCGCTGAACGCAGCCTCGGTCATCCGCCGCACGACGCGCTCGCTGCTCGAGGGCATGCTGCCCGACCGCGCACCGCAGGACGCGTTCGAACGACTGCGCGCGCTGCCGTTCGTCCAGCTCGGACACGACGGCCTCGTCGTGCACGACACCATTCGCGAGACGGTCGCGCGGGCACTGCGGGGCTCCGACCCCGCCGTCCACCGGCGCTACCGGAGCGCCGCGTGGCGGACGCTGCAGAAGGAGCTTCCGAGCGTGGCGCCGGCGGACTTCTGGCGGTACACCGCCGACATGCTGTACCTGCTCGAGAATCCCAACCTGCGTGAGGCGCTCTTCCCGACGACGGAGCACGCATACTGGCTCGAGGACGCAACTCCCGCGGATGCCTCTGCGATCGAAGGAATCGTGCGCCGTCACGAGCCGGCGGCAGCTGCCGCGCACCTGCTCGCGTGGTGGGAGCACGCGCCCCAGGGTTTCCGGGTAGTGCGCGACCGCGACGGCGCGGTCGTGGGCTTTTCGCTGCTCTTCGAGCCGGATCGGGTTTCCTACGGCGCGATCGAGGCGGATCCCGTGACCCGGGGCTGGCGCGACCACCTCAGGCGAGATCCGGTTCCGCGCGGACAGCGGGTGCTCTTCCATCGCCGCTGGCTCAGCGCAGCGGACGGTGAACGCCTGTCGGGTGTCCAGGCAGCGTGCTGGCTCGACGTCAAGCGCGTCTACCTGGAGCTCCGCCCGGAGCTGCGGCGCATCTACACGACGGTCTGCGACATCGCGACGTTCGCGCCGTTCGTCGCTCAGCTCGGATTCGTGGGAATGCCCGAAGCCGTCGAGCTCGGCGACGTCCGGTACCACTCGGCCTTCCTCGACTTCGGCCCGTCCTCCATCGATGGCTGGCTGGCGAAACTCGTGGCTCGCGAGCTGCTGATCGCCGAGGACTCGATCCTCGATCCGAGCGAGCGGCAGCTCGTGCTGGACGGGCGCAGGGTCGACCTCACGCGCCTCGAGTTCGAGGTCCTCGATTACCTCCTCCAGCACGAGGGGAAGGTCGTCGAGCGCAGCTCGCTGCTGCGCGACGTCTGGGGTTCCCCGCACGTCGGCAGCAACGTGGTCGACGCGGTGGTGCGCACGTTGCGCAAGAAGCTCGGCGAGCGGGCGACGATGATCGAGACGGTGCGCAGCATCGGCTACCGATTCCGGCGCGACGGCGCGCCCGGCTAGCTCGCGTCGCGCCGCGGTCTTGCGAACACCTGTTCGTGCGAACTGACAAATGCGCTTCAGCGCACTTGCGTTCTCGTACGCACGTGCTAGGTTCTCCCCCATCAGTGGCTCAGGTTGAGGTTGAGATCTGAGAGTCGCATACCGTCTTGGGGCGTGGCTGAGGGGCCGCCTCCAGGTAACGGAAAACGGGCAGGAGCAGGCATTTCATGGCAGCGGCACCGCAACGGAGCGAGTCGTACAAGGCTCAACGTGAGGTTGAGGATCTGCATCTTGTGCTGCGCGCACGCTCCGGCAATCGCGCAAGCGAGGCAGAGATCATCCGGCGCTACGCAAGCTTCGTGCGATTGCGCTCCTCGAGCTACTTCATCGCCGGCGGCGATCCGGACGATCTCGTCCAGGAGGGGCTCGTCGGGCTGTACAAGGCGATCAGGGACTACCGCGTCGACAAGGACACGACCTTCCGCTCGTTCGCCGAGCTCTGCATCACCCGCCAGATCATCACTGCGATCAAGACGGCCACCCGCCACAAGCACCAGCCGCTCAACGGGGCGCTCTCGTTCAGCCACACGCCCGCCGGGTACGACGACGGCTCCGACTTCACGCTCGGCGATGCGCTGCCCGGTTCGCCGATCGACGATCCAGCACGCCGGGTCGTGGCCACGGAGGAGCTCGCAGCGCTCGTCGGCTGCCTCGGCTCCAGTCTGTCCCCGCTCGAGGGCCGGGTGCTCACGCTGTATCTCGAGGGCCGCTCCTACGAGGAGATCGGCGAGCTCGTCGACTGCGATCCGAAGGCGGTCGACAACGCGCTCCAGCGCGTGAAGCGCAAGGTCGGCCAGCACCTTGCCACCCGCGCCGTGCTCGACGCCTGAGGAAGCCCTCAGGCCTCGATGTCGCCGCCGGGCCCGGCGCCCGTAAGCGTGGCGCCGCCCTTGTGCAGTGCGATGCCCGTGAGGTGGACGCCGTCGAACAAGGGTCCCAGCTGGATCGCGCCCGTGAGTGCGCGCCCGAGGGCCGGCGATCCACTGCTCGGCACGAAGCGGATCGACGACAAGCCGACGATCTTGGCTTTCATGACGGCATGCTGCTTGCCGAGAAACAGCGTCGCAGTCCCGCTGCCCATGCGGATTCGCAGCTTCTTGGAGGGAAGCCCGCGCCGTGCGAGCAGCGGTCGCACGTAGGCGACGAGCGCGCTCGGCGTGAGCGTCGCCGCAAATGTGACAGATTTGTAGCGCAGTCGCACATCGCGTGAGATGAGATCCGAGAGGTGCACCGCGACGCCGTGGTAGATGGCCTGCGCGCCGGCCAGCTGCAGGCCGTTGTGCTCGAACTTCTTGGCGCGGACGGTCACGTTGCCGAGGTCGCCGCGCAGGACGCCGGGCCTCACCGAGGTGGCGATCGAGACGCTCACGGGCGTACCGACGCGATCCTCGATCGAGCGCGCGGCGAGCCGCTCGACGAACGGCCGCCCCAGCACGAAGCCGACGACGGCCACGACGGCGAGGATGAGGACGACGAAGACCAGCGCACGGACGAGGCGGAAGAGCATTGCGACTTCGATTCAGGCGGCGGGGGCGAGCTCGGTGAGCTGCTGTTCGGCATTGTCGTGCCGCAACCTGCCGTCGTCATCCCCCGCGCCGCGCGGCACGTCGACCGCGGCGCCCGCCGCGATCGCCTGCTCGCGCGTGGCTCCGCCCGTCAGCGCCGAGCGCATCGCTGCCTTGAGCGCGTGCAGGTAGTCCAGATCCTCGCCCGCGATCTGGAGTGCCTCACCTGAGCCGAGGGCGCGGCCGTGCCCTGGTGCCACGTGCTCGACCGGATCGCGTTCGAGGGCGTCAGACAGTGCTGCGAGCGTGGCACGGTAGGCGGCCGTCGAGACGTACACGAACGGGAACTCGATGACCGAGAGGTAATCGCCCACGCAGAGCAGGCCGAGCTCGCGTATGCGGTAGCCCGCGCCGCAGGAAGTATGACCGGGAAGCGCCATCGTCTCGATCGTGAACGGGCCGGCCTGGATCGCCTCGCCCGGGTCGAAGACGAGGTCGGCGCGCGGCACCCCGTCCCAGCTCAGGCCCTCGGCCGCGCCCTCGCGTGCGACCGACTCCGCTGCCTGGCCACTCGCCACGCGCTCGGCGGCGCCGCGGCTCATCATCGCGGGCACGCCCGGGAAGGCCGAGATCCCGCACACGTGATCCCAGTCCGAGTGCGTGATCAGGAGGGCGCTCACCTCGAGCCCGCGCGCCGCGACATCGGCGGCGATCGCTGCGATCTCCGCCGCCGAGATGCACGGATCGACGAGCACCGCCTGGCCGTCGGCGTGCAGGGCCAGCGCGGTCGTCTCCCAGAGCGCGCTCTCGTAGCGGATCACGCCTGGGCGCAGATCGACCGCGGTCACTCCCCCAGGATACGGGCCGCAGGTTGCGGCAGGGTGCTCACGGGGCACATACTCAGCCGATGACGAGCGCAGCCGACCATGCCTTCGGTAAGGGCGACCCCCTGACGCTGGGCGTCGAGGAGGAGTACATGCTGCTCGACGCCACCACGTTCGAGCTCTCCTCGCGCTTCGACGAGGTCGCCGAGCAGCTCGTCGGCGGATCGCTCGACGGACGCGCGCATCCCGAGCTGATGCAGAGCACGCTCGAGGTCGCGTCGGTGGTGTGCCGCGGTGTGGACGAGCTCCGCAGCGACCTCGAGACCGTCCGGCGCGGCATCACGGCTGCCATCGAGCCGCTCGGCCTGCGACTCGCCGGCGCCGGGGCGCACCCGTTCTCGCGCTCCGAGGATCAGCGCATCACGACGCGCGACCGCTACCGCTGGCTCGTCGAGCAGCTCCAGTACGTGGCGCGCCGCGAGCTCGTGTTCGGCATGCACGTGCACGTGGCCGTGCCCGAGCCCGATCTCGCGATGCACGTGATGGAGAGCCTGCTGGCGGAGCTGCCGGTGCTGCTCGCGCTGTCGGCGAGCTCGCCGTTCTGGCGCGGCGAGGCAACCGGGCTGGCGTCCACGCGAACCGCGATCTTCGCGAGCATGCCCCGCTCCGGGCAGCCGCCGCGCTTCTCCTCCTACGACGACTACCTCGAGATGGTCGGCACGATGGAGGAAGCCGGCGTGATCGGCGACTACACGTACCTGTGGTGGGACGTGCGGCCGCATCCGCGTCTCGGCACGGTCGAGATCCGCGTGATGGACGTGCAGTTCGATCTCGATCAGACGCTCATGCTGGCCGCGTACGTGCAGGCGAGCGTGGCGCGCGCGATCGACGAGGCGCGGCTGGGCCACGTCCAGCACGCCCACCACCGGCAGCTGGTGTCCGAGAACAAGTGGTGCGCCGCGCGCTACGGCCTGGACGCACTGCTGATGGACCTGGCCGGGGACCCGCGCACGCGACTGCCCGCCTCGGAGCTTGCCCGCCGCAGCGTCGAGCGCCTGGCGCCATATGCCCGTGAGCTCGGCTGTGCCGATGCCTTGGCAGAGATCGAGCGGACGATCTCGTGGGGCAACGGGTCGACGCGCATGATGCGCGCCTACAACGCCAACCGCGACATGACCGAGCTCATGCGCGAGCTCGCGCACACGACCGAGCTGCGCTCGGGCGAGCCCCTGAGCGCTTCCTAGACGGCCTCGCGGACCGTCACGGGCGGCTGCTCGCCCGCGGTGGTGCCCTCGAGGATCGCCTCCTCGAGGGAGCGCGCTCCGCGGCAATCGCCCACGGGCGTGCACGGCAGCCCGCGCTCGGCCAGACCGCGCGCGAGGTCGCCGACCGGCTCGCGGCCGAGCGCGAGCACGAGCGTGCGGACGCCCTGCGGCAAGGGCTCCGGCGCGTGCGTCCAGAGCGAGCGCAGGACGGCGCCACCGGGGGCCTCGGCCAGCTCGCGGTGGTGCAGGATCGTCACGCCGAGCCGTTCCAGCCGGGCCAGGTAGAAGACGCGCTGATACTGGTGGACGGTCTCGCCCACGAGCGGCGCTGCGACGGCGAGCCACACCCGTATGCCGGTCTCGGCGAGCGTCTCGGCTGCGTCCAGGCCCGTCCAGCCGCCGCCCCAGTCGGCCACGAGCGCGGGGCCGGAGATGCGCTCGGGTGCGCGGAGAGCGTCCCAGGCGTCGACCACCGCGACGCCGGGCGGCGCTGTCAGGCGGGGACGGTGCGCGACTGCTCCCGTGGCGACGATCACCCGATCGGCCGAGGAGGCGAGCGGCGACGACGCGTCCACCCGCGTGCCCAGGAGGATGCGGACGCCGGCGGCCTCCAGCCGGCGCCTCCAGTCGGCGGAGTAGCGGGCTGCCGTCTCGCGGTGCGCGGGCGCGCGGCCGGCCAGCGCGAACTGGCCGCCGAGCGCGTCCGTGGCTTCTGCCAGCGTGACCTCGGCTCCGGCGCGGGCGGCGGCCACGGCCGCCGCCATGCCCGCGGGACCACCGCCTGCCACGAGCACGCTCGTCCCTGCCTGCGGCGCCGGCTCCCGGAGCCGCGCCTCGCGACCCGTGCGCGGGTTCTGCAGGCACGAGATGGGCAGCCCGAGGTGGTAATGGCCGATGCAGCCCTGGTTGCAGCCCGTGCAGAGGATGCGCTCCTCCTCGCGGTCCTCGAGCAAACGACGTGGGAGGTCGGGATCGGCGATCAGCGCGCGCGTCATGCCGACGGCATCGGCAGCCCCCGCAGCCAGGACTGCCTCGGCCTCGACCGGCTCGTGAATCCGTGACGTGGCGATCAGCGGGACGGAGAGCGCCTCGTGCAGGATCCCCGCGGGTTCCCACATCGCGTCGCGCGGAACCGGCGGCGGCGGGACGATCCAGGCCGAGCCCAGGTAGCTCGCCGAGTCGCCGATCACGGCGCTCGCGTAGTCGATCAGGCCCTCGGCCGCAAGCGTGCGCAGGATGGCGGCGGTCTCCGGCGCGTGGCGGCCCTCGGGCAGCGTCTCGTCGGCGGACAGCCGGATGCCGACGGCCAGCCCGTCGCCGGCGCCGCGGCGCATCGCGCGCAGCGCCTCGCGCACGTAGTGCAGCCGCCGTTCGGCGTCCCCGCCCCACGCGTCGTCGCGCTGATTCGAGCGCTCGCTCAGGAACTGGGTCGGCAGGTACCCGTGCGATGCGCACAGCTCGACGCCGTCGAGGCCGGCCGCCCTCGCATGTCCGGCGACGAGCTCGTGGTGCGCCACGATCTCCTCGATCTCGTGCGCGGCGAGCGCGCGCGGCTCGACCTTGAAGCGCTGACTGGGGACGGCCGAGGGAGCGACTGCGGGCGCGCGCGGCGGCAGGTCGATCTGCTCGCGGCCGCCGTGGAAGAGCTGCACGAACAGCCGCGCGCCCCCCGCATGCGCGGCGTCGGCGACGCGCGCCAGGCGCTCGACGACGCGCGGGTCGTAGCCCGCGATCGTGTGGCCGGTCAGCAGGCCGCTCGGGTGCACGGCGGTGGCCTCGATGCAGATCAGCCCCGCCCCGCCCTCGGCGCGCGCCGCGTGGTAGGCGACGAAGTCGTCGGTGGGCAGGCCGTCCTCGACGAGCGTCGTCTGGTGAGCCGTCGAGACGATGCGATTGCGGAGCTCGATCGGCCCGATCTGCAGGGGGCTCAGAAGCAGCGGGTAGGCCATCCCGGCCGAGGATACGTCAGGCTGCGGGCACGTCGCCGAGCGGGCGGGCGGGCCGCCGGTCATCGCGCGCGATCTGCGCGAGTGCGGCGGTGACGACGTCGGGATCGAGGGCGTTGCCGGACTGCTGCTTGAGAGCCTCGCTGAGCGGCTCGCCGGTGAGGATCTGCGCCAGCTTCACATAGGCCGCGGCGCACGCGATGATGCGGCTCTCGATCAGGATGTGCTCGCCGCTCAGCCCGGTCGGGTAGCCCGTACCGTCGAAGCGCTCTTCGTGAGTGCCGACGATCTCCGCGACTTCGCTGACACCCGCAACGCTGCGCACCATGCGCTCGCCCGCCGCCGCGTGCCCCTCGTAGGCGAGCCTGTCGCGCGGGCTCGGCGGGCCGACGAGCGCGAGGGTGCGGTCGGACACCACGACTGTGCCTATATCATGTAGCAGTCCGCCGAGCCGGCAGCGACTCGTGATCGACTCTCCCAGCCGCATCTGCTCGGAGATCGCGGCGGCGAGCTCCGAGACCCGCTCCGCGTCCACGTGCGGCAGGTCGGTGCGGGCTCCCGAGGAGAGCGCAAGGGCGCGCGCCAGGCGGATGGTCTCCGGCTCCTCCGCGACGAGATCCTCGACCGTGAGGTCGCCGAAGAGCTGGACGCGATCGCGGCCTCGGCGCTTGGCCGCGGCGAGCGCACGCAGTGCGCAATCCACCAGGCCCTCGACGGAACGGAGTGCGTCGCCGGCGCGCACCGCACCGACCGAGACGGTCACGGGCAGCAGCGTCTCGTCGTCGATCGCGACGGGCAGCGTGCCGACGAGACGACGGATCTGCTCGGCCAGCGTGCGCAGGACCTGATCGTCCGGGACGCCGGGCATGAGCGCGACGAAGGCCTCGCCGTCCCAGCGGCCGAGCACGTCGTAGCCGCGAAGCCGGCCGCGCAGGCGGCGCGCGACCTCGCTCAGCACGCGATCGCCCACGTCGTGGCCGTAGGCGTCGTTGATGCGCCTGAAGTGGTCGAGATCGAGCATGAGCACGCTCGGTGGGACGCCCGTGCGATCCCAGCGGGCAAGCTCGGCCGCGATCGCATCGAGCATGTGGCGGCGGTTGTACAGCCCGGTGAGTGCGTCGGTGCGCGCCCGGTGCTCGGCTTCTGCTCGGCCGCCTTCAGCTGCGAGCAGCGCCTGGGCCTCGCCGCGCCGGTGCTGCCGGAGCGAGATCAGGCCGGTGATGGCAAGTGCCAGTGCGAACGCCAGCAGCACTGCGACTCCGAGTGTCAGCCCGGCGGCGGCCAGGAGCGACGGCTGCGGACCCGCCGCGACGACGACCCAGCCGAGGGCCGCCGGAACTCCTGTCAGCGCGCGGTAGGCGAGACGGCTGTCGCCCGCCGAGAAGGCCCCCTGGTCGAGGCGGGACGAGGCCAGGTGCCGGTAGCCGGCCTGCGGTCCGGCATCCCAGGCCAGCACTCCCCGGGTCGTGTCCAGGATGGCGCGGCTGCTGTCGCGGTCGACGATCGCGACCTCGACTCCCTGCTCGCCGCCGAGGGCGGCCGTGGCCACACGGCGGACGCTCGCGAGTGCCAGCTCGAAGCGCACGATGCCGAGGGATCTGCCCGCCTCGTCACGCACGAGCGTCGAGTTCGAGACGACCAGCTGGCCCGTGTCGGCGGAGCGGTAGGGCTCCGAGACGTGCACGGCGCCAGGCTTCGTTGCGAGCGTCGCGCGGAAGAAGGCGTCGTTGCGCACGTCGCGCGCGAGCGCCTCCGCCGGCGCGGGAATTCCGCGCACGACGCGGGCCCGCTCGCGGCCGTCGAGGTCGATGGCAGACGCCGCGCCGACGACGCCGGGGTCGGCGCGCTCGAGTGAGCCGAGCGCGCGGTTGATGTCGCGCAGGTCACGCGGTTCGCCCTTCGGGATACCGTCGCGGAACGCGGTGTCACCCGAGAGCAGGCGTAGAGCGAGTTGCGTGCGGGCGAACACGCCGCCGATCGAGTTGGCCTCCCCGTCGGCCTCCAGGGCAAGGCGCTGATCGAGGCGGGCACTGGTCTTGGCGCGCTCGGAGACGGCCAGCGAGATGCCGGCGAGCGCGAGCAGGAGGCTCGTGAGCAGTGCGGTGAGGGCAGCATTGCGCATGCGAATGAGGGCGCTGGGCCGCCCAGGAGGGCATCGGCACGATCGGGTGTCATGTCCACCCCCGTGAAGGGGGACGCGGCGGTGTTCATGGCGCGGCCACAGGAACGTCACCGCCCGGTCACCAGCGGCCGCGTCCCGGGCAAGCCGCTCTAGATGGAGAGCATGGGCCCGACGCCGCGGCGCTCGAGCCCTCGTGCGACGACCAGGCGCTGGATCTCGGACGTGCCTTCCCAGATGCGGTCGACGCGCAGCTCCCGCCACAGCCGCTCGGCGGCGTTCGTGCGCATATAGCCACGGCCGCCCAGCACCTGCACGACGGCGTCGGCGACGCGGCCCGCCGCCTCGGACGCGGCGAGCTTGGCCATGGAGGCCTTGCCGTGCACGAGCTTCGGATCGGCGCCCGCGTCGGCGAGCTCCGCGACGTGGCGCGTGAGCAGCTTCATCGAGAGACACGAGCACGCAGCATCCGCGAGCGGGAACGAGACGCCCTGGAAGTCCATGATGCGCCGGCCGAACTGCTCGCGCTCGAGAGCCCACTCGGTGCCGATCTCGAGCAGACGCTCCATCGCGCCGACGCAGCGCGCCGCGATGTGCACGCGCTCCTCGATGAACCACTCGTTCGTGAGCGCGTCACCCGCACCGACGGCCCCCAGGCGCTGCGTGTCTGCCAGCTCGACGCCGCTGAAGCGGATCGTCGGATGGCCGACCGGGAAGGTGTGCGTGAACGGAGGGTCGTCGACGATCTCGACGCCGGGCCCCTTGTCGACGAGGAACAGCGTGGGGCCGAGAACGCTGCCGTCCTCGTCCTGCGCGAGCACGTGCACGATGAAGAAGTCGGCCACGTCGCCGCTCGTCGCGAACCACTTCTCGGTGTCCATCACCCAGCCGTCCCCGCGGCGCCGCGCCGTCCCGCGCACGCCTCCGGGATCCGAGCCGGCTTCGGCTTCCGTGATCGCGTAGCACTCGCCGCGCTCGCCGCGCAGCGCGGGGCGGAGGTAGCGGTCGATCTGATCGGGCGTGCCGTGCGAGAGCACGTTGGCGACGCTCGGGATGTGCCACCAGACGCCGTTGGTGTTGCGCCCGAAGGCCTCGTGCACGATCACCTGCTCGAGCAGGCCCATGCCCTGTCCGCCGTGCTCGGGCGAGTGGTCGAGGCCGACCAGGCCCGCCTCCTGAGCGGCCCGGGCGATCGCGCGGGCCGTCTCGGGGGGCAGCTTGCCGCCGTTGCGCTCGGCCGTCTCCTCGTGCGGCAGGCAGTGCTCGTCGACGAAGCGCCGGGCAACCGCCGCGAGCTCCGCCAGATCGCGCCGGCTCACGAGGTCAGGTCGGCGGCGAGCTCCGCGAACACGTCGATGAAGCGATCGATGTCGGCGTCGTCGTGCTGAACCGAGAGCGTCCACTCCTCTTCACGACCGGGGGTCATGAAGACGCCGCGGTTCATGTTGTAGAGCCAGGCCAGCTCGTTGAGCGGGCCGTTCGTCTTGTGCGCCCAGTCGCGGTAGTTGAGCACCGGCTCGGGCGAGAACACGATGCAGCCCTTGGCGCCGAGGCCGATCACGTGGGCAGGGAAGCCGTGCTTCTCGATGATCGCGCCGAGACCGTCGTGCAGGCGGTCGTTGAGGTGCTCGAGGTGGACGTACGCCTCGGGCGTCATGACCTCTTCGAAGCTCGCGCGTGCGGCCGCCATGCTCAGCGGGTTGCCGTTGTAGGTGCCCACCTGGTAGACGGTGCCGTCCTCGATCGAGGCCATGACCTCCTCGCTGCCGCCGATCGCACCGCTCGGCAGTCCGCCGGCCAGTGCCTTCGCGAGCGTGACGATGTCGGGCATGACCCCGAAGCGCTCGACCGCGCCGCCGGCGGCGATCGTGATGCCCGTCTTGACCTCGTCGAAGATCAGCAGGACGTTGTGCTTCTTCGTGATCTCGCGCACCGCAGCCAGATAGCCGTCCTGCGGGAGCACGACGCCGATGTTCATCATGCCCGGCTCCATGATCACGCACGCGACCTGGCCCGAGAGCTCGGCCAGGCGGGCATCGAGCGCGTCCGCGTTGTTGAACGGCACGGGAATCGTCTGGGCGACGGTGCAGGCGGGGATGCCCCCGCCGTACGGCACGCTGTTCGGGCGGTCGGCCGGGCCGACCGCGTCGTCGTCGATGTCGATCCCGATCGACACCATCACGGTGTCGTGGTGGCCGTGGTAGGAGCCCTCCATCTTGACCACGAGCTCGCGGCCCGTGTGGGCGCGGGCGAGCCGGATCGCGTCCATCGTCGACTCGGAGCCGGAGTTGGTGAAGCGCCACTTGGGCAGGCCCCAGCGCTGCACGAGCTCCTCGGCCACGACGACGCTGTCCTCGGTCACGGCGGCGAAGTGGGTGCCGAGCGGCATGCGCTCGGTGACGGCGCGGACGATCGCGGGATGCGCGTGGCCCTGCACCATCGAGCCGAAGCCGTTGTGGAAGTCGCGGTACTCGGATCCGTCGACGTCCCAGACCTTCGAGCCCGAACCGCGCTCGAGGAAGATCGGGTGCGGATCTCGCACCTGGTAGGACGACGGGACGCCGCCCGGCATCACCTTGCGCGAGCGCTCGTACATGCGCGCCGATCCGCTGGTCTCGGCGTTGAGGTGGGTCTCCTCGCGCTGCGTGAGTTGTGCGATGCGAGCGGGATCGATGCCGACGCCGGTAGCCATTGTGTACCTCCGGGAGTGCGCGGCGGGCCGCGCGTGTAAAGGCACGGTAGGGGAGCCTTGACTCGTGAGTCAAGCCGCATCGGGGGCTTTGCGGAGGCCGGGTCTGCGCGCGGATCCGGCAGACGGGGGACAATGGGGGCCCGTGCCGGGTTAGCTCAGCTGGTAGAGCGCTTCTCTTGTAAGGAAGATGTCGTCGGTTCGAATCCGACACCCGGCTCTCGGGGCCCTGCCGGGCCTCGCCTCATCTTGCGCATCCTCGTCGTCACGAACGCCTACCCGGCGCCCGAGCGGCCGGCCTACGGCATCTACGTCGCCCGCCTCGTCGCTGCTCTCGAGCGCGAGGGGCACGAGGTCGCCGTCGCCGCCTCGGACGAGGAGGGCGGCGGCTGGCGCAGCCTGCGCAAGTACGCACGTCTGGCACTCCGGGCCCGGTCGGCCGTGCGCAGCCACCCGCCCGACGTGATCTGGGGCCATTACCTCGTGCCGACGGGGTCGATCGCCCGGCACGCGGCGCGCTCTGCGCACGTCCCCTACGCGCTCACGGCGCACGGCACCGACGTCGCCAACGCCGAGCGCTCGCCGAGGATCCGCAAGGCGACGCTGAAGGCCCTCGGCGACGCCTGCGCCGTGTTCGCCGTCTCGGACGACCTCGCCGTGCGCCTGGAGGCAGTCGCGGGCCCGCTCGGCGACCGCCTGCACATCGTCAGTGCGGGCATCGACCTGGAGGCGTTCGTCGACGGCGACGCGGAGGTCGCGGCCGCCGCGCTCGGGTGGGATTCGGACGGGCCGCGCGTGGCGTTCGTCGGCAATCTGATCCCCCGCAAGAACGTCGCGCGGCTGCTTGCGGCCTTCGCGACGGCGCGCGCGGAGTGGGGCGGCGGGTCGCTCGCGATCGCGGGCGACGGGCCGCTCATGGCCGAGCTCGTGGAGATCGCCGGTGCGCTCGGCATCCGCGACCACGTGCGCTTCGCGGGCGCCGTGTCGCCCGCCGACGTGCCGCGCTGGGTGCGCGCGTGCGATGTCGCCTGCCTCGTGTCGCTGCGCGAGGGCTTCGGGCTGGCCGCGATCGAGGCGCTGGCCTGCCGGCGGCCCGTCGTCGTCGCGCGCGACCTGCCTGTCGCGGCGGCGGTGCGGGAGGGCGTCACGGGCGCTCTCTGCGCTGCAGAGGATGTGGCGGAGATGGCGGAGGCACTCGTGCGCGCAGCGGCGCTCGACCCGGGCGAGGCCGCGCGCACGGCCGCCGAGCCGTACTCGCTGGCGAGCGAGACGGCCCGGGCGGTCGCGGTGCTGGAGCGCTGCCTCTAGGCGTCGTCGCCGCCGGTCGCATCCGCTAGCGTAGATACGCGATGCCGAGCCGCAAGCGCAGCCGTACCCCACCTGCGGCGCCCGCGCCGGCACCCGCCGCGCCGGTGCCCGGGCCCGCGTCCGCGCCGGCGCCCTCGCTGCGCGAGACCTTCGCGCGGCGGCACTTCATCGCCGGCGGCCTCGTCGTGCTGGCCAGCATCCCCGCCCTGCTCGCGGCGGTCTGGGACGCGCCGATGAACTCGAACGCCGTCGCCGTGCCGGCCGTGATCCTGCTGACCGTCGGCGCGCTCATCTTCGACCGCGAGCAATGGATCGCCGAATCGCGCAGGCAGATGCTGCTCACGCTCGGCTTCGGGGCGCTGGCTGCGGCGACCGCGCCGGCGGCGCCGCTGGGACTGCTCCTGCCGACGCTGCTCGCGGCCGTGCTCGAGTTCAAGCGCGGCTGGGGCGCGGCCTCCGCGCTCGTGCTCGGATCCGGCGTGGCCTACGCGCTCTTCGGGGTCGAGCCGAGCACCAGCTACCCGTACGTGCTCGGCATGGCCTGGCCGGCGCTGGGCGCGCACGTCATGCGCCGGCAGGCGCTGGCCGGCTCAGGGCATGCGGAAACGGCGGTTCTGGGTCGCGGGCGCTGGTAGAGTCAAGGTGTGAGCGAGATCTTCCGCATTGCCGCGATCGCCATCCACATGCTGTTCGCATTCGGCGTGATCGTCCTCGTGCTGGCGCACTCCGGCAAGGACGCCGGCCTCTCGGGAGCCTTCGGCGTCGGCTCGTCGTCGTTCGGCTCGACGCAGATCATGGAGCGCAACCTCACGCGCTTCACGATCATGTGCTCGCTCGGGCTCGTCTGCACGACGATCATCCTCGGCTTCATCCTCTAGAGCCGCACGCGCCTCTCAGGCGAGCTGTAGGGGCTCCGCCTGAGCATGCCCGCGGCGCCTGGCGGCGTCGAGCAGGCTGCGCTCGCCACTCGCCGGACCCTCACGCTCCTACTGCGACGGAGCCCTTCCGCCCGAGACGAACGGCATCATCGCGCGCAGCTCCTTGCCGACGGCCTCGATCTGGCTGCCCTTGGACTTCTCTCGCAGCTCCTTCATGCGGGGCCCGCCCGCCTTGATGTCGCCGATGAACTCCTCCGCGAAGGCGCCGGACCGGATCTCCTCGAGGATCTTGCCCATCTCGGCGCGCACGTGGGCGTCGACGATGCGCGGGCCGCGCGTGAGATCGCCGTACTCCGCGGTGTCGGAGATGGAGTAGCGCATGCCTTCGAGGCCGCCCTCGTACATGAGGTCGACGATCAGCTTGAGCTCGTGCAGGCACTCGAAGTAGGCGATCTCGGGCTGGTAGCCGGCCGCCACGAGCGTCTCGAAGCCGGCCTGTACGAGAGCGGTCGTGCCGCCGCAGAGCACGGTCTGCTCGCCGAAGAGGTCGGTGATCGTCTCTTCCTCGAACGTCGTCTCGAGCACGCCGGCGCGGCCGCCGCCGATGCCCGATGCCCAGGCCAGCGCGGTGCCGCGGGCATGTCCCGACGCGTCCTGGTCGACCGCGATCAGGCACGGCACGCCTGCGCCCTGGGTGTAGAGGCGCCGGACGAGATGGCCCGGGCCCTTGGGCGCGACCATGATGACGTCGATGTCCTCGCGCGGGGAGATGGCCTTGAAGTGGATGCTGAAGCCGTGCGCGAAGAGCACCGTCGAGCCGGGCTTGAGCGCCGGGCCGATCGTCGACTCCCACAGCTCGAACGCGATGTGATCGGGCACGAGGATGCCGATCACATCGGCATCCGCAACCGCGTCGGCGACCGACTTGGGAGCCCATCCGTCGTCCTCGGCGCGCTTCCAGCCCTCGGAGTTGGGGCGGATGCCGACGGTGACGTCGAAGCCGGAGTCCTTCAGGTTGAGGGCGTGCGCGTGCCCCTGCGAGCCATAGCCGACGACCGCGATCTTCTTGCCCGCGAGCAGCGAGCGATCGGCGTCAGCGTCGTAGTAGACCTTCGTCATCGGGTTCCTCGTGCGGGATTAGGCGGGACGGATCGTCGAGCGAGCGTAGCCGGATGGCGTCAGGCCAGGACGCGCATACGGCCGGCGTCGCGGTCGCGCCGCTCGCCGTGCGCGCGGCGCATCGCGATGCGGCCCGTGCGGATGGTCTCCTTGATGCCGTAGGGCCGCAGGAGCTCCTCGAAGGACTCGAGCTTGTCGGGGTGCTCGACGATCTCGAACACGAGTGCCTGCGCACCGACGTCGGAGACGCGCGCTCCGAACACCTCGGCGAGGTGGATCAACTCGCCGCGCTTGTCCGGATTGGCCGTCACCTTGACCAGCAGCAGCTCGCGCTCGATCGAGTCCTCCGTGGTCATCTGATTGACCTTGAGCACGTTGACGAGCTTGTAGAGCTGCTTCATGACCTGGTCGATCGAGACCTCGGAGGCGTCGACGCGGATCGTGATGCAGGAGCGGTCCGAGCGCTCCGTGGGCCCGACGGCCAGCGACTCGATGTTGAAGCTGCGCCGCGCGAACAGGCTCGCGACGCGCGTGAGCACGCCGGGCTGGTTCTCGACGAGCACGGAGAGCGTGTGATGCGAGTGCTCGCGCGCCATCAGACGCCCTCCTCCACCCAGGAGTTGTCGTCCTCGATCCAGCCGGCGTCGATCATGTCGGCCGAGGCGGCGCCCGCGGGCACCATCGGGTAGACCTTCTCCTCGTGGTCGACGCGGAAGTCGATCACGGCCGGGCGGCCGCTCGCGAGCGCGGCCTTGATGGCGACGTCGACCTCGGCCTCGGTGTCGGCCCGGAAGCCGACGGCGCCGAAGGCCTCGGCGAGCTTCACGTAGTCGGGGATCTCGGCGTTGAGGTGCGTCTGCGAGAAGCGCTCGTCGTGGAAGAGCTCCTGCCACTGGCGAACCATGCCGAGCCAGCCGTTGTTCATGACGGCGACGATGATCGGGATGTCGTAGACGACGGCCGTGGCGAGCTCCTGCAGCGTCATCTGGAAGCAGCCGTCGCCGTCGATGCAGACGACGGTCGCGTCCGGGCAGCCGAGCTTGGCGCCGAGCGCTGCCGGGAAGCCGAAGCCCATCGTGCCGAGCCCGCCGGAGGTGATCCAGCGGCGGCTGTCGTCGATCCGCAGCCACTGCGCGGCCCACATCTGGTGCTGGCCCACGCCCGTGGTCCAGATCGTGTCGCGATCCGCGCAGAGGTCGCGCAGCCGCTCGATCACGTACTCGGGCTTGAGCGCGCCCGCGCGCCGGTAGCGATACGGGTACTTGAACCGCCACTCCTCGACCTGCTCGAGCCACTCGCGGTGGTTGACGATCGAGTCGGACTCGCGCAGCTTGGCGATCGCCTTCGTGAGCTGGGGCAGCACCTCGCGCAGCTCGCCCACGATCGGCACGTCGGCCGTGCGGTTCTTGGAGATCTCGGCCGGGTCGATGTCCATGTGGATGACCTTGGCTCCGGGCGCGAACGCATCGAGCTTGCCCGTCACGCGGTCGTCGAAGCGCGCGCCGACCGTGATCAGCAGATCGGAGCGGTGCAGCGCCCAGTTGGCGTACTTGGAGCCGTGCATGCCGGGCATCTGCAGCGAGAGCGCGTGCGAGTCGGGGAACGCGCCCTTCGCCATCAGCGTCGTGACGACGGGGATGCGGGTGGCCTCCGCGAGCTCCTTCAGCTCGGCCTCGGCGCCGGCGTTGATGACGCCGCCTCCGACGTACAGCACCGGCTTCTTGGAGCGCGCGATCGCGAGCGCCGCCTCCTGGATCTGCAGCGGGTGGCCCTTGCCCGTCGGGCGGTAGCCCGGCAGATCGAGCCGCTTGGGCCAGCGGAACGTGAACTCGGTGTTGGCGATGTCCTTGGGGATGTCGATCAGCACCGGGCCCGGGCGTCCGGTGGAGGCCAGGTGGAAGGCCTCCATGAACACGCGCGGGATGTCGTCCACCTTCGTGACGAGATAGGAGTGCTTGACGATCGGCAGGAAGATGCCGGTGGTGTCGGCCTCCTGGAAGGCGTCGGTGCCGATCAGGTGCGACGGCACCTGCCCCGTCACGATCACGAGCGGCGTGGAGTCCAGGAAGGCGTCGGCGACCGGCGTCACGAGATTCGTCGCGCCGGGCCCCGAGGTCGCCATGGCGACGCCGACCTTGCCCGTCGCGCGGGCATAGCCCTGCGCCATGTGACCGGCGCCCTGCTCATGCCGCACCAGCACGTGCTTGATCGAGGTTCCCGTCGAGGCGAGCGCGTCGTAAATCGGGAGGATCGCCCCGCCGGGGATCCCGAAGCAGATCTCGACGCCACACGTCTCGAGCGAGCGGATAACGGCCTCCGCGCCGGTGAGGCGTTGGCCTTCGTAGGGATTGGGCGGGGGCGCCTCGGCGGAGGCGGGCCGCTTCTCTGCGGTGGACATACGAGCTCTCCCGGTCGGTCAGGTGGCCATGGATGTGGAGGAAATTGCAAGGGCTTCGGCGATCTCGCCGGCGACCTCGTCGGTGGTCGCGCTGCCGCCCAGATCGGGCGTGCGGGCGCCGTCGTCGAGCACGCCGGTGACGGCGCGCTCGATGGCACGAGCTGCGGTGGGCTGCCCGAGCTCGTCGAGCAGCAGCGCGACCGAGAGGATCGCTCCGGCCGGATTGGCCTTGCCGCTGCCGGCGATGTCCGGCGCCGAGCCGTGGATCGGCTCGAAGATGCCGGGGCCGCCGTCGGCCAGCGACGCCGAGGGCGCGAGGCCGATGCCGCCGCTGACGGCGGCGGCGAGGTCGGAGAGCACGTCTCCGAAGAGGTTCTCGGTCACGATCACGTCATAGGCGGCCGGCCGCTCCACGAGCAGCATCGCCATGGAATCGACGAGCTGATGCTCCAGCGTGACGCCGGGATGGCCCTCGGCGACCTCGCCCGCGACGCGGCGCCAGAGCTTCGAGGTCGCGAGCACGTTGGCCTTGTCGACGCTCGTGACGCGGCCGCTGCGGCGCTCGGCGAGGACGCAGGCGCGCTCCACGATGCGGCGGATCTCGAACGCGCTGTAATTGCAGGTGTCGTAGGCGGCCTCGTCACCCAGCCCGCGATCGCCGAAGTAGATGCCCCCGATCAGCTCGCGCACGATCACCATGTCGAGCCCGGCGACGAGATCGTCGCGCAGGGGACTCGTCGTGTGGCGCGTGTACCGCCGCGCGGGTCGCAGATTGGCGTAGCAGCCGAGCACGGAGCGCAGCGCGAGCAGGCCCTGCTCCGGCCGGATCGAGGCGCCGTTCCAGCTCGGCCCGCCGACGGCCCCCAGGAGCACGGCGTCCGCACCGAGGCAGGCCTCGCGCGTCTCGTCCGGGAACGGGTGGCCCGTCGCGTCGATGGCCGCGCCGCCGAACGGGCGCTCGTCGAGGTCCACGCCGAAGGCGTAGCGCGACGACGCGGCGTCGAGCACCCGCAGCGCAGCTCTTGTGACCTCCGGACCGATGCCGTCACCGGGGAGGACGCAGATCCTCATACCCGTCCTTCCGGCCCGATGTGGTTAGAGCGCCAAGCCCACGACCCCACGGCTGCCGGGAGAACCCTGGCAGCCGATAATCCTTTGGGTCGCGGAGCGCACGTGCATGTCGCCAAGCATACCGGCACGCAGCGCCTGGCGCTGCGGTTGGGACGCACCGACAGAATGAGCGTGAGTGGTCGGGGGGCGGACGCCACGGGCATGCTGTTGGTGCGTGTACGGCGCGCGCTCGCTATGATCGCCGTGCGATGCCCTGCGAGTCCCCGCGCACCCTGCTTGCTGGCCTCCTCCTCCCCTGCTAGGGGAGCAATCGTGGACATAGTCATCCGTTGCGTCCGTGGCCACCGCCACGGGCCTCGCCCTGTCCACTTCGTTACCGGAGGCCACTAGGCCATGTCGATGCCGCATCACAAGTACCGCCCCTATCCGGGCGTCGAGCTGCCAGACCGGACCTGGCCCGACAAGCGCATCACGAGCGCGCCGCGCTGGGTCTCCGTCGACCTGCGCGACGGCAACCAGGCGCTCATCAATCCCATGGACGTCGAGCGCAAGCGGCGCATGTTCAAGCTGCTCTGCGCCGTCGGCTTCAAGGAGATCGAGGTCGGCTTCCCGTCGGCCTCGAAGGCCGACTTCGACTTCATGCGCGTGCTCGTCGACGAAGACCTGATTCCGGGCGACGTCACGATCGTCGTCCTGACGCAGGCCCGCGACCATCTGATCGAGCGCACGTTCGAGAGCCTCGAGGGCGTGCCGCGCTCCATCGTGCACCTCTACAACTCGACCTCGACGACGCAGCGCCGCGTGGTCTTCCGCCTCGACCGCGACGGCATCCGCGACGTCGCCGTGCGCGGTGCGGAGCGCATCCGCGAGCTCGCCGACGCGGGCACCGGCGGCGACGTGCGCTACGAGTACTCGCCGGAGAGCTTCACCGCGACCGAGCCGGACTACGCGCTCGAGGTGTGCGAGGCGGTCATGGACGTCTTCGAGCCGACGCCCGAGCGCAAGCTGGTGCTCAACCTGCCCGCGACCGTCGAGCTCTCGACGCCCAATCTCTACGCCGACCTGATCGAATCGTTCTGCCGCCAGATCCCGCGTCGCGAGACCGTGATCATCAGCCTGCATCCGCACAATGACCGCGGCACCGCGGTGGCGGCGACCGAGCTTGCGTTGATGGCCGGCGGCGAGCGGGTCGAGGGAACGCTCTTCGGCAACGGCGAGCGCACCGGCAACGTCGACCTGATCACGCTGGCGCTCAATCTCTTCACGCAGGGCGTCGACCCGGAGCTCGATCTCTCGCGCATCGACGAGATCCGCGACATCGCCGTGCTCTGCACCGAGCTGCCGGTGGACGCGCGGCATCCCTACGCGGGCGAGCTCGTCTACACGGCCTTCTCGGGCTCGCATCAGGACGCGATCAAGAAGGGCATGGAGGCGCACCAGCGCTCCGGCGAGCCGGTCTGGGACGTGCCCTACCTGCCGATCGACCCCAACGACGTGGGCCGCACGTACGAGGCGATCATCCGCGTCAACTCGCAATCGGGCAAGGGCGGCGTCGCCTACGTGCTCAAGAACGACTACCAGCTCGACCTCCCGCGCAGCATGCAGGTGGAGTTCGCGCAGGTGGTGCAGCGCATCACCGACGAGCGCGGCGGCGAGCTGGCGGCGGCCGACATCTGGGAGTCGTTCAAGAGCGAGTACCTCGATCGCGAGGTGCCACTCGAGCTCGACGGCTACCGCATCGCCTCGGGCGACGAGGGCGAGCGCATCGATGCCGTGATCCGCCACGGCGGCTCCGAGCACGAGGTCGGCGCCGAGGGCAACGGCCCGCTCGACGCGTTCGTCCGGGCGGTGCGCGAGGCCACGGGCCTCGAGGCGCGCGTGCTCGACTACCACGAGCACGCGCTCGGCTCCGGCTCGGATGCCCGAGCGGCGGCCTACGTGCAGGTCGAGATCGGCGAGCAGACGAGCTGGGGCGTGGCCGTGCACCACAGCATCGTCACGGCCAGCCTGCGCGCAGTCGTCTCGGCCATCAACCGCGCGCTCGCTCTCGGGTAGTCCGGGGTGAGCGCGCACGAGCTCGCACTGCTGCTGGCGGTCGCCGGCGGTGCGGCCGCGGCTGCGCTCGCGCTCGAGCCGCTCGCGCGCAGGCTGGGCGTGCCCACGCCGCTCGCATTCCTGCTCGGCGGGCTGCTGCTGGGCGAGCTCTGGGATGGCTCGCATGCGGCGGCGCGACCCGACGCCATCGCGGTCTTCGGCACGGTGGCGCTCGTGATCATCCTGTTGCAGGGCGGGTTCGCATGTGGGCTGGGCGCGATCCGGAGCCAGCTTGCACCCGTGCTGACGCTCGGAATCGCCGGCACTGCGGCCACCTTCGCGCTGGTCGCGCTCGCGGCCCACGCCTTCATCGACCTGGACTGGACGCAGTCGCTGCTGCTCGGCGCCGTTCTGTCGCCGACCGATCCGGCGGCCGTGTTCGCCGCCGTCTCGCGCGCCGGTGCAGGCGGCGCGCGCATCGTGCGGCTGCTCGAGGCCGAGGCGGGCTTCAACGACCCGGTCGCGATCGCGCTCACGCTCGCGCTCGTCGGCGCCGCGGGCAGCGGGCACATCCACGCGTCCTCGGTCGCCTGGTCGACGGCGCGCGACCTCGTCGTCGGCAGCGCGGTGGGGCTGGCCGCGGGCGTGCTCGCGGCGCGTCTGCTCGGCCCGCGGCGGCCGGCGCTCGCGATGGCTCCGGCGCTCGCGGTGCTGGCCGGCGGGTTCGCGACGTTCGGTGTCGGCGCGCTCGCCCACGGCAGCGGCTTCGTCGCCGTCTACCTCTACGGGCTCGTGCTGGGCGACGACGGCGACCTGCCGGAGGTCGAGGCCGTGCGCGCATTCGGCGAGCAACTGGCGTCGCTGGCCGAGATCGCGATGTTCGTCCTGCTCGGCGTGGCGCTGGCGCAGGTGTCGCTCCAGGGCTCGCTGGTCGACGCCGCCGTGCTCACGCTCGCGCTCGTGCTCGTGATCCGCCCGGCGTTCGTCTATCCCGTCCTGCGCCTGTTCCGGCGCTCGCACCGCGAAGCCGTGTTCGCGACCGTCGGCGGGCTCAAGGGAGCCGTGCCGATCCTGCTGGCGGCGCTGCCGCTGCAGGCGGGGCTCGACGGATCCGAGCGGATCTTCGCCCTTGCCGGCCTCGTCGTGCTGGCCTCGCTCGCACTGCAGGGGCCGGCCGTCGCGCGGCTTGCGCCGGGCGTTGCCGAGGGTTAGAGCGCTCTCAGCGCCTGGCCGGGTGCGCGAGCGTGGCCAGCACGCCCAGCCCGATGAGGATGCCACCCGACGCTCTGCGCTCGATCCGGCGCGCACGCGCGCTCGTGCGCAGGAGGCCGACGAGGCTGCCCGAGCCGATTGCCCAGACGGCGTCGCAGACGGTCGCGATCAGCACCCACACGACCCCGAGGACCGCGGCCTGCAGGCCGACGTGACCCTTGTCCGGGTCGACGAACTGCGGCAGGAAGGCGAGGAAGAAGAGCGCCGTCTTGGGGTTGAGGGCGTTGACGATCACGCCCTGGCGGAAGATCGCGCCCAGCGGGCGCGTGCGGCCGGTCACCAGCTGCGACTCGCTGTCCCGCTCGAGCAGCCGCCGGATTCCGAGCACGATCAGGTAGGCGCCGCCTGCGAGCTTGAGCACCGAGAACGCGGTGGCGGACGACGCGAGGATCGCCGAGACGCCGAGCGCGGCGCCCGCGACATGCACGAACGCTCCGATCTCCACGCCGAGCACGGCGGCCAGACCGCCGGCGCGCCCCTGGCCGACGCTCTGCGAGACGATATAGAGCACGGCCGGCCCCGGGATGATGATCAGCGCAAAGGCGGCGACTGCGAACAGCTCGACTGCGGAGAGGCTCGGCACGGCGCGAAAGCCTAGTAGGGCCGGCGCGTGGGGGATTCAGAAGCGCGCCGCGCTGCCGATGGTGTGGAGATGGAGCTCGTTCGGGGAGGCGCGGGTCAGGTTCGCCAGTCGGAGGTCATCGCTGCGCTCTCGCATGCGCTCGACATGACCGAGGGACATCCCGTCGGGCAGGCCGAGCGAACGTGCCTCATCGGCATGCGCCTCGCGCACGAGTTGCAGCTCGATGCGGAGGACAGCTACGCCCTCTACTACGCGCTCCTGCTCAAGGACGTGGGCTGCTCGTCCTCGGCCGCCCGCATGTGCGAGCTGTTCGGGACGGACGACATCGCGCTCAAGACGCACGGCAAGCTCGTCGACTGGACGAAGCCCGTGCAGGTCGCTCGCTACGCGTCGCAGCATGTGCCGCCGGGCGGCCGCATCGCGCGGGCGCAGCGCACGCTCTCCGTCCTGCGCTCCCTCGTCGCCGAGGGCAAGGCGATCGTCGAGACTCGCTGCGACCGCGGCGCGGCGATCGTGAGAAGCCTCGGGTTCCCGGATGCCAGCGCCGACGCCGTCTGGGCCCTCGACGAGTACTGGGACGGGCGCGGGCAGCCGACCGGCATGGCGGGCGACGACATCCCGCTGCTCGCGCGCATCGCCTGCCTGAGCCAGACGGCCGAGGTGTTCTTCGCAACGCACGGCCTCGCGGCTGCCCAGGAGATGGTGCGCGAGCGGAGCGGGCGCTGGTTCGATCCGCAGGTGTCCGAAGCCTTCCTCGCGATCGGCCCCGGCGACCGGCTGTGGGCCGACCTCGTGAGCGACGACGTGGCGGCACTTGTGCTCGCGCTGGAGCCGGCCGACCGCGTGCTCGTGCTCGACGCGGCCGGCATCGACAACATCTGCGAGGCGTTCGCCGACGTGATCGACGCCAAGTCGCCGTTCACGGCACGTCACTCCCGCGGCGTCGCCACCTACGCCGGGCTGATCGGCAGCACCCTCGGCTTCGCGCACGAGGATCTGCGCGAGTTGCATCGCGCCGGGATGCTGCACGACATCGGCAAGCTCGGGATCCCGAACACGATCCTCGACAAGCCCGCCAAGCTCACCGACGACGAGTTCGCCCGCATGCGCCTGCACCCGGCGTACACGGAGACGATCCTCGCGGGCATCCCCGCCTTCGCCGGATTCGCGGCAGTCGCCGCTGCCCACCACGAGCGCATCGACGGGCGCGGCTACCACCGCGGCGTGCCCGCGGGCAACCTCCCGGTGAGTGCCCGCGCGCTGGCCGTCGCCGACGTCTTCGAGGCCCTGACCGCCGACCGCCCCTATCGCGGTCCGATGGATCCGGACGAAGCCCTGGCAATCTGCCGCCGCGACGCGGGCAAGCACCTCGACCCGGCCTGCGTCGACGCGCTGGCCGCGGGCATCGGCCGAGCAGCCCAGCGCTACGCAGCCTGACCGGGCAGCGCGTGTTGCGGATCGGTCAGGTCAGGCGGCTGACGGGCAGGCGGTCGCGGAGGAGGCGGACGTCGTCGTCGCGGAGCTCCGTCAGGAGGCCCAGGTAGAGGGCGCGCTCGATCTCGATCGTGCCGAGCGATTGCAGGTGAGGCGTCTGGTGCTGCACCTCCAGGAGGCCCGCGCCGGCCTCGACCAGACGGGCGACGAGGTCGGCCAGGGCGATCTTGGAGGCGTCGGTCTCGCGGTGGAACATCGACTCGCCGCAGAACACGCCTCCGACGAGCACGCCGTAGATGCCGCCGACGAGGCGCTCACCGTCCCAGACCTCGAGGCTGTGGGCGTGCCCGAGTTGATGGAGGTGCGTGTAGGCGGCCGCCAGGTCGTCGCTGATCCAGGTGCCGTGCTCGTCCGCGCGCGGCTCGCGGCAGCCCTCGACGACCGCCGCGAACGCGTCGTCGACCGTCGTCTCGTAGCCACTGTGCCGCAGCCTGCGCGCCAGCGAGCGCGAGACGTGCAAGCGGTCGAGCGGCAGCACGGCGCGTTGCGGCGGGCTGAACCACGGCACGGCGTCGATCGAGTCGTGCGGCCAGGGGAAGACGCCGCGCCGGTAGGCGCCCACCAGCGTTGACGGCGCCAGGTCGGCACCCACTCCGACGAGCCCGTGCTCGTCGCCGGGCACCGGGTCGGGGAACGTCCAGCCGCTCGGCCCGACGTCGGCGGGCGCCCGCGTCCGGCTGGCGGTCAGTGCTCCCCGCGCATGAGCTTCTGCGCCCGCGGCAGCACCGAGTCGAGCGCGCGCACGGCCTCGTCGATGTGCTCGCGCGTGCAGATCAGCGGCGGGGAGAGCTGGATCACGGGGTCGCCGCGGTCGTCGGCGCGGCAGATCACGCCGGCCTCCTGAAGCTGCGGTGAGAGGAACTCGCGCAACAGGACCTGGCACTCCTCCGGCGTGAACGTCTGGCGTGTTGCCCGGTCCTTGACCAGCTCGAGCGACATGAAGTAGCCCGCGCCGCGCACGTCGCCGACGATGTCGTGATCGCCGGCCAGGCCGTGCAACTGCTCCGCGAAGTAGGCCTCGTTGGCGCGCACGTTGCCGAGCACGTCGAGGCGCTCCATCACGTCGAGGTTCGCGAGTCCGATCGCGGTCGCCATCGGATGCCCGCCGAACGTGATGCCGTGCAGGTAGTACTCGCCGCGCTCGACGAACGGCTCCGCCACGCGATCCGAGATCAGTACCGCGCCCAGCGACGCGTAGCCGCTCGTCAGGCCCTTGGCGCACGTGATCAGGTCGGGCTCGTAGTCGTAGCGCTCGCAGCCGAACCACTCGCCCAGGCGGCCGAAGCCGCAGATGACCTCGTCGGCGACCTGCAGGACGCCGTAGTGGTCGCAGATCTCGCGCACGCGCCGGTGGTAGGAGGGGTGCGGCGTGAACGTGCCGCCCGAGTTCTGCACCGGCTCCATGATCACCATCGCGACGGTTTCGGGGCCCTCCTGCTCGATCGTCTCGGCCACCTCATCGGCGCACGCGAGCGTGCATTCCTGCGCGTCCGAGCAGTACTTGCAGCGATAGCGGTTGGTGTTCGCGACGTGGCGGACGCCGTCGATGAGCGGCTCGAAGGGCGTGCGGATCGAGGTGATGCCCGTGATCGAGAGCGCGCCCATCGTGGTGCCGTGGTACGCGACCTTGCGCGAGATGACCTTGCGCCGCATGGGCTGGTCGTTCGCTGCGTGGTACTGGCGGGCCAGCTTCCAGGCCGACTCGACGGCCTCGGAGCCGCCCGAGACGAAGAACGCGCGGTTGATGGCGGGCGGCGCAAGCTCGGCGAGCCTGGCGGCCAGCTCGGCTGCCGGAGGGTGCGCGAACGTCCAGTTGGTGTAGTACGGGAGCTTCCGCATCTGCTCCAGCGCGGCCTGACCGAGTTCCTCGCCGTACGAGTAGCCGATCTGCACCGTGAACAGCCCGCTGAGCATGTCGAGATAGCGCTTGCCGTGCACGTCGAAGAGGTACGGGCCCTCGCCGCGCTCGATGATCGGCACCTCTGCATCGCGGTAGTTGCCCATCGAGGAGAAGTGCAGCCAGAGGTGGTCCTTGGCCTTGCGCTGCAGTTCCGCTTGCACGTCCGTGTCGATCGCCATCGCCGCCCTCCTGGAGCCTCGGGCCACGCTACCAGTCGCGCGCGCGGCTACAGTCCGCTCATTGCGCTCGCACGTCTCGTAATGCCGGTCGTCGCCCTGGCGCTGGTCGCTGCGGCTGCGCCGGCGCTGGGCGCGAGCCCGGCTGCGGGGCCGGTGCGCCTCGCTGCCGGGCCGTCGGCGTTCCCGCCCGATGTGCTGCGGGCCGTCGTGGCGGCGACGGGCTGTCGCGTGCAGATCGTGCCGCCGCTGGCTCCGGGCGAGCTGCCCCGGCCCGGTGTCGACCTGGTCGAGCTGCGGGGCGAGGATGCGGGCACGCTGATCGCGGCGGGGCGGCTCACGGTGATCGACGAGCGTTCCGTGAACGGGCTCGGTGACGTGCCGGGGCGCCTGCGCGACCCGGTCCGCGACGTCGGGGGGGCGTTGCGTGCCATTCCGTACCTCTGGAGCCCTCAGCTCTTCCTCGCGCGCAGCCAGGCATTCGGCGACCAGCCGCCGACGAGCCTGCGCTCGCTGTTCTCGCGCCGCCAGGCCGTGCGCACGGCGTTGCCCGACTCGCCGCTCGAGCTCGCAGTCGCGGCGCGCTACCTCGGCATCGGCGACCCCTTCGCCCTCGCCCGCGACGAGCTCACCTCGGCACGCGAGGTCGTCGCCCCCGCGAGTCGCCTGCTCCACCTCTACAGCGACGCCACGCAATTGCGCGCGCTCTTCCGGCGCGGCGAGATCGACCTTGCGCTGGGCAATCCCGCGACGCTGGGCAACCAGCGTGCCGGAATCGTGACGATCCTCCCCAGTGAGGGCACGATCGCCACCGAGCGCGTGCTGGGCGTCGTCGCGGGCTCATCGCGCGGCGGTTGCGCGAGGCGCCTCGCGGGCGCGCTGCTCGCGCCGCCGGCCCAGGCCGCGCTCTCGCTCGCGCGAGGGTTGATGCCCGTACGCAGCGCCACCTGCACGATGCTCGCCGAAAAAGCGTGCAAGACGGTGCAGCGCGCGCTCTCACGCACGCTCGCGAACAGCGCGGTGGCGGTCCATCCGGTCGCCGCGGACGGTGTCACGGGCTGGCCCGAATGGGTCGGAGAGTGGGTCCTCCTACGCAGCTGAAGCAGCTTCATCGGTAGGAAACGCCGTTCTCGCAGCGCGCTCTGGCGTTGCTGCACTGCGGCGGAATTGCTAGGGTCCTCCCGATGTTCGCCGCGCGCGGCAACGTGCGGGTCCTCGACCGGGCCCGCCGATGTGGCCGCCACGTCTCTGTCCTCGCGCTCTGTGCGGTGGGCATCGGCGTTGGCGTGTCTACCCCTGCCCAGGCGGATCAGATCGGCGACACGAAGGCCGAGGCGAACCGGGTCTGGGACGAGATCCAGGCCAACGGCGTGCGGCTCGAGGGCGTCATCGAGAAGTACAACGGGGCGAAGTTCCGCCTCAATCAGACGCTCAACCGGATCCACCAGAACGACGTGCGTCTGTCGACGGCGCGGATCAATCTCAAGCACGCGCGGCACGCGCTCAACATCTCGATCATCAGCGCGTACAAGAACCCGCAGCCCGATCCGCTGCAGGCCGCGCTCGAGGCTCGCAACTTCGGGCAGGTGCTGGAGCAGTTCGCACTGCTCGACCGCGCCAACAGTTACAACGCGAGCATCCTCGGCGACATCCGCGACTACCAGAAGCAGGTCGACCAGAGCCAGCGGACGCTCAACCGCGAGCGCAACACGCGGCGCGAGAACGTCGCGGAGCTGAAGTCGCTGCGGGCGCAGATCGACAGCTCGATCGCCGCGGACAAGCGGCGCTACGGCGGTCTGAAGCTGAAGGTGCGCCGTCTGATCCAGGAGCGCCGCGCGGCAGAGAAGGCAGCCTCGCTGCGCGCCGCCGAGCAGACGCGCCAGCTGCAGGCGCAGTCCGATGCCCCGCCGGCGGTGGCCTTCGTGGCCGGTGCCCCGTCCGCCGATCCGGGTGCGACTCCCACGGCCCCTCCGCCCTCCTCGCTGGGCGAGGCGGCAGTCAGCGAGGCGCTCAAGGAGCTCGGCACGCCGTACGTCTGGGGCGGAGCCGCCCCCGGCGGCTTCGATTGCTCGGGTCTCGTCTCGTGGGCCTACGCGCAGGCCGGTCTCGGCGGCCTTCCGCACTTCACGGGCGCGCTCTGGGCCTCCGGGACGCACATCTCGGCAAGTGAGCTGGCGCCCGGCGACCTCGTCTTCTACAACGGCCTGAACCACGTCGGCATGTACATCGGCGGGGGCAACTTCGTCGAGGCGCCGCATACCGGCGACGTCGTGAAGATCACGAGCATGTCCAGCCGCAGCGGCTTCGTCGGCGCCGTGCGCGTCACCGGCTAGCGCGCGCCTCGAGCAGCACGGATGCCCCCTCCGTCCGTGACCGGGAAAGCGGCCATCCTCGAAGCGACCGTGCTCGAGCTGCAGGCGGCGATGGCGCGATCCCACCTGAGCGCCGCAGAGATCACGCAGCTCTACCTCGAGCGGATCGCCGAGCTGAATCCGCTGCTCGGCGCGGTGATCGAGACGAATCCCGACGCGCTTCGCATCGCCCGCGAGCTGGATGGCGAACGCAGCCGGGGACTCGCGCGCGGGCCGCTGCACGGCATTCCGGTGCTCGTCAAGGACAACATCGCTACCGGCGACTCGATGCAGACGACTGCGGGGTCGCTCGCGCTCGTCGGCTCGCGGGTTCCGCGCGATGCACCGGTCGTCGACGGGCTCCGCAAGGCCGGCGCGATCATCCTCGGCAAGGCCAACCTCAGCGAGTGGGCGAACTTCCGCGGCCTGCGCTCGATCAACGGCTGGAGCGCTCGCGGAGGGTTCACGCGCAACCCGTACGACCTTTCGCTGGATCCCTCCGGGTCATCCTCGGGGTCGGCCGTCGCCGTTGCGGCCAACCTCGCGGCGATCGCGGTCGGCACGGAGACGGACGGCTCGATCACCTCCCCGGCTGCCGAGAACGCGATCGTCGGCCTGAAGCCGACGCTCGGCCTGGTGTCGCAGGAGGGCATCATCCCGATCGCCCACTCGCAGGACACCGCCGGCCCGATGTGCCGGACCGTCACCGATGCGGCGCTGCTGCTCGCCGCCCTGAAGTCGCCGTTCGGCGAGGCTCTGGGGCACCGCCTGCCGGACGACTACAGCGCGGGTCTCGACGCGCGCGCGCTCCAGGGCGTGCGCCTCGCCTACGACCTGCGCTACGCCGACGGGGCGCTCGGCCCGCGTGACGACGATCTGCTCGCCGTCATCGATCGGGCGCTCGAGCGGATGCGCGGCGCCGGCGCCGTGATCGACGAGATCACCACCGAGGACCCGACCACGCCGGGGGCGGACGGCCGCGTGCCCTTCGACGACGAGCTCCTCGTGATGCTGTTCGAGATCAAGGTGCACATGGCCGAGTACCTCGAGGGTCTCCGCCAGACCGATCTGCGGACGCTCGCCGACCTGATCGCCTTCAACCGCGCACACGGCGACGCGGAGGTGCGGTTCCACGGGCAGGAGCTCTTCGAGCTGGCGGAGGCGACTGGCGGCGACCTCACCGATCCGGAGTACGCGGCTGCGTGGAGGTCGAACCGCAGCTTCGGGCGCGGCGTCATCGACCGAGCGCTTGCGCAGGGCTATCGCGCGGTGCTGACGCCGAGCAGTAGCCTCGGCACGAGCACTGCCGCGACCGCCGGCTACCCGAGCATCTCCGTGCCGGTTGGGCAGACGCCGGCGGGCCGGCCGGTGGCGGTGTGGATGGCTGCGGGGTTCCTGCAGGAGCCGGCGCTGCTCGGCCTGGCATTCGCGATCGAGCAGCTGCTCGGCGCTCGCAGACCGCCGCAGATGCTCGGAAGCCCGCCACCCGAGCCGCCCGATGCCGGAGAGCGCGTCGCCCCGGCTGTCGGGCGCGGCGTCCGCGACGCGGTCGCCGCCATGCGCGCCGAGCGCCTGGGGCGAACCAGCCTGTAGGGCTAGATGGCCGCGTCGAGCACTGCGCGAATGCCCGAGTCGTCGCCCACGGGCGCGAGCGGGCGCCTCGTGCAGGTGCTGATCCCGAAGCGGGCAGCGGCGCCGGCCCGCAGGCCCGTCGGCGCGGCACCCGCGGCGCGAACGGCCGCGATCAGCGGGATGAGAGGCGCGAACAGCTCCGCGGCGCGTCGTCCCTCGCCGGCCGCGGCTGCCTCGTAGACGGCCACGCAGCGCTCCGGCACGACGTTCGCGATCGCGAGGATGCCGCCGTGGCCCCCTGCGAGAGTCGCCGGGATGAGCAGCGGCGGTGTCCCGCAGAACGCCGCGAACGGCGGCGGGCAGCCGTCCAGGATCTGCAGGAAGCGGCCGACCTCGTCGGCGGATTCCTTGACGCCGCCGACGACGCCCTCCGCCGCAAGCTCGCGCAGCACGTCGAGCGGCCACTGCGAGCCGGCCATGGCGGGCATCGTGTATGCGATCAGCGAGAGGCCGCCGGCCGCGCCGTGCACGGCGCGTGCGAAGGCCGCGAGCTCGGCCGGGCCGACGCGGTTGTAGTACGGCGTGATCAGCATGATCCCGGCGGCCCCGGAGGCCACCGCGTGCCCGGCAAGCGCAATGGCATCGCGCTGCGACGGCGCGCCTACCTGGGCGAGCACCGGGGTGCCGCCGGGGCAGGCCGCGATCACGGCCTCGAGCAGCGTCTGGCGCTCGACGGGCGTGTGCAGGTGGAACTCGCCTGTCGATCCCGAGAGCACGAGTCCGTGCACTCCGGCCTCGACCAGGCGCAGTCCGAGCGCGGCGGTGGCATCGACGTCGATCTCCTCGCCCGCGTCGTAGAGCGTGAGGAGCGGGGCGTAGACCCCTGGCGGCGGCATCGGCATGGCGGCCAGGATACCGTTGACGCGTGCCCGCTTCCGCCGTCGCCGCGCCGGGACTGCGCCGGTCGATGCGCCCGCTCGGCCTGCTCACCAGCGGCCACATGGTCACGGACCTCTCGCAGGGAAGCGTGCCCGCGCTGCTGCCGTTCCTGCGCAGCGAGCTGCACCTCTCGTACACGCGCACGGCGGCGATCATGCTCGCCGCGACGATCGCATCCTCGGTCGTGCAGCCGATCTTCGGTCACATCTTCGACACGCGGCGCGGCGAGTGGCTGCTCGTCGCCGGCCCGGCCGTCGCCGGCCTCGGCATCGGCGCGCTGGCCTTCGCGCACACGTTCGCCGTGGCCATCCTCTGCGTGCTGATCGGCAGCCTCGGCGTCGCGGCCTTCCATCCGGAAGCGAGCAAGTACGCCGCCTGGCTGTCGGGGGAACGGCGCTCCACCGCCATGGCGGTCTTCTCGGTCGGTGGCAACCTGGGCGTTGCCGCGGGGCCGTTGCTGGCGGGACTGATCGCCACGCAGTTCGGGCTGTCGGGCGTCTGGCTGCTCGCCATCCCGGGGCTCGCGATCGGTGTCGCCCAGCTTGCAGGTCTCGCGGCCCTGGGAGGCGCGACCGCGCACGCGCGGGTGCGCAGCGCCCAGGCCGGACGCGACCGCTGGGGCCCGATGTCACTGCTGCTGGTGGCGCTGACCGTGCGCGGCTACGTGCATTTCGGACTGCTCACGTTCATTCCGCTGCTCGAGCATGACGCGCGCCACAACAGCCCGGGGTACGGCTCGCGCGTGCTTGCGCTGATGCTCTTCGCAGGCGTTCTCGGCACGCTGGCCGCCGGGCCGCTGGCCGACCGCTACGGTCGCATTCGCGTGCTCACGCTGACATTCCTGGCGGCGGCCCCCGGCGTCGCGCTCTACCTCGCCGACCCCGGCGTGGGCGGCCTCGTCGGGATCGCCCTCGCGGGAGCGTGCGTGATCTCGACCTTCGGGATCACGATCGTCGTCTCGCAGGAGTACCTGCCGCGCAGGCTCTCGACCGCGGCCGGCCTGTCCATCGGGCTCTCGATCGGCCTCGGCGGGGTCGCCTCCTTCGCCATCGGCCGGCTGGCCGACTCGGTCGGGCTCGTCGACGCGCTCTGGACCATCCCTCCGGCAATCGTGCTCGGAGCTGCGTTGTGCGCCCTGCTACCGGCGCCCGACGCGCCCGTTCGCGCCACGTAGGTGCCGCCCTCCCCGCCCAGCGCGGCGCGCGACGACGCGCTCGAGGCGCTTGCAGGGAGCCGGTTCGACCTGCTCGTCATCGGCGGCGGAATCGTGGGCTGCGCGGTCGCATGGCTCGGGGCGAGGGCAGGGCTGCGTGTGGCGCTGGTGGAGCGCGATGACCTCGCCGGCGCCACGTCGAGCGCCTCCTCCAAGCTCATCCACGGCGGGCTGCGCTACCTGCAGATGGGCGACATCGGTCTCGTGCGAGAGGCGCACGCCGAGCGCCACGCGCTCGCGCGGGCCGTCGCCCCGCACCTCGTGCGGCCGCGGGCGTTCCTCGTTCCGGTCTACCGCGGCGGGCCCGTCAGGGCGACGAAGTTGCGCGCCGGGCTCGTGCTCTACGGCGGCCTCGGGCGCTTCGAGGACGGCGGCGGGAGCCTGCTGCGCCCGCGTGCTGCGCGCTCGCTCGTGCCACCGCTGCGCACCGCCGGGCTGCGCTCCGCCGGGCGCTACGTCGATCACGAGACCAACGACGCGCGCATGACCGTCACCGTGGCGCGGGCAGCCGCGCTCGCGGGCGCCTGCATCGCCACGCGCGTCGAGGTGGGCGCGCTCCGGCTCGCCGGCGGTCGCATCGCCGGCGCCGACTGCACGGACGTGCTCGGGGGCCGCACCCTGGCCGTCAGCGCGACCTGCGTCGTCAACGCGACCGGCCCGTGGGTCGACGAGGTGAGGCGCATGGCCGATCCCGCGGCCCCGCGCTCGCTGCGCTTCGCCAAGGGTGCGCACCTCATCGTGCGCCTGGACGAGCCCTGGCAGGCCGCGCTGACCACGCCGCTCGAGGGCGGGCGCGTCCAGTTCGCGAATCCCTGGGAGGGGGCGCTGCTCGTAGGCACGACCGACGAGCCCTACGAGGGCGATCCGCGAGCCCTCGAGGTCACGGCCGCCGATATCGAGCAGATCGTGCGGGAGTCGCGCGCCTCGATCGAGCCGGGTGTGGTGGAGCACGATCGCATCCTCTCGAGCTTCGCCGGCGTGCGCGTGCTGCCGCAGGGCGACGGCGAGACTCCGTCCGCTCGCCGGGAGACCGTCTACGAGCGCGGCGCCGAGGGCATGCTCTCGATCGCGGGCGGCAAGTTCACCACGTTCAGGCGCATCGCGCTCGACGCGCTCGAGCGGATCCGCGGCGACCTCGGCCTGCGCGAACTGGAGCGCGCTCCGGTGCCTCTGCCCGGCGCCGCCGATCCGGACGCCGTGGTCGCGCGCCTGCTGCGCGACCATCCCGCTCTGGCCGTCGCGAGCGCCCGTCACCTTGCGCGCTTCCATGGCAGCGACGCCCTGGAGTTGCTCGCGCCTGCGCGCGAGGATGCGGCTCTGCTGGAAGCACTGGCACCCGGTGCGCCCGAGGTCGCCGCGGAGGTGCGCTGGGCGCGCGAGCGCGAGTGGGCGATCACGGCAGACGACGTGCTCGCGCGCCGCACGACGCTCGCCTCGCTGGGGCGCGCCGAGGACGCCCGAGCCCGTGTCCAGGAGTTGCTGCGATGACGGCGCGCTACGTCGCCGCGCTCGACCAGGGCACGACGAGCAGCCGCTGCCTGCTGTTCGACAGGGCCGGGAGCGTCGTCGCGGTCGCCCAGCAGGAGCACCGCCAGATCACGCCGCGCCCCGGGTGGGTGGAGCACGACGCCGACGAGATCCTGCAGCGCTGCCGCGCGTGCATGGACGACGCGCTGGCCGCAGCCGGCGCCCGGCCCGGCGACGTGGCGGCGATCGGCATCGCCAACCAGCGCGAGACGGTCGTGCTGTGGGAGCGCGAGAGCGGGCGCCCGCTCGCCAACGCGATCGTGTGGCAGGACACGCGCAGCGCCGAGCGCGTGGCCGGGCTCGGCCACGTCGACCGCTTCCGCGAGCAGACCGGGCTGCCGCTCGCGACGTACTTCTCGGGCCCCAAGCTCTCGTGGCTGCTCGACTCGCTGCCCGGTGCGCGCAGCCGAGCCGAGGCCGGCGAGCTCGCTGCCGGGACGATCGACAGCTGGCTGGCCTGCCGGCTCGCCGGAGTCCACGTGACGGACGCGACCAACGCGAGCCGCACGTTGCTCATGGACCTGCGCACGCTCGACTGGGACGACGGCCTGCTCGATGCGATCGGCGTGCCACGGCCGCTGCTCGCGCGGATCGTCCCTTCCAACGGGGTGCTCGGCGACGTCGGCGGCGTCCCGCTCGCCGCGCTGCTCGGCGACCAGCACGCGGCGCTCTTCGGGCAGTGCTGCTTCGCCTCCGGAGAGGCCAAGTGCACCTACGGCACCGGCAACTTCCTCGTGCTGAACACGGGCGAGCGCGCCGTGCCGTCGCGCCACGGCCTCATCACCGGCGTCGCCTACCAACTGGCGGGCGAGGAGCCGGTCTACATGCTGGAGGGCTCGATCGCCGTGACGGGCGCGCTCGTGCAGTGGCTGCGCGACAACCTCGGGTTGATCGAGCGGGCTGCCGACGTCGAGGCACTCGCAGCGGCGGTGCCCGACAGCGACGGCTGCGTGATCGTGCCGGCGTTCTCGGGGCTGTTCGCGCCGCGCTGGCGATCCGACGCGCGCGGCGTCATCTGCGGGCTCACGCGCTTCCACACGAAGGCGCACATCGCGCGCGCCGCGCTCGACGCCACGGCCTACGCCACCCGGGAGCTGGTCGAGGCGATGGCCGCCGACGCGGGCGTGTCGCTGCGCACGCTCCGGGTCGATGGCGGCATGACGGCGAACGATCTGCTCATGCAGATGCAGGCGGACGCGCTGGGCCTTCCCGTCGTGCGGCCGTCGGTGATCGAGACGACCGCGCTGGGCGCCGCCTACGCAGCGGGGCTTGCGGTCGGGTTCTGGCAGTCGCAGGACGAGCTGCGCGGCATCGCGCGTGGCGAGACGAGCTGGACGCCGCGCGCGAGCGAGGAAGAGCGCGCTCGCGGCTACGCGGCCTGGAACGCCGCCGTCGAACGGTCACTCGGCTGGATCCAGGAACCAGATTCGCCGGATCCCGGCTCTTGAACGGGTTGCAACCGGATCTGCGAGCCGGGATCCAGCCCCGCTCGCCTCGAGCCCCGACCACCGACGCGACCCTCGAACCCGGTTCCCACCTCTTGCTCTAGAGTCACCCGGAGCCGGCCGCGCGGCGCCGGGAGTCACACGGGAGGAGGCTGGATGGACGACAGCCAACGCAAGCTCGGCGCGGAGTTCATCGGCACGTTCGCGCTGATCTTCTTCGGCGCGGGCTCGGCCCTGCAGGGTGCAGATCTCGTCGGCCAGGCGCTTGCGAACGGACTTGCGATCGGGATCATGGTCACGGCGGTCGGGCACGTCTCCGGCGGGCACTTCAACCCCGCGGTGACGCTCTCGATGCTCGTCACTGGACGCATCTCGCCGGCGGAGGCCTTGCGCTACTGGGTGAGCCAGCTCGCCGGCGGCACGGCAGCGGCACTCGTGCTGCTCGCGATCTTCCCGTCGGCCGTGACCGACGCCGTCAATCTCGGCGTCCCGGCGGTCGGCGGCCACGGCATCAGCACGGGCAATGCGCTCGTGGCCGAGATCGTGGGCACGTTCTTCCTCGTCTTCGTCATCTACGGCGTCGCCGTCGACAAGCGCGGTGCGTTCAGCATCCTCGCCGGCCTGCCGATCGGCCTGACAATCTCGATCGGGGTGCTCGCGGTGGGCGCCGTCTCCGGTGCGGCCTTCAACCCGGCTCGCTGGTTCGGGCCGGCGCTCGTCTCGGGCACGTTCGACAACTTCTGGGTCTGGATCCTCGGACCGGCGATCGGTGCGGTGCTCGCCGGCCTCGCCTACGACCGGATACTGCTCAGGGGCACACCGGGGGAGTAGGGACAGGGGAGTAGGCACTGGATCGGGGAGTCGCGGGCGTTCGGAGGTCTCGAATCGCCTCCGACCTGTGGCGACCCTGGCCCGCTCAAAGTGCCGAGCGAGCCTGGGGCTTTGCGGGAACGGATCCCGGCTCTCGAATGGGTTCCGACCGGATCTTCGAGCCGGGATCCGTTCCCGCTCGCTGCGAGCCCCCCGACCACGAACGCGACTCTTGAAACCAGTGCCGAGAACTGGCTCCACTGATACCGTGTGCTGGGACGGCGGTGCCGTTCCACCACACGGTGCAACGGCAGGGACGGTGGCATGAGCGGAGAGAGCAGCGTGCGCGAGTTGCGCGCGACGGGCCTGCAAGGGGTTTCGCTGGGCGAGACCGAGATCGCGCTCGTCGATGGCGAGAACGGTCGCCTGATCTATCGCGGTCACGACGCGGAGCAATTGGCGCACGAGAGCACGTTCGAGGCCACGGCGTTCCTGCTCTGGAATGGCCGCCTACCCGACGACGCCGAGCTCTCCGACCTGCGCCATCGCGCGGTCGGCGGCATGGTCGTGCCCTCGGAGGTGCACGACGCGATCCGCGCGCTCGGCGCCTCTGCACTCCCGATGGACGTCCTCCGCACCGGCCTCTCGATCTGGGGCGCGATGCGCGCCCGCGCCGAGGGCGGCGACAGCGAGGACGCCCTCTGGGCGCTCGCCGCGACGCCCGCGATCGTCGCCGACTACGCGCGGCTGCGCGCCGGCGAGGAGATCCTCGCGCCCGATCCCGAGCTCGGGATCGTCGAGAACTACCTGCTCAAGCTCAGCGGGCAGCGTCCCGAAGCGGCGCAGGCGAGGGCGCTCGACGCGTACTTCATCCTCGGCGCCGAGCACGGCATGAACGCCTCGACCTTCACGGCGCGCGTGATCGTCTCGACGCTCTCCGATCTCGCCTCCGGGCTGGTCGGCGCCGTCGGCGCCCTCAAGGGGCCGCTGCACGGCGGAGCGCCCAGCCACGTCTCGCACATGATCGACGAGATCGGCACGGCCGAGAACGCCGAGCCCTGGCTGCGCCGCAAGCTCGAGGCGGGCGAGGTCCTGATGGGCTTCGGCCACCGCGTGTACCGGACCTACGATCCGCGCGCCCGCGCGCTCGGCGAGGTGGCGGAGTCGCTGGCCGGCGAGAACGAGCGCCTGGCACTCGCGCGCCACGTCGAGGAGATCGCGCTGCGCCTGCTCGACGAGTACAAGCCCGGCCGCAAGCTGTACACGAACGTCGAGTACTACGCGGCCGTCGTGCTGGGCGGCATCGCGCTTCCGCCCGACCTCTATCCGGCGACGTTCGCCGCCGCTCGCACGGCGGGCTGGACGGCCCACATCCTCGAGCAGCTGCAGCACAACCGCCTGATCCGCCCGACGGTCGACTACGTCGGGCCGATGCCCGAGTCCTGAGCCCCACCCGGGGCGGGAGGCTCGGCAAGCGCCTCCGCGAGCTTCTCTATGCGTGCTTCCGCTGCCTCCAGACGGCTGCGGCAGGTGCGGTAGAGGGCCTCGCCGCGCTCCCACAGCGCAAGCGCCTCCTCGAGCGACGTCGAACCGTCCTCGAGGCGCTGGACGACCTGCTCGAGCTCGTCGCGAGCCGCCTCGAACGACAGCTCCTCGGCGGGCGTGGCCTCATCCATCCGTCCTGACCTCCTCGATACGAGCTCCCGCGGCACCGCGCGCGAGGCGCAGGTCGACCCTCTCGCCCGCAGCGATCGCGGCCGCGTCGCGCACGGCGTGGCCGCGCTCGTCGATCACGATCGCATAGCCGCGCTCGAGCGTAGCCTGGGGGGCGACCGCACGCAGGCGCGCCACCAGCTGCTCGGCACGCTCGCTGCGGGCGGCGAGGGCTCGTTGGGGCGCCCCGTCGAGCACCCCGCGCAGGCGGCCGAGCGCCTCGCGGCGCGAGATGACCCAGTAATCGGCGCTGCGCAGCGCCGGCCGGGCCGCGAGCGCCTCGAGCCGCTCGCGGGCGCGCACGACGACCCGCTCGGCGCAGCGGCGGGCGCTGGAGCGCAGGCGCTCGACGTTCTCGAGCTCCTGGCGCGCGTCGGGCACGATCAGGCGGGCGGCGTCGGTCGGCGTGGAGGCCCGCTGATCGGCCACGAGATCGCAGAGAGGGACGTCGCGCTCGTGTCCCACGGCCGAGACGACAACGGTCGAGCAGCCGGCGATCGCGCGGCACAGGCCCTCGTCCGAGAACGGCAGCAGGTCCTCCAGCGAGCCGCCTCCGCGAGCGATCACGATCACGTCCACGTCCTCGCGCGCATCGAGCGCCGCCAGCGCGCGCATGATCTCGGGCACCGCGCGGTCACCCTGGACGGCGGTCTCGGCCAGGACGAAGCGAGCCGAGCGCAGGCGCGCCCTCGCGTTGCGGATGACGTCGAGCGGCGCAGCCGCCTCGTGGCCTGCGATCAGCCCGATGCCACGAGGCCACAGCGGTGGCGTCCGCTTGCGCGAGGGGTCGAACAGGCCGTCCGCATCGAGACGCCGCCGCGCCTCCTCGATGCGAGCGAGCAGCGCGCCGTCGCCCGCCGGCTCGATGCGATCGGCTCGCAGCGACACCTCGGCGCGCTTGTCGTACAGCGTCACCTTGCCGTGCACCTGGACGCGCTGGCCCTCGATCGGCCTGGGATCGATGCGCTCGAAGGCCCAGCGGGCCATCGTCACCGAGAGCGTCGCGCCCTCGTCGGGATCGCGCAGCGTGAGGAAGGTGAACCCGAACTTCGGGTTGTAGCGAAGGTCCCCGATCTCGCCCTCGACCCACAGCGCCGGCAACTCGTCGACGCGCCGCGCCAGCCCGCGGTTGACGTTGGCGACGGTGTAGACCCGCCGCTCCGACGCGACCGCAGCAGGCTCAGACGAGGATGCGTTCGGCAAGCTCAGGCGGGCAGCCGCTCGCCAGCAGGTCGCACGCGTGGTGCAGGTCGGCGTCGCTCAGCGCAATGCGCTCGGCGACCTCCTGCGAGCAGCCGGCCTGGACGAGTACTAGCTCGCGCCACTCGACCACCTGCTGCTGCACGTCCGAGCGCGGGCCCTGGCCTTGCGGAGCGGCAGAGCGCGAAGCTGCCATGAGGTAATGGTACCCCAATGGGCGCGGGATGTGACCCCGCTCCTGCCAAGGTCTTCTGAAACCGGCCCGAGTCACTACGCTACTCGCCATGGCGAGCGAGGATCAGCTGCTCGCGGCTGCGGCGGCCGCGAAGCCGTTCGCCACTGCGGGCGAGGAGGTTGTCGGCGTCGTGCTGGCCGACCCCTTCG